>Ga0179593_1333845_pt1 | contig 10322 bp, 15 predicted proteins | sample CZODoug2_1_08_16_FD_185931 | JGI IMG/M metagenome (GOLD analysis project Ga0179593, IMG submission 185931) | Vadose zone soil fungal communities from Angelo Coast Range Reserve, California, USA - CZODoug2_1_08_16fungal (PacBio error correction) | ecosystem: Environmental > Terrestrial > Soil >...
CCAGGGTGTAAGACCAAAAATCGGATGGGTTGTCGAACAAGTGGGGGAAGACCGGGGCTACGAAAGGTCAAACACCAAACGCAAAAGGGAAAAAAAAGGGGGAACTCTGGCAGGTGAAACCAAGGGTACCAAGGCCGGAAGGGGGAGGAACGACGCCAAGGCGATGAAAAAAAAACAAGTAAACCGCTGCTGCGACTGAAAAGCTGTGGAACAAAAAAAAAAAAAAACAGGACGTGCAGTGGGGCTGGGAAAGATCGACCAATAAGAAAAAGGGTTCTGCAAAAAACTGGAGGGGGGAGGGTAGGCGCCTGGCCTGGACTAGAACGCCAACGACCAACGGAAGAGAAACGTCGGCGTGGGGGGGCGCCACATCCTCGAAGCAAATGAAGAAAAAGGCGTGGGAAAACCGAAACGCCAAGGGTTATGAGGGGAAACCAGGGGGGGGGAAGAAGGAGAGACGCAAAAGGCTTGCATAGGAAATTTGAAGATAACCGGAAAAAGAACGTCTATCTTCGCCAAAAACACAAACAAAAACCAACAAAATCTTGAAAATACCACAGGCTTAACGGAAAAGAATCGGGAGGAGTGAAAAAAACTCAGGTGAAAACAACGAGGAGGGCCTCGGTTATTGGAAGACGGTGGCTTGGAGGGAGGATGCAAAAACCAGGGCACGGCTCGAGAGAACATTGGGGGGGGAAAAAAAACCGATGGCTGGACTAAGGACAAAACGTTGGACCGACTACCAACTACACCAAACCAGGTAAGGCTGCATGAAAAAACAAAAAAAAAAGGCCAAAGAAAGGTCATTGCGAATGCGGCAGGAAAATTGAAACTAGAAGACTAAAAAAAGGGGGACACACACGGCAAAGGTCGGAAGGGAGGGCTGGAACAGGTCGGCGGACCAAAGTTGCAAAAAAGGGTAAAACTCGGGGGGGGTCGAAAGGTTGGGCTTGGGGAAAAACGGTTGCAGGGGTAAAATCTGGCACGGTTGGTATTCCGGTACATACGGAATAAAAGAGGGGAAAAACAAAAAAAGGTGGCGAGGACAAAGCCTAACATCAAAAAACCCAAGGGAAAGGGAAAAAGGGACGGGGGCATGGTAAAAAAAGGGGAATCTCAAAACTAGGTTGGTTACAGGGGAAGTGGCAAACACACAAGCAAGGGGTAAACGAAAAAAACAGTTAAAGAAAATCGAAAATAGCGGGGGGACGCCAAAACATGGGGGGATGAAAACGGATGGCCCCCAAAAGTACAAAAAAACAGTGCGCGGAAACGTGGGGAAAAAAAAAAGGGGGGTCCAGGCTACCCGAAAACCGAAGGACAACGTCCGACTATGGGGGGGAGGGGACGGAAGCGGGAATTTTGGACGCGTCAGAAAGACAGGTATGAGCAGGGCATTGCAACAGGGGGGACGGGGGAAGCGTGAAAGAAAAAAAGGGTGGGCAAGGAGGGGGGACCGGGGCGGCCCACAACTTGAGAGGCAACCGCAGGGGAAGGAAAAAACGTCGAAAAAAGGCAAACCGCCAAGAGGGAATGAGAAGGGAAAAAGCTGCAAGGCCACCCTTTGTTCGGGGGGGGTGGCAAGGCCCCAGCGGAAGGGGTAATACAAAATGGGAAGCAGAAATAAGGAAGAATGACCGTCCCTCGGGGGAGGGGGGTGGGAAAGAAAAAAGAGGACGCAGCACGGGAAATCTCGGAAGGTGAAAAACGTGGGCCGTAGTTAACGTAGGAAAAGAGTCACAAGAAGGTATCGGTCAGGACCCGCAAATAACAAACCCCCGGGCAAAAGCATTAGTTTTTCTTGTGGGACGGAACAGGCAATTTGTACTAGAAGAAGTAAGGGAACTGAAAAGTGGCTCACAAAGAGAGTGATGGGGGGATTCGCATCGGACAACAGGTAAGGGGCCCCTAGGTAAAGGGGCACTGGATCACCGGGGCCTGGTGAGGTATTGGCGATACGTCAATGAGCTGAACAACCGTTACAAAGAAGGACGGCAAATGGCCCAAACTGAATCACAGAAAAAAGTAAAAACGGAACACCACCCATAAAAAAGAGGGAACACGATTGAGTTGATCACTGGTTAGGGGGAGAATCATGGGAAAGTGACTTGTGGCAAATAAGGCCATGTTGGGGGCAAAAGAGGTTGCCCCTGAAAACCGGACGAAGTCCCTGGGGAAAAAGGTCCCGCAGGTGCCTACCTGATGCAAACGCCGGACGGCCCAAAGAATGTGGCGGGAGACCCCGACGCCAAACTCGTGTGGGTGAAGGAGGCCGCAGGGCGAGAGGAACGGGGACGCCTGAAAAGGAGGACACACCGAGGCAACAATGTAAGGGGAAGGGGGAAAAAAAAACCGTAAGTGAGGGCTGGGGGCCGCCCAACAGCGGCGGCACTAACCAAAAAAAACTCGGTGACAAAAAAACCCAACAGTCACAAAACCCGGGAGCCGGATGGGGGGCAAAAACCCAATGGAAGGGGAAACGTCGGAGGGGAAAAAAAACCTCCAAAAAACTGAGCGAAAAGGAAAATGACTCTAACTACAAAAAAGGAACAAAAGAAGAAAAGCAAAAAAAACGAAGGCAAATGGAACTGACCCGAGGTTGTAAGTGAAAAAACCGGAATGAGGTAAAAGGAAACTGGCCCGGCAAATGGAAAAAAAAAGACTATGGCCACGGCTGCGCAGGGGGGAACAAACCGTTCGAAGGAACAATAACTATCCCTCGACAAAACAAGGGGGTTTGTGGACCAGAGGAGGGGCTGTGGGAAACTCTCACTCTAAGGGGGACCTGACCCAAAACGAGGTTCATGGGGGGGGGGAGGGAAAAAATGACCAACACCAAATGCAAAAAAAAAAACGCAAAAGCGGAGGGGGGGGGGGGAAAAACGGGAAGTGGGAGGGGGAGGTCCATCTACCGAAAAAACAAGGAATATTCCGAGGTCCAAAAAACGCGCACGAAACAATAAGCCGATTTGGGAAGAAAACAAAGTGAAAAAGGCCAAAATCACCAAGGCCACTGCAGGAAAGAAAGGGGGCTCTCACAAACAAGGAGGAGGGAAAAGAGAGGGGGTAAACGAAGCAGCGGCCGTACCCGGGAAAAAACGGGGGGGGGGAATACAAAAAGCCGGGGATAAAAAACTGAGAGGCCGTGTGGCTCGTGACCCCTTTCGGCAAAAAAGAACCTCACCACCGTCCAGGAACTAAAGAAAAAGTTCGAAAGAGAAACGGGTCAGTTGGTCATTCCTCAATTAGGAGCACAGGTCTCCGAGGGATATCAATGCAGAGGGGGACCGGGGGGCCGCCGTGGTAAAAACGACAGGTTGCCACTTTGCGGAAGGTGTAAACGAAAAAGACAGCAGGTCAAAAAAGCCGAAAAAAAAAAACGGGCCAAAAAAGAGGAACGTAAAGCGGGGCAGGTAGACACGGCCAATTGTGAGAATCAAAGGTGGGGACGACTGGTTGGGTCACTGAGGGGGGTGATAAATGGTGAGGGCAGTTGGCAAAAAGGGGGGCAGGCCAGAAAGAAGCCCGTTCAGGGTGGGGGGGGGGGGGACCGAAAAAGAAAAAACGAAAGGGGGTTGTGGGACGGAAAACAAAAAGCCGTTTATGTGGTAGGGGCTGCATCCGCCAGTAGGTGGGGGGGGGGGGAGGATACCGGGGACACACCATAGGGGGTGAACGAAGGGTAAAGGGTGTCCGTACTAACTCCTTGCAAGCACAGATACAAAGGGAAAACGAAATGAACGAGAACAAGAACCAAGACAGGGGGGGATTGATGGTTGATCACAAAAGGGGAAAAATAAGGCGTCTGTTTGATCATGGGAAAAACGGAAAAGGTGGGTACCGGAGACTGAGGGACAACCCAGACAAAATGAAAGTGTCCAAACAGCGCGGGTCCAAGGAATAGCAAAAACCCCCAGCAAAGGAGCCCAACGACACGCGGACGGGGGGCCCGCAGTGGTGGGGAGGTGTCAAAAACTGGAGTCAGTGGAAGCCAGCCCAGTGAAACGCCAAAAAACAAGGGGGAATCTCGAAGCATTACTCACCGGCGGGGACGGGAAGGTAAGCACATACCGCCAAGAGGAGGGGGTGCGAAAAAAGCGGAAGGCAAAAAGGAAATCCTGGTCAACAAAAAAAAGAAATAATGAACAAAAAAAGAGGACTAAAAAAGGGGGGTACCCACGGGCGCAATCAGAAAAAGAAAGCCCACTTGAGTCCACAACCTCAGGACGAATAAGACCCCTTCCGGGGAATAGCAAAGGAACCGAGATGAACCCAATCTCAAGGAGCGACGGAGGGAAGTCTCTGCGGGCACGCAGAAAACAAGGGGGGGGGACTCAAAGAGAAGAACACCTATGCAAAAGGATGAGGCTGGGTGAAGTGCTGGAATCCGGCTGGAGGGAACCGTCACAACGAAGCGCAAACCTTTCCAGCAAAAAAAAAGGGTAAAGTGTTTTCATGTCTCGGGGAAAGATGACACCGACGCAACGGAAAGCAAGAGGGCACACAAAAGGCACGAAAAAACAGGACAATCCACCAAACCTCCGTAAGGACGTATGAGTGATCAAAAAAGGAAGTGGAAGGAAAAAACTCGAATGGCGAACGGCCCAAACGGCGAAGAGGGGTCAGTTGGGGGCAGGCAAAATCCAACGGTGAAAAAACGGGGTGAGCGTTCAATAACGTTTGGTAAAAAAAAAACTGGCAGGTTGAAAACGTGCCAGAGAAAAAGTACAAAAACTGGAAACACACGACAACATAAACAGCGAATGCACAAACCCGTAGGGATCAATGTGTTCAAAGGGGATGCAAAAAAGAGCCGGGTTTGGAAGAAACCGGAAAACGCCCGAAAAAAACCGGGGAAGGGAGAGGAAAAAGAACGGAAACCGATGGTCCAACGGAAAAAAAACCCATCTTGGGGGCTCCACCCAAAGAAGCACTTTTTGTCTTGGGGGCCGGAAAGAAAAAAAACGAGTAGTCGGCGTTGGATGACACACAGGATCGTGAAAAAAAAAGACAGACCAAAGGAGCGGTCCCGGAAAAAACGAGGGACAGAATGTATTACATGTTGAAAAAAACGTACGCGGGAAGGGGGGAGGTAAAAACAAGTCCGTGGGGAAAACAGATAAAAAAAAAAAAAAAACTCGGGGACCGAAGGGCCAAAAGAAAAAGAATAACAGGCTCCAGAAAAAAAGCAAAAAACACCAAATTCAGGGGGGAGGAACGAGGGCGTACAAGAACGAGCACACAGATCATGGAAAAAAAAAAACATCATGGGTTATTGAAAGGAAAACATTGGGTGCAAGTGGCAATAGGGGAGTGCGGTGGGGAGAAACCAAAAAGTTGGCTTCACGCAAGGGGTTCTGGAATCGAAGGAAAAAAAAAAAAGGGTACCAAGCAAGGGAGCGAGGAAAACTAGTGGGGTCAACATAAAAAACACGGCAGAAAATTTTGCCACCAAAGGGACCGAACAGGAATGCTGGCGGACCTTTGGCGTACGCCGACAGATTAAGACCGAATCACAAGGCAAAAAAAAAGGTATAGGTCTCATCGACAAAAATCAACCGGAACCAAAGCATGCATTTGAAGGTTCGACAAACAAAACGAAAAACAGAGGTCCGAAAAAGTGCCGGAGACAGGGGGTCCTTCGGAAGGGCCAGGGGAAAACACCTGCCGAGACTCGACATATTGCCACAGAGACCAAACCAAAAACTCGCAAACAGGCAAAAAAGGGAACGACATGTGCCAAGGAAATCGTATACTGAAAAAAACAACGTCAAGATCAACAACAAAAAAGTAGAGAAAGACTCCGGTGTACGGCAAAAAGTCAAAAGTTGGGGGCGGGGGGCGGCACAGTTCGAGGCACCCGGATGTTTGAGAACAGGGAAAATGGACTGAAAGGGGCGAGCGACAAAATGGTGGCACGTCCAAAAATAAGACCTGGGTAGACGAAGACGACAGATCAGGGGACTCGGGGGTGAAACTACTGAGGAAAAGAAAAAAAGGAACATCACCTTTAAAAGGCGGCTGTTGGACGTCAGCATCCAAAACCGAACCTGGGGGGGGGCTAGAGGATTTTCAGGTCGAACCAAAAGGCGAACCAAAAGGGCCCGCCAGAAAAAAAAATGGGAGGGGTAGCAAAAAAATCAAAATCGATGAAAAAAACGTTCTGGACAAGGTGGAATAAAAACAAAAATATTTCCATCTACAAATCACAATTACAATTATGCCCCGTGGTTCAGGAACGTAGGGGGTCTAAAAAAAGGGAAGGCAACGGCCGGGCATATCAATCGTCAAGAAACCGACACTGCTGATCCAATCGGCAAACAAAAGCCCATCTTAAAACATGAAGAGACTGCAATAAAAAAAGAGACAAATCGGAAAGAAATCTCAGGGCAGGGGGGGTTCGACGGAAACGTCGTGGTCCCCAACGAAGGAATGAGGGAAACTAACCTCACGGAGGCCTGGGAGAAGGTTTGGGAAAACTCGGGAGTAAGGAGCCAGTCAGGGTAAAGGATGGGGTGGTCACCAGGGGGTTGCGGAGAAAAGGCCGTGTACTAAAAACGAGAAAACCATAGTAAAAACGAAGGGGAAAGCTGGGGAAATTAAAAAACAAAAGTGCCTACCCCGACGAACACAGGGAAGTTGGCACGATGTCGCGGGGGGGAACAAAACAAAAAGATGAACGGAAGGAGTCCCACGGGAATAAGAAGGAATATGGAAGACAAACGGAAACTTGAGGGAAACAAGTCCAACGGCACAAGCCCTATTTCCCTTAAAAACTTGGGGGGTCAGAGGGAACATTCAAGGCGGAAAGCCAGAATTACAAGGCATTTTTCGGTCCGGATTGAGTGACATCTGTAAAAGAAAGAGTGGGAAAGAGCAGTAAAAACCTAAGTACTAAACAAAAAACAAAAAACAGGGAAACAAAAACCAAAAAAATGAGCACTTAAGGGGGGTGGCATGAATACGAATTAAATCCGTCGGCTGCACGTGGTTGGCAAACGGGGTTGAAAAGGGTGAAAAAAACCTGAACCAACATCCAGGACGGGAATGCCTCCCTAAAAATTCAGGGGCCCACAAAACTGAGCCGAGGGGGGAGAGGAACAAACAATTCGAATCCGACGGGAACGTGTGTGCAAATAAATACTCAAACTACAAAAAAAACAAAAAAAACCCAAGGGGGGTAAAAGTAAAGGGGGACCAGATAAGACGGGGCCAAGGGGCCAAGTCAGGGGGAAGGGGGCTTGTGGTGAGACAGGTCTCGCAGAGGAAGGGGACGGGTGAGGGACAAAGGTGAGAAGGAACGTAAAACAAAAAATGAAAAAAAAAACAGGAACGACGCGTGCAGAAAGGGAGGAGGAAATAAGGCGCGCGCCGTCGAAGACAAACCAGCAGAAAAATCAGGAAGGGACAGGGGGACGGAAAAAAAGGGGGGAGGGGGGTATGCACAATACGCGTTGTGTAGCAAGCGGGCAGGGGCAGACCGCTAAACTAAAAAAAAATCAGAACAAAGGGGAAGATCTGGTGAAAAAGGTGAGCCAAAAACTGGCGTTGGGGGGAAAAAAAGGTAAAGGCTCAAGGGTGGGAACGAACGTGGGTTGGGTATATCAAGGACGTAAGACGGGGCAGGGACACGAACAAAAAAAAAGAGAGGGGGAAAAGGGCGTCAAAGGGCTATTGGGAGGGGGGGACAAAGGAGGGCTTAAAAAAAAATCGAGGGCAGCTAGGTAACAAGTCGGGGGGAAGGAAGTCGGACGGTGAGGTTACTAGCAAAATTGGATTGTGGATCGCGGAAAAAGTTACACCGGGGAAAACTACCGGGACACACAGGAGGTTCCCTGGCCGGAAAACGGCCAAGCTCGGTGCCACTGGGTCGTCAGGGGAGCCGTGGGGGGGGGGGACACCGGTGGGCACACACAAGAACACCGACGCTGGGGCAATTCAGCAGGGGGGGAGAGCTTTGATGTCAGACTAAAAGGAGGGGGTCAAGAAAGGAGGGTTGTGTTTGTTGATGGGACGTAAAACAGGCTAAAGAAAACTTCCCAACATCAAACAAAAGCAACCTACCAAAAGGTGGGGTGGCAGAAATAAGGAGGGTTTAGCTAGGGACGAACGGACGGCTTGAAAGTGTCCTATGGCAAAAAAAGGTCAATTCGTCACAAAACTACGGTGAGGGAGAAAAAAAAACAGTACAAAGGAAACTAAAGAAGCAGGCAAAAAAAAAAAAAACGTAAGCTTAAAAAAACAAACCCACGGCGCAGGAGCCTCCACAGGAAAGGGAGGAGGAAGCCACAAACCTGACATGGACAAAGGAAGTCCTCTTACAAAGAACCGAAGACAAAAGATCGCCACGAAGAACGTGGAAAAAAACAATAAAAATTAGGAACGAAGAAAAAGATTCATTCAAACGTGGCGCCATCAGACCTGCTACATGTTAGAAAATGGTACAGGGTTCGTCTGTGCAAAAACTTCGGGCTCAAGCGGACGGTCATTCGTGAAAAGCGCCTGAAAAACTAGTGGGGTGTGGTTAGACAGCTGACTCAGAACAAGAGTTCTGAGGGAGGGAAACCTTGAAAAAAAAAGAAAATTCGTGTCTGGAATAGAAAAAAAAAAAGCTAATTCTGAAACCAACACTAACGGTGGCTGCTGGGGGGGCACTGGAGGGACTAAGGGTCTGAACGGGATGGGTTCCAAAAAATATCCAAAAAGGATCGGGGGTGAAAGAAAAAGCAAACACTCTAAACTAGACACGAGGAAAAAACCATACAAATTGTAGGGAGGTAACTGGAAAGAGGCACAGGAGCGGGGTGCTCTGAAAAAACAAGAAAACAAAGGGGGAAGGTAGGAACAAGGGAAGGAAGGTGGCAGCTCCGGAGAAACGCAAAAAAAGGACCCGGGCGTTGGCCATAAACAAAAACAAGTAACACAACCCGGTGAGGGGGAAACGGGATCAGAAGAGAGATGAGCCCCACAAAAAAGGAAGTAAAAAATACAGAAAGGAAGTTAGGAGAGGGAGCCAGCAAGGTAAACGTGTTAAATTCTGCCCTAATGAAGGTCTGGGCAGGTCAAAAAAAAAACAGGGACCCGCTGAGAGGTGGCGAAAAAAAAAGGAACGCGGAGAGGGGGAGGTGGGGGGGTTGTGGGGGGTTTCCGTGTTTGGCGAGAAGAGTTGAGTGGGCAAACGCCAGCGGGGGTCAGGGGACAGGCGCCACAAAGGCAACCGCACGAACGTCCGGGCGTGTTTTTGGGGCCACGTAGGCCGCGCTTCTTGGGAAGGAAAAGTGGTCACTTGGTAGCAACATAGGGTCACTTCTCGTAAAGAAAAACAAGGTTTTTGGGCAGGCCGAAGCAAAAGAAGGTTGGGGGGGGGGCGGCATAAACAAAAGGGGTCTTGCAGACAGCGAAGAAGGTTTGGTTTGGGGGCGGGGGGGGGAACCCCTCCACCCGCCGTAGTGTGGTGGCAAAAAAAAAAAATTTTTCAGCAAAAACGTGAGGGTGTGACCGACGTGGAACATGGGGCTGAAGAGGGGGAGGTCCAAAAAAGAAAAAAAGACACAAAAACACGGAGGAAGACATCAAACGGACGGGAGGTTAGCAAAGCCGGAACACGCTGTGAAGTCAACCGGGAGTCAAGGAGGGGAGAAAAACGCCAAAAAATTTCACGGGTGAAAAAAAAATACAAGAACGGCTAGACTATGCAACAAGGAGAATAAAGATCACGCTAACAATCAAAACGTTGGCGCAGTGGTAGGGTTCACAAACTGGGGGGGGGGGAGGGGCGAAAAACCAGCAACCAGGGCCATGCAAAATAACCCAAGGGGGAACGCGCGGCAAAAAGAAAAAACGGAACGAAGAGAAAAAAGCAAAAAAGCCGGGGGGAACGGCCGAAAAACATGCAAAATGGAACAACAAATCATAGGGCCAAAAAAAATCCGCAGAAGGAATATCTAAAAAAAACCTCGCCGTGGAGATAAAAGGGGGAAAAAGTGGTTGTGAGCCCAAGTAAAAAGGGGGATATATCATCGGTAGTGACAACAGAACCCCGAGGCGAATTCCACCAGAGAGTAAAAAACACCCCAGGCTCGGAACACTAACGGCGCTTGCGGAAAAAAGCAAAAAAAAACCAGGGGGTGAGAAAAAGAAAACACGTCAACTCCGGAAAAGTGGCAAAAAAGATGTGGGAGGGGAGTATACTTAAAGGAGAAGGACGGACGGGCCGTAAAAAAAGCAGCGAACCGAAAGCATCGAAATGTGGGAAGTGGGAAGTGTCCGAAGAAAAAAAGCCAAAAATACAGAAGAGAAAACCACAAAGTACTCCCGAAAGC
>Ga0179593_1448973_pt1 | contig 10322 bp, 11 predicted proteins | sample CZODoug2_1_08_16_FD_185931 | JGI IMG/M metagenome (GOLD analysis project Ga0179593, IMG submission 185931) | Vadose zone soil fungal communities from Angelo Coast Range Reserve, California, USA - CZODoug2_1_08_16fungal (PacBio error correction) | ecosystem: Environmental > Terrestrial > Soil >...
AAAGCCGACGGATCCTAAACCCCCTGTCGTGGGTTTCCGTCCGGCCCGGAGGAACCGGTCTCGAATCAAGTTTCGGGGGCCAAAGGGGCATTCGCGGCCTGAAAGGAATTGAATACTAAAAGATCGGGTATGTGGCGAGTCGGGGGGTCATCTAAAAAAGGAAAAGAATACCAGGGTGGACCCCGGGGGTTGACAATCCCGAAGGATGTGAAAGTGAATAGGTTTTAAGTTTGTAGCCAGGTCAAGGAAAAAAACGCCCTTGGCCGGGGAGATATCGATGAAAAAACCTACTCCCGTGTCAAGTCTGTCCCTAAATCCCCCAACGCATGCGGGCTGTAAAATCACCACCAGTTCGACAGCCGGATGGCGGGGGGGGGGCTGGCGTTTCCTAGCAACCGCGGGAAAGGGACTAAATAAGACTATCCTTTAAAACGACGTAGGTCATTCGAAAGGCCGGGCAGGAAGAAGGTCAGTCCTATTAAGCATTGACATGAGAACGAACATGTTCAAAGCCAATTCGGCAGGGGTTGAAAGCAAACAGGGGTCTTACTATGCAAGAAGATTCTAAGAGGTATGTTCACTGAGAAAGGCACTCTTTCAAAACATGGCCATAGAATGCCGGCCTGGAAAAAGGAACAAGAAAGGGGAAAAAACAAAGAGTTGGCATCTTCACGGGAGGGGGGAGGGGGAGTTTCATCAAGAGTCACGCTTAGGTCGTGGAAAAAGGGGAGGTACCACGTAGTTGACCAAACGGAAAAGCCTATCATTGTAACGAAAATGAAAAGGAAATAATAGGACGGTTCGAGACGCCCAAAAGTTCCTTAAAAAAATTTTGACGAAAAGAGAGGGCAAAAACGAGATAGGAGGAGGGCGATCTGGGGGAGAGTTGGGGAGTGCGCAAAGGAAAGAGTCCGGGTGGTCGTTCCAAGGTCGGGGAAAGACAGAAACATAGGTAGACACACAACATTAAAAAGCAACAAAAGGGGGAGGCGGAACTCAAGGTGGGGTAGGTTGGTCTAATAGGGGGTAAACTGATCGTCGCGTCGGACACGAACTCAGCGCAGGAAAAGGGGAGCAAAACCAGAAGGGCAGGAAGGATAAAGAGCTCGTACTTTAGGAAGTGACTCTAAATTGAAAGAACGGGTGGCGAGAACGGAGTCAAACTGTCACGCGGGTCATCAGTGGCAGGGAGGCATCGGGGTGGCGGTGGTCTCGAAGAAAAGTGGGAACCAGTTAGGGGGGGAAAACTGCGCATGTAACCTGCGCCCCGCACAGCCTACGTGACCAAACTTGGGGGGTGAGTTAATGGAGTGGACTAGGGGAAGGCTTCATGATGCTCGAACGCTTGTGCCGACGGTCGAACGGGGGAACAACCAGACGGCATCGTCGACAGCATGGCATTGGCATCCTGGGAGAAGCAGGGTCTTTTGCCGGAAGGGCTAGGGGCAATGGCTTGGCGGAAGGGATTCATCTGAGTCAAGATAAGAGGACCGGCGGGGAGAAAGGCGTCGGGCGGGGACAGTATTCCTCCAGAAAATGGAGGGTGAAAAAGGTCCGACATCACCTCCAGTCGCAAATGTTTTTCACCTGCAGGGCGGATAGGTAAAGCGCGTGAGCTTTCATGATCATTCAAGCGGCCATTGGGCGGGGCCAGACTGCTCAACACAGGAACATGCCGTTAATAAAGCGGGCCTCACGGGGGGTGCCAAGCGGAAGGTCAGTCGCCCTGGGGGTCGCTCGCACTAGAAGAGGGTCGTAATGGCAGGGAAAAGGACCATGCCTCGGAACAAGAAGGGTCGGGGGCGTGAGTCCTGTGGGGCGCGGTACGGGGTTAAGCACGCTGTCTTAAAAAGCATCCAAAGTGTTGAAAGGGGGACCGCGAACCCAGGCTGCGTGAGGCGGCCAGCGAGGAGGTTATATGTACAAGAGGGCAACAAAGGACTACAGCACCGGTCATCTGCGCGAAGGGGAGGAGCCTCCACGGGCAACTTGCAAAAAAGGGGGCCGTTGCTGAAATAACGAGGCCTGGCGTGTCGTAATAGCGACGGTTGGAATGGGTCAGCGACAAGTTGGCGAAGCGATTGAGGGGATACTGGGGGAAAGTGGTAGCCTGGGCAAGAGTACCGAGACCTTCCAGGACGACGGGAAGACAACGGACTGGGAAAAAAAGCCCGCAGTAGGGCAATGGAGAACGGAGGGGGAGGTAGTGGCGACGAGAATCGGAAAGAGGCGGCAGCAACCTCTGCAAATGAGAAGAAAGAGGAGCGTACATTACTAGGTCAACAACAGACGTCTCCATGACGGCTAGAGGGATCGAACATCCAAAAAAAACGGAGGCCCTCATCAGGGGCTCAGACGCTAACTCAGGCGAAGAAAACAAGGCCATAAGATCAGATAAGGCGGCGGGATAGGAAAGTACGAGAAACTCGGGAGAAAAAGGAAATCCGAACCTGGGTGCCGCTGTGATTTGGAGAAATGAAATACGCGGAGATGCAGGAGGGAGGAACCACACCATCTGCCGAGAGTACGAACGCGACTTCCGAGGAGTCAGAAGGACCAAAGGCAGCCATCCTTAAAAAATTGCTGCGAGTCATCTTAGGAATCCTCAGGCCATCTCGAGCACTGGGAACAAAGACGCCCCAAAAAAGAAGACTATGCCGGAAGGATCGGTTACCTTTGGAAGGGGAAGAAAAAAAAACTGTGGGCCCAATATGCGGAAAGAGAAACGCGCCGGACGGGACTACCGGGGAGAAGGAAGGGTAGTCCTCGACCTCACCCGTTGGAGAAAGATTGGTCACTGGAAGAACCAATCACGCCTCGACAAAGGGGAAAAAGGGCACTGCAAAGTCCGCGTCTAGTAGGCGGACGTATGAAAAAACGGAACCCAATCTGAAAGGCGGAAAAGCGCACGGCTGGAAGGGGGAAAGAGGAAGAGGGGCTCGCGGAAAAACGGTTGTCCCCACCAGCACGACATCAAAGGACTCAGGGGGGGAAAAAGCGCGCAAGAAAACCAGCTGGCGAGAAGGAAGAGAAACGCCCCTTCAAAGGGACTCGCCGAGGGAAGAGTCGAGCTTGCCACCGAACAATCAAGCAACTGCTCAAAAGCCGAGCAAAAGGAAGGGGGGGGACTCTTCCCGGCCGGTGCTGGACCAAGAAAAAAAAATGGCGAAAGAGCGCGACTCGCCGGGGTACGCAAGGGGAGCCAAAAAAGCTCTCCGCGGAGATGGAATAGAGCGCGCCTTCCCAAACCGAATGCAAGGAAGGAGACAGCGCGAACAAAGAAGGTCAAAAACAGTCGCCAACAGCGCGGACGTGTTCTGGGAGCGGCCTGGTTGGAAGAGTAGAGGAAAGATCTGTTTCAAAACTTGGGGGTGGCGCCTGATAAGAAAAAAAGTAAGAGGGCGGTCACAGGAGTGCGCTCCGAAAAATCCAACTGCCTCAGGTCAAAAGAAAAGGGATATTGACTCTTGACGGGAACTGAGCAAACCCTTGCCCAAAATAAAAGAAGGGGGGCGATCGAAACTTTTTGAAGTGCGGGCTGTGCAACACTCTAGGTGCAAGGCTCCGATCTGCTGAAACGGGCAGGTCAGGTGCTTGGAAGAAGGGAACGCCGAGCTGGACAAAAAGCGAACTCCCTTGCTTAGACCAAGCAGGAAAAAGAGAACCAAGAAAGAGTAGTTCAAGAAGACAGCAGAATAACATGAACTCACGAAAGGAAGATCTCGAAGGAAGAAGAGATCCTGGGAGACGCGACGAGCTGGGGGGAGAAGCGTTGACAAAACACAACAAAAAAAAACCTGGCGGCCAGCAAGAATTCTCAAAATCGCCTGAGCTGGCGACTGTCGCGGGGGAGGGTTCTTTAGCAAAGTCCCGGTCATTGAATTGGGAAAAACAGCAACGAGGGGAAAAAGAAACGCTGCTGACGACGACCTGGAGGATACGGCTTGGGGAAGGTTCAAGGGAGGGAGACGCCGTGAAAAGAGTAGGAGACACCCCCCACTGAGGAGGAGGGACAAAACTACCGATCCTGACAGCAGGGAGGGAACCGACCAGAGATCCAGGGGAGAGACAGAAACCCGTGACTGCTCCTAATGTGGGGCAGGGACCAATTACAACTGCTTACTTTAGAAGATTGTGAGGAAAAGAAACGAGCAACGCTACCGCGCGCTCAGGCGAGGAGACGCCAGGGCTGGAAAAAAAAAAGAGACGCCGCGGCGGCGGTTTTGCTGACGCGCACCCCAGGAGCGGAAGGACGCCAAACTTTCTCCAGGATAGTCGAACTGAGAGGGAACCTCTAGCGTGATGTTCAAGGTCTTCTGGCACCGTGCAGCTGTAGAACCTAAGACGGTGACAGGCGGACACGCAGGAGGGGGGAGGAAGACGTGCAGCGACACGAGGGGATTGGGGAACGGAGTCAGAAAACTGCTACGCGGGAAAGGAAAAAGACCTGACGCGGGCATCCAGGAGTAACTACGTGGACGATGCCGGATGGGGGGGAGGGGATCGCTCAAGGGACGGGAACACTCGCGGAAAACAGGAGGCAAAGGTCCAAGGAAGGAAGAGGGGGGAAGGGGGGGAGAAAGGAGGGACGGGGAAAGCAAATACACTGCGGGGAAAGACGTACGTCTTGAGGAGGAGGAAGACGCGCGCTGCAGAGGCCGCCGAAAGGGTGAAGCAAGGGCTACCCAAAGATCTGGGGAAAAAACGAAAAAAAACTCGACCCAGAAATCTTGCCAACGAAGATCCTCCTAAGCACCCTTCTCCGGACTGGAAAAAAAGGTTCGAGTACACGGCGATTGGGGGAAAAAAAAAAAAGGAGCTTTTAGCGCAGAAAAAAAGGGTTGGGGGAAGGGCCGCGAAGACGTCGCCAGGTTCGCATCTTTTGAACGTCGATAGGGAAAAAATGTCGAGTCGGACGGAGTGTCAAAGCGGGAAGGGAAAGGCTGTGGCCGGGTACCGATTCGACGAAAAGCTGAAGTGGGGGAGTAGGGGCGATGGGAGAGTTTCGGTTGCAGGCGGCTAGGAAAAAGAAGGCAAGAAAAAAGGTGGCGAAGAAAAGGTGCGAACAAAAACAAAACGAGAGGGGGCATGGGGCTTCTGCAGACAAGAAATTCTCAAAAAACGAAAAAAGGGAAAAAGGTACTGTGTGGGGACGAGGGCGCCTCTACACGAAAGGAAATCTGGAAAACCGGCAAATGCAGATCGAAAAAAGAATCGGGGGGGGAAGAGGTTTCCTACGGTCTACTCATAAAGACAGAAGATAAGAAGTCATGATACGTGCGTTTTGAATGCAGTTTAACCATATCGAAAAAATATTTACCAGGGAGGAGTCCCTCGACCGCATTGAAGAGTAATGGCTGAAACCTGTATCCAGAACAAGGGCCTAGGGGTCCAATCCTAGTAAGCCCACAACGATCAAACCCCCGAATCCCTTACGGAGCTAAAAAGGTTGAAGGGGAGGACTGTCCGCTGTGGGGAGCTTTCGTCAGATAGTATTTCTCGAAGAAGAAGAAGAAAAAAAAAAAAAGAAGGTTTTTTGATTGCATGTGCATGGTTGAAGCATCACTTGAGACTAGGGGATATTGGTCAGATCGCGAAGTTGGAAAGCGTCTTTTCTGGACAATAGAAACACGCTGAGGATTATGTGAAAGCTCACAACGGAAAAGAGTCCCCAGAGGTTCATAGGGGCGCTGGCCTGACTGAGAGTTAAGAAGTAATAGTGCGAGCAGGCGAAAGAGGTTTTGGGCAGGCTCGAAAGATGCGCTCCTGGAAGGACAACTAGGACAGAAGGGTAGAGGGCCTCGTATCAGAGACTTCCACTCCGGGCCGGAGACGGAAAAGGACGAGGAGTGGGTGCCTACCCTTGACATTAACAGAGACTCTGTACCACGTGTTCAGTGTGGCAGCCTCGAGAACCTATGAAGGAGGCACCTGAAAGGCGGAACCCGTATTGATACCCTAGGAGGCAGAAGTTTGGCCCGGAAGGTCTCCCTTCACGTTCATGGTATTCTAAGGCCGGAACAAACCAGATCCCGGGGCACACTCATGAAGTCGACTTCTCAAACCTTTTTGATAAAAAATAAAAAAGTCTAGGACTGACGAAACAACTCCGTGGGAAAAGACGAGTAAGGAAATCAGGCAATGCGGAGGGCATGTTATGAACGAGCGGTAAGCCTTGAACTTGTGGGAACAGTCAAAAAGGAGGCTCGGACGTAATGAAAGGAGACCGCCCGCCACACTCTCAGATTGGGGAGAGGCGAACGCCAGAAAAATTTGAGACCTGGCAGAAAGAGAGAGCTTTTTGAACAAACGACCGAACCACGGCGAAGCAAAACCGTCCTTAGGAGAGAAAAAGGGTAGTGGAAAGGAGGACATGCCGCCGTATCCTTTAAAGGCGACCAAAGCTCTGGTCCGGCTAAATCGCGGGAAGCCACATGGAAAGAGAGCCTTAATGAGTGTGGCAAAGGTGATCCCGGCGGTGGTAGTGGAGCGCGAGGGGGGATGTTTGTAAGGCCTAAAACGCCCACCGCAATGCCATAGGGGAGGGAAATCCGAATGAAAAAAAAAAGGGCCGAAGGTAATCGGTACAGCAAAAGGGGAGAGCAAGCCGGAAAAGAGGAACCACCAGGAAAGGAGTTGTTGTGCAAGGTTGCAACGCTACCTACAGGAAGAAGGAATCGCGAACGGACTTCCGGGAAGAGCCGTAGGTCAAAGCGCGCCGTTGCAGAAAAAAACGTCCTAGGAAAATTGACATTGGAACTAACCACATAAGGGGCAAGCCCCATCGGTGCCGCACAACATGTTTCCCGGGAAGCGAAAAAATGTTAAAAAGGAAAGCGACCCGGGCGTCCAAGCAGCGCAGCGACCTGAGCCGGCACTGGGGGAAGACCACCAATATTGTGTCCGTGCAAACTCACCCCAATTTTGGTGAATTCTAGCTCGGTGGGGGAGGCGGGTCATGCGGGTCGTTGAAAAAGGAAGCGCCCGTGAGAGATAACCAACGCCACAAGCAGAAACCGAAAAAAGATTGGGAAAAGGCGAAGGTTTGTAGTACGTCGAAGGCCCGTGTAGGGGGAAATTTTCCAAGAATCAGTAAAAAGAATTAGGAGATGTGCTCGCGGGGGGGGGAGGAAAATTGGTGTGGACAAAAAAGTTTAGTAACGAAGGAAAGATTTGCGTGGTTCAACTTTTCCGGGCGGGATTCGGCTAAAAGAAACAATTTAAAAAAAAACAGAAAAAACATCGAAGAAAACAACAACGGGAAAAGGGGGAAAGTAGAGATCTTTTGGGATGGGTGGATCAGAGATGGTTGTAGGATCACGAATCGGGGGAAAGAAACCAGAACCTACTACAGAAGTTACTAAAGCCACACAGATCGAACGTCAAAAATAGAAGGGAACTTGAGGAGTGACTCGATGGGGAAAAAGTAAGGGCGTCGCCCGGACATGCACGGTCGCCGGAATCTGGTCAAAAAAAAGGGTCGGCGTGTGGGAGGGTGGTTTCTGAAAATCACGTGTTGGAAAAAATGAGTTTCACAAAGAGGGGATGCCGAAACTAGTGGTTTCACCTCGCAGCAAGACTTGAACCCGATTCGTGTGCTGGGTCGCATCTTGGTGGGGCGGACAAACGGCCGGCTGAAGATCTCGAGGCAAGGGGGAACTGGAAGAAAAACTTGTGAAATCCTTCTAGACGGCAACGCGCCGACAACATAGGGGGTGCGGCTCCGAAAATGGAGTGGCCTTCAATGGGTGGGAAGAGGACAGCTTCAGAGCCCGGATCCTGAAGCACGCAAGGGACCTATGCTGCACCGAAAGAAGGGGGCGTCCTGGAGGCGGTCCTGGTCCAGTTCGGGGGGTCTCCGGTCACCACACCGCCAGCGCCATGGTGGGTCAGCACCCGGGGAGTAATGTAAAGGGTACATCCGAGGAAATGTGGGGAAAAGAAAATCCTATCCTCGCATCGTGGGGGTCCGTACGGCTAGAACACCAGGAACCAGAGGTTAAACGCTTAAAAAATCCACGTTTCAACAAAATCGCTTCGTCGCCTGTGCTTCGCATCTCCACACAAGCGCGTGGAAGGTTCAATGGAGCTAAGCATGAAAGTTCCACGACATGGTGAATCGAGAAGGATTGAACTGATCTGTGTTCGGAATTGGTATTCGAAACCTGGGGTATCACGAGTGGTATTGCCATGCTTCAGGGTGGGGTGGTCAATCAAAACTCCAACAAAAAAAAGACAGCGTGGGCGTCGAAGTCTTCCGGGGACATTGACCCCGCAAAAGGGAGGGACTGCGGCAAACCAAAGCAACCTCACGGTGAGTTCGCCATCAAAGGGAGCCTTGGGGGGGGGCGCCGTGAGGGGGGAAAGACAACCTCAGATCAGGTCGTCAGGCGTGGTCCGTCATCCAGGAAAGCGCGAAGGGATTGTTCCGCGTCGACTAAACTGGGGGTGGCAGTACAGGGGAAGGATGGGGCGGTAGCTGTTTAACCTCAGGTATTCACTGGGCTTACGGCAGCCGAAGGAACATGGCGGACAATCTGCAAAAGGGCTGGACGGAATGGGACTGAGTCGGACGGATCAGCGTCAAGCACGCCGTGCAGCAGAAGGATAAACCCGCGGCAAAATTTCCCTCAGACATGTACAGACCCGCGAAAAGAAAAAGGACGGCGACCTGAAGATCCCATCCACGGCCGGAGGGGAAAAAAAAAACTCGCCCCGATTTCATCGGGATTACAAAAAAAGGCGCGAAGCCGGAAGCAACACGAAACCAACGCGAAAGAAACGGAACGTGCTAAGTAAACTGAGAAATCTCGGAAACGCAAGCGCCCAAGAGATCACCTCGGGGGTGTCGCGGGCCGTGCTCCGAAACAGAGCAAAAATTCGTTGCGCTAAGTAAAACGCCTCTTCGCGATATCTGGACTGAAAGGGCTCGTCTTCAGTGACGGGCACACCAAAAGGGAGGCGCCATTTAAGAAAAATGGCGTGCTCGAGTCAAGGCGCACATAAGGGGACGTCGGCGAATCAAGTCGCGAAAACCTCTGCAAGCCTAGGAGCAGAGGAAGTGGTAGGGTCGTGGAGAATTGCTACGAGTGCAAACCTATCCCCAGGACTGGGGGGATGAGCCAACGGCCGAGCTCAGAACTCCGGTGAGTCCTAAAAGAGGGAGAATGGGATTAAGAAGGTGCAATACTCACACCAAGGGGGGGGGAACCTGTCTACTCCTCACGTATCGGAGTAGATAAACGTCACCCAAGCGGCCGCAGAGAGAAAAACATCGACGCAGCGGGCCCCGGTGCGGTGCTCTCGATCCCCTCGGAAACCAAAAAGGAAAGCCACGTAGCAGAGGAGCACGGTTTCAGGGTCGGCAAAAACCCAGCTTGGGAAAGAAAAACGAGGGAGTACCGCCGGGAGCGGGCAGCGCCCACTTGCATCTGGACTAGGACCGAGCAAGGATTCAATAAAAGATCCAAATCCTGGATACTGACGGGTCGAAAAATGTAAAACACCTGAATGGCTGCCATGAAAGCGACTCCTTCGGGAATAAAATAGAGAGAAGCCAGATAACCCTGACGAGGTCGAGCATAAGCGCGCCTTCAAAAAAAAAAACAGAAGAAAAAGAGACGATTCAAAAGCAAGCTAACAGAGGGAAATTACGCGCACAGTCAAGAAAAAAAGGCGGGCGGAGGGCGGAGCGGATAGAAGAGCGGAGGTGTCCAGAGCCTGGTGCCCAGACCGGTTTCAAGGAAGACTGAACGCATGGATCGCCTGAAAAACGAGGGAAAACCAAAAGCAATAAAGGGAAGAAAAGAGTATGACTTGGACCGCCTTGATCACATTCCCCAAAAATAGCCTCTGAGAAAAGGACAACCGCCTTTGTTGAAATAAACAAGGGGGCGTGAAAAAAAAAAAATGCCTCTTGCCTATCGACTTACCACCGTCATTTTCAGCTGGGGGAAATCGACCGAGAAGAAACCCCACGAGAGGGGAGAGCGCGAAACGGGACAACAATCACAAGCGAAAATGGGTTCAAAAAATGCCAGTACTGACATCACTGACGTCGCAGATGCGAGATAGGGGGACGCTCCCTTTGGAAAAAATCGAGGCTCGGTTTTCGGGCTTTGGCATAAAAAAACCTCAACCTGCGCCCTGGGGGTGTTAAAAGGAAGGGGAGCTCCCTAGCTGAGCGCGGGAAAAGCCGGGTAGGATGAGGGAATCGCCGCTACGTCCACTGTACTGGTAATTTCCGGCTGCGGGGAGAGGAAATTAGCCTGCCTGGCTGAAAGTGAAACAGGGAGGGAAGGGAGAAAAAAGAATAGGGGCAG
>Ga0179593_1519359_pt1 | contig 10322 bp, 12 predicted proteins | sample CZODoug2_1_08_16_FD_185931 | JGI IMG/M metagenome (GOLD analysis project Ga0179593, IMG submission 185931) | Vadose zone soil fungal communities from Angelo Coast Range Reserve, California, USA - CZODoug2_1_08_16fungal (PacBio error correction) | ecosystem: Environmental > Terrestrial > Soil >...
GGGCTCACCGGCATTCTGGACCCTAAAAGGACTAGACGTCCCACGTGGGAACACCGAGCCAAACTTACGGCTAGAAAAAAGAGATGGTGCTCCCTTCTACCAAAAAAAACCACCTCAGAGGAGACCTGTCTGTTTCAGAAAGTAAGAGACAGTACTCTGGGGGGAGAGGGCCCTGACGCAGTCTTGAAACGTCACATCAGCTCTGGGGAGAGTTAAGCATCCCCACCAATAGCCCTCCTTCCTCCTACGAAAAACCGCTCAACCAAGCCATCAGGGAATGCGAAGGGTCCAAAGGAGGAAACGGGGGGAAAGAGCTCCATGAATGGTGTAACCGCTACCACCAGAAGACGACGCATCTCCCTCTCGCCCTCCAGTCGACAACTCTTTTCAGCGTCTCCGTCTCCGAAAAAGGAACAAAAGAGGGAGGTCGGTAAACAATCCTCAAACACCAGCTCTAATCGAATGCCCCTCCCAAAGGAAAAAGCAATCACCTCAGAGGCCCCCCCGATTGGGAGAAACTGTCAGGCTATCTCTGATATGGAGAAAAGTTCGCAGCAAACCAGCCGACAGCTCCCAGAAGGCCTCAGGCGGCAGGAAAGAACTCGGCGTACCGGGGGCGCCTCGTTGAGCATCGCCATCAAAAGGTGCTGTGGTAAAACAACAAAAAAAAAAAAAAAAAGACTTCCTACCGCAGTCGCCTCCACAGGTTTCAACAAGCAAAGACACTCACGTGCCATGAAAACTCCTGGTGCTTACCACACGGAATCTCTGGGCGAACGTCGACCACCAGAACACCAATCCCTATCGGAACCCCTCCAGGAGCTCCTAAGATTGTTACCCACGGGAGGGTTCGATGCAAGTTTCGCCTATCCTTCCTGTGGGGGCGCCCTATACGTAGAAGACGGAAAAAAAGCCTGAAACAACCCTGAACTCGTACATAGCCGTAACAGCCCAAAAACCATGTCAGAAGCACCGACAGCGAGGAAAGCAACCACCACATCTTTTGCGGAACTCCCTCCCTTCGAATCAGTCTAATTTTCCTGAAGGAGAGGGGCACAGGGAAAAAGGGACAGCAATTAGAAAAATTAGTGTCGTCAGTAAAAGATCTTCTCCGAATGTTGAGGAAATACCCACTTCTTCATCAATGCTTTCGACAGGGCGGGTGTGGCTCCAGCGCGGGAAGAACCCAAGGTTGACTGCCTGCACAAAAGCCAAGGCGCGGACACTGGAAAACGCACCAGTGCCCAAGAACGACCAATGTGCCTAAAAAATCACCCAGCGCGAGGGTGTCGCCCACATACGGACACCCATCGACCAGCCCACTTTGCTTCATCCTTCGGGGGGGGAAGAGGAACGACGTCTCAAGAAAAGCAGAAGAAGAGGGGAAGGTTGGGGGGAGGCGAAACGGGACATATTCGCGTAAAGAACCCAGCAAGGGCGAAAACTTCGCCGCCGCGCCGTAGCCAAGGGGGTGAAAAAAAAAACCCTATGCAGCACTTTAAAAAAAGGCAAGTCTTTTGCATAAGGGGGCGCAACATTTCAGCGAGTAAGTCCCTGGACCCCCCGGGATCCGCGGAGATTGCCGCCAAAATGCATAGAAAATGAAGCCGGGGGCCGCCCGCCGAGGGGAAGCAACCAAGGTGATAAAAGGCTCCGCCGGAAAAAAAATCGAATAATGTGTGTCGGGAAAAGTATCATGCATGCCCCTAAAATCCAGCAAACAAATTACCGAGTCCGCTGAACGCGGCGGCCGGGAAACCCAGAAGGCTAAGGAAAAAGGATGAGCAGCATCATGCTAGAGGTTGAAAACCCAACGGAGAAGGAGAACGCAAAAAAGGAGGAGATTTCGGTTTTTTGAGAAGGGGGGTTCAGGGATCCAAAGCTTTTCACTCACAAAGCCCCATGGCGGACAAGGGACAAAGCCGGGGAGCAAAAGAAGAGGCACTAAAGAACATCTCGCCCGAAAGCGAGCGGGTGTGGCTGGGGATGGTTCCGGAATTCCTAAGGGGAGTTCCTCCTCCATATAAGAACGACTTGCCTTTCTCAAGAAAACTTCCCTCGCCAGAAAAGGGAAAGCAGGAAAAGGGGGGGTCGCCGCCGCGATAGCCAGTCCTGTAGGAGGGACCCTGCCTTGCCCGGACAAATGGAATTCAGGGTCAGTCGTCTCGCAGCAATTGTAGGGTGATGCTACTGTATCAAGGGAGTCAGCGGGAAAAAAGGAAAATTACCCTCGGGGGGATTAGCAGCCCGGTCCGCCCTAGTGCGTTTCTGCCTCCCTTCCAGAAAAGGGCGCCTTCTCCACGTCCCGTAGAAATTAGGAGGACGGAAAAAAAAATCAGCTCCACCAGATCCTTCTCGCAGCGCTTTAATCCCCAAAGCAGCATCCCGAACCGCGCCACCACTTGTCCTTCAAAGCCCGCCCACTATCACTCCAGGGTAAGGGAGAGGGTCGGGAAAGGACGGAAACGCTGAATACCTCACTAAGAACCGGGCCTTCATCCGGCCGAGCGAGCCGCCTCCACGAAAGGCACCCCAGATGGAGAACAGCGAGGGGAACTTTGAAGGAAAATTCCTGATGATCCTCTCGGTTCTAAGGAGCAGAAATACAGAAGGGCCAAAAGGGGAACACAGATTGAGAAGAAGAGTCCGCAACGCTCAAACGAAGGTCAAACAGCTTACGCATGCCGACGCCTTGAGTACCGGTCTGGGCAAAGGGAAAGTTGCAGGCGAACTGGCTTAATCTGGACCCTGGGGAAAAACTCGTAATCTGGAAAGGCGTAACTAATCATGCGGCTTGTGACGCCGTCTAAAGAGAAGATTTTGGGAATTTAGGAAGATGTGCCTCGATCTCACAGAGGATACTTTGTGCTTCGGACTACAGTATGCAGTCTCGCTGGGGGGACCCAACCTGGAGGGAACTGTAATAGATTCAGAAAAGAGAAAAAGTGGGGGCGGGCCCTCTTCGCCTTGAAGTATTCCCGCCCGTACCATTGAGCAGGATACTCATACTCCTCCCAGCAAAAGAGTCTAATCGTAAAGCAGGGGACCTGCTGGTCAACGCCGCTTGGGAATGAAATAAGAAAGACTAAAAGGAATTTTCTGTAAAGTGATTCAAGAACTAATCCTCCGCTATCAGCTGTGATTGAACTAAGGGGAAGCGGCGATAGGAACTCGTTTCCACCTAACTTAAAGGTTATCCCGCCCTCCGGCGACCATTTAACCTGGGACGAAAACTAAAGGGGGGGGGGGAGAGGGAAGAGGAGGGGCGAAGGAAGCAAAAAATGGTAGATGACCCTCTTTTGGGGGGAGGAAAAGGGGGATTCGCGTCCAAAAAGGTTTATATCGCTCCCGGACCAACCGCAAAGCCTTCTGAAGGAACAGCTCAGCCAATGATCTCTCTCAAAACGAACCGTGGGGGGGGAAATAATGGGGGGGATGAGCTGTGAGGAGTCAAGAAGGCGTGGGCTCGGGCGAGGATAACCGTGACTATGAAGACAGGAAATCCTCAAAAGAGGGGCGGCAGTCTGAGTGAGGAAGTAGAAAAAAGAACGCAAGCTTAGCAGAGCCCAAAACAACATGACCGAAAAAAGGGGAAGCAAAATGGGAAAAATGGTCGCAAGGGGGAAAAAAGGGGGGTTGAGCAGTGAGGTGGCAACTAAAAAGAGATCCGAAGTTCGGCAAGCCCGGGGGGGACAGCCAATTGCTAGAGGGAGAGTATTATTATGAAGGAAGACAGCTTACTTCGTATGAAGCTGGGGGAAGAAAAGGGGAGGGCCAAGACAGGCGCTTACGATAGAAGACCGGTGCTCGGGGGGGCGGTAGGATCTCCTCCAAGGGCGGCAGAACTTTGAAACTTCTAGAAAGAAATTGAGCCCAAACAGGAAGCTGACGAAGAGGAAAGTGGGCGAGGAAAGGGGAGGGGGAAAGGGAAGGGAAGAGGAGATCAAAATAGAAATCGTTGTATCAGAGATCGGCGATCAAGATATCGAAAGTTCTTATCTCTGGGGGGGGAAGGGTATAGGGAATTAGTACTACAATAGACATAAAAAGGATTAGTAGACAGCAGATGGGACGGGGGGAGTAGCATTCGAACTGTGAAACAGTTCGAGCTTCAGGCGAAAGGGGCAAAGTGGGTACGAAAGGGGGGAGTTTTTCTTTTGATGCGTGGTCTCAATCTGTGAAGTGTTTTTTGAGGGAGTCGGGGGAGAGATAAAAAAAACGAGGAGATCATCCCAGGAACTCTGGAATCAACGTTACACGAAAAGGCAGAGCTGGGGCGCGGTTTACGGCTTCGAAGAAGGGCCATGCTTAAGGAAAGGCTCAGACGGTGAGGTCTTATTCGAGCAGTATCATCTGGCTAGACAGATAGACGACCTTGTCTAGTTGGGGGGTTGCGGGTGAAGACCTGTTGAGAGGGAGGGAGGGAAAAAGAGGGGGGGGGTTGAAAAGTCCCTCAACGAAAAAGATCTTTGGGCGTATCGTTTTTTGCACGCTGATGCCCGAAAAGGCGCCGACGTGACCAGTTACTACCTCGGGGAAGAGGAGGCCGTCCACAGGAACAGGCGCGATGAGGGAACTTTTGCTGTCTAAGAAAAAAGAGGTGGTCATCAGTGAGCCGAATGCTCATGATCACAAAAAAACTATATCGGGAGAGCCGAAAACCCGGGACAGCGGAACCCTGAAAGAAATTTGAGGACGGCCATTCCGGGAACACAGGAAGGTAAAACGGCAAAAAAAAAATTCTCAGAACACGCCCACAGGCGTTCCGAAGAGAGCCGAGTCGCGCTGCTGAGAAGTCACTTGCGACCAATTTCGGATTAAAAGGAGGCCTCAGACCGAAAAACCAAAGGTTTCCTGAGAGGACTGAATTGGACGCTTGAAGTCCTTCTGGAAGGGGAAAGGGAAAGGCTCAGCAGGTGAAAGGAGTGGATACATAACTGACCCCTCTGGAAACAACTCAATAGAAGTACGTGTTTGTCTCTTCTATGGATAAATTTGGGGTTTCATGCAAATCGTATAGCAGGCTGTGATACACATCTGAAAAGGGGAGGGAAGGGGGGGTGAAAAAGCGATCTCAGCGGCATTGACCTGGAGAGTTTTTGCGAAAATTGGAGGGGGAAGGCAAGTCTAAAAGAACACACTGATTCGAATTGGAGACGAGCGTGGAAAGGGGGTACACGAACCCGGTGGGGAGGTCAGTGGATGAAGTACGGCCCGCATCTGACAGAGGTCGTATTGGTCCAATCTCGAGAATCCTTCGTTTGGTAAGAAAGGGGAATGAAAGCTAAAAGGGGGGGGGCGCAAGAGAAAAGCGTTCTTTAACTCTAAAAGGGGTTAGAAATGGGTATAAGGCGCGTCAGGGGAAGTTGCCCTTGATTGAAATGGGCCCTGCTGGAGAAATCCTTCCGTTCCCATCAAATTCAGCGCAGGGAAAACCTGAAATGCTGCTTGCAAAGTAATGCTTAATCCTCCGGAGATGAATACAATTTGTCAGTGTGTCCTCGCTATTTTGGAAGACACCTACGAGCTGGTTCTTCTGTTGGCAAAACTGCAGAGTCGGAGGGGAATCGGACGAAAGGGGAACTTGAGCGCACAGGCAGGGTTTACTTCGGGGGGGTTGTTGCAGGCCGGCAAAGTGTGGGAGCAAGAAAGGCAGCGATGCGCCACAAGAAAGGTGGGTTCTAAGCATTGGAAAAGGAAAAGGTGGGGGGGAGGAAAACACCATGGCAACAAGAGCGGAGATGGCTGGGGGCGACTACTACGAATAGGCAATATGAGGCGGACCTAAACGCTGACGGGGCCATTCGCAGATTATCCCCGAGGGGGGGCTTAAAGGAAAGAGGGGGGGGGCATTAAGGGTGAATACACAGAAGGTCGGTGCTCTTGTGCGGTGGGACGCTTATCGGCTATAGTCCAGAGTTTTCGGGGGGACAGGCTGGTGGCAGGCGGAGGAAGGTAGAAAGGACGGAGAGGCGATAAAAAGAAACAGGGTGATTTTCACACAAGTCAGCCTTGGGGGGGCTTAACGATAGGGGGGTGACTGGTTTTTGAGGTCGAAGGGAGCCGTCAATAGATAGGGGGAAGAAGACACCAAGGGGGAAAAGTGAGTTCTATGGCTTGGCAACCGGTTGTTGGGGGAGAACTTGCAGACTAGCATTTTGGGGATGTTTAACAGCCCCGAGCAGGGGGAATAAAGGGCGCCCAGAGGGCGAGCAAAGAGTGAAGAAAAAGCCGCCTGTATTTGGAAGATAGGGAGATTAGTACTGTTTTTGACTGGGTCACGAAGGGCGCACCCATCAAGATCGCCTGTACCAGTTGGGGGGACATAAAGGGGGGGGGCATCACGTGAGAAGGTCTGAACCTTTGGGTGATTCAGGCTTCGATCGGGAAGGTTAAAACCCCGAGCTGGAGACTAGAGGTGAAAAAAACAGGGGTAGAAGAGTTCTTCGCACAGACATGGAGTGTGAGGAGGGACTCTGCTGGGGGGGCTGGTGGTCTAGGGGGCACGCATCTCAGAGGAGAATAGTTGGGGAAAAGCACTCATGGTGGAAAAGGTTGAGGGGGCTTTGCAGTGGGTTTTTGTAAGGAGAGTGGGGGCCGCGGCGAGCTGGGGGGATGCTTACGACATAACCGGGAGCGAGTAAACTAAGCGACGAGCCAAGAGGGACTGCCTGATAAAAGGTGGAAGGGCTGAACGACAGGGAGCATGCGGGCTTGGTTGGAAGGGGTGGGTCTAAGGGGAAGAAAAATCTCATATATAGACCTTTGCCCTAATCGGAAAAAGGGAGGACTTGAAGGGTGGGTGTACCCCAGGGACCGCGGTGACTGAGCTCAACAACAAAAAGGGAGGAGGATGAAGATTTCTCAAACGCTTCGGGACGGCTACAAAAACCTGTAAGGTCCGACGGACCGGAAATGGGTTCCCTCCCGAGGTGGAAATTTTCTTGAGGAGATTGTTTCGGACCAAACAGCAAAAACGCAGCCGCCCTTTCTTGAAAAAGGTCAAAAGGAAAAAGACGCAGGAACTCTGGCGTGAATCTGGGACGTCGTTAGTAGGTAAATCAGAGAGTTAGGGGAGTAATCCATCCCCACCATCTAGGAGAGGGCCTGGCCTACTAAAAAATAAACAAGCCATCGACACTAAGTTGAAAAAGGGGGGCTGGAAATTAGGCTAGAAGTGTTCGCCCTGAAATCCGCCAAACCAGCAGACGATAAAAAAAATATTTCCAAGACGCCAGGCTTATAAAAACTCTTTTCAAACATACGAGATGGGAGGATAAGCATAGGATCCAAGATCGTTTCGGGAAAAACAATCCCCACAATAGTAAAGACTAGGGGAATACAACCCAACCCTTTAACAAATCCATAGCAACGTTTCATGCCCAACATTTCGGAAAACGGGCAGGAAGGGGATGAGAACCTTAGGAACCTAAAAAAACAGCCTCATCTCAAGGTGACCTCAGAAAGGCTCCGCAGAAAGTTGCGCGTACCTTTGGACGTTTAAGAATCGCAGAATATTAGGGGAGAAATCAACACAGACCGCACGTCAGAATAAACGTTTTTCAACAAATCGACCGCACGTTGCAGAAGCCGGGGTGCCTGCAAGTCGGAGGAGATATCTGAGCTTTCTGATAAAAAAAGACAAAAGAAAAGTCCCTATCGGAGCCCCTCCAGTAGAATAGGAGGGGGGGTGAATCCTGCGGAAAAGTATAGAAGAGACCTGATGACGCGACTATAATTAGAAGACACAAGCCTGTCCTACCCGCAAACTCTACAACAGATAGCATGAGAGCAAAAGGACAAAGTTTCGACCGAGCCACAGCGGGAAAGACCGGCAAAACAAAGCGTTCCGGCGGACTATACCTTTGTGAGATCGAATTTCGGAGCTGGAGGGTGGCTAAGAAAAAGTCAAGGCCGCCAGTCAATTAAAAAGGGCGTCGTCGGGAAACTAAGAGGGAATTCCGAATGTTTTCAAGGAAACCAAAGGAAAAAAGACAAAGTTCTGAGGAGGAGTTTCGACCCATCTTGTGAGAAGAGGCCGCAGGGGGGGCACCCAAAAGGGAACGGCCTTCACCAACCCGAACGGGAGACCAGGAATAGTGCGCGCAAGGTCAATGGGATAAAAGCCTAAGAAGGGCCCAGCGCCGTCCACAGAAAGAATAAAACATCGCGTAAGTCGGGCCCACATAGCGCGACACCATCGTCCAAGGACCCAACGTTTTCTTCATAAGGAGAGGAAATTACACTATTGAAGACACTCAAGCAGCAGAAGTACGGAGGTGAGTGGATGTCCGAAAAAGAAAGGGGGGTAAGGGGGGAAAGCTCAAGGAGACAGGAAAAGTCCAACGGGACTGCCTACCCCCTGCTCACGTGCAACGTTACCGCCGTCCCCGGGGGGGAAAAGAGGGGGCGAAAATTTAGTCGGAGGAGGACCAGTACCACACGAAGGTATCAGCGGATCTGTGAGAAGAGCCGAAAAAAAAAGATGAGGTTGGGACCAGGGACCCCCGAAACTGAAGGAAACCACCGTTGAGAGAACGCCTCTCACTCATCAAAAAAAGAAACATTTGCCGTAGTAATGCATGCAAAGAAAAAGGCGAAACAATTAACCAATCAGCAATTCCGAATAGAAGCTAGTTCGAAAAAAAAAAGCAGGAGGGGACACTGCTGTAGCATCAGCATGACCGAGGGAGGTGCCCTGACCCCCCAAAAAGAAGAAAGAATCAGGAAGACAAACAACCCGTACCGTGTCTGGTTTGTTGAAGGGCGGTGGAGCGGAGCCCAAAAGGGCACTCACCTTCGGAACGGTGAAAGAATAAGGGGAACGCCTCCGTTCGCTCACATCCGCTAAACTCCGAAACTACGAGAGCGAAAGGGAGCGGGTGTGGCAGTGGGAGGGAGGCCTAATCAGTCCTCCGACATAAAGCAAGAGGCCGTGCTTCTCAGAATCCTCGGGGGCCTCTCTTCACTCGAACAGGCCTGGTCTGTTTGACCAGTCCGCGCCGTCAGGACGGGTCAAGGAAATCGGACAGCAGACGTCGTTGAAGTCAGGGGGAGTCCGGAGAGGCTATCAAAGTGAGACAGGGATTGCTCCTTGAGAAAAGTACTTAACGGCCATCAAAGAAAAGCTTTGGTCGTAGTATCCTCAACCGTCAAAGAGATAGGGGTCGGGTCTGCACTGATGAAAGAGTCGACAAAAAACACGCTTCGCCCTGCGGATCAGGCGGAAAACCCAGCAGCTAACCATTCCCTAGGGATCGAACGGTTCGTTCCGATGAAGGAAAAACATCGAATAAAAAAAGGCGACCAAGCAAAGTGCTCATCCAAAACAATAAAACGAAAATTGACGTATGATCTGGCGCAGAGAAGCACATATGATTCAAACGACGACCTCACTCTTTGGGGCACCTGGAGTAAAAAGAACTGGGAAGAGCCTAAAAAGCAGAAAAAAAAGCGGCACCCCAGACCTTTGCGCGTTGGAAACGGTTGTCCGTTAAGGGCACTGAATATCAGGTTTTTGGATCGACGCGTCGCAAACGACGGAATACAAAAAGGGGGGTCTGGAAAGACAAAGGTCCCAAAGCCCACCATCAAAGAGTCCCCCTCGTTCAAAGCCACGCCTAATCTCGCCGGGGGCAGCCTTCTATTTGAAGGCGAAGGCGCGCATAGTTCTGAAAAGGGCTTAAAAAAGGGAAGGGAACTTTGGAAGGAAAAGTAAAAGATTTGGGAAGAAATCAGCACGGTCTCTCAGGGGAAGGGTATTCGCCGCGAGGGGGTTGACTCGACTCACCGGAACTTGTGTGCTGCAATATCCCTTAGGAAGTCTCGCGGTCGAAAGGACTCAGAAATTACAGAGGGGGAGTCCAGGAAAAAAAAAGTTTGGGCCGGGGTCCCGCTTCTCCCTTTTCAAGGGGGGAGAAGGAACCGTTTCATGCGCCCCGAACCCGCCCCACTAGCAACCGCAAAGACGTAACGCGCCTGCAACCGCGGCTTGCGCTCGAATATCAACAGAGAGAGAAGGAAAGAAGGGAGTCAGATAACTAATACCGCTAATAAAGGGGCGAGGGATCCTTTTCGGGGGGGGATACTCTGCCTCGGAACTACAATAAAACAATTTTATCCCGAAGGACGACCAATTGCCATCTGGACTGGGCTGCAGAATATTCGGGGGGGGAAAAAGAAGCGAGGTAGAGGGATTTCTACTGACATAATTAGCTTACTCCTCTTGAGAGTTACACCATGGATTTTCCTCAAAAAAAATGGAGATCGCGCCCGAGAAGGAAAGAGCAGGCCAAGGTCTGATGTGACTCGGGGAGCCAATG
>Ga0179593_1581276_pt1 | contig 10322 bp, 13 predicted proteins | sample CZODoug2_1_08_16_FD_185931 | JGI IMG/M metagenome (GOLD analysis project Ga0179593, IMG submission 185931) | Vadose zone soil fungal communities from Angelo Coast Range Reserve, California, USA - CZODoug2_1_08_16fungal (PacBio error correction) | ecosystem: Environmental > Terrestrial > Soil >...
TCAAAAGGAATCAGGGAGTAGTTGGTGTTAGGGGGGAAACGGCCCAGCGGGGACCAATTTGAAAGGAAGAAAAGAATGCGGTCGGCGCATCGAGGAAGTGCATAGTGTATCTGAAAAAATGGGGAAAAAAAACCTTTGGGGGGGTCCGTCAGCGAAGCCCCGGGATTGGGAAATCGGAAAAAAAAAAGCGTGCCCGGTGGCGCAATCATCCCAGCGGAAAAGTTCCCCACATAAAGCCGAATGGGTACGCCAAGTTAAAGGACACTTGCGTTTCAGGGAAAGGGGTCGAAAGGGGGCGTAAAGCCAGCGCACACCCGAGTTCAAAAAAATCCCCACAGGAGGGACAGCACCGGATCACGGAAAATGCACAAAAAAATAAAGCCACCGCAGGGAAGGGGAGGGTGAGAGAAATCGCAAAACCGGATTAAGACTGGAAGGCAAGGCCCATTATTTCAGTGCAAGCCAGGGGAAATACCGTTAGTTACCACACAAAAAGGGGGGATAATCCCAAAAACACAGGGGGGGCGAAATTTTCCAAGGATTCCAAGGGAACCTCTAAGGTCCCACCGTCCGCTGTTCGATAAAGGAAATCCTTCCGCAAAAAAAAGCCGCGGGGGGATTCTCCAGAAAGCCCCGGGTTAAGCGGAACAACGGGGGAGGGAAAAACAAGGAAGAACGTTCTTGGGTTGTAAGAGGACCGTTTCCGAACCCGGCGAAATAAAAACAGAGGGACCATGATTTTGGAAAAAGGCGCCGAAAAAAAAAGGTCCTGTGAAAAGGAAAAAAATCTTCCTGAGAAGGGAAAGGATAGGGTCGAAAAAAAAAAAAGAACCCCAATTCAAGGGACACCAAACCCAAGGTTGTAAGAAGGGGAAGAAAACGCCTGTGAGGTTGAGGATCGCGCCCAGGGGAAACCTCTTCCCACTCCTCCCAATTTTCTGGCCCCCTTCCGTTCAAAATCTTCGAAGGGGAAATCCCAAAAGCCACAGGTACGTACGTAAAAATTGAACTCGAAAAAAAACCAATCAAGAAAAAGTCAATTGGGCCAACCGGGTGCTATCCAAGGGGAAAAATTTTGGGAACTGTTTGGGGGACACTTGGTTTGGGAGGAAACGTTCAAAGAAGCTAAAGGCTCGAGGCAAAACACCAGAAAACCAGCGGACCGGAGTTTGGCCTCCGGCAAAGAAAAGGGGTGTGAAGATGGGAAAAAATAAATAAAAGAAAAGCGTTTCGGGGAACAAAACAGTGAAAAAAGTTCCAAATAGGGGTGCAGCCGGGGGGGGGGGCTAGGAAACGTCACGGAAGAAGAAGCGATCAAGGGGGGGGGTGTGGGGAAGCAAACCTTGAGATTCATCAAAAAAAAAGGGCACCGGACGCAATTCCAAAAAGGGGGGGCAGTGCCATACAAAAAGAAACTCACAAAAAAAAAAAAAAAAAGGAGGTTCCCCTCCCTCTATCAAAGTCCAAACGAACTTTCTCCGTGCCAGGGGGGGGAGGGGAGGGGGAATTCTAAGGTCGTACGCCAACATTTTTTTGAGAAGGAAGGGTCACGATGAATCTGGGAATCCTCAGCGGAAAGGGTCAACCTTACGGGGGAAAGAAAGCAGAAAACAATTCGATCCGGAGGAACCTGCGGCCGCTGTGCCTTGAAGGAGTGGCCCTGTGCAAGAGGAAGAAATTGCACAGTAACAAGGGAAAAAGACTCAAGCAAAAAAGGGGGACCACTTGTACTGGGGAGAAGGGGATGTTTTTGGAGGGACTAAGACGGCCCTCGGGTTTTGCGTTGGGAGAGAGCCCTGAGCAAAAGGTCGAAGGAGGGGTTTCAGTAAACTGCGATCCTTCCATTTGGGCGAAATACGAGTTTGACACCCTGGGGAAAGAGGGGGGGGGTTTCGACAGGAAGAAGACGACAAATCGGCGAGGGAAAACAGAGCCTCAGAACAGTGGGGCAAAATCCTGGGGACGAGGGGGTGGAAATTGTTTGGGGGTCTACACGTGGAGAACGATAATTGGGAAAAAACGAACGGTTGTCTTAAAGAAAAAAAAAAAAAAAAAAAACAACTGCAAGCCCCAACCGGAGGTATAAATGCAGGAGGGGACAAGGGAGAATTGCTTGCTGTAGGAAAAAAAGGGTTGGGAGTTGAGGCTCCTGGCGTGGGGAAAAGGCTTGAGAAAAAAGTTACTTTAGAAGAAGTGGGGGGGGGGATACCCGAAAAAAAGAAGTTGGTGGAAAAATAACGGAACAGCGAGGGCAACTGGAAACGGGGGGCCGACAACGGAAACCTTTTTGACAGAGCGGCGGCAGAAGAAAAATGGCAAGCGGCGAGGTTTCGGAACGTTTTGTTCCGTTGAATCAAGAGGGGGGGGCACAGGAGGTACGCGGCTTTTGGAGGGAAAGGGCGGGGCGCTGGCCTGCCAACAAAACCGCGTCGAGAAGCGAAACAGGAATGGGCACAATTTAGGGGAAAGAGGGATGGGGCTTCGACGAGGTCACGTTCGAGACGGGAAAAAAAAAAGAACCTCGTCTGGTTGCAGCGTGGGAAAAAAAGGGGACTAAAAAACGGCAAAATGGAGTAGACACACTAAAGGAGGGGGAACGATTAGGAGACAAAAAGAGGGTGGATACTTGAATTGGAAAAAACTGAAAAGAAAAAAAAGGGGGTGTGGGACACCGGAAAAAAAAGACCGCAGGGAGGCGGTTTGGAGGGAGAAAAAAAGCTTTTGGGGGGGGGGTGCAAAAAAAAAAGCGGACTCGGGGGAAGGGGGCGTGGGAACGATAGGGGAACTGGAATAAATTGGTTTGGGGGGGAAAAGCGGGGGGAAAGGTAGTCGCCCGGTAGGGGGGGGGCGAACGTGCAAGGAGGGGTAGCGGTGGGGGGAAGGGGCTCCGAGAGGTGTGAGGACCTTCCCGTTTGGGGGGGGGTGAGACAGCATTCCAGGAGCAATCGATGGGGGCGTGCTGAAAGCAGTCGGGAAAGTAGTTTTGAAAACGGGGAGCGGAAGGGCACTTATTTTCCGAGCAATCAAAAAAAAGGCAGGGGTCCAGTTGCTGGGTTACGGGGAGGAAAAAAGGCAAACGACCAAACCAAGCCTCGGTGCCAAAAAAAAGGGCTTCGATAAAGGGACTGACGGAGGGGGGGGGGGAGGAAAAGCCGCCCTTGGGGGTGGCCAGGCGGAGGGGGGGAAAAAAATGAAGGGATAAGGGAACGCTGCGGGGAGTTGGGAAAAAGAGGAAAAACCCCCAAAACCCCCACCCCCAAAAAAAAACCACAACAAACACCCCCCCCCCCCAAAAAAAACACCCCCCCCAAAAAAAAAAAAACCCCAAAAAAAAAAAAACCCCAACAACACCCCCCAAAAAAAAAGAAAAACCAACCCCAAACCCCCCCAAAACCTGGAAAAAGGAAGTGCCGAAAAAAAAAGAAAATACTATGTCCTCGCAGGGGTTTGGTGGAAAAAAAGGAAGGAGGAAACTGACGAATCAGGCACAGTTAGGGACCTGGAAAAAAATGGCGTCGTGAGCGCCAATGGCAAAGGTACTCAGGGTGTGCCGAAATGGGGGCGCCATCACAAAATTCCAAAAAAAGGGGGGGGTTGCCCGCAAAGGAACGGCCCAAAAACCGGCAACTTTTTGCAAAAATGGCGAGAAAAAAAGGGAATGGAAGGGAGGAAAACAGTCATGAAGAGCGACAAAATCAAAAAAAAGCAATCACCCAGAAAAAGAAAACAAACATAGGAAGGGAAAGCCTAAGACGGCGAGTGGGCGTTCTGGAGAGACTATCGTGCGAAGAACAACCTTTTTGTGGAAAACATGGGGGGGAGGTCATCGGACCGACGGCACTCCGGGGAATCCCGAAAACCCGGAAAAGGGTGACCTTCCAGTTCGGGGGGGCGTCGCATTCAACGGGGGGAAAAGGTAATTTTTGAGAGGCGCAAAAAGGGAGTTAAAGAGGGTGTGCGGAAAAGGTAATCAGGGGAATTGTTTTTCGGGGAAAAAGTTTTCTACGCGGCACCCCTGGTTGACAAGAAAAAAGGGGCGGGGAAAAAGTCCCTATTTGCCCGGAAAAAAATCGGGAAGAAAAGAATCGAAGCGGCAACATCCCCCGAAGTTTCGAGGGGCTTTTTGAATGTCGGGATCTCTGTGGGGGGAAGGTGCAGAAAAGTAGGAAAGTGAAGAAAACTATCCGGGAAAAGGCCGAGACAAAGAGCCAAAAGGATAATTATTGCGGGGGGGGGCACGAAGGAAGCATGCAAAAAAAACCGCGAAAGGAGAAGACCCGGGCCGAGTGCTGGGAATCCCATGCTGAGGATTTAATCCAGAAATGGGCACGTAGGGACCCAGGAGACCCGCCTTCGAAATCTAAGGTAGGAAAGCTTTAATGAAAAGCCATCGGTCGGAGGGGATGGTCGCAAAGGTTGCAGCATGGGGTAACGTGGCCGCGTTGGTGGGGGAAAAGCCCCCAACTGGGGAAAAGAAAAGGGTTGCAGGGGAGAAGGTGCTCTAATGACACCTGCATGGAGGGTCCCGCCTACAAGAAACATCGGCGATAAAGTACAAGGAAGAGAATCTTGGAGTTCGGCAAGGACAAAAAAATCGGGAAATACGGGACCAGTGTATTTGAAAAAGCCGTCCTATAAGGAGGGCCAGGAGGTTGGGAGCTTTCCCGGGGGGGGCAAATTTAAGAATGATAGAACGGGGAAATAGAACTCCACTGCAGGAGACGACCGGCGAAAGTCGCCACAGGGTCATGTCTTACAGGATAAAGCGTCTGGGGAAAAGAGTATTATGTGGAAGGGTTACCACCATGGTACAAGTGAAAAGTCTCTAACTCAGAAAAATGGACTCTTAGTTCCTATAAAAACGACATGGGGCGCTTGGGGGATTACCACGACAAGAGTTGGGGGGAGGGGGGAAATTCTCATTGGAGACGAAGGCAAGAAAAGGGACTTTAATCGTTAGAAATACGAGCAAAAACTTTCCGAAAAAGATTGCCCGAGGGTTGTATAGAAGAATCGGGGGGTTATGGGAAAAAGGGTAATACTCAAAAAGGGGGGGTGCGGTGTCCGCGCAGATTTGGGGGGGTCGATATCAAAAAAGCACATTTCAAAAGGTGGGGGGGGGAGGGCGCGACACATTCCCAAGGCGAAAAGTATGAAGGGCAATTCAATCGAAACAGGGGACGAGGTGTAGTGAAAAGAAAGGAAAAGCGCAGGAAAAAAAAAAATTTTCCAGAAAGGGGGGTGGCGCAAAAGAAGGGGCAAATCACCAGGGTTTGAAGGGTGGGGGGGGGGGGAATTCATCAAAGAGGTGGAGGAGGGGAACGGACATGGTGTGGAGAAAAAAGGTTGGCCATGGGAAGGGGCGTGCTCAAGGCGCAAGGAACTCGGTAGACTGCGGCGTAGGGGGGGGAAAGCACACGGGGAAAAAAAGAACAAACCGCTCAACTAGAAGGGGGAGAAGTCCCTGCCACTGAGAGTACATCGAGAAAAAACAACAACACCACAGAGGGAAGGGATGGGGGAATGGCTTAGGGGGAAAAAAGAGGAGAGATTGAGAAAAAGACTCTAAACTCGAGGCAGGGCGGCGCGAAGGTGAGTTCGGGGCTTTCCGTGTGAAACCACCAAGAAGATCCGCGAAAAAAAAACTGAGATTTCACTGGTGCGCGAAGCATGGAAAATTGAAGGGAAAAGTCATCAACCGGAGAAACACACGGGAACCCCTCAATCGAACAACACCAACCACGACTCCGATCCCAAACGGGAGCAGGGTCCAACCTGGGGGGGGATTAATGAACGAAAAAGGTTGTGCGGGGGGGGGGGATTTTTTCAAATTCCTCGTGTGTGTTGTTGGGGGGGGGGGGGTTTGCCACAAACAAAAGTCCGCCTCGATTGGGTCAGGCAAAAAACATGGCAAAAGAGTCCCTAAAAAGGTCGGAGGAACAGAAGGGGGCAAAAAATCCTATGGGTCTTTTGGGAAAATTCGCACCAAAAGGGAATGTCGCGGGCGACAAATGGGAGCGGGTTTGAAACGGAGGTGGGGACGAATGTGATTAGGCCCAGCGAAAACCGGGGGGGGGGGGATCGTGATTAAAATCATAAAACCCTAAAAAACCGAGAGAAAGGAAAAGGGAAAGCGGAAAACTCTTTAGACCGGGGATCGAGTAACACGCTTCAGGTCGACGACCGGAAAAGTCGAAGAAAGGATAATTCCCCGGAAAAAAAGCAAGGTAAAATCGGGCCTTTGTGCCATACAAAGGGAAAATCAGGTCTACTCGAAAACGAATGAGGGCGTCCACAGTTTAACCTATGCGTAAACCTGGGGATGTCCTTCAAAAGGGATAGACTGCACAAACCGTCCCAAACGAATAAGTCGCCCCAGGGGGTTGTAGAAAAGAAATCAAAGTCTGAAGGGACTTGCTCTGGGAAGGTAACGACTACAAAAAAAGACACCGACTTGGGGAAAGGGCTGTGTGTAAAAAGTCACTTTGGGTCGTGACTAAAACGTGCTGACGGAGACTACTTCAACGGAGTTCGTATGAGTAAAAAAGAAATCTCAAGTTGGGAAGTTTGGGACAAAGTAAAAAGAAAAGGCCCAAAAGCTGCAAACGGTCCAAAAAGAGGGAAAGTGGGGGAAAAAAAAGCTAAAAACAGGGGACGTGTTTCAAAAAAACAAACTGCACGGCGAAGACACTGCCGAAAGAGAAAAATGCTTTCACTGAAAATCGCAGGGGGGGTACGGCTGAAAACATCGAACTGTTTCAGGGGGGGGGGACTAAAAAAGTCTGTGGGGGGGGGGAGAACAGGTTTTACCGGAAGAGGAAAGAAAAGGGGAACCAGGGAATGCGAAAAGATGCTCCAGGATTTGTGCGTCCCACCCCCCCTCCGGGGGGGAAGTTTCCAACGCCTCCACAAAAGGGGGACACCTGGGGCCCGAAAAAAAGAAAATGAGGAAAACTTTATTGAACGACAACAGAGTTGGGTGAACGAAAGCAATAGACCTCGGAAACGTTTGGCAAAAAAGTCCAAGGCAGCTAAAAAACGCGGAGGCTTTGCAGGGGCCAAAAAGGACAGGAAGGGTCCGGCTAAAGCCCGCGACGGATCGGCCGTAAAATCCCTCCGGCACTTCCCAAAAAAAAAGTCGGGGGTCATCGCGGGGCCCGGGGAGGCATTGTGAACTCGAGGGGGGGTTGTTCTGAGAAAAAAAATCTGCGTTGAAGCAGGGAGGGAAAATCTATTGGGGGGGAAAGATGACCTCGGGGTCCTACTTCCTTCTAAATAAGTTGGGGTCGGAGAAAAACCGTGTTAAGGAAACAAGCGGGGGTCATCGGAGGGGTTGCTTTCCTATCTTGAAAACCCCCGTCCTCGCCAGCGACCCACCCGCTTGAGAGTACGCATCCTGTTTCCTCAGAACTGAGTCCCGAAAAAAGGCCCATGTCCAGAAAGGGTTATCAAGCGTAAGATATTAATCACGCAGTTCTAAAATCATCGATCAAAAGGAAGGGGGGGGGGGGTATGGGAGCCCCTACTTTGGAAAAACCGGGGAAACGTGTGAACGGGTCCTGGGGGCACGAAAACAAGGGGAAAAATCCGGGGGCCGATGACTCCGTAAAGGGGAACGTAGCAGAGAAAAAAAAATTCCCAAATCTCCCAGGGAAAGTTGCCGAATTGGCGTTCACAACGAAGGTCCCAAGAAAACAGGTGCGGAATTTTCCGCCCCGCCCCGGAGAAGTAACAAGAAAAAACAGCACCAAAATGCCCTTAGAAAAGAACAAGGTTGAAGGAAGTCTCCGAAAACCCCCGCGGAAGCGCCAGCCGCTGTCAAGAAAAAAAGAATGTAGTGAAGGGGGTCGGAGTTTCTTGGGGGAATAAAGATGTTGACGATGGCCGGGGAGGGAAGGTTGAAAAGGCAAAATCGCCGGGGGTCAAAATTGATTGGGGGGGGGGGGGGGTGGGGACATTTGGTTGGTTGAACGCAAAACTGGTCGACCGTTTTCCGGGGGGGGAAAGGGGAAGACCGAAATCTTCGCCAAAAAAAAAAAGGGATGGGAAAACGAAAAACCAAAAGAACGAAAATTCTGCGCCCTGACGCTTAGCGCAAAAAAGAACTGGCCGAAATATAGAACTTCGACCGACAAATAAAAAAAGGAATCGGGCCGAAATGAAGTTCGGAGGTTTCGAGAAATCTAAGAAGGGGGAGTAAAAAAAGCATTCCTCAAGTCGGAAAAATCATGGGGGTTTGAAAAAGACCCAGTGCGACGGTCCGCACAAATAGATTCGTCCCACAGAAGAATTTGGTCCGAAGTCAAAGTTGGAGATCGAATCCGGTAAAATGGCCAGGGGAAAGTGGAAAATGGGGTCTTCTAAGGGGAATCAAGGCACGCAGAAATTTGAAGGAAATACGCGCTCGGACCAAGCGACCCGGAAGGCGGGGATCCCAGGACAACCCCCTTCCCACCTGGGCCCGAAAAACAAAACATCCACTTATCGAAAAACCTCAAGGAAAATATCCACCTTACAACAACGAATCCGAGCCCCCAAAAAACCAGCTGGATTCCCTAAGGAATTTTTTGGACTAAAACCCCCTTGGGGACAAGGGGGGGCACGTGAATCCACTGTATTTTCAAAAACGATAAAAAAGGCCGAAAGCATCGTTCCCCCACACCGTTCTCCATACCGTCCCTACAGATTAACCTGGCGTGAAGGGGGATTGTCAAAAAGCAGTTTTGGGTTTCTTTGTTTTTGTGGTGAGAGAGAACATACCCCTCACGCCCAACAGGCTCATCAGTTTTCTCACTCCTGAGAATCACTTTGGTTCTAAACAGAAAGGCTGTAGTGAGGGTAGAAGGTCCGGCACCATATTCCCTAGGGGGTCGGTTTGGTTTAGTTGGGGATTTTTTTTAGTCCTCCTTGTCAAACAAAACAAAAAAGCGTGAAGCTTTCCCAAGGGGGTGAAATGTGGGGAAAATAAATGAAAGGGTTCTAAGAGACTCTTGGATGCATCAAATCTGGGGGAAAAACCAAGAGGGGGGATTCAAATTCTTCTAATGCTGCCAGATGTGACCCTCAAGGGGTTTTGGAAGTATGGGAATGGAAGGGCCCCCAGAAAAACAAGGAAAAGAGGACGGGGGGGGTCCCGGGGGAAAATCTCAGACTCCCAAAATTTAACCAGGGGAAGAAATGAAATACTTGGAATTACCTATGTGTGACTCATTTCACTCTAGAATGTCAAAGAGGTAAAGGCTCCGGGTGGGTGCACCCAGCAAATCACGACAAGAGTTGGGGAAAACAAAACTTATCTAAAAAGCGGAAAGTAAAAAGTAAAAATCGCAAGAGAGAAAGGGCACGTTAGGGTTAAGAGCGGTAAACGGATTACCGCTGAAGGATGCAACTTTAGGGGACAGTTTCAAGCCGCAGGGTGATGGCAGGGAAAAAACCCGGGGGGGGGGGACGGGGGCATTTAATCCCAAACATAATGAATCCGAGGGAAGGGCTCAAAAGAAAAAAAAACTTTACCCCACCGTTGGGAGAGAAGAAAAAGGAAGAAGAGACATCCAAAGGGGGGGGGGGGTTCATCTACTTCATTGAGTGAAAAACCTTCAGAAAGTTTTCAGAAGACCGTTTGAGGCGGGTGAAAGACAACTTGTGGGAGGGTGATTTTCCAATTGGAACTCTGGGGGGAGGGGAAAGGGGAAGTCGAAAAACTGAAAATCCAACCAACCCCATTTGAAGAAAAATGGCCTAAGAAAGAAGGCGGTTAGGACCGCTTCTGCGTCACCCAAAGGAAAGTGAAAAAAGAACCCAGGGAAACATGGTGGAGTGGATCTACATCCAAGGAAAGGTCGGTAACCTCTCCCCCCTCCCATTGTTTTTGTTTCTTTCCCCGAGGAGGATCGGGGGCAGTGAATCCCAATCAAAGCCGGAAAAGACGAGAACAACTCAGACATCATCACAAGCCAGTGTCGAAAAGGAAAAAACGGGGAGGGGTGCGTCAGAAAAAAAACCACTTTTTAGACCGGGGGGGGGTGATTTCGGAAGGCGCCAGAAAACCAAAGCCGAAGGCGTCGAAAAAAAAGGGAAAAAACGGGCAGGGTTGGGAAGAAAGACAGGTTTAGAAAGGAATCCTCTAGGAAGGGAAGTGGGGAAGAGATTTGAAAAACGGGGGCCCCTAGGAATAAAAACAGCGCGGGGGGGGAAAGATTTCCTTCCAAAGGAAATACAAAATACGGAAAAAAAAAAAAAAAAAGTTGGGGGGGGATGTACTCAAAGGGGGAGAGGCATCAGGGGTCCAACGAAAGGAGGGGGGGGGGGGGGGTGTCTTATGA
>Ga0179593_1613307_pt1 | contig 10322 bp, 19 predicted proteins | sample CZODoug2_1_08_16_FD_185931 | JGI IMG/M metagenome (GOLD analysis project Ga0179593, IMG submission 185931) | Vadose zone soil fungal communities from Angelo Coast Range Reserve, California, USA - CZODoug2_1_08_16fungal (PacBio error correction) | ecosystem: Environmental > Terrestrial > Soil >...
TGTCATGTCAAGGAAGAAAAGAAAAGAAAGCTGCAAAAAAGGGAAAACCCTTTTTTTGTGACGTTACAAGGAAAAAAAAGAAGGGGGCAGGTAAAACCAGCAAAAATATCACAAAAGAGAAAGAAGCGGACCTTAAAAACAGCCTTTTTGGCAACCGGGGGGGAACCAGGCCTACGAAAGAAGAAAAAAAGTCGAGGAACACGCGAAGAAACTCCCTGTCCATGCAGCATAAAAAGGTTTTGGGGTGCAATGATTGGAAAAGAACGAACAATGCTTGGTAAGAAAGCTCGTCTTAAAAACTCTAAAGGAAAGGGCCCCTCCAAAAAGTGCCAGGGGGGGAGGGCGGGGGGAATCCGCAAAGAAAACCAGGGAAAACTTGGAAAGGGAAAATACAATCCTCTTCTGAAGAAAGGAAAGAAGAAGAAAAGCAGACTACAGGGAAAAGACAAAACCCACAAAAGAGACGGGCCGACCGGAGCTTGAAAGAAAGGGTTTGACTGTTTTTTTCTTGAGGAGGGGGAAAAAAGGGGGCGCTCAACGAGTGAAAAGACTAGACTCCAACCCTCCAACCGAAGAACTCCTGGTTGGTTGAGGGGTGACGATGCGCAGGGAAAAGGGGAAAGGGGCCGGTTATAGTTTTTGGGGAAAGATGGGGGGGGGGGGCCTTGGCTCAAAAAACACCGCGATGGGAAGGCAAGGGCACAAAGACTGTAGAGAAAAAACCCGAAAAACCAAGGGAACACCTACGAAAAGCCGAAAACTCAGAACACAAGGCGGAGGAGAGAGGAAAGGACAAAAACGGAACCACAAGGGAGAGACCAAAGGGGAAGGAAATGGAGTTAAGATGAAGGACGACGCCATCCTCACTTTTCAGAGGCAACCAAAGGGAGAGGCCCTTCAGGGGAAAAAGGGGCGCATCGGGTGGGGAGAAAAAGGCTGGGCAGTGAGAAAAGGAGGCGCCTGGGGGGGGAAAGATTTGTAAAGTATTTTTCCCGCGAAGGGGAGGCAAACAAGGAAGGAAGAGGACCATGGCAAACATCCGGCCGCCGGTGGAGTACCCTAAAAAAATAAAGGACCCCCAATCTGGGGGGGGCCTCGCCGGAAGCGAACAAGGGAGAGGGCCGCAGGGGGGGAAAAGAGATTTTAGGGAAGTTTGGAAGCCAAAGAGGTCCGACCAAGGAGTCGGAAAAGGGGGGGGAGCCGAAAAAAAGAAAGAGGACCCAAAAAACCAAAGAGAGGTAACAGAGGCGAACCCCAAAAACCTTTGCAGAAGAAAGCAAGTAGAAGCGGTCCCACGACCTTCCAGGGAAAAGAGGGAATATCAGTCAGAAGAAAAGAAGCTTTCCTGAAAACTGAAAAAATAAAGAAAGGAAGGGTGGGTGGAGAGAAAGGGGGAAGTACCCGCGCGAAGGAAGGAATCAAGGGGGAGTACGCTCGAATTGAGAACACAAGAGAACGACAGAAGCCGGGAGACCCCTAAGAAAAAACCCAAGGATTCGAAAATTGAAACGACGTAGCAAGGAGGGGGGGGAAAAAAGGGCCAGACACATCCCCGGGAGGGAGAAAAGCCAAGATTTAACTTTTTACAAAGGGGGTGGCGACAAAGGTAAGAGAATAAAAAGCGAAAGAAAGAAGACTGAAGGGGTCTTCCTCAAATTGGAAGTACCGAAAAGGAAAAAAAAAGTAAAAAACTGCGCCTTGGAAGTTCCCTCAAAGAGAGCGAAAACGGTTTTGCTTGAAGGGCTTTTGCGTGGGGGAAGAAAGAGAAAAAAACAAAAAAAAAAAAAAAAGAAAAAAAAGACCATTGGCCCAAATTGAGGAAACCTAATCAAACTCAAGAGCGCCGCAGCAGGGAAAGGAAAGAAGGTCCCGTCGAATCCGAAAGAAAAAACAGCGGGGTTCCTGTGATCGACGAGAGGAGTCCGGGTCAAAGAAGAGGGGGAAAAGCCCTTGCGCCTCATAAACTGCAAGATCGAATCACTGAAGAAGACATTAATTAGAAAAAAACACCGCGGAAGTCCCTCTCGGGGAGATCCCCGGAAGTGGGGAATTCAGGGAGTCTTTTGGAGAACTTTTCAACAAAGGAAGTCTCAAATTGTAAAAATCAGGAACGGAGAACAGCCCAGAGGGAGGGGGGGGGGGGGGACTTTTGTTTGAGTAAAGAAAGACTATCTCTTCAAAAAAAAAAGAAAAGAGAAGAGATTCAGGGGGAGGAAAAAAAAACACCAACCAGGAAACCCCTCAAGAATGTGGATTCACGAAATAAGCGGGAAAAAAGGGGGGGCTAATGCAAAGAAAAAAAAAATAGTGGGCCCGGAAATTGACACAGGGCCGCCGGAGTGGGCCAAAAAGAGGAAGACGGGAGATGAAAGGGGAGACAGTATTCCCGTGGGGAAAGGGGGGAGCGTCACAAGGGGGCATCTTCTTTGAGCCTAAGGGGGGGTTGGCGCGGTAAGAAAAAGAATGGAGAATCACACGAAAAAAAGAAAAAGGATTCGACCTGACCGGAAAGGGAGAATTCTGGAAGAATGCCGCGGCTAGTAAAGTTCGGGGGTGTTCAAGAAAGGGAAAGGGAAAACGCGGCAAAGAAGAGGAAAAGGTGGCAGCACAAAGAATGACCTACAGGGAGGGCGCATTTTGGTGATGCGGGAAAAGGACAGGGGCAACGGAGGAAAAGCCACCTGGTGAAGGAATAGGGAGAAGAGTCAGGCGCGTTGAGGGGGAAAAACGCCGGAGAAAAGGAAAGGGTCAGTTTGTAATGCCAGGGACCCAATGCGGACGTGGAAGAAACATAGAGTGGTTCCAGGAAAATTTTGAAGGAAAGGGGGAAACGAAAACCGCGGGGTTTACGGAAGGTTACTTTTAGAACCGAAAGTTGAAGGCCCGGGAGATGCCAAGAAAACTTCATCAGGGGGCACAAAGGCTTGTCGCAGGGGAAAGCTTCCCGTGAGGAGGGAGGGAGTCTTGAAACTTCCAGGGGGTCCGAGGAATTCTTTCAAGCAAGGAAACTGATTGACGGGTGGGGGAAAACGTCGGGTGGGGGTTTTGTGAAATGGGATGGAGTCCTCGCACAAGGGTTTTGCAGCAAACGTGAAAAAAAACGGAGGGGGGGCATCTCCAAACATTGGGGGGAAAACTCTAGTGGGGAACACACAAGACGGATTACTTCGAGAGGGGGTTGTGGGAAAAAGAAAACCTCTTCCCTTTGCTGCACTACGGGGGTGGCAGAAGGGAGGGAGGACGAGGAATGGAAGAGGAAAAATGTGGGCGAAAAAACCTTGAGGGGTCCGCTTTTTTCTAAAAAAAAAAAAGCGAACCTTGAAAACAAACAGGGGGGAAAAGCATGCGAAAGGGAAAAAACTGGGATGACCCTACGGGGGGGGGGGGGTGTTGAAAGGGCTACAGCTCCAAGTGAAGGGGGCAAATGAAAAAGGAACAGAGGGCGAGGGGGAAGAACGGGGATAGTTCTTCCGAAAAAGTTTGAGAAAAAAGTTTCGCGCTCCCAGGCGGTCCGTTTGAAAGAGGAGGTCGGCCGGGGGGGGAGGGAGAAGGAGGTCTACACGAAGAAAGAAAAGGGGAACGGTGGAAAAGAAGGAACCCCAACTCAACTGAAAATAAGTAACCGAGACAGAAAAAGCAGATGGAGAAAAAAAGGACAAAGCGCAGTAGCAGAGGCAAATCACTTCGCTTGGAATCAGAACCCAGTAAGAAAGTTCAGCAAAAGAAAGATAGGAATGGGGGAAAGAGGGGAGGAGGGTAGGCTCCGCATTGGAGAGGGTTGGTGTCTCAGGAAGGGGGGGGGGGGGGAAGGGGTAAAATTGTTTACATCATGCAAAAAAAAGGGGTATCTCTCAACGAAAGTCATGCAAAAAGGGCCCAGAAAACCCCCGACGAAAAAAAGGCAAGGGGGAGGAGGATCACTTCGTAAAAAAGCAAAGGGACCTCAGCCAGAAAAAAAAGTGCAAATCATTGCACCTCCAGGGGGACGACCAGCCACAGAAGGAGGAAAGATCGCCGTGGGAGAGAAGACGGCTTTCGTAGGCCTGGGACCTTGATTAAAAACAGGGGGGAACATTCCTCCGGAAGAACTACTGAAAACAGGTACGTCACAAAAAAGGGAGGGGCACGGGACTGTGAACAAGGAAAAAAAAACAAAGATCAAACAAAGAAAAGAAGAGGAGGAAGGGGGAAGTCAAGTACTTTGTAAGAAAAAAGAAAAAGAAAAGCCCTGCCTTGGGTGGGGAAACAGGACTGTCTTCAGGGGAAGAATCATGCCCAAGGGGGGAAATCCGGCTAGTGGGGGCGCCCCTGGAAAGAAAGCCATAAAGGAAAAAAGCAAAACGAAGTAAAACGAACGACGATCGCACCATCACAACCAAAGGATTGCAAGAGAAATCACCTACCATCTGTCAGGGGAGGGAGGGAAAAAAAGTCGGAGAGAAGTGAGAGAAGGAAGATGGGACCCCCTGGGAATAAATTCTCCAGACGCCGCAAAGATGGGAAAGTGAAAAGGAGAGGAAAATACAAGGGGAGGAGGAAACTGATGTAAAATAATAAAATCGAAGGAGAAGAAACCCCCCCCATCCAGGAAGAGAGGCCGAAAAAAGGCGAAAATTTTTCCTAGAAGGTTGAAAAACGGGACCCGCGGAAAAAAATCGCTCAAGGACCTATTCCCCCAGGCCACGGGGAGCAAACCGCAAAGAAGAGGGGGTTTTTCAAGGGAACGGAAGAAGGCAGCGGTGGAGAAGGGGGGGGAGTGTTTTGGCAGAGGGTGTGGAAGGGGGGAGGGGGGGGAAAGCGATTTTCGGGAAGGATGCGTGGTCAAGAAAGAACGGGGAAGAAAAAGATCGAGCAACCGGGAAAGGAAAAAACATCGGACAAAACCCGTTGGAGCAAACGGAGGAGAACAAAAGGACAAAAAGACGTCCGGACTTAGGGAAGTCAAAGAACACGTTCATGGAACCGGGGGGAGGGAAGACTCACTTTTCACCCTTCGGAAAAGACCTACAAAAGAAGCAGAAAGGTTGAGAAGCCCCCAAAGCGCTGGAGAAAAGGGGGGAAGGGGGGGGGAGAATCACAAAGCGAATTTTAAGGATTTCGGCGGAGATGGGAGCGGCCAAAAAGGGGGGGAGAAATCCTCCGCGGAAAAAACCCAGAAAAAAAAACCCAACCTTAGGTTGCTAAAAGAAAAAAAAAAACGGTGACCAGTGACAGGGGAAAAACAGTGAAGAAAAGGGTCATCCGCAGTGAAGAGATAAGTAGGTGGGAATTTTGAGTATCAAAAGGGGACGATCAATGAAGGAAAAAAGGGGGGAGCGACGATGGACGATCATAGGAACAAGCCTACCGTAATTTCGCAAAAAGGGAAATGTGGGAGAGGGAAAAGACTAAAAAACACAAGCTGGGAAAAAGAAACCCCTGTGGAAAGGGCGAATGACGGAAAAAAAAAGGGAGCCCACTTAATCCGGGGGGGACCCCAAGACAGAAAAGAGAGAGGAAAAACACCCCGGAAAAGAAAATTGAGGGGTTAGAGGAAGGAGAACTCTTCCAGAGGAGTCACCGGTCCCGCGGACGGAGAATAGGAACCTACAAACGGGGAGAAGCGGTCCGTGAGGAGCAAATGTGTTCCACGCCACCAGAGCACAAAAGGCGGCAAATCATTTTTCAGGTAAGAAGGAAAAAAACCGGGAGAAACCCCATCCCACCAAGGTTCCAGAAAAGATGGAATGAGAAAAAGGGAAGAGGCTATGCTTAATGGAAAGCCGAAATACAAGGGAAGAAATAATCCTTCCACCAAGAGGGAGGAAAGCAAAGGGGGTTGGCCAGGTGAAAAGGGGTACAAAGAACCCTCAAAAACTGCCGGGTTTGGTGCAGAAGGGGGTAAACTGCCGGGAAAGGGGGGGGGGAACCTTTGAATCTTGCCGGAAGAAGTAAAGGCCAGAAAGGGACACTGCAGACCGAGGATTTCCCTAAAAGCTAGAGGAAAAGTGATCCAAAAAAGAAGAAAGGCCGAAATCCGGGATCGGGAGAGAAGAGTTTTTCAAAGTCCGGTTTGGTGACCTTCGAAAACAACGTCGCTAAAGGAGACCCTTGCAAAAAGGCCAAGCTGCAAACCCGAATAATGGGGAACCGCCACCGCGGAAGATCGCCGAAAGCCATCTCCTTTCCGGGAAAACTAAGAGTGGAAAGAGTGGCATATACGAAAAAAAAAAAGGAATTCGAGAGGTAAATAAAAAGCAGCCTTTAGGGGAGGAGGGGGTGACGGTGGGGGATCCCCCTAGAAAAAGTCTCAAAACAAGATTATTAAAAATAGATAAGAACAGATCCGTACAAAAGAAACAAAGAGAAAAACACTAGGGAAAGACGCAAGGATTGGGAGGGGGGGAATTCCTCAGGGGACTCGGGAAACAGGGTAAGGGATATTCCACCTAAGAAAAGGGAGTGCGGCAAATTGGAGAAGGCGAGTTTGGGGCAAGGGGCGGGAAACATCTTGGAAAGTATTCGAAGAGAAGAGGAGGCCATTAATCTCAAGGGGCCCACTCTTGGAAGGGGGAAAAAAGGGGGGGGAAGAAACCCGTCGTGGAAAAGAAAGAGGATGTGTTATCACTTATCAAGGGGAGACAGGAAATAGGGGAAAGAAGGCCCTTAAAAAGCCGAAAAGGAAGGGGTGCGGACAAGCGAGGAAGGGAAAGTACGCTTTCGAAAGAGAAAAAAAAGGTGGCATGCCTTTTCCGCGTTAAAAGAGGGAAGCGCAGTTAGAAGTGGGTACAAGCCAGGAAGGAAAAAAGGGGGAAGGAAGACACGCCTGGGGAGAAAAAAAAAAATCAAGGGAGAAAAGGTCTTAATCATGCCGCAAAGAAAGAAAAAATGTGGGAAAGGGACAAGGAAAAGGCCAGAAAGGAAAGGGGGGAAGAAAAAAGGTACGTGGGTGCTCAGGAAGGTCAACGAAAAAGGATGCGTGGTGTTTAAAGAAAAAAAAAAGGGGGAAGAACCAAAGGGCAAAGAAAAGACTAAAAACAAGATAAAGGGACAGTTTTTCTGGTCGGAACCCTGAGCTCTTTTTTTAGGGGGTGGGGGATTGGGCACCGAAAGAAAAAACGATTAGAAAGGAGAAATTGGAAAGGAAAAATTCCGGGAAAATTCCGTCGTGGGGTGGTGGGGGGTCCCGCTGAACGAGGAGAAGTTTGGGGCAAGGGAACAACACTGAGACTAAGGGAGAACCAGAAAGTTGCCATAACTCCTATGTGACAAAAAAACCGGCAAGAGGATGGAGGAGTCAAAAACCCCGGCCCAGAAGGGGCACAAGACCCGTTGCTAAGGCGTGTTTGGCAGGTTTTTTTTCCGGCGAGGGAGGGGGCCGCTAAAGGGACCAAGATTCCAAGGGAAGGGAAAAAAGTGGAATATAAAAAGGGGGGGGAGTAAAGAAAACATCGAACCCGAAAAAAAAAAAGAAAAGCTTGGGTGAGGAAAGAAACAAGAGTTTTTGAAGGGAGAGGGGGATGACTCCAAGGGGGGGGGAAAGAAGCTCCCACAAAGAAGAAAGGGGAAATTAATATCAAAAAAGGGCACAAGTGGGCCGCCCGCGGGAAGTTGTGCGCCCAGGGAGAAACGCTGGGAGGGGGTTTCTCGATTCGGAAAAGGCGGCACAGGCAGAGAATAAAGAAAGGTTGGAGACAAAAGAGTTCCCACAAACAGAAAAAAATAAAAAAAGAAAGCTTCTCGATTGCTAAAAAAGGAGAGCTTTACGTGGGGCGTGGGGGGAGAAGACTTCTGAGCGAGAAGGCCCGCTCCAGAAAAGGACAGCCTGGGTCCAGGGAGCTGTTGGGGTTTGAAAGGGGGTAAAAGTTATTTGACATAAAAGAAAGAGAAAGGGCAAAGACAGGGAAGGGGGGGGGATGGCGATGGGAGCCCAACAAACGGTTTTGGAGGGGGGAGGAAAAATACTTCTTCGCGGGAAAAAAAAACGCTAAAGCATCGAACCAGAGAGAAAGGATCAAACGGGGGAAAAAAAAAAGATAGAAAAAGCCGAGGAAGTTCCCCGGAAGAGGTCGAGCGGAAGAAGAGAGGTCCTGGTGGTCCAAGAGTGATACCCAGGTGGTCGGGGGGGGCATGGGAGATTTGCAGGGGAAAGAAAAAAAAGGCAGGGGACGGGTGAAAACGGGTATTAAAAAAAAAGAGAAAATCCCCTTCCTCTCAACAACAAAGGGAAGGGAGGTAGATGGAAAAGGGGGGGGTCAAAAATCACGCACGGGAAAAAGGCGGGGGCTGTTTGTGACGTGAAAAAGGTTCTGACACAAAGAAAAAAGAAGCCCAAACGAAAAAAAAGAAAAAAGGCGCGGTCTTACTTGGTTGAAAAAAAAACCGGGCCCGCTTCAAGAAAACTCCTCAGGGGGGCGAGCAAAAAAAACCAATGTGAAAAACGGAAGGACCATCGTTTGGTAAGGGAGGAAAAAAGGACTTGGGGGGGGGGGGGTAACACGCGACGAGAAAAACCTCAACTGGGGGGCCAGGGGAAAGGGGGGGGCAGCCCAATCCACACCCGGTCAAAAAAAAGAGGGGCCAGAATGAAAAAAACGGAGAAGAAAAAAAAAAAGACTTCGTCCTGAAGAGAAAAAAGGTACTGGGAACAGCCAATCCATCAGGATCGGCCCCCCCCCTTACCAGAAAAAAAGGGATTGTGAATGCAGAGGGGGGGGAGGATTTTCTGGGAGGAAATTCCTTCAGGGATCAAAAAACTATTCCAGGGGGGGGAACGCAAAAAACAAACGGCAAAGTTTTCTGTTTGGGGCCGGGGAAGGCGAGCTGGGGCGCGGCCCAATTTGGAATTGTTTGTGGCCTGTCGGGGGAAAACCTGAGGGAGCCAGGGGGGATTCGGTTTCCGAAAGAAGGGGACCCTGGCTGGGAGGGAAAGGAACGACATCGCGCAAAAAGAACGAACCCTCGGGAGGAAAGAACAACACCGGGAGATCATCCAGATCATCCCTTCAAAAGGGAAAAAACGTACCAGAGAAACCCGGGAAACTCTTTCATTCCCAAAAAAAAATCCGGGAAGACTTTCATAAATCATGGTAGGGGTCAAAAGGACCCGTTAAGAACCTACTGGCGCCAATGAAAAAAGTCCCCAAGCCAGAGGAGTCCAGTTTTCGCTGTTGGGGGAGACCAGGGAGAATTGTTAAAGTTCGCGGGGGAAAGGGAAAAGGTTTTGCAACTGGCGGAGGAGGGTCAGGCGGCAAAAAAACAATCTCCAGAAAACCGAGAGCGGCCAGCAAACGGGTAAGAAGAGGGGCCGGAACCCCCTCAAATTGAAGCAGGAAAATAAACCAGATGGTGGGGGGGAAAAAAGAGGAAAGGGGGCACAGAGGGTTGGGAGAGCAAGGGAGGAAGGCTCAAGGTGGGGGAAAAGGGGAGAACCCCCTGAGACCTCTCCCTCAAGACAAGAAAGGTTCGCACCGGGAAACAGGGGACTGCCAAACACCGCCCAACGGCCCCAAATTCGAATAGAAAAGGCAAGGGAATCACGGGAAGGAAAAAGACGAAAAAAAAGAGGCCCCGGGAACACGAGAAAGGGGGGGCCAAAAAAGAGTTTTTTTTGGGGGAAAACCGAGGAAATCTGAAAAAAAAAAAAAAAAGGACGCCGCCTAAAAGACGTAAACACCCACGCCAGCGTGCCCCCAAACGGTAACAGAAGCAAGCAGAAAAGAGGAAAAATCATTGGGAACCACGGAGGAGCCCGCATCAAAAAAAAAAGAAAACAAAACCCGTACCCGTAAGAGGGACCGACGGCCTAATGCTTTAATGAGGAGAGGGCAAAGTGGAAGGAAACCTACGTGGGTCATTCCCAAAAAGAGGGGGGTTGGACCTCGTTTCACAAAAAGAAAAAAAAGAAAAGAAGAAGGATGTGGTTTTTGGGTTCCCTAGGGGAGCAGCATGTGTTCTTAAAGGGGATCGCCCTTGGGCCCAGAAAAAAAACAAAATGCCCCAAAAGAAAACAAACACCAAAAGAAAAGAGAGCGCCAGAAGACGCAGCAGAATGAATCCAGGAAGCCTTAGGGGGGGGTGATGAAACATCACAAAAAAAAAAAGGGTTTTCCAACTCAAGTGGGGATCCAGAACTCCAAAACCAGGCGCTCCACTAAGACCAGAAAGGAAACATTTGCAAACAAAGCGAAGATAGCAGAGTTAATAAAGGATGGAAACGCAACCAAACTCAGCTTAAAAAGAGGGAAGGCACTCACGGGGGGGGACGGTGGTCTGTGGCAAGGAAGCGGGGAATGTTCTCAAGGGAATCTACGCCAGGGGCAGCCAGCGAAAGGGGGTGGGGT
>Ga0179593_1616350_pt1 | contig 10322 bp, 12 predicted proteins | sample CZODoug2_1_08_16_FD_185931 | JGI IMG/M metagenome (GOLD analysis project Ga0179593, IMG submission 185931) | Vadose zone soil fungal communities from Angelo Coast Range Reserve, California, USA - CZODoug2_1_08_16fungal (PacBio error correction) | ecosystem: Environmental > Terrestrial > Soil >...
GGGGATCCGAGACCCATTCGAGCCGAGAAAAGTATTGGGGAAAAAAAACAGCGGCCTTCTAGAGATAAAGAACCAAAAAAAAAAAAAGAAAAGCAGAACCTCCTGGGCTACCTTTTCCTGGGGCATTGTTTGGGTTAGGTAAAAAGGCTCCGTGGGAAGGCGCACGAAAAACAGAAAAAAGGAAGGGGGGGGAAAAAAACTGGGCGGGGAGGGGGGCAACGCTCCCGGTGAAAGGCTGGGGGGGGGAAAAAATTCCAGAAACAAAGTCAAGTGGGGCCAAAGGGGGTCCGTAAAAAGAGGGATACATTGAGGCGCGCCAAAATGAATCCCATCACCTGGATGGCAAAGGTAGCCCTTACCACGCCCATGAAAGTGAAAAAACAGATCTGCTTTATGCCCATGGAGGGGGGAGTCAGAGGGGACGGGGGGGGACCTGGGGGCTGTTCTGACTGGGGAAAAAAAGGTATGGGAGAATCCCCACTCAGCGAATGCGCCGAAAGGTCAAAGAGGAAAGGTTTTCAAAAAAAACAAATGGTGATGGAGGGCCGTTGCGGAAAGTGAAAGGGGTCAAAAGGGGGGGGGGCAAGTACCATCGTCGCCGGGCTTTGCGGGTGACGGAGGCGGGGTAGGGGGGCAAAAAAAAAAAAAGAGGGAAAAACGAGGGGGACTCAGCCGAAAAAAAACAAAGAGCACAGTCACAGGGAAGAAGGGCAAAAGAAAACGTGCGGGGTGGCCCACTGGACTAGGAAAAAGGGGTCATTTCAAATACGTAACGGAGCACTTGGCCGCCTTGGGGGAATGGTCCAGCGGAAAAACACTTGCATGTAAAGAAACCGCGAACAAAAAAATCGCTGTTTTCACGTAGAGATGGCACAGAAGACTCTGATAGGGGACGGGGAAAAAAGAAGAGATCGAGGAAGGGGGGTCCGCGGGTAAGGAGGGGAAAGGGACGTCCGGCTTGGGCGGTGCTTGCAAAGCCCCACTCAACAACAGGGGGCGCGAGGGATAAAAAATGTGAAGCAAGAGGTACTTCTACCTGTTGCGGTGTTCTGGAATGGTTCGATGGGCGCGAACAAAAATATGATAGAGGTTTGGTCCCAAGATTCTAAAAGAAAAAACCAACAAGAATCATCTACAAAAATCCTACCACCCTCAATACTAAGCTGAAAGAAGCGCCGTTGAAGAACTTGAGAAAAAAATCTGAAAGAAATGGTAAAACAATCAGGGAAAAAAGGAGACGATCGGCCCGATGTGATTAGGAAAGAAAAAAGGAAAATCCTAGGAATCTACGCAACATAAATAGGGAGTGTGAGAGGACCGCAGGGGCCGTACGGCAAAAAAAACACAATCCCCTCCTGGGGAAAAGAAAACTGGTGCAGACTGTGACGGCGCCGAAGCACTGGGGGAAGGAAGCCAGAGGAGGAACAGGGCCGCGACCGAATGTGCCGGCCTTAGAGCCGAAAAAAGGGCCTTCACCTCCTGCAAAGAACGTGCGGAGAGCAAAAAAAAAGTAACATAAAAACCCCGACTGAAAAGAGGAACGGAGGGGGCGGATCGAGGGGGCCAGATGGCTCCGAAAACATGGGGCCTCTTTCTGGGGGGACTTGAGAAGGGAATTTACGGAGCCTGGACGAAGCCCTCAAAGGCGGGAATTGGTGAATGAGGACCGCATCAAAAAAAAAAACACAAACAAGGTTTAATTCGCCATCCCACCACTTGAAAAGGAAAAAGATGACCTGAAAGGCCATGTGGATAAATAAAAGGAAAACAACGGGGATCAAACCTTCTTCGGATATTCGAAAAACAGGGACTCGAAAAGAATGGGAAAAAACAGGATCGAAAAGTAACACGGAAACCCAAGGAAACGATGAAATTAGAATCGAGCCAGCTAACCAGGGTCTCAAGGAAGGGGGATGTGCTGAAGCACACGACTCACAAACCAGGGGTAAGAGGTTTAGACCAATGACCTGAGAAAGAAATAGAGAACAGCAACTTTGGTCGACCCACACCCACGCCTCGGGAGGGAAGGTTGAAAACACGTCAAGGCCGACCGGAAATGAGTGAAGGAAACACAAACCGAGGGGGAACGGAGCATCAACACGAGTTCGTATCAAGTCCAAAACAGGGGGGAACAACCCCCACAGAAGGGGGGAAAACCAAAGATAAAGTGAGTGGGACACCCAAACAGGCATCGGCTATAAAAGAAGACGGAACTTGAGAGGAGGGAAAATGAACTAACGGAAGAATTCCCGATAACACGGCGAAGCGGACAAGGTACATAAGTGACTCCCCTCGGCCTGGCTTACCCCAGGGAAAATTAGCCAGTCCCATAGGATCTCAGAAAAAATACAATCTTATCATGGGTTTTCCTATGAGAAAAGTTTCCACAAACCCTCTCCACGGAGTCCAGAAAACCTCCTTCAACATCACGCCTTTCCAGGAAAAGGGAAAGGGTCCCACCTCCTTGTGGCCTTATTCGGGGGGGGGGGGGGGGGACCGGGACCAGCCTACGCAACCATAGAAAGGTTGGGTTCCCAAATAAAAAGGCGGGGGTTAGAAAAAGCCGGTAAAATCTCAAAAAATGCCGAAACCGGTCGAGGGAAAATTTGCTAGGCTCTGGGGGTGAACAGCTATCCACCCGCAGGGACAACCAACAACGGGGAAAATCCCGAAGAAACACTGATAAAATCATCAGAGGGATAAAGCAAATCCGTGGAGTTGCCACGCAGAGTGGGGGGTGGGAAAGAAAAGCGTAGTGTCGACCTTCCGTCAAAGGGGGGGGCCCAACCGGCAAGAACACAGTTCGCAATTTGGTATTTTGGGGGAACATGGTGAAGAGCCTTTTCGAAACTAAAAGCTAAAATGACCCGTAGATCCTCTAGAAGTTGAAGATGGTTCGGTCCTGCCGCCCTATCAAAAACTAGGCTTCGTCTTGCAGCCAAGCTTACCTTTTTTAGGGCCTGGTGAAAGAGAGTGGGGCGAGGGCTTAGGAGCAGACAGAACCCACACCAAAATGGAGTATTAAAATCGGAGCTCTAGCAAGACGCGTTCAAAAGACGAAGCCCACAATGACCCTCTGACTCAGGAACTGAAAAAAATGGATGGGTACATTTTACCTGAATCCCTCTCTTGAGGTCGAAAAGAAATACCCACGTGGAATGCCTCGGTGGGTGGGTTGCAGGACATAAAAAAGATTCGGGGGAGAAACGCCAGCACTCCGAAATGCGGAGGGTGTTGAATACGGGAAGAAAAGCAAAGGGCTACAATGGGACAATCAGGCGACAAAAAATGGGGGATCGACTAGGGGTTTGCTCTAAAGAGAAGACAGAAGGAAAAATCCGGGGGGGAAGAGATCCGGTGTGAAAAAAGACATCTCCTCGGCACAAAAAAAAGGAGGGTGGAAACAAGAAAGGGCTCGGCGGGGGGATCCGGAGGAAAAACACTCAGATGGGGGGGAGGCCAGGAAAATTCGAGTGCCGGCTGCTGCAGAAAGGAAAAATCAAGAAGGCGGGAAGCGGGGTTCGTGAAATCTTTAGGGTTCCAGGAAGGGGAAAAATCAGCCTATGACCCTCCCGTCGGGGGGTCAAGGAAGCGGCCAGAGGACCCCCGGGGAACAGCACAACGGCGCCCGAAGGGAGAAAAGCAGGTAGGGGCAGGGGAAGCTGTGCGAGGAAATCGCATCGAATGACAAGGGAAAAAGAAAAAAAGCGAAAATCGACGCCGGCTTAGCCGAGGAAAAAAAGCGGGAGGGCAACGGAACTCAAAGGGGGGTCAAACGAGGAAATAGGGGGGGCGAAGGGCCCCTGGAACGTGCGAGGCATCCAACCAGGGAAAAGCCGTCGCCTTGAGAAAAGGCCGGGGGAGGGGGAAAAAAAGGGCTTGCCGTCCGTTAAAAGCATGGCGGGGTGTCGGCCGGGGAGCCCCTGGGAACAGGCCTCGGGGCGGTTCTGAAAGGACCAGGGGAATCGAGAGAGACTCTGAAATGCTTTTTGGGGGGGGTGGGGATGTACCGAGGCATTTGTCAAAACTGGGGGGAGAAATTGGAAAGAGGCCTTGAGGGAAGACCGAAGAAGGTGTACCAAGGCTTCAGGGAGGGGTTAGCGAAAAAAGGAGAACACTGTGTCGGGAGTGATGGATAAAAGAGAATTGGGGGGAGTTATGAAAATCAAGAAAACGAGCCTCAAGGGGTCAAGGCAAAAAGGGGCGCCGACAGTGCTCATAAAAAGACATAAACTGAAGGAAAGGGCCAGAAAAAATCGTCAATCGATCAGAAAGGAATCGCACGGTGTCCTTAAAAAGGGTAGAGCGGAAAAACCCAGCCAGGTAGTGCGAGTGGGGAAGGAGGGGTCCGGCTTAGGATTATAAGGGCTCTTAATGACTCTAGGTCGGGGACGGACGAAAGAGCAGAAAACAAAAGGAATGCGGGCGCAGCTCAAAACGGAAAGGACTCAACCGGGGGAAAAAAATGGGAAAAAAGAATGAGAGGGGGGTGGGGGACGGCCCCACTCTCCTCTAAACCATATACATTTATTGATGGAAAAAAAAAACGTCATGACCCTCAAAATAGCACCCAGGAAAAACGAGATCAAGGGCCGTCACTTCGGTGGGTAGGAAAAAGAGACTTCTTTATCGTTTTCTTCACAAGCAAAAAAAAAAAAAAGAGCTTTCCGAGGGACATATCGAGGAGTCTTTGGGAGGGGGCACGCCATGTCGAACGGTAAAACAAGGGAGCAAAACGGTCCAACCATAAGAACCGCAAACACCGACAAGGGGAGAAGGGAAGGCGCTCGACAGGGATAAGTCAGGAGGAACTGGGGGCAATCGTGGGCGAACGGCCAAACAGAGGAACAAGGTCAGAGGACTCTAAACGAGAAAAAAATAGAGAGTCCCTTCACCTGAGTCCAGCCGATGCACCAGAGTACTGGTCCGTTTTAGAACAATCGTAGAAAACTAAAAAAACCGGGAGGGGGGGAAGGCGGTTAGATAAGCAGACGGCCTTTGTAAAAAACTGGCAGCAGGGAACGTTTGACGAGCTTGCACCTAAAAGAAAAAGAAATGGCCAAACGGCCGTGGAATTAGGCGTACCAAAAAGGCCTGGAAGCGTAAGAAAGGGGGGGAGTGGGCTGGGAGGGACCGAGGCTTCAGCGGAAAAAAAACGCAATACCGCAGAACGGGAAGATCGAGGAAGGCAAAACCAATGAAACTTTGAAACCTCAACGGGCACCCAAGAAAAAGGAAGCCAATTGAAAAGTCCTCAAAAGAGGGGGATTGAAGGGAAACAGCCCTAACAGAAAAAAGTTCTCCGTAGGAATCCAAATGGACAGAAGGCATTTAAAAGGAAAAGTTCAAAGTCAGCAAGGGGGCATGGAGGAAAGAGCGCAGCAAGATTTGGGTACTTCTTTTTCCGCCTTGAAAAGAAGGTTGGAATTTCCAGACGGGCAGGGGAGCGGACTCCGAAACAAAGGGCTAAAAAGGGGACACCCGGGACGCATAGTGTGCATGGTTTCTCGGCCAGTCCAAAAGAAGAAAACCGGAGGAACGCTCGAAGGCCTGAACTTGGGGGGGGGGTGGGGAGGTTGGAAAGCCAATCAAAGAAGCCCAAAATTATTTACTCAAAGGTGTGCAGGCGATGACCACGCCAGTGTTCCTAAGCCGAACTAGTCTGGAAGGTGTCGCGAAACCTATAACTACTGGCGGGGGGTTGCGAGGGAAGCAGGAGGATCGAAACTGCGCGGGGGCGAACCGCGAAATGTGCCTTCTGGGTCAAGAAGGTCAAAACACAAAGAACATCTGCCGCCTTGAGGAGTCGCAAAGGAGAAGGACCAGGGGAAGGGACAAAAATGATCCAAACTGTAAGGCGAACGAGGAAGCGACTGCTTCGGCAAAAAATGGCTGCCGGGGATTCAGAAAAAAGAAGCAAACTCCCAACGTCGACAATCTCGGGGGCTAAGATACAACTAACAAGGACAGAGCGCAGAAACGAATTAATTGTGCAAAGCCTGGGAAAGGCCTCGCATCTATCACCTCACCACCGGTAAGGAAAAATGGGACGGGTCCGTCCACGGGAGAAACGGATCGGGCAAAAAAAAAAAAATGGTGCTGCCTTGCCTCGAAGCTCCAAGGGGTCCACGATACCTTCGGGACGGGTGAAGGCCAGCATCAGGAAGGTATCGAGATGGAAAAGTGGGTGACGGTAAGGGCAGAGTTGAAAAAAGTGCAAAAAAAAGGAACGAGGCCTCGGATGAACGCATACACTGGGAAGAAGAGGGGGCCGTCTAGAAGACGAAGAAAAAAAGGGGGAATTTTTTGAGAGAGATCAAAAAGAGTTGTTTTAGAGCCTTGTTCCACGGCTTGTACAAAAAAAAAAAAAACAACGGCCTTGTCTGGGACCCCCCTGACTACGCCACACAAAAAAACGGGAAAAAAGCGAAACGAGCGAACACCAACGGACCCATCGTCAATAGCCAGGCCCTGAAAGAAGAAGATCTGATAAAAATCTCACAACCACTGGGGTTTATAAAAGAAGAAGCAAGGTCGGCGAACGCCGCCCCTCTCTTCTTGAACAAGGGGGGGCTTCTGCGCGGCGGCGTTGGGTCACTCAGAAGTTGGTGGGGGATTAAGGAATGAAAAAAACATCCCCCCAAGTTCACTATCACTCCAAGTAAAGGGTCCGAACAGGAGGGGGGCTTTCAAAAAGGCGGACAAAGAAAACGGGCACCCTTGGGAAAGGACAGGATAGAAAAGTTCCGTACGGGGGCCTCGAGGGTTGATAAAGCCCGAAAACGGCCCGTGCCACCGAAGGAAGTTTAAAAAAATTAGAAAGGGATAGGGTCCAACAGAATCGGACACTCGAAAAATCGACGAAAACAATAAAGAGTGCCGGACCTCGACCCGGTCTGCGGGCGAGCGCTCGTCGAGAAATCGAAAAAACAAAATAAAAAAGCATTAAGGGCCGGTCAGGGGGCAAAAACACGCAGATAATGGACAAAAAAACGGAGGCCGTCAAAGGGTTCCCGGGGGGTCTAGAGCTTTTGGGCCTTCAGGGAAGGCTCACGATCCCGTCGCGGAATGTTTAAAAGGCACGTCAATGTGATCACCCGATTGGACTCCTTGATCAGGGGGAGGGCACCGGAAACCTAGAAGGGGTACCAGGGGCCGCAAGCCAGAAGGCCGTTCACCGGCAGAAGGGCCGCCTGCTCGCAAGGGGGGGGTTTTCTGGGGAGGACAGGGAGGTTAGAACACTTTCGATCAGCGATTCAAGAATCCAAGAGAATACTTGCCTGAGGTTTTTGGGGTTTATTGGTAAGGTGTGCGGGGGGGTAGAAAAGAAAACCGGAGGCTTTTCCTCTGTGCAAGAAACAAAGGTGAGAGAAATTCCCGCACTAGGGGGAAAAAGTGGTTAGCTCTGCGCAGAAGGTGAAAATAAATGAAAAAGCACCGGCATCCACGAGGAGAACCCTGGATGGCCTTTCGGAAAAGCAAGAAAGGCATATCCAAAAATATGGGGGGGAGCAAAAAGTCAAAAGCACAAACCACCAGCAGAGAAAAAGATGCGCCTTCAGAAGTCTCGCCCTGGGGTCTTTTCTTTTGGAAACTGTAGCCTAACAAAAAACCCTACGAGGGGAAATGACGAAACAACTGGGGGGCAAACATGCCCATAGAGGGGGTCACCAGGGGGGGGGGACACAGAAATGTCTCAACGCTGCAGGGGGCATGGTGGTCTGAAATGAACCAGAGGTAGAAAAAGGGCCCGGACAAACCAGCCTGTATACTAGGGGGGGGCAGAGGGCGGAACTGATGGTGACGTCCGTCCCAAGTCAGCCTATAAACGCTGTCTTAACTGGGGAAGCAAGGGACTTGCTGACAATGGGAGGCTGGAGTCCTGGAGGGGGAGAGCAACGCCCTGTTCTGGCCTGTGCGGGTAAAGGGATCACGCAGCTTGGCCCAAACGCGGGCAATTTGGGGAACAAGGGGGAGATTGTTGATGGTTCATAGCCGTTGGACAGTGCAGTGGGGCCCTGGGACGGCTGGAGGGGGCCTCCGAGAGCAGGGGTCTGTTCGTTCGGGGGGGGGAAATCACGCGGCTTTTTTCAACCGACGTAGGGATAGCAGCTGTAAAAGCGCGGGCTGAACAACGAGACTTGCCGGGGCGAACGTCCTAATCCAAACGGAACTGAAAAGGGGGACTTTTAGATGTCCAATCTGAAAAAGGCATGCGAAAGGTCCAACAGCGGAAAGAGGACGAAGTCAGGTCAAGAAGACCGTTAAATCGTGTAAGAGCCAGAGCCAAAAAATCGGGTAAGAAGAAGGTCCGAGAAAGGAGACTCTTGAATAGGAAGAAGAGGGTTAACGGGGAAGAGGAATTCTAGTGACTAAACGAAGGGGGGCCTTCCCGAAATTGGGGGGGAATGAAACTCTAAAAGGGGAGGAAACAAATAGGGAGGGCCGGACCTAAGTGGAATAAGAGGTTCTAGCAAGGGATTACTGGGCGACCTTTAAGGGTCGTGCCGTGGGGGGTCGTTGGTGGCAGAAAGGGGCCGCACGAACAGGAAAACACCCAGAAAAAGAGCAAGGAAAGGGTCTAAGGGGAATCGAAAAGGAAAAGGGGGGAAGTCCCGACGGGGCAAAAAAGGACTTAAAAAATTGATGGAAAAGACGTCCCCGACACGGGAATCCACAACAGAACACCTTCCAAGGAAAGTCGAGAAAAGGAGGTCGGGGGGAGATGACCTTAAGAATGGACCTCGTATCACGAAAAAAACTACGAACGAGGGGGACTAATGCGCGATGGGGAAGAACTGCCACAAAATCCAACACCTCCAATGGGGGTGTCAGGCAGGGGTAGCTTCCTCCGAACCTCCGGGAGGAAACCAGTAAGGGGAAAGAAAAGCAGCTGATGGGACGTATCGAAACTACAAGAAGAGTTCACCGAGTCACACGGGGGAAACAAAGTGCTGGGGCACGTCTGCAATCCGGAAGACGAAAAAATCGCAAAGGAACCTTGGATGTTCCCCCAGAGTAGGAGGGAAGAAAAAATAGTGAGAGAAAAAGGGGACTCCTTTCTCGGAGAGCCATATGTTGGAAGAAACGGACTCAAAAAGGGAAGAGGGGAGGACGAACAAACCGACAGAAGAAACAATTGAGAAAGAACCGGCCCGACCAGGGAATTCTTATAATCTGCGAGCGTGGCGCCATACCAAAGACCCATGGGAAAGCACCTTAGAGTCCGAACGGCCAGGAAATCAAGGAAATACAAGAGGGATGCACGCCCCCAAGCCTTAAAGAAACTTCAGTAAAAAGGGGGGTGCTAAAGCCTGGAAAGACCAAAACTCAACACCGAGGAAGGGAGGGAAAGTTAGAAATTCCCGACATCAATCCATGGAGCGTGCAGAAAAACGAATGAGCTTTTTGGTGACTACCCTACAGATCAAAAGATTCTACAAACTTTCCGTGAAAACCGGGGAGGCTGAAAAGAAGGGATAATCGAGAAAAAAGTTCCGCAAAGGAAATCGAGAAAAACTGAAAGAACCAAGTCTCCGGGTTTGACGCAACCGCCGGCTACATAAAAGAATACGGCGGTCGATGTGTTGTGCTCGGGAGTAAATTCATGCTGGTAAGACACTACAATCGCGGGGGGGCACGACAGAATGGTACCCGTAATCCTTTTGTCGTTGATTGGGGAACCCTCCTTCGAAGAGTGAACATAAAATAGAGGGAGAAGGAAGAAAGTTCAAGCCCCGAAAACACGGAGAAAAAAAAGGGGGAAACCAAGTTTCATCAAGAGACGGGAAAAGCAGAAAAGGTTCAACAGGAAATCCGGGAAGATCAGTGTCCCATTGATAAAGGAACAAAAATGTCAGGTGTTGCTCCGGGATAAATAAAGAAGCAAACGTTCTTCAAACTATTGAGGTTGGGGGGGGCGAAAAAGTCTGAGTCGTAACACGAAATTATCAGAAAAAAGGGGACGAACCGGGGGGTCATAGGAAGCTCCCCCTATAGGTCAGCGGAAAAAGAGTAACATGTTTGGAAAAAAAAGGATTTGCGGGATGAGACACAGGGTCGGATGGGAAGTGTTGGGCCCGGCGTTGAAAATCACTAGATCCAAGGGAAGTAGCAGTGAGATGGAAGGGTACAAAAGGGTCCTGGTGGAACAAGATCTGGTCAGGACAAAACCATATCCCTTACAATAAGCGAGAGAGGAAGTTTGGAGTTCAAAAAGGGAAGCACGGAGACGGGGCGGGAGGTCTCAATCGCAGGGGGACGGGGTAGGGCAACAACTTGGGGTGGGCCGGGAGGGAAAAAAAAATTATATCTTATCCGAA
>Ga0179593_1623494_pt1 | contig 10322 bp, 13 predicted proteins | sample CZODoug2_1_08_16_FD_185931 | JGI IMG/M metagenome (GOLD analysis project Ga0179593, IMG submission 185931) | Vadose zone soil fungal communities from Angelo Coast Range Reserve, California, USA - CZODoug2_1_08_16fungal (PacBio error correction) | ecosystem: Environmental > Terrestrial > Soil >...
CGTCTCGTCAACATGGCTAGCCCGACATCCTAGGTAAGCCTTGGGAATCCACATCGTCAACCCGCGGGACCAGGGGCGGCCTGAAATTAACTGATGGGACTCAAAGTAGACGCTCACCAGGCCGCTGCGCCGCATGTACCGGTTCGCCACGGCGGAGCGCAATTGCAGGCTAGGCTCCTGCTCTTCATGTCAGCATTCAGTCGGATCTTTTTGGAAGAGGGTCGAAGGGGGTAACCCCGTAACCACCATAGAAAGACGCAGGGAGAAATCTTTTCTTTCTATCTAAAATCGTAAAGCCTAAGATCCCTAGGCTACGCTGGCAACGGGGACCTTCCAGCAGAAGCGCCTAATCCCAATCTAAAAGTTGAGACGCAACCAAGCCTCAACTCAACCCGTCCCAACCGTACATGAACAATCCAAGCACGGAAAACTAAAATATCGAGTAGATTCCCGCTTCCAGATCCGGGCAAATACCACGAGTCCGCCTGGCGGAGGAGGCGCGCAGGGGGGTCTCCGCAATGCAGCAGATTACGGAACAGCCTCAACCCGTGTTGCTCTTCAGAAAGTTTATAAGAAAAAAAAACTAGCTACGAAACCCTACTTCAACCTCCTCCATCAACATCCGCCCGCTTTGAAAGTTCAAGAGCGAGAAACAAAACAACCAGAAATGAAAAAAAGGGCGGGGCCACCGCCGTCGAAAAGAACATCAGCACCGCGCAAACGGGGGGACATCACAATTCCAGAGCCCTCCAATCCTCGGGCTCAGATCAAGCCCGCCGGTAAGAAAGCACCGCTCCAACAGGTTGGACGCGTTTCGCGACCCGCAAGAAAGGCAAACGGACAAGGACTCAGAAAACAACCTCATAGAGCTTCGGGCCGCTCTTCTCTCAAGCCAACGCGATAAACCGAGGTCATAATTCACTTGGGGGGTGAAAAGGTGTGCCACGCCTGTTTACAGAATGGACTTCAGCAATTAATTAACCCACAATTTGCTGCGAGCAATCAAACCGCGACGTCCAATTGGAAGGCGAATCTTGTAAAAGCCTGTCGATCCTTCTTAGACGCGCGGCACCTGGGACCAATATGCTGTTCCAGACCGCCAGCTTCCCTACTTACGGGGGGGAAAACGTCTCGAACCGGGCCAAGCAACTCAAAACAGGACCGTCACCCCGCCAATTCTGGATAAATATTCACAGGGCAAGCGTTGCTTGAACCGAAATTCAAAGCAAGATTCAAATGCAGTAGGGTTCAGAAAATAACAAACTTTCCTCCGAAGTCACCTGCCCGTCAAGAGACAAGGGCTTTCTCACCGACTGCAGGAAAGGGGGGGAACAAGAATCTGGAAAAAAGTAGTCATTGAATCTGATGGCAGAGACCAGGGAAAAGCAAACCGGCGAGCCACAAAAAGGACGACACCACACCGAAGTTCCCGGACCCGCGCGACGAAACTACACCACGGAACAGGACTGTGCTCCAAAACAACCTGTGTTAAATGCTAAAGGTGCAAGGACTGTTTGCTTATTTCAAAAAGAAGGAGGGGTCCATAACTAAAATTAAGGAGTCGAAAACCCAGGTCAGTTCAAACACACGAATCAAAAAACAATGCCGCACATATTTAAAAAATATCTAAGGGAGGAGGGAAAGAGCGTCTAGTAGCGGTGGGGGGGGGGCAGGAGCGTGAAAGGGAAGGGAGACTTGGGTTGGGTTTGAAACATCAAAAATGAAGTGTTGGGTTTCGGGCATCCTCGAGTTCCCTCAGACCTTGAGTCTTTCAATGGAGACTCATCTTGGGGTTTTCGAACAGAAGACTTGCGAGTGGACGTTAGGTTTTGGCCTCTCGGCTGTCACTTGACGGGGCCGGGTTGTTTTAGGGAGGGTGATACGGGATGCGGGGAGGGACCGAGGGGGACCTTAAGATAAGGATTCAAGGCCGTACTCAGAGTTTACATATGCCGTGTAGCCGGGGTTGTGAAGGGGAGGTGCCAAAGTATCTGGCGCCGAAGCGGGATTTTTGGGATTAAAAAAAGAAAAGGGGGGCGATTGCCGGGTAAACCAATCCGAATTGGACGACTGGCGAAGGGGCCCAAATCAATAACGAGGAGACAGGGGGAAGATGAAAAAAGACTGTGTGCCGCTTAACACAAGCATGTTGGGAGATGTGTTGACTACGAATGAAGAAGGATGTAACAATCTGGGAACAGAAAGCTGGCAATTCGACGGTCGGAGTCAGCCGGAAAAGTTACCTAGGCTCGTGCCGTTTCCACAGGGAATAAAAATTGGTAAAATTGGAATTTGAAGCCGGGGGCACGCAAGGGAAACAAGCGGTGAACGCACATGAGCGGGGTCATGGGCGGTGTAGAGAGCGGACGAGTAAAGAGAGGAGCGGCGGGAAGAGCGTGCAAGAAAGAAGGAATTCATGCCTTGGGATTCGAGAAAGCGAGCGGAAAACCTGAAGCTGCGGGAATCAGAGGGCGGCGGAGGGGAGAGAACGAAGGAGATTGGCGCAGGGGCGCGAACTTTGAAAAAAGGGAAAGAGAAAGAATGCTGAAGGTTAGGGGGGGGGGAAAGGGAAAAGTTTTGACCTCGGGGGGGAGGCGTTTGGGGGGGCTCAGCCGGGCTTAACATGGGAAAAAAGACACCCAAACAGAAAGGTTGCGAGCGTTTCGCTAGGGATCCGGAGTGGCAACGGCCTAAGGGGGGGGGCAGTTGGGGGGAAAATTGTCGAGCAGACGCGGTGGATTAAGAAGGGGGGAGTAACATTTCGCCGGAGGTGGGGCGCATTACTAAGCCGACTCAGGCTGGAAGGGGGAAGCATTATTTTTGAGGCGGAAGGAAGGGAGGGGGGGGGGGGAGGGGCAGGCGATTTTGAACATTTGAGCAGGAGTTGCAAGGAATTTCGGACGGAGAGATTTTTTCGGAGGCGGGACTGGGTCAGAGGTTATGGGGAGATCCTACGCATTGGCTACGCAGCCGCTTGGGGGGATAGCCGCGGAGGGAGTACTCTTGGTAAAAGGAAGGGTCAAGAGAAAGTACAGAGAAGCTGCGAGTGTTTTTTGGTAATGGGGAAAAAGGAAGATAAGAAAAAACGAAAGATTTCCTGAAAAGAGAGAGGAAACAGGAGCAGATAAGAGAGGAAGCCTAAAAGGGTGGCATCAGGAAACTGGTCCTGCTAAAACTATTCTGGAGTAATCCGCCTGTCAGTATGAGGCGATAATAGAAGGTTAATTGAAAGGCGAACTGGTTACGCGAGTTTTGACGGAAAGGAAAAAAGGCATTAACAGTATAGGGAGGAATAGCCGTTCCGGGTTACGGGAAGACCGAGCTAGACAAAAAAACACGAGGGAGGAAAGAGCGAGAGGTAAAAGAAAGGGAAGGGGTCATTAGGACCTTTGGTGGGAATTGCATCGTCTCAAACCAACTCATCCAAAGGGAATAGACAGGAACAGATAGGGAGAGCGCGTACGCGAACTAAGTTCCGAGCGGACGCTTACTCCGTGAAGAGGCCAATGAAAAATGGTAGGGGGGCCCAACTTCTGCCGAAAAAACTTGCCTTACTGACTTCTGTCTAGGAGGTTAGGGAGCAGCGTTTTCAACTGAGATCGGAGGTTTCTGGATTTTGTTGGAGGTCCGCTAAAAAGGGGGAAAGGTCCCTACCCCAACCTCTACCCCGCCACTCGGCTAATCTCCGGGACGTAAAAGACGCAGAAAGGACCGTGGAAAGCAAGAACTCTCCGAAAAAACCATCCGCCGGAAACTGCAGCCGCGCGCACTAACCGGAGCGGTAAACTCCACCTGCAAATACGAAAGAACGACACTCCCCCTTAGACGAAGACCGATTCCAATTCTCCCATAACGAGAGGAGGAAGTCCCGATAAGCTTACGAGAAGAAAAAATAATCGAAAAACGAAGGGCTTAGAAGCGCTACGTGGGAAAAGGAGAAAAGGAAGATTAAAATGCAAAGCCGAACGGACACCGCACTAACAATCTCTCGCACACGTCAAAAAAGAAAAAAAAACAAATCCGAAAGCCGACGGGTCGCGCACTCCAGCACCACACGCCGCCTGCTAAAAATCCTGTGCTTAAAAGCGGAAAAAGACGAACCCGAGTTGGAAAACCGGGTGAAAGTACCCCAATACTAGCCGCCGCGCGCGTGCACAAAGTAAAGCACGCCCAAAAAAAGGAGACCTCGCGAAAAAGAAAAATCCCAATCCCAGCTGGTATTAAACGAAGGCCCACCGGAGACGAGGGCGCGAATCTAACCGGCAGGCAGGCCGCAACGAAGAAAAAAGACGCACAAGGAAGTGTTGCACCGCCCGAGCCCATTGCGGCCCAGCCTGCGAAAGAAAAACCCAGAGAAGAACGCTTCATTAAAAAGGGAACGCTTGAAGGAGATCGGGAATGGGTCGCGTCCCACAATTTCAACGGAACCTGGGAGCACAGCTAAGAAGAAAAAAAGGGGCCGCCTCGAATTGAAGGCCCGCGCACCTGGTCAGTAAGCAGTACCAAGGACAGCGCGAAAACGGATCCAGCGTCACATTCGAACCGGGCCCGAAACAGGGGGCACTGGAAAAAGACAAGACGCCACCGTAAGCGGCATCACCACTATTCATCGGGCGACAGTCTTGCCCGGGCATCACCTTCGCAAAGAAAGAGGAAAATAAGGAGGGGGGGGGGAAAAAAAAAGGGAAGTCAACGCGGCCGACCACATCCAAAAATCACCAACCTCACGTTATTCTTGTGCAGCACAAGGAAAAAACCGGAAATTTACACCATGTCAAAGGAGTCCGGGGAAAGACTGATAGTAAGAGAGAAATGTCCTCACAAAAAAGGAGCGCCCCGCAATCCTAACTAAAACTCCCAAGAATTTGCCATGGGGGAAATGTGAGATGTAACACAAGAAGACACATCCAAAGAATCCGTGTTCTCCAACCACTTGTGGATGAAAGGGGTACGAAATCGGAAAGAAGAGGAATCCTACTAGCCCGAAAACGCATTCAAATGCAATACAACGTCGCGGGTCCCAGTTCGAACAGCCCACAGCCAAAGCATATAGAGCGCAACAAAAACAAAGGAGTATTGGACAATATATATAGAGTCTCATTAATGCATTTGCTATGAAACCGGCTCAAAATGGGCCTGCGAGTGTATGGGGAAAAAGAGGGTATTTCTTTTAAGGGAAAAAAGAGGACGATGGCCCTCTGGTGTCAAGAAATGGAGGCAATCACCCCAGATTTGGGGGGGGGAGAACAAAAAGGATGTGCGGTAGCGAAATGGAGCGTGTGTGGGGTGCGGCCTGGAGCGGGAATTTACAAGGAAGGAGTGGTTGGTGGTTGCGGGAGTCGGTGAAGAAAAAAAAAAAGGGAGAGTCCGGAGGGTAACGGTAAGACATATACGAATACACGGGACATTGACCATTTCAGTGGGGGGGGGGGTGGGATGCACGTATATCATGGCGAAAGCGGCGGGATTTTAGGGACCCTGGAAGGGCCGGGAGGGAGGGCCCGGGGTGAAAATAAAATTAGTTGAACATAACGGCCGGTGATGCTTCGGCAGAACTCGGCGCAAGCGATGGAAGTTCGAAGACCAGGGGAAAGGATTGAGGGACTCAAGCAATGTGGAGGGCACTGTGTAGGGAAGGCGCTGCCTACGAGGGAGCGTGAGGCTTATGGGAATCAGAGGGCAAGAAGAAGGAGGGTCCTTGATGGAGAGATGCCGGAAAATTACTATTCGCGGGCGGGGGTTAATACAGAATGAATCCCTATGAGGGGGCGGCCGGGGGTCAACAATCATAGACACAAAAGACAATCAGTACATAACGTGGATTAGTACGGACGTGAGGGCGGGGTGGGCCAGTCTCACCACAAAACAACAAAAAAAAAACACACAAAAAAACAAAAAGCCAAAAAGAAAAATAAAACAAAACTCACCAAACAGCCAACCAAACCCAAAAACACCAAAACAACAATAACCACAAATGGAAAACAACACACCCCAACCAAAGGGCCTGCTGTGCGCGTGAGAGGGAAGCGTGGGGGGGGTACCCAAGGAGTATGAGCTCAAGCGAGCGGCCACGGTGGAGAAGAGTGGGGTCGTGAATAAACGGGGCGGCGAGGTAAAAAAAGGGGTTCGCTAGTTTGGCTTCCAAGAGGCGCCTGTGAGTGGAAAGGGCAAAGGGGGCCCGACTCCGTGAGGGGGATTCGGGGGGCTGCTAAAAACTTTACGCAATTTGGAAGTGAATAGCCGGTGTTAGTGTTGGAAGAGCCTGCGGAAAAGAGGGCCTATTGGGGGGGGGGGGGGGGGGAAGTGGGAGAAAATAGCGAACCGGTGGATTGGGATACGGAAGTAGTCTGAAAAAAAGGCGGAGGAGAGGGTCGCAGACTTAAGTGGAAAAAGAGAAGCTGGGGGGGCGAGATGTAAGCTGAATCGTAAGATTGCATTACGGAAGCGTATTTAAATTGGGAAGGTACGATATAATTGGGAGTGGGAGGGAAGGGGGCAGGTTCGAAAAAAAGAGGGGTAATTTACGCCGCTGCGGGGAAAGGGCGCAGTGGAGGAGGGCATTGTTATTACCGGCGGAAGGGATGGCGAGGGACTTATAACTGATTTTCGAGAAAGAAAGGAGGAGAGAGAGGAGGGGGTTTGGGGGGGGGTGGTTACGGGGCTTAAGGGAGAATAGAAAAAACAAGATAACTCGAGAAACGTAAGAGGACTAAAGCAGAAGAAGAGTACGAGCTGACTCGCCGCCTAATTGGGGAAAATACATGACAATACCGGAAGAACGCTGCCGGTAATAAAGGCCTGAATAAAGTGCCGGAGCCCACGCTAGAAGGTTAATTGCAAGGAAAAAAAGGGATGAAGAGATGGGGGGGGGGGGAAGGAAGAAAAACGCCACTTACCAGGAGTTGTGGTGCATAGCCAGTGGACCCTTTTAAGGGAACCAAGATAAAAAAAAAAAATTAGGGGAAGGGAGAGAGATAATGTTCGGAGTCAGCAGGCTATGCCGAATAACCTCTTTATGGAAAGGGGTGGTAGATCCCGGAAAAAAAGGCAAAACTAGATTATCATAAATGTAAAAAAGGTGAGCGCCAGCTGCTCACCATAAGGCGTCATGACGTTATCGAGGGAAGAAAAAGGAGGGGCCGGTTTTTGGGGGGCCCCCCTTCTTATCGAGTCTTTCCTCGTTCGCTTCCTGGCCTCTGCTTGGGCGCGCAAATCGGAGGAGGAGGGGGTTTTCTCGGCGAAATTTTTTCCGTAACCAAAAAAAATCAACCCAACTCAAAGCCAAGCTCCCATCTCTAAGGCAGGGCTACTCAAGAAGGAGGAAACGCGAAATCCCTCCCTCAACGCTTCCCCATGCCGGACGGGGCTTCCTCAATGCGCAAACATAAGAAAATGCTGGAAGAAATCAGGAGACCAACGCCTCCGGAGACAACATCTCGTACAAATGAAAAATGTCAAATACCGGAAATAAAAAGTCAGCGCGTCCTAAGCACTTACTTAAGAGAAGCAAAATCCGCTCAAACGACTTACCTCCAGAAGCGACTGCGTAGGGGAACGCCCAAGCACGCCAAAAGGGAAATACACGAAAGGGAAAAAAAAGAAGGCCGCCCAAAAAAGACAACAAAACAAATAGGCAAGCGCATGACCTCGAACAACCCATCCACCGCGCCGCCGGCAAACTAATTAAATCCTGTGCGTAAGCCGCGGACCCAAGAAGAAAACAGATTACTAAAAAAAGGGGGAACGGCCAAATAAAAACAAGCCGGCGCACAATAACTCGTGGGTGCGCAAAGTTCCGAACGAACAAAGAAAAAATTCTGCTCGGAAAAAAATCTCCGGGACGCCACTTCCCAGAAAACACGTTCCAAGTGGGAACCGCACAATCGCTAATCTCGCGGAATAGCCATCAGCTCGACACGCAGCGTTTGCACCGCCGGAGGAATCGCCAGGAAAGAAAAGCAAGACTCCGAATACCAACGTCATACCGGAGGTCTCTTTCAAGTCTGGGGGGGGGGAGGGCGATAAATGTTTTTCTGGAGGCAGCAATGACTGTCCCTTTGAAATGATTACCGGTGAAAAATCAGGCTCTTCTTTCCTGCGAATCATAGGTGGGGGGGGGGGGGGGGGGGGGGGGGGGGGGGGTGGGGTGGGGGGGGGGGGGGGGGGGTTGGGGGGTGTTGTGGGGATTTGCTCGTTTCCATAGAGAAAAGGTCCTCGGTCCTTCGTCAAAAAAAGAAGTGAAACCCGCCCCATGGCTGGGGTCATGACCAAACCGTACGGGGCTCAAAAAAAGAAAAGAGAGGCGACGCTTTTCGGGCAAAAAAGCCTTCCCAAGGAAAAGAACGGTTGGTTTCACAGGGCAATCGGGGAACACAAGCAAATCCCCGGGGAAAAGGACTGCCGATATACGTTCCACCTCCGGAAAAAAACAACGGAAAGGGGAAACACTATCTGTAAATAGATCCGGCCTGGATGATCGTCCAGTAACTAAGAAAAAGGACGCTTCAAGGCTCACCAGAAACCGAACCTTTTGAGCTGGCGCTGCCAAAGCACGCACAGACATAAGGGTCGAAAAAAAAAAATGTTTGAGAAATTAAGAAGACTGGCAGTCATCCTAGGATAAAAACCAAAATTAAGGGAATTCCCAATACAACGTCGGAAGGACATAAAAACCCGGTTTGAACGCCAAAAAAAAAAGATTAACTAGCAAACAAAAAGAGGAGTAGATGTAAGATGCTGCGGGGGGGCGTATGAAACCGTTTTTCCTGGGACAGGGCATCGAAGGGGAGGGGGGGGATTTGGGGGGGGGGGATCGGGCATTGCCAGAGTGCTTCAAAAATTTCGCAAAATTTGGTGCACAGGGTTCGAATGCTCGTTGGGGTCATCGACTGGACGCGGTCAATGGGGAAAGGGAGTAGGGGGGGGGATAGTACCAAAAAGAAGGTGGGCGGAAGGCCCGGTATCGCGCCTTAGAAGGCGGACAGATGCGTGGAAGGGTGCGTGGAGGTGAGCACGGAGAGTGCGCGTGCGGATAGAAAGAGGAGTTTGCCAAGGGTTGCAACACAAATGAAGCTTAGAAGGAAGGCGGGGCAAAAAGCGGCCGCAAGCGATGAACAGAATTCGTTGGGAGGGGAACACGGACAAAAGAAAGGGGGGCGTTACAGGTTCGAAGGTGAAAAAAAAAAGGAACGCTGGCGATTACGGGGACTGGGAGGGGGAAGCTTTCGCAGAGACGGCGACATGAAATTGTAAAACGCTGGAAGGCCGCTTTTATTTTCACATATCAAGAGGGGGAAGGGAGGTTCAGGAAAAAAAAAAGCATACAACCTTTGACCAGAGGGGGGGAAAAAGCCGAAGCCGATTGGCTATAGAGGATATCTGGTTGAGAGAATCGAGCGCGGATCGGGGGACAGAAGCTGCTGCTCGTATGCGGCCGAGGGACAGAATTTTCAAAAAAAAAAGGAGAGATCTAGTGAGCTGGGGGGGGGAGGTAATACACTTGGCGGGAAGGAGGAGGAGAGGTTGGAGTTGGCGAAACTGGGGTTGAGAAAAGCGGAGGTCTCTCCTGAGGCTTGGAGGTTATTAAAACAGGGGAAAAGGTGGGGAAAGGACTTTGGGGGGGGTCTTTGCTGGTGCAACAGTATTAAAAAAGGTATAGAAAAACTGCTGCTGAGGCGGTGATCGCGCATCGGGAGAAGGACCGGGGGGGGGGGGGGGAATTGTCATGCTAGAGCGAAACCGGGTTAGTGTGTGGAGGGTGGCAGGGGCGGTGGTGCGCATTATACAACAGTCTTTATAATCAATGCGTGGAAAGGGGGGGGGGGAGGAAGCGGAAAAGTCCTTTTGGAAGTATTTGACATATAATTGAAAGGATAAGATTTGTCGGGCTTTGGCGGGTCAGGCTTTCAAAAAGCGGGGGGAGGGGACTGGTCAAGAGGGAGCTATTTAAAAAAGGAGGTTTACGGGAAGAGTAAGGCGCGGAGGGGAGGCTTACGAATGGTGCGATGAAAGAAAAGAAGAAGGTTAGCGACTGGCGGATTGGAGAGTGGTTGGGAGGGAAACCTGAGAATATAAAACAAGAATAAGGGAGCTTAAAACTCAGATAAAAGAATAATTAAGGAGAAGAGAGTATGCAAGAAGCACGGGGAACCTATAATGGGGAAAATGCCAAGGTGCTCCCAAACGACGGTAAAGCAACTAGGAACTTCGGTGCAATGGCCACTAGAGTTTAGTGATCAGAACTGGGGAAGGGAGGCAGGGTTTTACGAAGAAGGGCAGGGGTCATCGGGAAAAAGTCAAGGCCATCCAGTGCGTAGAACGCT
>Ga0179593_1623664_pt1 | contig 10322 bp, 9 predicted proteins | sample CZODoug2_1_08_16_FD_185931 | JGI IMG/M metagenome (GOLD analysis project Ga0179593, IMG submission 185931) | Vadose zone soil fungal communities from Angelo Coast Range Reserve, California, USA - CZODoug2_1_08_16fungal (PacBio error correction) | ecosystem: Environmental > Terrestrial > Soil >...
GCAAATCAGTGCCATTGGCCGGAAAATCAGGCGCAAACATAAAAAGGAGGACCTCACTTGAGGGGGGACTTTTAAAAAAGAATGAGATGGAAGACCACTTATTCCTTGCAATCTCTCCAGAAATCCCGGACTGGGGGGGGGAAGAACTAAAACCGAGACTTTGGTTCCACTCTCTGGCGCGGGGACAGGGCTCCTTGACGGATCGATCGCCAGGGTTGAGAGGCGGGAATGGCTCGATCTTAAGTGGAACGCAATTCAGCTGGCACCAGCACCGGACTGTAACGAGAACGAATGAAAGAAGGGAAGAAAAAAAATTCACATCCTCGACTGCACGCCACAAAATCGGAGTAGGACTGACGCGCTGGGCTCGTCACGAGCGGGGTGGGGAAAAGCCACGGGAGTGGGAGATGTCCTTCTGCCCCAAGGAAACTACGGGCGTCGGGTGGTACGGGGGCAGCACTATTCACACGTAACGTGATGGGCGCTGCCAAGGAGCGAACAATAGGGGAATGGGCAGCATTTCCTTCCTGGCACAACAGAGAAACCTAGGAGAAACGGTGGGCGACTCAGTAGATACAATTACTTGAAAGGGGGGGAGCAAGGCGCTGCCGCGACAGGAACAAATACGTCAACCAGGACAGCGAAAACCTTCGACCGAGGAGGTATAAACCTCGCAACGTCGAGAAAGGGAACGAGAATAACACTAACGCATCACCCGACAGGGGGGAGGTGAAAAAAATAAAACACAATAGTGTTGAAGACAAAGTCGGGACTATCCGACCGTGAGCAAATGCGCGCCTTCATGAGGAAGGGTGGGGGAGACAGGCCCGAATGACGAGTGAGTGCAAATTTTAGACAGAAGCCAATTCGATGACATGATGAACGACAGAATGATGGGAGGACTCGGGGCAGGGGGCTAGCGTGCAGCTAACCGAAAAACAGTCTGGTGCTAACAAAAAAGGTAAATGGCACGTCAGCTCGGAAACCTAGGCAGGACGAACATAAGGACTCTGACGTGTGGGGGAGTGGAGAATCACAAGAGAATTGGTACCCGAAGAAACAACGACTCGACAGGGGCTCATCGTACAAAGAAAAAGAAGAGTGAGCCGGGCCACTAAAACCACCGGTACTGCTTGCTCTGACACAAATGAAAAAGGGGGGAGCCGAAGATGTCGGAGCTGCTTCCGGAGCGCAGTGGATTTCCGAGCTCGAAGGGGGTGGACAAGGCAGCCTTGAGCTAGCGAGACGAGCTAAAAAAAAGGTCTGTGTGACTAGTCACAAGGGGTTCTTCAAGAGGGGGTTGGAATGAAATATGCCGTTGACGGGGGAAAAAAAGGGACATCTCTACTGACGCATCACAAGATGAAACCAGGGGGGGGAGATCTGAAAGTCTAGCTGGAACAAGGTGCCTAGGACGAAAGGTTGGGGACGAAGAAAAGCGGCGGTCTACAGGCTAACCCAATGAAGAACTCCTATGCATGGGACTCGTCCACGTTCTAATTCAGTGGGGGATAGGCGCGGAAAAATCTATACAACCTTTAGGGAGAACTGGCCCCACTGGAAAAAGGCATCGAACGTACAACCGTGTGAAGGGGGGCACTGCATCCCTCGAGACAATAGGAGAGGCAATGTATAATCTGAGATCGTCGAGCTTATCTGGGAAAAAGCAGCGATGGGAAACGTCGTAACAAAACCGGAATCAGCACGGCGATCCATATGAGACGCAGGAGGCGATGGGCCGAAAGAACTCACTGAAAAGTGACATGACTCATACAGCATCACCGTGAAAAAGGTTGAATCAGGACGGTCTGGAGAGGGTGACAGCGGTCAGCTGTGTTGCAAGTTGCCACAGAAAGCCGAGGGGAAAACGTAGCGCTGAGGGCCAGTGGCCGATCTTTTGAAAAAACAAAGCAAAAGGCGATAGGGGGACCAGGCCGGGATTCTTGGACAAAGGGGGAGATGGGGACCTTCAACTAGCTTATGGAGGACAGGCTGACTTCTCGAGGGGTGGGGATGAAATCTGCGAAGACGGGTGTGCAGGGCGCCCGCGAGAGAGAGAGTAAAAAAAGAGAGAGCACGGATCTCTGACGCGACTCAGCCGGTTTAGCAAGGGGGGTAGACGCCACGCGGGCGGGGAGATTCGCACTCGGGACGAGGCTTTGAAACGAAACAGGATTATCATCTGCTCATGGGACGAAAGCCACGAGGGGTGGGGACAACTTGTGGCCTGTCGACGGTGACGGACCGACCTCAGTCTTAGCATGAGCGAGAAAAGGGACGATAAATGAAATCCTGGCTCAAACAAAGGGGGGGGGGACAATGCTCTCTGTCGGGAGGAGAGTTCGGCGACGAGAAGGTACATAAACAGCGGCCATCGAGACAGAAAGATGGCACGCGGAAGCGCTTCCGATAAGAGTGCATTCCTATCAGCAAAGAGAAAGCTTCTCTTGTAGAACAAATAGCTGACGGGACAGCCCGACATTTACGTCAGAGAAACACCATACAGGACCGACGGTTCGAAAAAAAGACTCTTCGCGACCAAAAAGAGGCTTCAACCACTGGGGAAAAGACGTTGCGCAGCAAGTTCAAAGGGGGCTCTCCGTTTGCCAGCAAACATTTTACCCGGCACAAGACAACGGGCGTTCTCGAGAGAGGGTGCTCAAAGCGCTGAAAGACGGGCGGGGGGGGGAAGACTTTAACGACGGGTCCAAGCTGCCCTGGACCAGTCGATCGCTCGCAGCATCGCAAAAACTCACACTCATGCAGGCAAAATCAAACCGATGGACAGGACGTAAAGCAGGCTCGCTCCCGGGCCCAGAAGAGGCAACCAGCGAGCGAGCGGAAATACGAGAGGGATACAGGTACCGGAAGGAAGGAGGCCTGGAGAGAAAACGCACATGCGGAGCTGTCCGTCCTACTTGACGCCACCTTCATTCGGGCGTGGTAACACGGGAATCGTAAAAATGGTCGTACACCTTCATGGAAACAGACTGGGAAGAGTGCCATCGACGCATTGGTGGTCGCGCAGCTCAAGATCCCGAAGCCCGGGGACACTGCCCACTTGTGCCGGAGCGGAGTCAGGGCGTGTTACCAGTCCCCTCTGAAGCAAAAGCGGCACTAAAAGAAAGCAATAGCATGTTGCTGATCGGAGGAGGGGGAGCTATCTTTAGACAACCAGGGTCAGGCGGTCAATTGTGACACTGAAAGCGGCCCACGAGTCAAAGGCCGGGCGCAAAGGGTCAGGCACGACTCAAAGACCTTGTCGATACGGAAAAGGGATTTTCACACCCAAAGAAAACTTCGACTGGGGGCGATCTACCCTGGTCAATAAGGAGGAACTCCGGATCTTGGAACTTCCTCGATCTAGAGGGGGGCCGCTGCTGTCGCGCGCGGTATGGCGCCGGGAAGTGCGCCATCAGCCAGGCAGCTGTCGACTGCCAATCGAAACCACGGAAACGAAAGAGGACGAACCGCTGGTGTGTGGGATGGAGCCGAACCGGTCGACCACAGATTCTGCCAAAGGATCGACAAAACGTGGAAAACGAATACAGACAGATGGAAACGCCGGCAGCAAAAAAACACCAGCGGACGGGAAAAACTTCCCCGCGTGTACTGCAGTGTGAGGCGACACTAAAAAGACGCAGACACCGAGGGCAGTTAAGAAAAAGCTACCTGCAGCAAGATTATAAGTCTTCGTCGGGTCAACCAGCACGACAAATCTAAAGAAGACAGGGAGGATTCTTATTCTAAGATAAACGGAAGGAGACATCGTCATGGAACTCAAACGGTCAGTTCGAAAGGAAAAGCTCACGGAAAGCAAAGATACAGCGCGAAGGAACAAGGAATAGCTGGCAGACAGAAACATTCTTGAAGAAAGATAATAACATAAGCGGGTGTTGCAAACCGATCACCCCATAGGGTGATTTATGGGAAAGGGGTGAAAAAAAAGAGTTAGGCAAGAGGTAGATGATCGGAAAAATGTAAAAAATAAAAACACCCCCAAGGGAAGTCTCAACGGTGGATTTTCCGGAAACAAACGCAACGGAAAGGGCAGCGCGGGACGGGCGGCAAAAAAGAGAGCGCTTCCAAGAGAGCTGAGGGGCGGTCTGGGAGAAAAAGATGTGGGAGAGGGAAGTGTCTAGTCGTAAATCACGCAGAGTGGGCGAGAAAGCCAAGATAACGAAAATAACCATCACTGCTTGTCCGGGAGGGGGGACCGGGTTGGAAGGATCGTCAGGGCGCAAAAGTTCTACCCGGCAGGCACGACCAACGGGGGCATGCTACTTGCCAAAAAAGAAGTGGAAAAGAGCTACAAAAAGGAGAGGAAAAAAGGGGCGGTGAACAGGACGGGTATGACTAATGCCGGTCCGCAAGGGTTTTGCCTCAAGTTTCACCGAAAACGCTTGAGGTAGAAATGAGGAGCCGCAAACCATTTAAGACCGCGCACCAGCAAAGGGTGAATTTGAAGGGGCGTGTCGTTTCGCAGCGAGTCTGGGCAGGTGGTGGGACAGGGACCCGAGAATGACGCAGATACACTCGGAAAGAGAACAAACAACTAAGTAGGGAAGTGCTCGTTCAAAGATAAGGGGACACAGATGGCCTCGATGACCCATCGTCACGCGCGTTGCCGCATACCGGCTGAGGACATGCGGGATCACCAGAAGATTATCTCTACTATAATTGAAAAGAAAGCCGGAGGAATAAACAACGAAAAGAAGAGGGTGAAGAGGAAAGAGGAATATATCACTGAACGCCACTCTTGAGACGGGGAGACGGAGAACCTCATCGACCGGGTGTGAGAACGTTCGCGCACACGGACGGGGGAAAAGGAAAGCACGAGAGATGCCCAATGTCGTACGCCAAAAGATGGGCGACTGCGTATTGGAGGCAGAGCGAGGGGAAGAGGCCGGGAAATGCGGGCACTCAAGCCTTTCCAAGCGACCGACCGTAGGGTTGACATATAGACAAACGGGTATTATTAAGCAGCAACTAAACATATCAGAGGCCCGAGTTGAGTCGGGAAAGGCCCCTGGGTGGAAGAACTTCTTTCATCATAACCTTAATGACACGTAAACAACGAGGGGGGGCGAAGAAGGGCACCTAATATCGAGCGAAAAGAATATGGGCAGCGCTTCTCCAGGGGAAACGAACACAACAATGAAAATGGGGCAATACGGCAGAAGCCAGGCTTGACGGCGTGCTGCGGAGGATCACAGGGCAAGGAAGGGAAAAAAAACAGAGGGCCAAGACTAGTCCACGGGCGACTTCAGCATTTCAGAAGAGGAAGAACCGGCAGTAAATGCCGTGTCCCCAGATTGCGTGAAGACGAAAACTTTACGTATGGGCTACCAAATTTTTACGAAAGCAATATAGTCTAAGTTAAGTAGGAACGAGGGCTCCGAGAAGGTTAACTCATGTCTCTGAAAAAAAAGGGTTAACTACAAGGTCAAGGGGCAAAGCTCGAGCTTGCCGTTGAGTCCACCGTCCTGGAGAAAAATCATGGAAACAAATGAAAAAATCGGGCACCCAGCTAATTCGGGAGTACACAGAAGGGGGCTGGACTAAATCTTTTTGCTTGGACAGTCAGAAAAAGAGGCAGTACTTCAATGACCAGACACAAGGCTCGAGTCAATGGGAACAATGGGACGGAGCTCTCTTCCGTCACAGGGGCGTATATAATTTCCAGCGCGAGTCCGGGGCAGGGGGATGGCACCTCCACCAGGAAGTTAGATTAATGATAGGGTCCGTTGACGGCACTCTATTGGCGAAGGGGAAAAGAGGGGACCACATTCCTAAACTTCCTTCCTAACCTAAAAAAGATCTGGGGTAAGGGTGGGCAGTACCCCCGCACTCCTAGTACTATTAAAATTTGTCGGGTGGCAGGGAAAAACCAATCTCATTTAGACGGACGGTTTCCACAAAAAATGGAGCAAAGGTGGGGGGGTCGGTTGAGAGTTTTGGACGAACTGAAGCTCAGGTTGGGGGGGGGAGATAAGGTATCTTATGCGGGTAAGATATCACCAAGACACCGTGGGGGGCCGTAGCAAGAGCCGGCGGCCATAGCGGGACTGGCGAACTCAAAATCGCTGAACCGAATCGCGCCAAATCATAGAGCACCTGCTTGAGTCGACTGAGGAGGAAAGGGCCGCGTACTAGATCGACCAGTCTGGGCATCGATAATGCGCAAAGGACTAACTGGCGTTTAAAGGGGGGTCGTGGCCCAGGGAGAGGAGTCCTAATGCCCCACAAGGTTGATGCGCGCGTCACTCTCTAAACTTCACCTTGCAGAAGGGAAGGGGGGGCGGAAGACAGTATTCTACCACGAAGGCCCTCGGGAGGGCCCTCGCGACGGACCCGTCCCTTCAGTTCTTGATCGGTAACCCGACGCCAAGGGAAAAGCCCCTACCCAGGGTTTCCTAGACAAAACAACTTGAATAAAGAGACAACGTTAGAAGGAGTGAGCGCCATGCCAGAGAAGGATCAGGAAAAACAGTTGTCTTCGTAAAATAGAGGCGGCTAGGACTAAGAGGAGAGGAAAACTTGGCAAGGAAGTAAATGAAGGTGTCCGCTAGAATGACAGATGACGGGGGGGGAGAGCCCAATCTCTCTCACGCTTCGGGCGCTGCGGGCTCGAGCCGAAGGGGGTGAAAAAAAATAAGGCACAGATGCGGAAGACCATCAGCGATGGCCGGCTTCCAGGAAACGCGAGCGGGGGCAAATTGGAAGGGAGGAAGAGTGCGCTACTATTTCTCTAACAGGCACGTTCACACGTTATTTGGGGGGCGAGGAGAGTGACACGAACATGTCCGGCAGACCAAAATGGGACAGCAAAGATTCACTGGCTAGGGGTCGCCCTCAGATGAAGCGGAAATTCCTCGTGCCTAAGGGGCCAAGCCTGGCGTGCAAAAAGGAACACGGAGAACATACGCCAACCGAAAATAAAGATCAAGGCAGGGTTATTGTAGCCAGCCCATGTCGTGACACAGAGGCGACGCCGGCAAAAAGAAGAAAAAAGCGCTAATCAAAGGCGAGAGTTTACAAAGGCCAGGATCGACTGCTATAGGGAAGAACATGCTCAGCATGGGGTAAAGTACAAGTTGCCGCTTCGAAAAACTTCGGAACGGGGGAACAAAAGGTAGGGGGGACTCCGTCCCAGCACAGGGAAACAGCATGATCCGCAAGGGGGAGTCGAGTAAAAACCACACGAGGCGCGCCCGAACCGAGCGTGCGCAAGCCAGAATTGAAACGCCCCCGACACATGCTAGAAATGCTTCGCAGCGCCCAACACAAGTGATGGGGGGACATAGAACCGTATGAAACGAGCAAAGTGAAAGAAGGAGACGGTCAGTGTGCTGTCTACGCATAAAAAAGGCCATCTACTAAAAAGAATAGAAAACGTCCCTCCCCTGCAAGCTCGGGAAAATATAAACAAAAACCTACGGGTGAAACTTCGACTGGTAAACCGGAACGGAACCCACCGCCCTCCGAGAGGTCACCGCACTCTTCCGAGAAAAGGAAATCAGGCCACCGTTTCAGTCACACAGTGTATTCTTGCATCCGGTCACGGAGGTGATCGCGAAAAACTAATAGCCACAACTGCAAACGGCCGTGTACCAGAGTTCGAAAGGAAAAACAGTGTTTTACGACGTCGCGAGGCAGAAATAACAAACTCTCCTTACGCCGACCATAGCCAAGAGTCGAACTCTGATGGCGCACCTCGGGAAAAGGGGACGTGGCCAAAACAAAAACCGGGCAACCGAAGGTCGAAACCTCGGAACATATCCTGAAACTTGACGTCGAAGCAAACAAAAGCCACAACTTGCGGAGGGAGAACCAGGGGGAAAGCTAACTGGCTCGGTGAAAGTTCTGGGGGGCGCGTCCAAGCGCACGAAAAACCCCTTCTTCGCGTGGGAAGCAACCATGATCCCAGAGGGGACGGTGTGCACGGATGCTTGGCACAGATGGCTTCTAGAGGGAGTATACCCACACGCAACGAAAAAAACTAAAGAAGAACTGGGCCGCATGGGGGGGGAACCCACGCGCATCCGTCTCCACATTACGGAGGTTTCGATGGGACAAGCGCACGAGCGGCTGGGAAAAAACCCACCGAGGGCGCGTACAAGAGGCCCGGAAGAAGCGCAAGCGTGGTACAAAAAAAAAAGTAGGTGCCATGTCATGTCCGACTCTGAGGCGGGAAACAACTCAGCGCCATCGTAGTTTCAAAAGGAACAGGTCAGGTGGGACCCAAGAGGGAGGATCGATCAGCTGGTCCAGGGGTACCAGCGACCGCGGCGCGGACCACGAAAAAAGATACTTTTCGTCGGGCGGGGAAAAAGCTGCTCTAGGTGGAAAAAGAGAAGGGAGCCGGGGACCCACGGGGGAGGACGCCGGCAACTCAAGGAAGCCGCGCAACCTGCGGGGCAAGAAGGGCGAAGAACGGAAATTGGGAGCCTTTTGAAAAAACCGCCGCAGGGCTAGGAAAATATAAAGAACGGTTGTCCGGAGCGCTGTAGCAAGCGCGGTTCAGGTACGCCAGTCGACCAAAAAGCGATAGGTTTGCACAGACACTCGAAATCACACACGGAAGGGCATCCGAGACAATAAGCATGCTCAATGGAGCCACAGACGTAAGGTCGGCGACGGTAGACCCGGGCAAACGGAGCGAAAGCGGGGTATCGGAATCTCAAAACACGGGCGGACAAGGGGGGATGGTGGGAAGGGTGACGGGGGCACCAGACAAAACGGGTAACCAACAACGGGAGGGGGCCACATTCGTTGGGATTCGTGGAAAATGGCACGCGGATGAGTGCGTCCGACGCCACCGACCCTGAAAAGTGAAAGGCGGGGCACAGGGAACAGCACGCCGTGCGGCGCGAAGCTGCATAAACGTGGCCAAGGTTGTAGCTGCGGGCCACAGCTCCGCAGTATCGGTGCTGTGTCGGCATTCAACCCAACTCCCTCAGACATGGCAAACGGTGCAGAGATGCGGGCGAACGAGGGTCACGAACAAGCAAGGACGCACTCGTCTATCGAGTCCGCGGTTCGGCGCGTGCTCAGGACTCGGATCAATGAAGCGCACCAATGGTCGATCGAAAAAAACAGGGAGGCATCAAGGGCAAAACAATCACCCTCTTGTTTTCCATTGACACTGGGGCGCGATCAGCAACAAAAGGCACGTAGGGGGACGTTCAAATGTCCTGTAAATACAGCACACAAAACAGCATGAGCGAGTAGAGGAGGGAAAAGATGCGACAGGAGGCATCCCGGCCGAGGGCGGCGGAACGCCTCAAGAGATAGCGCCCGACGAGAGTGCAGCAGACTCTCCGCCAAAACAAATGCTCATTCAGAAAAACCATGGGCGAGGCTAGAAAGACAACAAAGGCAAGACGCCGAGAGAGACAGACAGCGCCGCTAGAAACGGCCTAGGACCATCGGGAGAGTTTGAGTCCCTGACCGACCTGGCTGAACGCAAAGGATGAAACGGAGTTGGCCACGGAGGTGAAAGTGGGAAGGCCGGCTCGGCGCCAGCTCCAGAGACAGGCAGTGCACACAAAAGATTAGAGGGGAGGGAATCCTCGCCTGAAGACTCCACATAAAAAAGGACAGCTTCCCGCGCAACAGGGGACCACAAGGGCGCAAACACACGGCCGGATCGGCGCAACAAGGGGCGATCGACCATCACAACATCTATCACACGTGCCGCTAGGGCGAATCGACGCAAGGTAAGAAAACTGGGAGGGAAGGTGTCAGGGCGGAGCGGTCGACCATGCAAACCAGGGAGGAGGTGGTTGAATCTAACATGAGGACCCTGCAAACACAGACTCACATTCGCGAACAGAAGGCATTCCGCGCAGGCGGCGCAGACGCAACTCGTCGGGCCCGGGGGGGAGATGGTGATAAGGTGCTGAGTGGTGAAGCCTTCCAGAGGAGGGTGTTGTAGGTCGGAAGAAAAATAAGCTCCGCGCACGCGGGCTAACCAAAGAAAAGAGAGGTGCCGAGGCGGGTTCGACCATGATCGACAGCTTGTGCACGGTACAGGATTCCGAGCGAAATCGATGGCTCTGATGGCCGGGGCGAACAAAGGGAGAAGCCACCGTCAGCATTGGGTGTAAAGCTGCGATACAGAGGTAGCAGAGCGGCGGTGAGACACAGGGATCTAACCGGAAAAGGAAGAAACGCACCAATGAGGCCCCAGGCTCCCCAGGAGGGAATACGAATCATATGGGCGCAGAGGCGCTCCAGACGGGCAGCTCCGGCAAAAAAAGCTCTATGCTCCAATGAATAGGCAAGATGTAGTCCAAACCGAAAGCAAAAGAAAGAAG
>Ga0179593_1641288_pt1 | contig 10322 bp, 8 predicted proteins | sample CZODoug2_1_08_16_FD_185931 | JGI IMG/M metagenome (GOLD analysis project Ga0179593, IMG submission 185931) | Vadose zone soil fungal communities from Angelo Coast Range Reserve, California, USA - CZODoug2_1_08_16fungal (PacBio error correction) | ecosystem: Environmental > Terrestrial > Soil >...
CTGGGCTTAATATCAAAACCGGAAAATCCCGGCGAAAAAGAAAAGGGGAGCTCCGCGGACGGTGGAAGAAAGCAACTATGGCTTTTTTGAGAAACCCTTCGACATTCGTAAAACAGAGAACATAATGTCACGACGTATTTAAAGCAAACAGCGCTCTGTCGGGAAAAAGGCCCAAAAAAAGGAAGACAGTTCTGAGGAAAAAAAGGGATCATCCTCGTTCCCACCATGGGCCCCGGATGGATGCCCCAACATTGCCAACGCGCAAAAGGATGCGAATCGAAAGGGAACAAATCACTCCCGGACGGCAGCAAAGGGGAAGCAAAACCGTTTGGTCGACCGTGCTAAACGTGAAGGACCCCAGGGCGCAACGTAACAACTCGTCAATTTGCGGGAAAACCCCCCCCCTTACCGAAAAAAAGGAGTTTGGCACGAGAGGAGGGGAAATAAATTTCAACTCACACTTCCGAGGATGAAGGGTCCTAGATTCGCAGTACTGGTGGAAACGAATGATGCAAATTACGAGCGCGAGTACGCCAATCAAGGCAATCCCGCAAGGATAAACGCAGAATCCGGGCTTGTATCGAGAAAAAAGATTGAATAAGGGGGAAAAAGAAGGAGGCGTTTTAAAGGGTTCTAGGAAGGAAGCGGGCGGCAGCTCTCAAACAAAGTCAAAAGTTTGAGCGGCCTATCAGGGAGGGAAGGATCCGGCATTGCCGTCATGTTCAAAGGTAGCTGAGGTCAGGAAAAAAAAGAAAAAATCGGGGTCCGACTTGGAGAAAAGGGGGGAAGGAAAGAGCCCTTAATCGGAAAAGACCGATGGTCCCTTCCCGATTTTAACGGAGCTCACAGAGCGCCGCTACGTAGCTGGGGCACGAAGCAGGCGATCCAAGGAGGATCCTGGAGAGAGGTGGGGAAGTCTTCGGAGAATTCCCGCAAGGACAAGCACTGGGTCCGCAAAAAATAAAAAACGGGTCGGTGGCAAAACAGCCGGGAAAAACAAAAAATATAAACGGCACCGATCATGCTCTATGGGGGAGCACATATTGGGAACACTCACACCACTTCCTCCGGAGGAGGAAATCCATTAAAAACATCTGGAGCAACATTAATTGCTGTGGGAGGCGGCTTCAGGATTCCGGTCAAAGGGCAACTTCTTCCGCCAGGGCAGTTGGCGGAATTGACGATTTCGAGCTCCCTTCCTGCATGGGGGAAAAAACAAAGGTGGCGTGCGCAAAAACTGGTCGGTGAAGGACCCGTCCTATGACTCACCCAACAACTCATTACATTCGAAGAGGGGAAAGAAGGGTTTGCTCGCTCCGAGAGAGGACAAGGGGGAAAAGGGGTAAAGTAGTAAGCAATTTTCTGGGAAAAGTCGTCGAGGAGCAATAACTGTAAAGCTAACACCTCCGGTGGCAAAAAGAGAGTGCCCTCGGAAAAGCCGGAGAGTCCTTTTGAGCAGACGATCAGAGAGGGGGATTCTCCTTCGGAAAGGGGAGAAGGGAGGAGGCGCCAGAGAGTATAAGAGAAGCTCTCCATTGCACTCCTTCGCTAATTACAGAGGGCGCCGAGCCAGGCCTTCCAGGGGGGCCCATCTTCGTAGCAGGAGCCTCCTGTGGGCGCTCAACAACAACACGGATTATGATGAAAGAAAAAAGAACTGTAGACGCGGGCAACCCAGCAGAAAAAAAAGGTTCGTCCTGCAAAACGCTCAGGGGAATTGTCAATTAGCGCCGTAGGGACTGAGGGGAGTCTTCCTGTTGCATTAACACAATGCCAGCTTTCAGAGAAACAAGCTCCCGTTGATCGTCGCGCAAAGAGAGAGAAGGAACTCCGTGGAGAAAGCACGCCGTGCTTGGGAAGGGGGATGGGGTCGCTTTATTACAGTAGAAGGGACGACGGACGACATAAAACGCGTCATTTAAAGAAGAAAGGAAAAAATCCTAGCTCGGGAGCAAAAAAGAGATCAAAGATGCGGGGGGAGAGTCGGGACGTACTATCCGCTGCGCAGGGCAGACTCCAAAGCTTATTCGCGTGAAAACATGACGGCCTTAGCGGAATCGATTGTAAGAACAAAAGAATAGTTCACGGTATCGCTGGTTGGCGAAAAGGAAAAGGAAGCCGCGAGTCAATTAGGGGACACGGAGATGGTCCTGTCTCGGCAGAAAGAGGAGAAAGAGCTGAGGGGAAAAACTGGAGGATATCCCGGAAAAGGAAATTCTCGTTTGCATATATGGAAGGTCCACGTCTGTGGAGAACGAATAGCTGGAGTGGGGGGGGGGAGAAAAAACGGGGAGTTTCTTGTCACCAAAGAAGGAAAACTTCAAAAAAAAAACAAGGAGCAAAGAGGGAAAATGGGATCGCCCTGACTTCGTGAACGAAATAAGGGAGCGGCGCTCAGAAATCGTGTTCAGACTGGTGGAAACTTTTTTTTCATTCTGGGGAGGAAAAGGAGGGGGAAAAACAGAGGGGGAACTAGTCGGGGTCATAAAACCAGGCACGCAAAAGCTGACCTTACGCAAAAGAAGGTGTGAGCCCAAGGATGGGAGGGGGTTTACGGGGGACGTGCCATAAGGGACAGCTTGGAATAGCTGCCAAACCTGAACAGAAAAAGGAAAGAAGGGATTTTGGAACATTCTTAAAGAGGGAACGCTCCTGCCTTTATATCTGTAAAGAAAAAAAAGGAGGAGAAATGGACCTCTGGGGGAAAAGCAGGCAAGGAATTGGATTTGCATTTCCAAGAAGGGGGAGGGCAAAGTAAAAGCATCGCGGGAAAAAAAGAAACCCGAAATAAGAAAGTGAGATGGGTGGGTTGCAATGTTGCCCAACTTCCTTGCTAATCTGGGGGGAGGGGAAGGCCGCCAAGGAAGGGGGGGGGAAGACGCAAGGGGGGGGGTCCTTCACTTGGATCACAATGGGGGGGATAAGGGACCAATGAGTTTATTGTGACGCGGGGAAACCGCGCGCAGAATTAGAAAAGATTCAATGGTGGACATACTGGGGGGGGAAAGGCTGTGAGTGACCGTCCGGGAAAAGGAACCTAGCCCGCCGAAATGGGTAGGAAGTGCTTCTTTCAAGGGGAGACATCACAGACCTGTGCAGCATACGTAGGGGGGAAAGGGCTCCTGTTGGTTTAAGAACTGAGAAGGGCAGGGAGAAGTGAAAAAAAGATTCTTTTGAATGAACAGCCGAGCGTTAGAGTGTATCCCCGTCAAGGGGGGGAAAGGGGGGGTTTGATCTTAAGGAAAAGGAGGTGAAACAGATAGGGGAGTGCGCAACCTCGGTGCTGACGGAAAAAGAAAAAAAGAACTCGCACGGGCTACACGAAAAGGCCGTCTCCGCTGTCGAGAAGGACTCTTCGAAAGGGAGGTAGAAGGGGAGAGGGGCTCTCAACAACCACAACTTAGGGAAGAAGAGAGATAAACGAGAAAAAAACGCTATACATTCTAAGAAATGTCGCGCGAGAAAAAATTACAGTCCTCGATCGGGAGGAAAAAAAAAAAAGGAGATCCCGGGGGGGAGTTGGGGTAACGAAAAAAAAAATCAGCACCGGAGGTGCGAAGGAGGAGGATCAAACCTTACCCTACCACCCGAGGGACAGGGGCTACACTCTAACTCCTGCGGAGTGCCTTCAAAGAAGAAGGGAGGGGACAGCAACTAAGAAGACAGGTTCTTAACCCAACAGGAGAACAGAAGGGAAAAGGAGGGGGCTCGAAAAAGGTATGTCGCAATTCACCAAAAAAGGAAAGGAACGCCGTCGAAGGGGGGAGGACGTTTTAAAAGGGAAAACGGACGTATAAGGTAATAAATTTCTGCCCCCGGATGGATGCAAAAAGGGGGAGAAAGGGAAAAGGATGCGAAGAAAATCATCGACCCGTCCAATCAAAAACGGACGGCAATCCCATTGGGGGAAAAAGGGGGAGGTGGTCTAAGGGGGGGCACTTGAAGGGAAAAAAGAAAAACGTACAACTCGTCATTGAAGGAAAAGGAAGACCCTGAGAAAAACATCTGCGGCAAACCAAGAAAATAAAAAAAAAACTGCCGAGATGCTGGGTCGGAAAAGGGGGTGGAAGAAAAAAAGGGGAAACAGCCAGGGGCACAAAGGGAGAGCGTCTCCAATAACGCAATCCCAAGAGAGAAGCCAGGAAGACGTGCGGGGGAAAGTCGCTGGACCTCTGAAGAATTGACAACCAAAAGAGTGTAATATCGGAAAAAGAAGCCTATTCAAAAAGGGGAGGGAAGGAAAGTTTTGAAGATGAAAAAGTATCCTTTGATCAACCTCTCCGAGGGGAGGAGGGGAAAACTTTTGGGATCAGATGACCGCCCCGAAGGAAAACTCTGAAAGGGGGGGTTAATTCCCTTTTTCTCAGTCCAAAATAGTTGAATTCACAGGAGATTTCTCATGTGAAAAGAGAGCAGCCGCTACAGTATCTTAGGCAGAGGCAGGCGACCCATGAAAAAAGTGGCGAGCGTGGGGAGTCTTCGTATGAAAGGGACCAGACCTCCGGAGAAGAAAAAAAAGGCCAAGGTCTCAAGAGGGGGGAGGACGGGGTTTTGTCTTGGTGTCGCTTGGGGCGATGTAGTTGGGGGTCTTTTTATGGTTGGGGGGGTGCGCCGGACCCTCTCAGAAGAGAAAACTCTCCTTCCTCTTTTGACAACCTCTCCAAACGTGAAGGGGGAACAACACTTCCTCCTCGATCGCGAGGACCCGGCATTCCCTTGCCGAAAAAAAATCGTGATCACCCAGTCAATTTCGAGAAAGACTGTTCGCCAACCCAGCAGAGGGGGGGGGGGAAAGTCTTAAAAAAAAGATTGCTCGCCCTGCCGCAGAAAATCACGCGACTGTTACCGCACGGGAAACGCAGCGAGAGGGGGGGGGAAGATGCTCAAAAAAAATCGGAATCTATCCGAGGGGGGGCCGAGTGGCAGGAGGGGGAAGGGTAAATGACTCTCGTCTTCAAAAGTCCATTTCGGTCGATCGCAGGAAGGAAGGGAAAGAGGGACTCGTGAACTCAGAAAAATGGGGAAGAAGAAACGACACGGAGGTCTAAGGGAAGGAAAGGGGAGACGATCAAAGGACGGAACCGCCTGGCCGTCGTACTAAAGGGGACGTTGAGGCAATCAGAGGATCGCAAGAAAAAAAAAGAAAATAATTTGAACATAAGGAAAAAGCCGGAACAGCGGTTGCGGGAAAGGGGGGATCGATCATCGCCTCCGGTGTAATAGAAAAAAAAGGGGAAGAGAGAAAAAGGAGAGAATGGGGACTGATACGACGCTGGCCACGAGAGCAAACCGCTGGGCCTAAAGGAACGGGGGAACTGCTTTTCAATGAAAGAAGTATGGTAGGTCGAGAAAAGGGAATACACGCCAGTCGGCAGGTCACTAAGGGCCGGGGAAGGACAAGGGGATCGTCGCGCTCACCGGAACGGAGACAGACCTCCGTGTCTTTTTCCGAAAAGGCTTGGGGAAAACGGAGGGGGGAGAATTTACACAGAAAGGCGCGGAAAGAACATGCGCTGCATAGAAAAAAAAAAAGAGGAAAACGCCCCAAGAAAAAACGAGATCGCTCTAAAGTCTGAGGGGGTGGGAGCTGCGGGAACGTAAAAGAAAAAAGGAAAAAGAGCAGCACGCAACCGAAGGAAGAAAACAGATAAAAACGAGGGTGATCATTCCAGAGGATCGAAGGGGAGAACAGTTGCAACCAGAAAATCGCTGGGTTGGCGAACAGAATAAAGGGATGCAATTACGAAAGGTCGAGACACGCCGGGGAGGAACTGTCCTTCGTCAATGAAAGAAAGCGCGACGCGGAGGGGTCGGAATTTCCAATCCGGGGAGGGCACTGCAACTAGAAAGAGATGCAGGAGAGGGCCAAGAGGAGAACAGACCGGTGCGGAAGTGCTTGTGCCTTGCAGGAAGAAGGGAGTTCGATTGCAGGGGAGCCGAAGACTTCAACCAAGAGACCTGTGATAGTGCGAGGAACGCGAGGCATGTAAACGCCTGGAAAACAAATCGAAGGAAATCTGTTTCCGACTTGAAAGTCCCGGTTTGGGCGATGAGAAGTCTTTGACAGGGGAACCAGTCTGAACACAGGGATCAGGAGTCAGAAAAAAAAGGACGGGAACCCTGACGGAAAGGTTTTCCCGCTCAAAACGGGGGCAAGAGAAAAAATCTTTGGAATAGCTAAAAAAAGAAACCTTCACACAGACGAGAAATGTTCGAAATAGGGCCAGGAGGGGGCCTGCCTGAGATCTGATCAAAGAGGAGAGGGGGGAATGACCTCTGCGGGAGCTGCTCGTACGTGAAGGGGACAGGACAGGCAGGGCCACCCTTGTTGCGAAAGGCAAATAAAATCCCCGTAATGCCATCGGGGCCGACCCCGATCCTCGGAAGTGGGGGGGGGGGGCATTTTATGGGTGGGGACAGATAGGTGCCAAACGTTCCGAAGGGGGTCTGACGGTCAGCCGAAAAAAAAAGGGGGAAGGGCCCTTTGGAAGGAAAAAAACAACAAGACCAACAGGACGTTCCCAATTTCTTGCCGTCAAGAGGGGGGTTGTGACCGCTCGCAGATTAGCATCGGGCGCCCTGAGTGTAGGAAGCCCGGGGGCAGAAGAGGTGGGTACAAGGTTAAACAGATCCAGTTTTAACAAAAAGGGGGGGCTACCGGCGGAGCCAGAACGCCAGAAGCGGCTGTTGTAGAAATCGTGAACATTTACAAGCTGTTTGTTAAGAAAAAAAAAACATGAATTTAGCAGGTGAAAGGAAAGCCATCAAGTGTAGTTCTTTTGAAAAAGGAAGAGTTAGAGTGGAGAAAGCCCTGGTCTGGAAGGTTTTGGGAAGCCCCGGAGGGGAAAGATTTCGCACCTGCCGGGCATGAATCGGTAAAACCACAAAAAAACCCCCCTGGCTCAAAAGAGAAAATCTAACGAAATAGACGCGCTCCGGCGACATTTGGGGGAGCGCGCTTAAGAACCCGGTTCTCAAAGAAAAAAAAACACAAAGGAGGAGGGGGGAGTTATACCCGGGAGGAGCCGTACATTCTCATAAATGGGTGGGAAAAAGGAAGGAATTACAGAAAGGGGGGTAGCCCCTGTCGCGAGCCCGGGGTGCTTTTAAAACATCTAAATTAAGGAAAAGTTCGACCCTCCAAAAGAACATTACCCTACCCTAAAACCTTGGCTACACTCTACGCCGCTAAAGGGAACTTTCAAGCCTCAACTGAGAAATACATTCGAGGTGGAGAAGTTCATGGTAACAAAAAGACAGAATGTCAAGGGGGGGGGGGGGATCGCCACAGACGGGAAAGCAATTCACCACTGCCCAGACTCCAGGGGCAGTTTCGAGGCTCGATCTCCGCGGGAGGGGAAAAATTTCCTCCAAAGAAAAAAAATGCCCTAAGGGAACACCGAATCTGCTCGCGGGTTAAATCGACAAAAAAACGACGGCAAGCAAATGGACAGCAAAAAAACGGTGAAAAAACCTTGTGGTCTCCCTTGAAGAAAAGAAAAAAAGGGACAAATCAAAAAGGGGTCTACCCTTCAAGATGACACGTACCGTGGGGGAAAAAAACCACCCATAATGCAACGAACACTTCAGAGAAAGGGCGTAGTCCTAAAAAAAGGGTATTTGCCGCAACAACGAAGAGCAAGAAGGAGAGCGCTCGTCCGCCGAGAAAGTTCTACTCCTCCAGAATCCGTGCAAGGACTCCAGCAGAGCAGGTCTGAGGGGGAAAACCAATCCTCAGGATCAGGAAGGCGGGACAAACGGCGGGGATCCAAGTCTGTTCGATGCACGGGGGGGGGAGCTGGGAAAAAATCCTTTGGAGAAGAAGACGTCTTTGCCGTGGCTGTAGAGCGAGGTAGACCGGACAGCGGGGTCGACTGGTGAATTCCCTTTGGGGGGAAGACTTAAGAATTCACCAGGATGACCCCTATTGGGGGAAGCCTCACAGAGCAAAAATATGCGAGGAGAAAGCTCGCTCCATGCAAAAGGGATCCGGGCGAAGGGGTTGAAGTCTTCGTTGAGAAAGAGGAGCCGTTGAAAAAAATGTTCTCAAGCTGTTCTGGAAAAAAGGAGAAACGAATGACGAGCATGCCGATGTTTGCAAATATCCGAGCACAGGATTAAAAGGCCTCCGCTATCGAGGCGGGCCCAGAGGAAAGTGCCGAAGACAAGAAACGAGCAGAATTCAATCGCGGGATGGAAGGGAAAAAAAAAAGCGATACCGGGGGAGGGGGGAAAGGTGCGTTGTCTTCCCATTTAAGGGAGGGACGCCCGCCGGCTGGAGAAAAAGGCGTGCTGCGAAAGCGGAAAACAAAATCTCGAACAAAGAAGAAAAAAGCGACTTCCGAAGCGGAAGAAGGGAAGAGAAAGGGAGGCAGGGAAGAAGCGCTTCTTCGCACGAGGAAGAATCCTTCGGCGAGCGCAGCTTAAAAAAGAACCTGTGTCAAAAGCAAAAAAAAAGGAAACTGGGGGGACTAACACGGAGGGGGAGAAGGAGACCGTTTCCTTTGACGCGAAAAGACGCTTCGCGGAAGGTTCGTACCTTCGCCTGCTGGGTAAGGAAAAAAAAAGCGCAATACTCTCCATGAAAAGACATGTCCAATTCGAAGGAGCGGAAAAAAAAGGTGGGCAGGGTGACGAGGGGGAAAAGTATCATGCGCCTCCGTTAAATCTCAAAAAAAGAGGATGAGGAAAAAAGAGGAGCCTTATTACGACATGTTCACATGCCGGAAAACAACTCTGTGCTTCCAGAGAGGGGGAAAGGATGGTCAATTAGCGAGGAGGGGGGAAGGATGTTGCTCTCCTTAAGGGGAACGGAGACAAGGCGCATTCACTCAGGAAGAGGGAAAGCTAAGAGCGAACAAAATCAACCGGACGTACTATACGAAAGGAAGTGTCGTTTCCGAGGCACTCCAGGAAACGGGAGTGGTTTAAGGAGGACTGTTCGAGAAATTCGCTGCGCGAAGACGGAATTAAAAAAAAAAGCCACCTACCGCGCGAGCACCCAGCGAGGATCTAGGAGGCGTGTTGATAAAGGGACGCTTCGGCAGCAGAAAGTCACAACACGAAACTTCAGTCTCGGATTCAAAAAAAAGGGGCTCGAGAAGAGGACTGATAAGTGCCACCAAGACGGTAGCGCTTGGGGGAAAATCGGAGCAAATTACTGCCTCAACAAAGGGAGGAGGTCTTCGCCATGAAGGAGGGAGAAGAGAGCGGATTCCAATCCTGTGCTCGGATCTGGCAACATCGGCATGCTAGGGGAAGGGAAGGGATACACAAGGAACAATTGCAATATGTTTGGTGCGGAAGTTTGTCTTGTCAACTTTCGGGGGAAAAAGGAACCACGAGGAGGAACGGATCTCTTCTTCGTGAACTCGCCTAAGTAGCGGCTCTCAAAGGAAAGGAAAAGCGGGGGGTCAGAAAGAACCCCGGCCGATTACGGACTTCGGGAAAAAGAAGAAAAAGCTTACCACAGGAAAGGACCGCGCCTCTACCGCAAAAAGCGCGGAAACAGACGGAGCCGGTTGAATAGAAAACTTTTTCCGGGCACGAACTTGGAGCAAAAGCCGCCGGCCTTGAAAAAGGAAAAATCCGGAGGGGGGAGGAATCTTCAAGATTCCAGGCCTGCTACCATGCCTGGAGATCTGATACAGCAAACTTGACCTCTGCGGGAGTGCCGTTTTGCAACGCCGGAAGGGTGGCATTTCCAGGGTTCACCCGGAAAAACAGTGAAAGGAAAGACCTGCTGTCTTGGGGCTTTTCGGGGTGGTTGCACCGCAGATAGTTAAGAAAAGGTTTCGGTCAGGAGAAAAATGTGTAAGGGGGGCGGAAAGCACGGGATCACAATGTAGACCAAACGGGAAAAGGTCCCAATGGGGGGAAAAGTTTTTTTTTGTAAAAAGAACGGAAGGAAAACCGCGCGCAGAAATCGGCGGCCAAGAGTGGAGTGTGGGGTCAACCATAAAAGGACCGTAATCCGAACGCGGTGGGAACCGGGAAAAAGGGGGACCGCGTATGGGAAGGTGAATTTAGCCAAAAAAAAAAAGGAGAAAAGCAAATACGCTTTTCTCTCCTGTGGAAAGAAAAACCTTAGCATGGAATGTAGGAAGAAAAAAAGCAGTTTATGCCAGGAAAAAGCGGACGGTAGAGGAAGGGCGAAGCCGGGTTAGGGTAGGGGAGAAAAAAAAGGGGGCCGAAAAAAAATTCTCACCTCCGGGCTGACGAAAAAACGCACAAAAAAAAAAAACGTGTCTACACTCTAAACGAAAAAGGGCAGAAAGGCCGAACTCCGCCGCGACAGGGAGAAGTCGATGAAAAAAACGTTT
>Ga0179593_1653289_pt1 | contig 10322 bp, 14 predicted proteins | sample CZODoug2_1_08_16_FD_185931 | JGI IMG/M metagenome (GOLD analysis project Ga0179593, IMG submission 185931) | Vadose zone soil fungal communities from Angelo Coast Range Reserve, California, USA - CZODoug2_1_08_16fungal (PacBio error correction) | ecosystem: Environmental > Terrestrial > Soil >...
CAATCCGTGGTAAGGAGGGGGGAGGGATCTAACGAAGGAAAAAGCGGCCTCAAAAAAGATGTCGGAAGGGACTTTTTTTCTTTTCGAGAACAAGGGGGAGATCAACGGGGAAGTTTGATCTCGTCCCGGGTATGAATGAAACCATTCCTGCGTGAGAGAAACGCAGGTCAAAAGGGGGTGTCGTTTTAGACGGAAGACAAAAGCGATTTGACCGGGCCTGAATGAACCTTACAAAGGGGGGGGGGAGGGGGGGAAAAAAAAGGACTAAGGTATCGCGGAAAAGGACATGGGAGGGGGAAGTCAAACTGAATAATCGCCCAGGGAAATCCTTTTCTGAAGACCGAGGGAAAGCTTCAAAGAAAGGGGGGGAGGAAAGGGGAAAAAAAACCGGCGATTCGGCTGAGTCAGGTTAGGAGAAGAAAGGCGCTAAAAAAAATGTCCGTCTTCCAAAACGGAAAAGGGGGGACAGCTACTAATTCAAGGGACAAAAAACACACATCAGTAGTGGAAAAGAAAAAGGCCGGCCCGGGAGGAGGAAAAAAAATGGTGACTTACTTCACGGGGGACCGCAAAGGAAGTTTTTTTCCTTGGCGGAGCCTTAAATCGAAGAAGACGTTGGGGCCGAAGAGGGGAGAGACAAAAAGGGGTTGGGAAAGAGGAAAGAGGGGGAAAAACAGTTAGCCTCTGGGGAAAGGACGCCAGTTTAAGAAGGAATTCCAAAACCAAGGGGAACTTTGAGAATCCGGAGCAAAAAAAAAAAAGGGGGGGAGCGAGGCATTCTCCTCTCAGAGGACCCTTGGTTTTGGGGGGGGGGGAAAAAAGTTCGAAGTTTTTGAGGTATGAACGAGGAAAAAGTAAGGGGGGGCATCAATGCTCGGGACGAAAAGTCTCTTAGGGAAGCCCCCGAACCTCAAGAAAAAAAACCGCTCCCCGAAAAGGACCTTATCAAAAAGAACCTCCGTCAACACGGTCAATACATCAACAAGTCCAGTTTACCAGGGAAAAAAAAACAGCACCAGAGAAGAAGGGATTCGACATAACGCCTAGGGAATGAGGGAAGGGTGGGAAAAGGGGGAAAGGAAGACGGGATGAATCCGTCTCAAGGGAAAAAAATGTTCCTGTCAATGGAAAAAAAAAAAACCGCCTTGGGGAAAAAAAGGAAAGGTGAAGATTACCTTGCAAAGGGAAGGTCATTGGAGTAGGGGAAACCGAGCTGAATCGAGCCGGCCAGCACATATTGAAAAAGTGATGGAAAAGGGACGGCGCATTTGCTGGAAAAAAGGGTTGCAGAAGGGGGAGGAACGCGCGGGAAAAAAAGCGAAAAAGAGAACCAATAACAATACGAATAGCAGGGGGGGGGGGGAATTCTCATTTCTCCTGCTGAAAAGGGGGCCCGGCAAATAAAAAAAAAAAAGAGTCGGCAACAGGAGAGGGGAAATCGAAGAAAGGAAAAAAAATGTTGGGGGGGAAAAACGTGTTCGCTAAAATCGTTAGAAAGAAAGGAAAAGATGTAAAGGAGAGAAAAGGAAAGGGGGCAAACCCTCCTTCTTCAAGGAGAAATTTGGTGGGAGCAAAAGTAGTCAAAAAGTCGGTTTTTGGTGGATCCTTCGAAAAAGTGCATTGTTCCCTAAAAAAAACGAGCGAAGGGGGGAAGGGGGGACAGCCCACCTCGCGTGAAGAAAAGGGTGCGAAAGGGGGTCAAAAAACTGGCGCTGAAAAGACGCTGTGGGGAAAAGCGTCAAGATGGAAGAAGAGGGGGAGGAGCATACTTAATTAGAATCGGGACATGAAAAAAGGTGTCAAAATCTCAACCGCCCCATAGCTGACTTCGGAGAGAGGGATTTTTAGAAGGTTATGGGGCAAGAGGGATAATACACGGAACATGGGGTTGGCATGGAAAAAAAAAAAAGCTACCAAAAACTTAGGTAAAAAGAAAAAACTCTGCCTTCGGGGGGGAACTGAAAAAGAAAGGAAAAAAAAGGGCAGGGGGGAAGGGGTGGGGGCTAAGAGCGAGAGACGAGGGAGAAGGGGGGGAGGTGGGGGGGGGGGTGAAGGGGTAAGGAGAGTGGGGAGAGAGATGGAGCTCCCCATTGATGGCCAAAATGATGGGGCCAGGGCCTTTTAATTTCCACCAAAAAAACAGCCATTGAAAAGGAAATTGCGGGCGTCTCAAAGTGGAAGCATGGAGAAGAGAAGGGGAGGGATGGAAAATTTAAAAAACTGAAGTGGAAAAGAGGGTTAAATTAAGCTAACTTAAAAGTGAAAGGGGCAGAAAAAAAACCACTGCAGAAGATTAACCAACACCCTCCGTGCCCACTCGAAATGACCAGGGGGTTTTCCGCAAAAAAGGAGTAAGGTAAGGAAGAAAAAGAAGAAAGGTTCTTCTTCGCAAGGAGGAAAGGGGGTGAAGGGGGGGGGAACCGCAAGTAAAAACAATTCCGGCTGGGGGGGGGAAGTACGCTCCCCCATCAAAAAAGGAAAGTTTTCTGAAGGAAAGCAGGGGACACGAATGTGACCGAAAAAGAGGGAAGATTCTGAGCCGGAAAGAGGGGGAAAAAGACCCGAAGGCCTGGGGTATCCAGCGGAGGGTGGAGGAAGGGGGACGAGTCCCCACTGCAAGGTGGGGCTTCACTTCAAAAGGAGGAAAAGAGGGAAAAAATGTATATCTCCTCAACAAAAAAGAGATAGATAACATCGCGGCGTGAAGCAAAAAGTCAGGTTTTGCCATCGGGGTAAAAGGAGGAAAAAGTTGCAGTGGGGAATCGGAGACAGGGAGGGATAAAGATGCAAAGGATTCAAAAAAAAAAAAACTTCCGTAGGAGGAGGCAGCCTCACATCCTCAGAGTGAGGGGAAAAGGGGAATACAACTATTAGTGCGAGGACGACGGAAGGGCCTCTTATCGCGGGAAAAGAAGAAAAACCCGAGAGCAAGGGCCCGTCATTTGCGATAATAACGAACCCAGAAAAGGAGTGGGGGGGGGGGCATTACGAATTGGGGAAAGAAGAGACGGAACAAAGCTGTAGGGATGCGGGTGTTTGGTCCTTTTCTTATTAAGGGAGTGTCTGAATTTTGGAAAAGAGAGGAAAAAATGGAATTTAAGTAGCAAATGTGGGAAAAAAAAACAGCTGTATGAAGTGGGGGCAAAAAAAGGGTCGCATCCGCAAAAAAAAAAGATTGACGCCCAAACCACAGTTCTGCAACAGCGGGAAAGGGGGCTGTTTTAGGGTGGGGGGGAAGAAAACCTTAAAAAATCAGAAAATTTTTTCTGGAGGGTCTCGAATTCCTCATAAAAACGGAAGAAAGTAGGGTTTTTAGACTGAAAGAAAGGACAAAAATGTTCGGGGAGGAAGGTATTATCCAAAAGAGGGCCCCATAAAGGCGACCACTTCACTAGAGAAAAAAGTGCGGCTTTTGGGGGAGGGAAGGGGGCCACAGGAGACAACACGGGAAGGAAGAGAGGGAGGGAATCGCGAAAACCCGCTTCAAACCCGAGACAGAGAAAAAGGAAAAGGCAAGAGTTGTTAGAAAACGAGGAAAAGGGGGGGGGCCATTCCGAAAAAGGATGGTGAAAGGGACGCAGTGGGAGGTAACACTGCGGAATAAAGGTGAAACCGACCCCGAAGCTCAAACGATGTGTGGGGGGGGAAATTTTACAACCCCCCCCCAAATCCAAGGTAATAAGCCTCCCCGAAAGAGTCACCGGGAAAGTTCGTAGCGAAACTTCAATATTCGTCTCTACCGGGGAAGGGCACACTCTCCACAGCTAGGGGGAGGACAGTACTAGCCATAAGGTGAAAATCAGATGGGGGGGGGGTGTCGTTTTGCCTGGAATGCCAAAGCCCACAGAGAAAAAATCTTTACGTTCATCCCGTCACCATCGAAGGTTTTGAAGCATTCGACCCAACGGGGGAAGATAAGAAGGGGAAAAAAGAGGGAAATCTAGAGCCTATTCCCGCACAATGCGCCACGAAATACGCACCATCAAACTTTGCTCCAAGACCTCTTCTTCTGAGAAAGAGTGTCCGCGCCGTGGTTATTGGATAGAAACATGACGCTAAAAAGGCGTTTAATGCAAGGAAGAGGCCCCAACCCAAGCAGGGAGTCACAAGCAGGCTGCGAAAACAACTTGCGAAATCAACGTCCGGAAAAGGTTCCTCCAACCCATCGCAAGACTTCTGTTCATGGGGTCGAATCCCCTGCTAGCTGGGGGGGGGGGGGGGGAATACTTACGGTAAACGAAGGGGGGTGGCGAGGACGCCGAAGAAAATTTTGGGGTAGTTGGGAGATTAACCTCGTCTGGGACCTTTCCCCTGGGAGGGGGAGATCCTGAAGGAAAAGTGGAAAAGTACTCTGTACAAAACAACTCACTGTATGTCGTCAAAAAAAAAAAGGGGAAAACCTAAAACCAACGAACCGTCGGCAAAAACCCATGCGGAAAGGCGCGCAAAAGAGGGGGAGGGGACTGCCTCTCGTAGTCAAAGGGGGGAAAGAGGCTACAATTCCGGGGCTGTCAACGATAGAGGGGCGATTTCTCAATGAACGGGATCGAAAAGATTGAACAAAAAGCGTGACGGCACCACCCCACCCGGACTATCTGCGGCCCAAAGAAATCGTTTCTCAAAAAAAGCTCGAGCCCAAACTAAAAAAAGGGCACGCGGAGAAGGAAAACACTGGGGTCGGAGGCTCGGGCCCAGCCAAGGGTAGGGGGGAAACCTCCGGAGGAATCCCCCGGGGGGGAAGGGTCGCCCCTGTTCCAGAAAAGGCCGTTTTGGGGAAATGGAAAAACCAGGTTGTGCGGTCCGAAAAAGGGTGCAGAGGGCACCTACCCACCACGTTAAGGGGAGAAGACTCCGTAGTCTACCTCTGGTAAAAGGGAAAAGAGGCGTGCCACTAAGGGGGTCAATACTGACAGGAATATGGGGGGCAGGAACCTTCCGCCTCACAAAGGGGTCAAGCGGAAACTTTTCTCATCACCGCAAGGAAAGCACATGGGCACAGGACGGGAAAAGAATGAAATCGGAAACAAGGGGGATTCCAGAATGCGTATCTTGCAAAAAAGGGTATGGTAAGGTTAGGCCCCTGAAAAGGGGAAAACCTCGGGAAGCAAAAGAAAGGTTCCACTCGAAATGGGGGAATGCTCAACTCCAAAGAAACTCAGGGGAACGACATCCAAAACTGTTGTTCAAAAGCGCCGTAATGGAGTAGAAAAAAGACCAATGGGCCCATCGGATACCACCGAATGTTCCAGAGGGGGTCTCCAACAAACACGGGAGGAGGAAGAGAGATACGACGCAAGCCGATGCTGACATCTAATCTAAGCCGGGACATATTCGGGCGCGGAGATGGTCCAGGGGTGTGGAGTGGGAGGAATTCCATTGGGGGGGGCCAGTTGGAAAAGGAGCTCTCTTCAGAAGTGGAGAAAAGGGAAAGGGGAACGACCAGGGAGGGGCCGCAGGATCAGAAGGTCTGAATTTACATTGAGGGGTGCCGTCAGCGCACCGATGTCCGGGCAAGAGCTGAAAAATCGACCCAAAACAGAGAAGGGGAACGTGCCCGAATGAATGGAGCGGCAAGTTCCTGCCTAAGAGAAAGGGGGGGAAAAATCCGTTTCGGAATTGAAAACCCTTAAAAGAGGGGAAGGGCCACGGCCGATTTGAAACGTACGTGGGTTTCGCGGACTCTGCGACGTACACAAAGCAAAAAAGGGGGGAAGGTCAAAACGGAAGTGCAAAAGTCCAAGTCCCGGGAAAACCATATTTTCACCATACGCGCCGGCAAAGAAAGAAACCAATAATGGGGGGATTTAACTTCAGACGCTGTGCACTAGGGGGGGGGGGTAGTTTTGGGGGAAAAAGGGGGGCGGAAACGAAACTAAAAAAGGGCCTCGTAACGTCACACGCTTTTGGGGAGAGGGCAAAACATCGAAGACGGCAGGGAGGCAATCGGGGAAAAAAAAAACATTCGAAGGCTGTCACAAAACGCGACGGGGAATTCCCGCTATAACCGGGGGGGGGACAGCCTCAGAGAGACAAGGCCGCTGGGTTTGGGCCCGACGGGTGAGGAAAAAAGGGAAAGGGATGTCTCAGTTGGGGAAAAAAAGCATGAGGTTAAAGAAATGACGAAGGACTTCAGAGAAAATTGTTACCGAATAAACCTAAAAAACCGCTCCCCGGTCTGGCCGCCCTGGAAAAAGAAGAACCCCACAAAATTCACAAAGGTCACTACGGACGCCTCGTCCAAAACAGGCCCGTTTACCAAAAGAGGGCGTTTGACAAAAAAAAAGAAAAAAAAAAAAAAAAAAAAATCAGAAAAAAGAACGCGAGGATGATCTGAGCTAGGTTGAGGGAAGCCTACGTGACAAAAAAAGTTCCGCCGCAGGGGGGAGCGCAGGGGGAAAATTTTCCCGGGGAAAGAGACTTGCAGGAATCGCTGAGCACGTCATGTTGCCGATGAAAAAAACCGTGCGACCCAGTCAAGCAGAATTGAGCAAAGGTTGATGGAGATGGCTTCGGATGCGCGGAGAGACGAGGATTGTGCCGAAGGATCTGAGCAACAAGGGGAGTCTAATCGAACAAAAAACTGGCAAGACGATGAAAGGGGGTGGGGACTTGCCCTGCATTCTGAAGCGGCAAACGAGACAACCCCCACCAAAAAGCTGTCGAAAAAAAATGCCTCAAGTCTGGAGAACCGGCCTCGAGCTTTGTGGCTCCAAGGGGGCCGCGAAAAAGCGGGTTCGTGGGGGGATGTTAACTGCGCTACCGAACACGGCAAACCTCAAGTTTAAGCAAAAAAAAAAAAAAAAACAAAGAAAGCTTGGGGGGGAGGGGGTTTTGCGCCAAATTCTTCAAAAATCTTTGTGTTTGTGATCTGAGGTCACGCATGTTCCCTAAAGGGGAGTAGCATTCAACAGCAAGCGACTGTGACAAGAAAATGTTGGAAGTGCGCCGGCAAATGGGCCGCTCCCTCTCCAACTGGGTTTAAGCGGGCAAAAAAGGTCGCGCCTTTGCGAGGAGAACGCAAAAAAACCCCCATACGGGAAGAGAACATGCATTTTCACAAGGAAAAAGACTTGATGCTAAATCTATGATTGGAAATAACCTTTTTATGGGCCGGGTCAAGAAAGAAAATTGATTGGCCTTTTGAAAGCTGATGGTACTAAACCCCGGACTCTGATGCCGTTTTTTGAGAGGGGAAACTAGAAACAGAAAAAGGGGGGGGAGAATTTTTTGGTATTTCCAAGGACGCTACGAAACCAAAAAAACTTGCGGGGTCGTCTCACGGGGAGCATGGAATCCATAGGGATGGACCCTTCGGAAGGGGGGACTTGAAGCCCCGAAAAAAAATAAAACTGTCAATTGCTACTGAAACCCTACTCACGCCGTAATGGAAGCACGAATTAAGAACAACAACACGCCCTTCCCAAACCGATCCCGCTGGTCCGGCTAATACAGAAATGGGCACCGTAAGGGGGAGGAACGGTCGGTTTCTTGGATCGGCAAGCGATTAGTGGGAGGGTGGCCCCCCGCGATAGAGGACATACCCTGGGAAAGCTCAATTCAGCGCCCAAAGGAAAAAGGTGGACCTAGTGTATTCACAAGGGGGAGACCTGAGAGCGAAGTGAAAACCGAAGAAACGGGACCGAACGGGAAGGCTGAAAGAGGCGAACCGAAAGGACAAGCCTGTATCAATCTATTTGGACATAGTTTCCAGTCCACGAAAAGTCCACACTGCCACGGTTAGCAGAAAAGGACCCAACCTTCACTTAAAGGAATAGTCTCTTCAACAACACAAAACAACGGAGGGATACATCTCGCGTGAATGACAGGAAAGTAGGTTGGGCCAAGTTTCCAGCTCAACCGGAGGGGGGGGGAATCGGACTTGAAGAAGGGGGGATACGCTTTCCACCGTAGGGGAACAAGCACAGAGTTGGGGGGAAAAGAGAGCCGACTCGGTCCAATCGCAAGTCCACCCGAAAATCGGGAAAAGAAAAAAATGTTGGAATACACTAGGGAAAAAAGGTCTCTAATTTGATAGAGAAACGGGAATTGTCAACAACCCTCTCCACCTAGAAGGCCACTCATCGAGTTGCGAGAAGAACCTACCCGTCAAAATTTCCGTTTGGAGGGGAGAAGAATTTTAGCGGGATTAGAAAGAACAAAAAGCGGGGGGGGTAGGGCTGGTGTTGTCTTAAGTTGGTTCGGCTGTGAAGTTTTCTAATTTCAAGGGAGCGAGTATATTAATTGGAGAAAGCAGGGTGGTCGGGCCAAATGTCCTCCCGAAGACCCATGCTCCCAGTGAACGCCACGTTTCTGGCCAAAAAAATTGGGGCGGGGGGGAACAGGGAAATAAAAGGAAGAAGAAAATGTTTGATTAAAAGGGTCAATTCAACTGTTGGAATTCTGGAATTCTCATAAAACTCAAGTAGGGGGGTGTAGTACAGAAAGAACGCGGAAAAAAAAAAAATCGCAATGGGGGGGCAAGGTATTAAGCCCGACCTGCTCACACGGTTGCTCCATCATAGAGTAGCCGAGTCAGGGGGGGAGGGGCGGCGGGGGGAAATGCCATGTCGAACACCGGGAAGAAAGTTAATCTCCCCCGGCTTATGAGAAAACCCCAGCCCGCTTGAAAACCAGGGGAGGAAAAAAGAGGAGCGCAAGGGAAACGCCGCCCGAAAGCGGGTGGTCTGGTGCCCAGTCGCGCTCGGGGGAGGTGGCTCCGCCGTTTAGGGAAAAAATCACGGTTGGCCAAAGAAGACACCACCAACCGAGGTGTTTTGAAGAAATTTTGGGCCCCAACCCCCAATCTCGGTTAATCAAGAAAGGCCCGCACGAAAGAAGGGCAACCGGGGGAAGTACGCCAGTACCAGGGCCCCTCGACCAACGAAGGATTAACTCCCAAACTCTCTACCAAGCGAAAAAAAAACAGAAAAAACGGAGCAGATTGAGCATGTGGGAAAAAGAAAAAGGTGGTCTCGTTTGCCTTGAGTCGCAAAAGCCATGAGGATGCAAAAAACACAACGTCCCTTGTGGGGAAAAACTCCCGAGGTTTCGCGTAACACGCGGTTATCATCTATCCTCTGCACAAGCGTGAGCGTCTCGAAAAAAATGCTCCCCCGGGACTAAAGAACCCATTAACTTTTGCTCAAATCTGCGGAAGGGGCACCACCGAGGTCGCGAGGGGGTTCCTGAGACCTTCCCAGCAAAAATTTGAAGCAAGGTAATCTTCACAAGAGTGGCCCCAACAAAGACAAAAAGATGTGTTAACAGCGGGAAAACTTCTAGACCGGCGGAAAAGTGCTGGCGGGGTCTTCCCTAGAACATCTCAGAACTGCCAACGAACTCGGCTTTTTCTGGTTCAATGGGACCCCGCTTATCACGCAAAACAAAATGGCGATTCCGAGCGGGGGTAAACGCGTGCTTGGGACGAGGCTGCGGACACGTGGGGAAACGCCACAGGGGGGAAATTGGATTAGCCGGCAAGACACGGGCCTGCCTTGGAAAAAATCCGAGGGAAAAGGTCCACCTCTTTCGCGCAGGGGGACGCTGGTACAACGGAGGTCGCATCAGACAAGAAAATCCGAACCGTCGGGAAAAGAGGGCATGCACAGAACGCCAGAGGTCTCGCCGCCCAAAAAACGTCCGGTAAGGCGGGATAGATTCTCCCAAAGGGGGAAGAAGACAGTGTCAACGGAGATCGGCTCAATGCCGGTTAGAGGGATGGGAAGTTCAAAAAAGGTATAATAGCCTAGCATTCAGAACCACCGGGCCCGTCCAGAAAAGAGGGGCAAGATCGGAAAACAACCCCCATGAACGCAGGAGGAAGTGGGGAAAGCTCGGGGACATCCGCGGGAGGGTTTTTAAAAAATGAATTTGGCACAAAAGGGAGAACCCCGGGAACTTTGGAGGATAAGCAGTTTTTTGACAAAAAGTCCGTTGTGACGCCCGGCCGGCCCCCATGGGATTTCAAGCGCGCCATGGAAAACGCAACGAAAACAACCACGAAAGAGAGGAAATCGCCGAAGGAAATTTTTACGGTAAGCCGGAAAAAAGGTGCCAACTTCCGAAAAGGATTCAACTAGAGACATTAGGGCCGCTCAATGTCAGGGGCGCAAATAGAAAACCTTCTCATGGGGGCAGTTTGGCCAACGCAAGTTGGGCCATGCCCTGAAGAGATCGTCCAACTAAAGGGGAAATAAAAGAAGGGGGGCAAAAGTCCGGGCCACGGGCCCCCGATGTCGTTCCCCCCCTTCAAAAACCTCGAAGATGACGAGAAAAAAAATTTCAAAAGGGGACGGCCCCCTTCGTCAACTCACAAAATCACC
>Ga0179593_1204651_pt1 | contig 10321 bp, 13 predicted proteins | sample CZODoug2_1_08_16_FD_185931 | JGI IMG/M metagenome (GOLD analysis project Ga0179593, IMG submission 185931) | Vadose zone soil fungal communities from Angelo Coast Range Reserve, California, USA - CZODoug2_1_08_16fungal (PacBio error correction) | ecosystem: Environmental > Terrestrial > Soil >...
TCTATAAGTTTCATGAAAGGGGGGTGAAGGGAAGTGTCTTACCAACTACGGGACGAGAAGATTTCCGAATGCGGATTGGGATGTGGTTCCGGTACGATCACAGGGAGGTGCAACCTAGGGGGGGTGTTCGAAACAGATCACCGAAGGGGCAAAGCCGAGGAAAAACTACTCACTCCAAAAGCGTCAGTCTTGTCCACAGCCGAGGGCTGTGATGAAAAGGGGAAGGGAGCAAAAAAAGAAGAATTGAGCAAAGCTAAACGGGGGTTGGAGCTGAAGCGGCAGAGGGGCGCGGACCAAAATCTCAGGGGTCAGCCGCTTCGGGTAGCACAACGCGCCAACAATATTAAGGCTGGTCCCCCACTTGGCAAGGGGAGCAAAGAAAATCTACTAAAGAAGAAGGGGTACCTATAGCCCATCGAGGAGCGTCGGTGGCTAGGGTAATTAATGCTTATGAGGTGTCCATCGCAGTACCGGAAGGTCTCACAGAGTCGAGCGGCCGGCCCAGGGTGACTGGCTCTCAAGGGGGTGGAAGGAGGCGGGCGGGTAAGGGGGGTATACAGGAAAAACAGGTGAGAGATTACCTCGGTCCGATTCATCAGTAGAGAAACCGCCCCAACCCACAAACTTACGGGGGCGAAAGTTCACCTTAAGAATCAGGAAGCAAAAAATAAAATTTTGGAAAGGGCTTCAAGGAGGGGGGGTCAGGGAAATGGAAATGTCGGGAGTAGCCGACGGCGGCCTGCGTCAATTTCCAGTGGGAAAACGCATGGACGGTAAAAGCAAACCATACGAGAAGAGCCGCGAAACCACAGCAGGGCGGACTTGGGCTGAAAGTCCTAATATCAGACAAAGAAGCTGGGGAGTAACGCCAGGCTCAACGGGCTGGAGTATTGTGGGAAGCAGACCTGAACAAACGCGCAGATCTAAACTGCCCGGGCAACCATGGGAGTTGTGGTTTAACACTATGCTTGATGGGAGGAGATGGTTACAGGGGGGAGGTCGCAGTGAGAGAGGAGGCATTGTGGTAACGGCCATGCGTCAGAAAGAGGGAACATGGAAGTATACGATCCTGCTCTTCCTAGGGCAAGACGTGGAGGTTATCCTGAGGCGGAAGGCCACATCAAAAAGACTTAGCATCGGCGCAGGAAACTGTAGGAAATCCGGCAGGTGAAGCAAGGGGGGGATCGAGCCGAGAACCTATTTCCAGAACCATTTCACGGCTCCGGGCGTGATGGGACAAATGCAGGGAAAGGGGGAGGCGCGTCGGGAAAAGAATTCGATCTAGGAGACCTTTCTTGGTAGTTAGAACCCTCACTCGAAGTGCGGCGGACTCAAGGGGCTTAAGAACAGGAGACGTCCGAGATCGGGGAGGCGAATTTCCCGATTTTAAGGGGTCAAAAGCATATAGGTTTTGGCGCGAAAAGAGAAAAAACAAAAAAGGGGAGGGGATGGGGATGGGGGGTGAAGACGGACCCATCCACACAAAAACGTCGGGGAGCAAACTGGTTAGACAAAAAAAAAAAAAAAAAGCCCGAAGCGGTCTTCAGGAGGGTACTATGCTTACGGGATAATCACCGGGTACAAAGAAAAACCTTAGCTGAACCCCCGGGGGGACAACGATCAATTGCCGCAGGTTGACACCACAAAACTCCCGTAAAAAGGAGTCGAAGAAATCACGGTTATGCAAAAAGAAGGGGAAACTGCTTGTCCCTGAGTCCACCGGACACAGAAGGCGGAGTCAACGTATGAGCGGGGGTTTGTCATGAGGCCCTTGCACTTTGCGAGCTAAGACAAAGGGAAAAGGACATCGGCATCAGAGCAAAGCCCGCGTCTAACTGGAGGGAAGGGGGACACAGCGCGCCTTTCACCGTGAAAGGTCACGGATCGACTCTCCCCTAGAGAGGATACAGGAGTCGGTGTTGAATTTAATAGGGGAGTGGGGGATGAACGAAAAAAACACAAACTATTTTCAGAGCAACGGAACGCTGAGTAATTTGAAACGTGATGCAAATGGCGGGGTTGAAAATACCGCAAACAAGAGCGGACGTAAGCAGACGCTTGATGGTGTAGATCTGAAAGTAACAATTATAGAAACCTTAGGACCAAAGGGGTCCCTAGGACATTGAAAGCTTCGTGGTTGTGGCAGGCCTTTTAGGGGAGGGACGATTAGCGGGGTCGCGCAGGGGAAGGAGCAAAGAGCTGTGAAAGGTTTAAAGTTCATCTAAAGATTTGAAAGAGGTTATAACCGAAAAAGAAAGGGAACCGATCCGAGAACAAGGCGAAAAACAGCGGATTCCTCCAAGGGAGCGGGCGAGAGGGAAATAAAAATCCTGGTGAACCGAAAAAACAAGGAAATTAGGTGTCACGCGGAAAGTCTAGACGAATGGGAAAAAGGAAGGAGTGGTAGGGGAGAATAATGCGCGACTCCTGGGGGGCGCGGCAATCCGGACAAAGCACACGAGCATAAACACAACAACGGAGGGGAAGATAAGATTCTGCGGTGGAACCTAGGGAAAGCTGCAGAGCTTGACAAGAGCGACCAAGAAACATTTAAGCGCAATGGAGACTAGCCTGGAATATGCGACGGCAAACTTTTCGTAAAAAGCGTGTGTGCTCCTCTAGTCGCGAATCAGACGGGAAGAACATCCGATGGGGGAGGGTGAAGCCCGTGATCTCGGATCGGCAAGTGTCCGCTTGTGTAAGGTAGACAGGTGGGGACTATTTTTAAGGAACTCTGAAAACTCCCATGATCGCCTCCGGGGTCCCTTGAAAAAAGCTAAATTCTACACTCCATCACAAGTCAACAAAAGAGAGGGGGGGGGGAACTAGGGACAATTGCTGGGACAAGAACTTGACAGGGAACTGGGGCGTTCTCATCACCTAAAAAAAATCAACGCGGCGGACGTCCGATGAGGGGGGCGGGTTAAGGGGGAAAGGTGAAAGACTGATCTAAATTGGGTCTAGCCTTCGAAGGGTAGGGAAAAGAGATGTGGTTGGCTTGCAGCAAAAAAAGCAGATACTCAACACAGACTACCGGGACAGCGTCTAGGGGGATGAAAAGAGAGTGAAAGTGAGAAATGGGACCGTAGGGGTTTCCGTCTGAAAAGGACAGGGCGTGTCCACATATTGAACCCGATGTCGTGTCACTGTGGGAGTATAACGGAAAAGAAATGACCAACAACGAGACTACTAATGTGGAATAACCACTCAAACTCGGGCAGGTGGACGAAAGGGGGACAAAAAGGGACCAGGAACGTCTTAATAAAGTGACGAAAGGGGAGAATGGGGGGACGGGTTGGTGGGGGAAAGAGGGGAAAGGGGGAAGAGCTTTGGGGAGTCAAAAAGGGGGGGAAAATCCCGGTTGGATTGTAACCCCGAGTAAGACATAACCGCATTACATATTAAACTATTCGGGGAGGGCTGTGGGGGTGGGCGCCTGGGATACACGCCGGAAACGGTGGGGATGCGGCGCATCTTCAAAAAGGAAATCCAAAAAATCCCGTGTTGGGAAAAGACTGGGGGCTAACCTGATTTAGTCGGAAACCAACAAGGAGAAGGAAATAGAGACCTTCCAACTATCGCTGAGCAGCTACATGTTTCGGAAGCATTCTGGACTCACAATGCGGAGGGAGGGTGCTAACCGAAAAATACCATTTTGAGGATCCATAGAAAGAAGCCGAAGAAAAACCTTTCAAGCAGAACCTCAAACCCTTAGAACGGCACCTGGTTCTAAGAAACAAAAATCTTAAAAGGCAAGGCCCAATGGCGGACCGATGTCAGGCCGGGTTGCTCTGGGGAAGGACGAGAAGATAAAAATCCCAGGATAGCCAAGTAAAAAAAGCACACGAAAAACTATCCCTTCATCAGGACGAAAGCGGGAAAAAAATAACCGAAGAGCCCTGCGACATCAACCCAGACCCCTCTGACCGTCAGAAATAGGGGGTAAACCCTACAAATGGTTTCAATGAACCGCGTAGCGAGAGACGCGGGGGGGGAACGGGAACTGAAAAAAGTAAACGAAAAACGTGTGCAAGGGGGAAGTAAACGAAAACATAGAGGACGGAGTGGGAAGATAGGGAACGCCAGGGCAAACCAGAAGCCGGTCGCGGAGAAATCGTCGGGGTTGAGCCCAGGAAGGAGGGTTCAAGTTGCGGGACCGAGGGACCGAGAAGATCCCAGCAAAGAAGGTTCGAACAAAAAGACGCTGTAGCAAATGGCCTAAACGGGGGTTGCCTGGCGCGAGAGGAGGAAACACCTCCGCTGTTGAATTGTTGATTCGCAGGAGGAGCAAGAGACGTCTCAAAACGGGGTGAAGCAAACCGCCATCATTCAGAGGGAAGGACTGGGAAAAAACCGTCGAATCCTTGTTGATCGAAGTATCGGTGCGATGCAACGAAGCGAAGGGAGTCACGAAATGGGAAATGCTCCCGCAACAGGGGGGGAAAAGTAGACCAATGCTGCAAGAAAGGGTCAGGAAGGAATGAGAAAGCATCATAGGGGGGGGTATGTCAATCGGCGGGTACCCGAAGGAGGAACGTTGGGGGGAAAGAAAGGAAAAAGCCGCAGATCAAAAAGGGGGGGAAACGCGTGAGCCCTATCCGGGTGTTCTAGAATCCGAACAAGCACGCGGCTGGAAATAATACCTCGGGTAGGAAGGTGTATGAAGTCAGACAAGGATCGGGGGGAATGAGGACTGCTAAAAAGAAGGCAAGCTGTGATGAGGCACACTGACCAAAGAAAAGACGATTAGGAAAGAGGAATAGTAAGGGACGGGGGTCACGAAAATTCCAGTTCCCCAGTGAAAAAAGCAAGAGGCGAGACAAGCCGAAATGCGGACGGACAGCGCGTGGGCGCTGGCGAAAAGTCCTACCGGCAATATTTTTGATCGGGGAGGAGAGTCCCAACTAAAGGATCGGATGGGAAGAGAATAAGTCACGCGGGTGCCAAGGAGAAAGGTCAGGGGAAGACTCCCCTCGAGGACATCGTTTGCACGAGGGGGGCACGGAGGAGGAAAAACTGAAACTGACCGTTGTCACGGGGCCGATAGGAAAACTGACGCGCCCGTGCAAGAAGAGGAGGGGGAGGGGAAAGTTCCGACTTTCGATGCAGATCCACTCATTTGAGAAAGGTGGCCGATATTATCTGGCGGAATGCAACGGACCCGACTAAAGGGGAGAAGCGCAAAATTTAAAAGCGTTCGGAATAGGGTCCTGCGTGTGGCGGAGCCGCAAGTGGACAAAGTTCGAACGCGGCGTAGGAGGGAAGGCGAAAGGACGAAACCAGCGGGTCTGCAGTAAAACCACCAACGCATCCTGCTTTCATCTAAAGGGGTGGTTAAACGAAGAAAGACAACGAGACAGATAACCAAGGCCTTCCTGCGCGGAAAGTCTGGAGCGCTCAGGCGCAATGTTGCCTGATGAGGACACAATGCCACTTGTGGCTAACAACAACAGGAAAAGGAGCCAAGAAACAGATCTCTCAAAAACACAAGGAGAAAAGTAGAGATGCTTGCGGGGAGGGTTGGAAAAATGCGTGTTGTGGAGCAACAGGATCCGGGCACAAAAAAAGACATTGCAGCAAGTGACGGAGAAAGGAGAAAAAACGCCGAGGAGGACAAGGGGGTGAGGCGCGGGGAGACGGAGGCCGGTAACCCAAAAAGTGGATAATCACAGCAGCGGGGGAAAAACCACAAGACCGCGGCGAGTGGCGAAGGGCCCCAGAAATAAAAGAAGGAACATTAAATCGGGCGCGTCAAGCCAAACGAGGACCCGGGAACTGAACGCGAGAACGATTCACGGAAAAAATGGAGTGAGAGGTCAAATGAGCAATCAATTCCTTCGAAACATCATGTCAACGCCACAGGAGTGGGGGGGAAGAGCGAACATGAGAGGCCAATAAATAGTCTGCACCGCACAGAATCGGCCCACCGGGAAAAAAAAAAGGAAAGAAGGAGGTTGGTTTGTCGGCCGACTGAAATCTCAAAAAAGCTGGAATTCGAAGGGGGAGACTGAAGGAAAAAGAGCCACGGGTAACCAGATGAGGGCATTAACTGCGGCAGTTGGGACTGAGGACTCCAAGAAAGATTTTGCAAGGGGGGAGAAGGTTTCACGCCCAGCCTAAAAAAGAGAGGTCCGGTAGTAAGGCTTTTCAGAAATCGCAGGGGGGACCAAAGGGGAAGGAAGTAGGGAAAGAAAAGGACGATCAGAGCTTCCCTAAAGGCGGCCTTTGTGGAGGGGTCAGTGGAAGAGAACAGTGCACATAAAAAACCCCCCCATAATAAAAGAAGAAGCAAAAAACCGCAGAAGAAATACTAAAAGGAAACCAAGGAGGGCTTCGACCAAAGGAAGGGAGGGCTGGAAAAAACAATATGAATGACGAAAAAGCGATAGGCGAACAGGAGACCACTGTGGTGGGAGCGTCTGCGGGCAAGGGGCCTGACCAAATGAGAGCATCAGCTTCAGGGAAGAAACGACGCAACATGATGGCGGGAAAGTATGGAAACAATTCGTCAAAGAAAATCGGAACATAACAGTGAGACGGAGGGGGGACAACAAGAGGGATTTCAATTCTTGCGCTTGCGAATGAGGAGGGATTGGGAAAAACACGATCCGAGGGGCCCATGAAATTAGGCCGGCCCAGTTTAAGGGAGACTCGGGGGGAATCTTCGGTTAAAGGTCATGATAAACCGTTTGAGAATAGAAAGAAGCAGTTCCAGAATGAAATTCTAACACCAACCCACCGCGAAACAGCGGCTGGGGTACAGAACATAGTCTTGGAAGCGCAGGCAACAGAGGGTAGGCCAGGGCTCAAAGTCGGGGGGGACGAACAAGGGAAAAAAGTTTGTAGCACGACTAAGGGGAAGAAATCAGGCGGATGTACAATTGCCCCGAAAGACGGGGGCGACAAAAAGAGTAAATAGCCGCTACAAAAGAGTGCAAATTTTATGAAAGGGCGGGGCATCGATCAAAAAATAGCTTTGTAGGTAACGTACGTCGAAAAGGAGGGATGTACTGTGCCGGCAAATTCAAAAGAAACGCTGCTCGCGATACGCACCGGGCAAAGGCAAAAATTGGAAGGGTTGATGGCCTAAGCGGAGGAAGGGGAAGAGGCCTGGGATGTCGCAGTGGGAGAGGAGGGCTTTCTGTTCGGGACGGTGCGTGACGCTGAAGGGAGAGTCTCGAAATGCGATCACTTGTCAGTCACACCGTGGCGGGTTAGAATGAGGAGAAGGGAAAAAACTGAAAAAAGAGTCACTGAAAGCCAGCAAGGGGCAGAAGGGCAATTTAGCGGGCGGCTCGGGAAGTATAACCAGTTCCTGCTCCGGATGAAAGGGAAATGAGGCAAGGGGGGGGGGCGTAGCGTGACACGATTTCGTATCTAGATCAAACCAGTTATTGTGGATCGGTGTAGAAACAGAAAAACGCGTAAATTGGGAAGGAATGAACTGACGTAAGGAGGTCCAAGGCGGGGAAGGGAGATAGTTCCGCGATGGGAAAGGTGGGGACACGGTATAATAATAGTTTGTCGAGAATACCCTAAAAAGTAATGGGGATGAATTTTTAGTTGGAGCTTCTCCAAACCAAACACCGGTTGACCTTAGGGGGACTTCAAGATTCGAAACCAAAAGAAACCAAACGAAATCTGGTAGAAGAGGTAAGGGCGAAGTATGGAGACTCAACCGGGGTGAAAAAACGCAACTGTCTGACCAAAGTGGGTATCCCAACCAATCAAAAAAGGACAGAAGAATTGCCAAAACACATCCCGGACCATTAGTCATCAGCTGATAGCAAAGGGGTAAAAAGAAGTCCTGTCCGGCTTGGAAAGGATTACCAAAGACACGAGGAGATGTCTGGCTGGAAAGGGTAATCGTGGGGGGGGCATGAGACGTCCTTTCGAGGGAGTACGAACTCACAACGTTACGACATAGGCCATCGAGAAAAGAATCACTCGTATAGTTGTCCTGAAAGGACGACCGAGGGAAAGGGTCACGAAAAATCACAACCAACTCTACCGGGGTCGGGGGGTGAGGTCACATCGCTTGGGAGTGGGATGAAGAACCCCACAAGATTTTCAAGAGCACGGAAAACGGAAAATTTGGGACGTGGGGAGAAAAATTTTGGAAAAAAAATCAGCAGAACCAAAGCGGAAGGTCGTCCAGACGACGCTTGGATGGTGTTTCGAGGGAGGAAAGCGAAAAACTTATAGGACAGCACAGAAATCAGGGTGCCCTAAGTGCACGGGGCTGCAGGTTTGTGAGTACGGTTAGAGGGCGAAGGTAGCGTCGCAGGACAGGACAGGGAGAAACGAACCGATTGAATGAGAATCACTAGAGAAAAAGAAACCTGACTAAACACAGGAGACCGAGGACAAAAGCAAAAGCAAAGGGCCGGGAAAAAAAGAAGCGGCGACGAGAAATGCTGCTAGCGCTAGAGGGAAGCAGACCTTTCACTAAATGAGGGGGAAAAGAGACTGAAGGCTGAAAGGAGTGGTAAAAAGGAACACAGACGGGAAAAAGGCCGCATAACGGCTCGTACAAAGGAACGCATCTCTCGCACAAACCAAACGAGGGGGGGCTTCTTGGAAAAGGAAGGAGGGGGGTGGGGGGGGGGGGGGGGGGGGGGGGGGGGGGGGGGGGGGGGGGGGAGGCTGGTTCCGAGGAACGATCAAGAAACGCTGTGAAAGAAAAAAAAAAGGGCCCGAGGGGGAAGTTACGAGAAGGAACGTAAATCATTGGGGCGGTGAAAGCTGTTGAGATAAGCTTCGAAATAACCTGCGAGAACTCCTCGGATTGGCTCCCAAAAGAAGCAAAGCAGTTGCAGTAATCAGGTGAGTAATATTTGATGCATACATCGGGGAAAAACTCCATTAGCGCAAAGCAAGGGAAAAAAATAAGAACGCTTAATTCAAAGCACAAGGAGACAAAAAGAAGAGTGAAATTGAAAAAAACGGACAAGTGACGGGCTCTTTGACCGAGATGCGTTCAGAAGCGAACAAAGAAGAGTCGGAAGTCAATCTGGTGGGGGAGGGAATGCGGGGGAAAACGCACAGGTGCATAATGAGCGAAAAAAAGGTGTAAGGAGCGTCGCGGGTATAGGTTAAAAGAGGGTGGGTGGGGAGTCATCATCAAAAGCAACACCGACAGCACGGTAGCAAAGGAAGGAGGGAAACAGCTTTACCTTAAAGGGGTGAAAGGAAACAAACTACAGGGAGAAGGCGGGAGGGGGCTCTATAAAGAGGGTAGTGAATGTGTAAGTAGAGCGAAAGAAAACTGAAGGACAAACAACGGATCATAAATTTCCTACCTCGACGAGGCAGGGACTCAGGGCAATCACGGACCAGGCATCGGAGAAGAGGATCGCAGGAGAAAAAGGGGTACTGTTTGTGTTGGTGGCAAAGGGCGCAAGGGGAATGAGCATTATCACAAGTGGGGAAGAAAGGGTACAACGGGGGTGACGTTATAAATAAGCCGCTGAAACTACAGGAAGACCGCGGGCGAGGTAGGGGTGTTGCGGAAGGTGCTCCACCGCCGGTACGGGTTTGGACTGGAAAAAACGTCAAAAAGAACAAAAACTTTGGGGAGAGGGAGGAGCAAACCTAGGCTTGGACCCACTGAACACGGCGGGAAAGAGAAATCCCCGTAGGAAACATTCTCACATTTGGAGCAAAATTCAACCAAAAACAAACATGGCGAGGAGTTTGATAAAAAGATAAAAAGAAAAGGGGTCTAGATCCGAATCTGGGGGAACGAACCACCTGCAAAACCGGAAGAAGACAGGGGACAAAAAAGACACCCGGAGCCAGGGCAATTTTTCTAAAATGCATCAACGAGACGAGCGGCATAACCTGCCAGGATGCAGCCAGTGGAGGGAGCACTGTGGCAGGACGGGAAGGGTGCAGAGGGGGGAAGATAAGAGAACCAAAAAACTGAGAAGCCAGTAGCGAGCGAGGACCAAAAAGTCATGCGGAAAGGGAAGCAAAGCTCACCATAACAGACAAAATCACTAAAAAAAAAGATCAGTCATAAGAAATAGGTAAACAAAAGAAATGGGGGGGAATGGGACGGAGTAGCGAGAGCTGGCTTTGGGTTACAAGGGCGGCTTCAACAATTCAGCCATCCGTGTGAAAAAAAGATTCCTACACTCAAAAGGATAGAAGGGCGATAAAATCGACCGTTGCAAAAATTCCGAGCTGGCAATTAAATTATAGGTCCTGGTGGGAGGACCTTCAAGTTCGGGAATGGGACCCGGGAAAAGGAACAGAGTCACGAGAGCCAACAATACCGTTCGACCCTACGCTGAAGAATTCAGAACAGTTTTGGGGC
>Ga0179593_1296144_pt1 | contig 10321 bp, 14 predicted proteins | sample CZODoug2_1_08_16_FD_185931 | JGI IMG/M metagenome (GOLD analysis project Ga0179593, IMG submission 185931) | Vadose zone soil fungal communities from Angelo Coast Range Reserve, California, USA - CZODoug2_1_08_16fungal (PacBio error correction) | ecosystem: Environmental > Terrestrial > Soil >...
TGTCCCTGATGGGCGCCAACAGACACGAGACAGTTGGAAAAACTCACGAAATCTAGTCAGGGAGAACGGGACGCCCGAGGCGGAGGGGAAGAGGAAGAGTATCACGGAAATCGTCCACAAAAAAGGCAAAAGCTTGAACTACTCTCCTGGTGGGGAATGCAGGATGTTAGAATTCAAGGCAAGAAACGGTTGGGAAAGATCTTGGTAGACCCACAGGGAGGGACTTGTAAGCATTGGCTTTAAGTAAAAACAAGCAGGTCTCGAAGACTATGCTTGCTGGGGGTTGATGGGCGGATAGAGTGGCGACTGGGATTGAAGGGGGTCTTAACACTGGAGGCAGGCAAACATGATGACTGTCTCAGTAACTGCGCAATAATGCAAGGGAACGCTGGCTGTGGTACGGGGAGGAGGAAAATTTGCTTCTCCCAAAAACACTTTTTCACCTCGTAGATTAATCAGTGAACTTCGCGGGGTCAAACTGGCAGCGAAACCTTCAGTCAGGTGGAGAGGGAGGGACGAATAACTGCGGTGGTTATCGGAGGGGGAAACGACCGCATGAGCTGTTGAACTAAACAAAAGTTCCACAGGGAAAAGGGGGAAACTGACCGGGGGCCTCGCCTGAAATGAAAACAAAGGGGGGAGATTTGGTGGAGCGGGGGGGGAGGGGAAACACAATAAGGAGAAAAGTATCGCACGTTCAAGGGGTAAGTTAAGTTACTGGGGGGAACTCGAAGGCCGGGGCTACAGGGCATGGGGGTGGGATTAAAAAGGCGGAAATATTTCCATCCCGCGAGGAGCTCCTTTAAGTATATTTGGCAGCTCTTCCATGAAAATTAGGGGAAATCTACTGCGGTGGGGAAGAAAATAAGAGGGGCAGTTCGATGGATGACGTGATTAACGTACCCGGTTTTTCTTAACAAAAATCACTTTTGAACTGAGCAAGGACTGGGAGGAAGATCTGGGCTGAAAAAGAATCAGGGAAGCCGATGATGCCAGGACTTCACCAGGGGTGGGGTAAACCAGAATTGGGTTCCATTCGAAAGGAAGGTTGGTTAAATTGTGAAGGGGGGGGTGGGAAGCTGTCCCGGTAAGGCTGATTCCCGCAGATGGGGGGGGGTAAGACCCGAGACTTCACTCTGAAAAAAAATGCGTGGAGTCGTGCTGGGTGAAGGAAGACTGAAGTGGCTTAGTAGGGGGTTAATGGCGTCATGTGGTGTCTGGGTTTGGGATCCGTGGAAGAGTGGAAAAGAACTTTGGGCTTCACGGTACGGGGGCCGACTAGCGAGTGGCTGACGGGGAAGTATCTTTTGTGACTAGACAAAAGGTTCTTACGGGGGCGTCATGGGAGGATTCCAATAGGGCATCGGAATTCAGGGGATCGACGAAACCCGATGAAAAAAAAAGAAGACGGTCTGTGAAGGGGGGAAATAGTGGATCGGCGTGGTGGCGTCGGGCGAGCCAGACGGAAATGTAGGACGATTCCCAAGTGATTGGGGGGGTTGCAAGCCTTGGAAAACACGACTTGGGCCTTTGATAACATCTATAGACGTGTTGCTCACGGGGACACGGGGATCAACTTTCTCGGCTCCCAGAGCACAGGGCTTTCTTTGGTCGCCGCGGAAGCCGCTTTTGATTACGGAGCAAACGTTCAAGGGGAAAAAGGGGGGGGGATGTGTGGTTGTTCCGTGGGGGGGGAAAAAGCTACAGGATTTGGTGTATAACAGGCACCGGTGGTGAAGGGCTTAGAACGCGTGGAGGACTGCTGTGTTTGCTCAGTGTGGTGGCCAAGGACCGATGAAAACTTCGTGGGGTGGGAAGGGGATCCGGAGAAGTCGGAAGGGGAAACGATGCAAATTTTCCTTGTGTAAAAGCTGCCAGACCTGTTGATATGGGAGCGGCTGGCAGGGGGAAGGGGAAGAAACTTGAGGCAGTGCCAACCGACTCAAGGCAAAGAATACGTAAAATGGGGCGCAGGCTGGTGTGAAGGGCCCAGTTTCGTGGCGGCAGTTTTCGACGACATAAAAGTACAAACGGGCGCACGAGTCAGGGGAGTAAAATCAGAAGTCGGGGAAATGAGCCTCTCCCGAAATTGTAACGGGGGGCTGTCAATCAGTGACCCGAATATTTCTGCGGCAAAAAAGGACATGGGGAACATGGGGAGAGAAGCTCAATTTAGAAAAAGCTGGGCAAAGGAGGTACTTCTCAGGGTCGCCGGGCTAGGTTGGGGGTAAAAATCCTCAAACCCACAAGAGTATTGAAAGGGGGGAAAAGAGAACATGGAAGGGCGCACGGGAAGGGTATCGCATCTTGTGAAGGAGAGGGGAAAAAAAAAGGATAACGAGCTAAAAAAAATGAAATCGTCACTTTTAACACGGCCTCTACGGTTCTCCCTGGTCCGCACCGGGGGTTAGGGGTGCGTACCCGACTAAGAAAGGGTTCGATTGTGGGGGGGGGACGCCGGCTCGGCAACGACGTGTCCGGGAAGAGGGAAATTTGGAACCTACGACCTGGATCAGTTGTTGGGAGAGGGAGGGGAAGGGGGGGAGTAGAGGGAGGGAGGGGGAGCCTCCCCCCTCCTTCCAGGAGGTCTCAAAACCAAAACAAGATCATTCCTCATGAGTTACGGGACGGAAAGTCTGAACAGGTAAAGGAAAAACGAAAACAACAATGGCCAGACGTTCCTTCACGGAGGGATGGCGCTTTTCAAAAAATACGCAAGCTCCGGCATGCCAAAAAAAAACTAAACGGGGTTATTCCGTTCAACCCACGTGGACGTTCTCTCAAACAGAAGCCCAGATCTCAAAAGAGTAAAACGCGCAAAAACGCGGACGGAGATACGATCGGATGGTCACCAACTCAAAAAAAACCCTCCAACACGTCAGCGAATTAACGTGGCATACCCCACAATATCATCGACGGCTCCCCGAGCCAGTCGGATCTGGGGAGAGACCTGTCGGTAAAGACACCGTGACAACCCGGCACACATTTGAGCAGGCGAGCGGCACAGAACCAACAGTCGTTGGGGAGTCATACGAAAGCAACGGCCAAACTCGGCTCAGAAGGCTAAATAACGTCCAAACAAAGAAATATGTACTTTGAGACAAGAAGTGGAGACATCAACTGGAAGGGCTCTAAGTAGATTCCTCTGAAAACGTTAAAGTCAAAAAACCAAGCCAGGATCGGTCGTAAGAATAAAACTAAAAAGGACACCTCGGGAGACACCGTGTTAGATCCACTAAGAAGACAAGGCCCGGAAAGGAGAAATACTCGGCACCTGTAAGAAAACACTTCTCGTCACAGGTGCACAAAAGGAGCAACGGATGAGATATCCAAAACCAGCTAAACGGACTCACTATTCCCAATAGAAAGACCTTCACACAGGCAAACCAGCAGCTCAAAGTCCAAGGATCTCCTCGGGGCTAGCAAGTCTAGCCACTAGCGTGGCAAGGGGAATCAATCCCTATAAAGATCAAAAGGAAAATTAAAGGGACACAAACAGTGAGACTAAATGCTAAAAAAATCAGCCCATAACAGACACTCGGGGGGAATCAGAAAAAAAAACCTCCGATCTCTTCCTTCGGAAATCTCAGGGAGGACGAAAAAAGCGGAGACACTTCAGTCGGGGCGTTTTTCACACAACCCAAAGGGGACGGGGGAGGAAAAGTAAAAGAGCCCTCGAAAGGACTCTATGAGGCAAGGAATCTGCTTGCCGCGAACTTTCAAAGGGTAGGTCACTCTGACCCTTACCAAGTTCACCGCGAGGTATGGCACAATCAGGAGCGGATTCACTAAAAAAGGCCCGCGACAAGGCCAGACGTTCACAGTAATTCCACGTAACCAAGTGGAAAGGGGTGCTCCTATTTACTGGCTCAACGTTAAGAAAAAGACGAGCCAAGAAAACCAAAGGGTACACTGACTCATAAGAAATTCCAGGGAGAAACAAAAAAAGGGAGGGCAGCTCACATCGATTCGAAACAATTCGACGAGACCCAAAGCAGGGGGCTCAAACACCTTACGGCACCGCCGTCAGATGGCGGGAAAAAGAAGTTCAAAGGAGTATATCAAAAACAATCAAAAAAAGGTGAACCTCACCGGGTCTGCAATATAGCCACGCAAAGCAAATAACCAGCCAGCAAGGCCGCAGAAGATCGGGTTGAAAAGGGAGGACATGGGAGCAAGAAATCTCATAAAGGCGGTCCGTCACAGTCCCTCAGAGAGGGAAAAAACGACAAACCAACAAACATACGGACGTCAGGGAAAAGAGTTTTGGGACCCTACAGCCAGAAAGTCAAATTCCTAGAGATCCTGGCCCAAACGCTTTCTCGGAATGGGAAAAACAAAGCTTCATCGGCATCAGAGTGCGTCAATGGAAAGACCAGGGGGACGCAACGGGCCGTAAAGGCCCTTCAAGACGCGGGGCGCATTCGGAAAAGAAATGCAAATGCAGAAGGTCAACCAGCAACGCGACTCGGAGAGACCGACTACAGCTCGGAGAAGACTCAACAAGGAGAGAACTGGAGATGGCGGAAGGTCGGTATTGAGCCTACAAAGGGGACCCAAAGCGGGAAAACGAGGGGAAAGCCTTGAAGTCGAAGGGGGGGGGTAAAAAAAAAGTCCAACGGGACATTCCTGGACCAGGAGAAGACGGAGGAGGGAGTCTGCTAAGGAACTGACGAAAAAAGCGGGGCCAGCCGGGTGGCCAAGCCATTCAAAAAGAGACCGGAAGGTTGGTGTGTGAAAAAGGAGGATATCAAAACAGGAAGAGGACGGGGAAGCGGACGGGACGGCCAACACAGGGCGGGGGAGAGAGGGACGAGGGGCTTTTGGGGGTTATAGGATCTGTAAGTAAAGATAGGGAAGGATCGGATTGACGGGGGGAAGTGACTTTACTAAAGAAGGGAAAAGTTCCGTTAGTCAAGTTGCCGCATTTTCAGGAGGAACCTTTGAGGGGTGTTTGGGTGGGGGGGGGGGGGGGGTGCGGGTCCAAAACAGGGAGGGACTGCTGCTGGGTGAGGTAGGTCCCAGGTTCGTGCGATTCGGATACGTGGGAAAACGGTCCTGGAATGAAATCGGGAACTCAAGAGAATGGGGGGGCCAAAAGGTCCAAGGGAACGGCTTCATGCGTTGGTTAGGGTCGGGAGTGAGCAAAAACGACATCAAGTCTGGGGGAGAGTCGGTGTCGAAGACGAAGAGGAGGGGTGTGAGGCTCTAAGACAAGGGTCCCGTTGTGCGAAGGGACCCTTTCAGACAAGAGTCCAGGGACCTCGGTGGGAGATGTGAATACGCAGCATAAAGTCTGAAATCCGAAGTGGGGTGACCGTAAAAAAGCTGGGAAAGGAGGAGGGACGGGGGCAAGGTTGGATCTGGATCTTATATCGAAAAAATATCCAGAGGGCGAGGGGACGTTAGCGGGGGTGCCAAAATCGAGGGAGCGAATGGTTTCGCACTTCACGTGGACGCCAGGTCTGCCGTAAGGATTAGTCGCGGGTTACTAGAACGGGACGGGGTGAAACGTAAACCCCGAGAGAAGGTGCAGCGAAGATGGCGCCAGGACTGGCCGAAGCAAGGAGCCGTGATTTGCCGAGCAATGTGAGGAACCAGGAGGTTCCAAAGAAGAGGAGGGCGTTGGGGGGGGGGGTCCCAAATTTCATTGGTGGAAGGGGGGGGTTTCGAAAAGTTATGAGAAAAAGGGAAAATCCGGGGTTACTCGAGTTGGAGAGGGGGCCAAACGGGAGGGGGCTCTTTGGAGGAGGGGCACTCTGAAGACGAGAGTACTTCTGAGGTGATCAGAAGAACCGTTGAAGGGTCTTGGTTGGGATGAAGGAAGAAAAAGGTATCTATAGTACGAGACCTGGTTTGGGGTCTGGACCTGGGCTGGCCGAGGTTCTAATTTGCAAGGTGGCTGGGAAGGAAAACTTGATGCTAGTTGGGGGGGGAGGAGGTGAAGTCATGTTGAACATCTCCACGACGAAGAGCTTCTTTTTGGCCATCAGAAAAATTGAGCTTCGAGAGGCAGGGAAGTAAAAACGGACGGTGAGTAACAGAGGAATAGTGGGCGGGGAGGTCTCCTTCGTCGTGAGAGTTCGTGGGCTGAGAAAAAGACTTTTTTTAGGGTCCTAGGGGAAAACAATGGTCATCATCTAGTTCCGGGTCTCACGTTAACTTTGGAGAGTGACCTCGCCAGGGAGGGATTTGGACCACGAAGGATCGCAACTGGAGGGTGAATGTCGTGGGCTGCAACGTTCAACTGGACGGTGTTGCGCGTGTTGGGGGAGTAAAAAAGTTTATCCCGGGGAGTTGATCGTGAGGAAGTTGCAAAGGGAGAGCCGCTTGAATGCTATTAGGGGGGTTATCTGAAAAGGTCCATGGTGGATAAGAGAAGAGGGGAAAAATCAAACAGAAGGGGGTGGGCTAAGGAGGAGCGTAAAGGTCGACTGGGAACAGGGGCCGGAAAAAAAAACATGTTAAGGCGGCTTGTCGAGTTAAAGAGGGAAGGGTACGTTCCCGGACGAAGGGACAATAAGGAAAACGAGAAGATGGCGGGGGCGAGACTAAATTCTTAGCATCTCCCAACTGGGCAAAAGGGGTGGGGATGAGGGGGGGGAAGACAACATGTACTACGGAGTGAGATTCCGGAGGTAAAGCAGAGGTCTTGGAAAAGTTCCAGTGGGGGGGCAAACACCCGCACGTCTCGTTCACCGGGAGAAGTCAAAAAAGGCTAAAGGACGATTGTGGGGGAAAAAAATGGGGGAGAGACAGAGGGGTATCGTCATCACATGGCTACGGAGACTTGGGCCAGCCGGCGAGGTTGATGTGGGGGGAATCAAGAAACAACAAAATAGGGGAAGAAAAAAAAGCTGAGATCAAACAAGAAAATTATAAGGCGACACAAGGAGATCCTCAAAGATTGTTCCCCTCTTACCAACAGGTAAAAAATCAGAAAAACTGGCTCGACTCCGGGCCCTAGGGCTAAACGACAAAGAAAATGGGAAGGTGGCGGCACCCCGGTCGCACTTTAAAAGAAACGATCATTTTAACGAAAATACGGGGACCAAAGGGGTATGTCAGGACCAAACTCAGCACTGGTTGGGACAACGAGAAAGCAAAAAAAAGATTCGAAGAAAGGGCCAATAGTTCTCAAAAAGATCCTACTCGCGGCAATTAAACTTAAAAGCCACTCAGACGTAAGCACAACACCCCCCCTAAAACACGTAGTGGAAAAAAAGTTTAGAGGTATACGAGATCCTGGGAACATGCCAAACACCACGAACGTGGTGGAGTAAAAAAAATTACGGCACCGGCACCAGTGACGCGGGAGATACCAACCACACCAAGCACCGAAGATACGCGTACTCTCACGAAAAGGGAAAAGGCTGAATTGAAACGAAGTAGAAACAACGCATAACGCGCAACTTCTCGAGGGTGGAACGTGAGTAACCTTAAACAGAGAAAAAAACCTGCGCCAGGATCACCCAGTCTTAAGGCAGACGCGTATAGTCAAAGGACCCAGCAGAAAGGGAGCACAGGCATCGGGGATCATCAAAAACACTCTGGGGAACTCATCAAGCTTCAAAAAAGGGAAATAATAACCTCAGCCATAATCAGGGGAAGGCCGTCGACCAGAAGCCCTCAATGCAGTCGATTAAAGTTCTCCGGGATTCCAGCACTCTCGCCGAAATGAAGGAAGTTCCACCCCGGGGGGGGAATCAGAAAAAAGAGAAAAGGGACGGGACCGTCATAGGGAAAGACCGTACAGAAAAAAAGACTGTCACTCTTGCAACCAAGGAATGATCCAACCCCCCGAACGTGGACCGAAAGAAAAACCTCCGAATGAATCGCGCTAACATGAAGTCAGTAAAAAAAACAGCTAATCGGTGGTGTGATCATCCAAGGCTAGCCGATCTTAGGGGACTTATTCATAAACAGGGGTACGAAACAAAGAAAATTTAAAAACCAAATGGGAATCCAACGGGGACGTCCCTCTACAACGAAAACCAGACGCCCCAACACTGGGCGCATTCATCAAGAAAAAGATCAGAGCCCAGCCCATCGGAAGCGAAAAAAGTCACTTCGCTGGTTCGTGTGGGAAGGCACAAACAGGGGGAACGTGAGGAAAGTACACTGCGAAAGCCAAAAGTCGAAATTCCGAGGCGCCAAACCGGAAAAACCTTCCGCGAGCCGAAGCGACGAATAGAAACCAGGGTCCAGCCGAAGCCGCTGGGGAAGGAAACTAGCGCTAGACCATGCAAGAACGCCCAACGACGGGTACCAGGAGCCGACCCCAAAAGGAAGGCGCACACAATATAAATGATCAACAACAAAGCCCCACAAACCGGGCTCATGCTCATGACGACCTGAAAAAAAGCAGGCGCAAAAACGGAACACCATAAGAAAGGATTAAACAAGAAAGATCTACACAAGGGGGAAGATCCCCAAACCTCAAAATGTCGTGCCTCAAACTCAAGGAAAAAAAAGGGGCAGGGGGGCTGGAGGTCGACGAAAATGTGGGAAAAAAACTGAGTCAAAATCGAGGAGAAAATGGGAAACTAAAAAGGGAGCAAGGCATCGACAAAGGGACGCACAGAAAAGCAGCCCAGCCGCAGTATGGGAAAGGGTAAAAATGAAGGAGACGAAAGAATGTGGGATGATGCAAAATTCACCGTACTTATCGGGGCCACACGGTACTTACAAAGGGAGAACAAAAAAACCCCGCGGCGGAGTAGGGGGAGGAGCGCAACGCTTGGCCGACTTAAAGAAAAGCAAGACGGGGGGTATCAAGACAACGGGAAACAAACAGTCCGTAAAAGAGGGAAATGTAATACCAACCCGAGTAGAAAAGAGGCCTGGTAAAAGTCACGCAGGGAGCAGGAGTTCACGTCGCCCGGAAGACCTCATGATACCAGCCAACGAAAGTTCCCTCTCACAAATGACAAGGTTAAAAAAAAGAACCGTCAAGAAACCGGCTCAAAGCTCAACGCCCCTCTATACAAAGGGTAAAGGAGAAAAAGAGAAGGATAGGGGGGGGAAAGGGTGTCGCGATCGCCGTAGAAGGGTAAAACGTTAAGGAAATTGAAGGTCGCCAGCGGTCAAACGGGTCGAAACCGCGGAGAGGGATCGGAAAAACCGGGGGCTCCGACTGATAAAAAAAAAGGGAAACGACCTAGGGGATCCTGTGTAAGGATAAAAAAAAAAACCTGCTCTGATCAGGCGGACGTGGGACATCTGGAGGTCGCCACCAAGAAGGAGATCAGACGATAGGCGGAGGGGGGTGGGGAAAATCGGGGTGGGGAATACGTGGAAGAGATTAGGGGAGAGGTTGACTTTTACAGCCTTGAGGAGACGCCGACAGGGGAAGCAAGATTAACCAAAGAGAAGGGGCACTGGACGGGAGAGTTGGGAAAGGGACGATCGGGTCAATTTCTTTGGGGGGTGCCAGGGACATAACTGATGGGGGGGGGGTTAAAAATTACAAAAGGGAAGGATAAGGGCACGACTGTTAGGGGGGAACCGCCTGCAGGCGTGGTGCAGCTTGGGGGAGAACGACAATCCTTTGGGGGGGGAGAGGGCGTGAGGAGAATCATGTTGAATCCCAGAAAGAGAAAGACCTTTGAGAGAAACGGGGGGAAGGCCTGAAAACGGGGCGCGAGGGGAGGTGAAATGGACAAGGAGATAAGGGAGCGGCAGGTCAAAAAGGGGTGAAATGTCATACGGGTGGAAGGGGAGTCGGCCGGCAAAGGGGGAGTATAACGTAGATAAATGTTCACAGAAACCAGCTCAAACAGGCAGGAACGGCGTTTTAAGTCATACCGAGGAAAATGAGACGCGGAAGGTTGTAAAAAAATAGTGAACGCCAAAAGGCAAGTGGGGAGTCCGCGGGGTGCTTCAGAACGAAGGGGGGAAAAAACTGGTTGTACTTAACACAAGCACGAAACGAGCACCTTCCTAGGCTGGAGGACCAGAAATACGGGGGGGAAAAAGATTCTTTCAATTTATGTTCGCAGTTAGGTAGAAAGGATCGTGGAAACGGGGAACCCAGACTGGGTTGATTTGGAAGTAGTGGTCCCCGTAATAGAAAGGGGATCTAAGGACCTTCAGCAAGAATTTTCACAACCGGGGGCGCGAATGGGGGAGGGGCGATTGTAAGAAGAAAAGGAACTTCTGTATTGGGATCGTCTTTCAACTTATGTCCAGGGTTAAATCCTGCTCTTGGACAAACGAGCTGTGGGGAAAGGGACGGCCAAAGTAGCCCTTTGGACCATTGGATTCGTTTTGAGGAGAAACAGGGGCACTTCGGAAGGTTGGGGGAAAGAGCGATTGAGGC
>Ga0179593_1435702_pt1 | contig 10321 bp, 10 predicted proteins | sample CZODoug2_1_08_16_FD_185931 | JGI IMG/M metagenome (GOLD analysis project Ga0179593, IMG submission 185931) | Vadose zone soil fungal communities from Angelo Coast Range Reserve, California, USA - CZODoug2_1_08_16fungal (PacBio error correction) | ecosystem: Environmental > Terrestrial > Soil >...
GGGAGATCTACCATTTCAGAGAAGCAAGAGGGGGCAAGTCGGGAAAAAACTACCGGTAAAACGAACAGCCATCTAGGGGCAAGGAATCCAGACTGGAAGGTCATCGGAAGCCGAGTTGGCGTCAAAGGGGGCCACGGCGAGAGGCAAAAATGGCGGCGTTTGGGTAACTATCTTAACCGGGGGCGACAAGGTTTTAGCCTGATTATGGGGTTGGGGGAGCTTAAAATTAAAGGGGAACAAAGAAAAAAGGGGAAAAAAGTGGAAAAAAGCAAAGGAAGAGGGAAGGGATCGTTAATATAAAGGTCACCGCCAGCACACAAACGATCGACCCTTCGGTACATCATTCATCAGCCAACCGCGGGCAGGACAGAATGTAAGAGAAACCCTGTAACGCAATCAAAGAGAAGGAGAAAGGGCACATTGGGAGGACCACAGGTTATTGCCAAAGACACACGGGGGGGGGGCCTAATGGGGGTCCGGAATTGCGAGAAAAAAAGGAAAAAATTCTACTTCTGGGAGGAAAATATTTGTTGGCGTGGAAGAACGCGACAATACCATAGGAGTCAAAATGAAAGACCAATCGGGGATGATGAAATGCTCGAAAGAAACAGGCTCATTTCGTTCCACTGAGCAGGAGACTATCTTCCACCCTGTCGTCTATTGGGGAAAGGAAGAGAAATACAGGATCCAACAAAAAAACACTTCCCGGATGGGAAGCAAAATACAAAAGGTCGCTAGTTATACAAGAAAATCGGGCCCTGAGAATATCAGAAAAAAAGGGCGCAAAAGAGAAGAGCAACCAAAAATCGTCTTCCTACGACAAGAAAGAGCGAAAAACTATCCCTTACGAAAAAAGCAGAGCCGAGTAGAGACTTTCGCAAAAGAAGAAGCGAAGGGGGACACAGAACGGGGCCGAGTATCAAAGCCAAATTAAGAAAAAAGAGGCAGAAACAATTATTTATCCTGGTTTGAGTGGGTAACGCACGTGATCCCTCTACGGGGATTAAGCGATGGTCCGCTAGGTAGCGAGAAGAGCGGAAAAAATACATGAAAGTCGTTGGGGAGGGGAAGCACCTAATCTTGTTGGGTGGCCATCCTGGGAGGGGGTTGTGATCGGAGGGGCATCTGGACACAGCGGAATCAGCAAGAGGGAGAAAAAAACGAGCAAAGGAAGATAACCAGAGGGAGAGGGTCAGGCTAGAAATGAAATTTGCGATAGTGGCATCAGAGATGCCGCATCCCCGCCTCGAACCCCCCCCCCCCTGAAGGATCGGCAACGGAGCAGGTTCAAAAGAAAACTGGACAGGAAAGGGGAAACTTTCAAAAAAAACCAAAACGGATTGCGCCTGTCACAACAGGATTTTTACTGAGGGTCGAATGAAGGGGGTGGACACATAACAAAGTTTGGGGAAAACATAACTCTCCTCTCACCATATAGAGCCAAATCAACTCAATGAGTGAAGCAAAAGTGCACTTGGAGGGAGGAAGGAAAGGTGATATAAAACTTTCCCTTCCATGCAAGGAGAGGTGGGCGGAGAACATCAAATTAACGGCCGAGTTCAGAGGAAATAAACGGGATGGGCACGATTGATGCGGGTTCGCGAGCTTACAGCTGCATATCTGGAAATCACCAAGAGGAAAGAACAGAAGAGAGAAGAAAAAAAAAAACAAGAGGGAAATATAATATCAAATAAACTTTTGTCCGAAGTCGGGGGACTCAATTGCAAAAACAGAAAAAGGTAAGAGTTAGTAAAGCCAAGTTCGAAATCGCACAGACGGGGGGTTCAAGATGAACCTCGGTGATTTAACAACTGTCGAAGAGGGGAAAAAAGAGACGATCGGCCTCTTCCAGTAAACCGCAACGTCTCGCACGAAAAGGGCCGCGACGAACGGGTCAAAGCAGGGGTCGGGAGAAGTATAGAGCGCGGACGCGTCGGGGGTAAAACTGGGAAATAGCAGGGAAAAAGACAAAGGAACGACCCCACCTTCACTGGTAGGTGTTCTCCTACAAAGCACCCTGGTTCGAAATGGGGCGCACCAATAAGGTTCGTTTCCTTTTAAAGATCAAGAAAACGACGATGAAAAAAAATGGGGCGGGGGAGGGCAGGAGTGGAAGCGGAAGGATGCAATTACTTTTCCACAACTACAAGAAAAAAGATCAAAGGAGGATTCAGACGTTGATCCAACTGTAGTTCTGTTGGATTTACAATTGGAAACTAAGAGAAGTTGCACACACCAGCCAACCGGACTGACCAAAACCAACAGAGTAGAGGCAAAAAGAAAAACTACAGGAAAGATAAGGATAAATAATCGGCGTGGGCCGGGGAGGACTAAAAGCCGAGGACTACGACCAAAAATAGGGATGAAGCCGAGTCGTGAAGAAACTCCCAAAAAATATTAGAAATAAAAACATGGTTACAAACAGAAGGCTAGGCGGAAAATATTGAACGGGGGGAAAACAGATCTTTGAAAGGGAGAATAAAAGGCACGCAACGCGCAAGTATGAGGTGTCGGGAAAAGGAGGTCCCGAATATGAAGAGGTTCTTAGAGAGGCCAAGCAGGTACTCTAATACGGAAACTAGAAAACGTGGGGGATAGTTATCAGGAGTAGCGAAAGTATTGTTGGTGTCGAGGGAAAGCCAAAGGTTAATGTTGGTTGCTCATGTAACTTGCTCGAAACCGTGACAATCTATGCGAACATGGGGGGACAGGAGGAGAAGAGATGGAAGAAAAAGGGGTTAACAAGGAAGAGTAGGAGCAGGTCATCAAGAGGGGAAATCAAAAAAAACGATGTTTATATGCCACGAAAAACCAGAGGGGGTAACGACGCTGCGTATTTTACATTTACTAGAGGGAAACAAACCAGGAGGGAAAAAAAGGGGAGCAAAGGCGGGGATACATTTGGGCGAACGAGACCAGCAGGCAAGTGGATCAGAACGAACGGGACTATAAAGGTGGATGTCATCCGTCAAGTTGGACTAGCAATGCCAAAGAAAAACGCGAGCAGGGGGTGATGAAAGAGGTGTAAGGTTGGCGCCGGTTTCTCAAAAGGAGGAATAGACATGTCATTTCGTAAATCGGTCCGTCAGGGGGGACGGTTGGAAATAGAAGCGGAGGAGCAAAAAGAGCAATAGGCACTACCATGTAAGGAGAGGAAAAAAACCGACAAAAGAGGGGGGACCGCGAAACGAGGAGGGAGGGCAGAGAGAAAGACCAGGGTGGTATCTAGGCTTCAGAGGGTGAGGGGAAAGGAAACGGGAAACCCACCAGAAGGTATTCCCTCCGTAAAGAAGTCTCAACACAACAACGAGAATTTAAGACCGAAGGGGGGGAAGCGACAAGGGCCGAGCTGGGCAAGGTTCATTGTCCCAGGCTACCCGTGTATTAAAAAGAGGCAAGGAGAGACAAACAACCTTATTAAAAGCCTTCCACGCGCGAGCAAAAAGAGTGAGGATCGGAAGATCGTAATTCCTGCACAGTATGCGGGTAGGGGAGCTGGGGGAAAGGGAAGAGGGAGAGGCAAAAGAAAGGACGTCGTTTACGAAGGAAGAGATGACCGGGAGATGGGAGAAACCGCGAACATCAATCAAACACCTTCAGGAAAAACGAAAGCGGGGAAGGAGCAAAAGTAAACTATAATAACCCAGATCTTCGCCGTAAAGAAAACAAACTGAGGACAAAGGGGGCACTGGGGGATAACTTACACGCCTTGCGAAACTGTTCCGAAGTGGGTCCGAAATGCAAAGAAGGGAGGGGAAGGGAGGTAGACAACAATTGTGGTGGAGGACGCCACAGACCGAGCGAAGGAAGAGAGAGGTGCCACGGACGACGCCATACGGCCAGGGAGGGAAAGGAGGTCATCCGATATGTCCACAAAGGTCGGAGAAGAGGGCACTGGAGGAGACATGTCAGTGCGAACAACAGGGGAACCGGAGGAACAAACCATCGAAAATAAAGAGGAGGGAGACCCATCCAAGGACGCAGTATAAGAGAATAGAAACGATATAGTCCTCAATGGGGGCAACAACTCAGAAGGAACCAACACGTAAATTAAGGGGGGAGAAAAGTAAAAAACCTATCCTACCGGATGAATTGGGAATAAAACGAAGCAACGGAACTTCACAAAACAGGCACCTCTACATAGAGTACGAAGCCACACAAACACGGGGTTCGGGGTTTGGAAGGCTCCCAGAGGATGACTCAGAGCAGGCAGAGGCGGGATGTCATCTTTGCCTCCGCTGCGTTCTCCGGATCTGCTGTTTCTGAGAACACTCCGCTAAGCGGTGGAAGAATTCACTGGGTGATGGGTTGAATAGGTGAGCATCCGTATGGGGTTCCCCAGCTGATATCATCAATAGGGAAACGCAAATTCCAGAACCGAGCGGGGGTGAGAACGGGGAAGCGTTGTCAGGAAGCGGGGGGGGAAAATCACAAAAACCAGGAACGACGAAAAAGGGGGAAGAACTGAGGTCCGACGCCGTATAAAAACAGGGACAACCGAAAGCAGGCAAAGGGTCGCAGGGAGAAAGCGGCTGTAATGTCAACTGCACATTTAATTTCGTTCAAGGGGGTAGGCCAGGGGCGGGATTTGTCCGGCCGGGAGGCAAAAGTGGGAAAAAGAAACAAATCAGCAGAAGGGAGAAGGAAGGAAAAAAAAATTAATCATCGTCGATGACTGGCTGAGGTCGGGAAGGCGGTGGTAAAGACCGCTGGCCGGAACTTCGTTTGTGTCGGAGAAGCACGGAAAGCCCGATGGAAGCGATAAAAAGGCTTGAAGGTTCAACACAGGGACTGTGGTTGGAGGAGGCATTGATCTGACTTAGCAAAAGGGGGGGGGAAAACGACTGGGTCTTACAACAGAAATAGATAAAAAAACAAAAAGGGGAGGGGTGATAAAGGTAGAGAAGAAGGGGTCCAATTCGTTGGGGGATATTTCATAAGGGAACACGAATGAAGAGAAAAAAAATAAATCTCCCCGGTAGTATTAAGATGACCTTGGTCTTACGGAGTCTCAAACTACCACAGGGCTCTGCCGGAAGAGCCATCGTCTAACCGGACTTCTAGGCGAAGCAAGGAATCAGCGAAGTTAAAATCACCTGGGGGCGGGCTCCTTCTAGGGAGGAGCGTCTGGAGTATTTTGGGCCGAAGGAAAGGCAAAGCTCAAATGAGACCTGCCACGTCACTGCAGAAGGGGGGAAGGGACAAGGAACAAGCGAACAGGGTGGAGAAAGATGTCACCATTGCTTAACTTGGAGGGTCGTTTAACTCCGGCCGGACGAACGAATACACATGTAGAATTGCGGGGAGCAAGGCGCAGCTCATATACAAAGAGGAACTTGTGGTCCAACTAGCCCTGGAGATAAAAAGCGGGAAGTCGGACTGAATACGTGCACAGGGAAAGAGGGGAAGGGGGGGAAACCAGTCTTCGAGAAGAATCAAAAACAAAGTCGGGTATCCCCCAAAAAAGGCGGCGTTTCTCAATTAAAAGACCGTAAAAAGAAAGAGAGTAATCGCAATAGGGGGGATCCGACAAAAACAACACAAGGAAAAAGAACAAAAAAACCAACAAATTACTACAACAAAAGAGTAAGAAGGAAGGGGTAGATGTCTCCCCATAGCAAACAGAGCCAAAGCTAGCAGACTTCTGGTGCGACTGAAACGTGGGGAGCCATAAGGTAGGCATAGCAAGGGACCATTTCTGGGGCATCGCTTGCGGATCTGAGGTTCCAAACGCAGAGCGGGTATTTCGCCTGGATAGGGGAGGGTCCCAAAAGTAATTCTCTTAGGGATCGAAAGGAATGGGCAGAATGTAACTGCGCCTAGGGGGGTAGGCTATTTACTCATGCTACGAGGGGGGGGGAGGGGGGGAACGCTAGAAGGAATTCCGATTGTGTGTGGCAGGGAGAAATCAGTGCACTGCGGGGTTGAGGGAAAAGCATAGGGGCTAAATGACAGAGATGAAAGCCTGTGTACAGATCTTAGGTTTAAGGGAAACGCAAATACAGAAGGGTCTGACGAAAGGGGAAAAAACGGTGGCACCTTCGCTACAGGGCGTAGCGATTTCGGGGAGGGGGGTCCAACGAAAAAAAAAGTGTGGTCAACCAAAGATCACAGGAGGGGAAGGGTCAAAAACTGGAAAGCCCGAAAAGAGCAACATTTTGGGAGGTACGATGTGGGGGACGAAACGATAAACAGGGACCAAGTTATCTCGCACGGCGTCTTTCGAGCATGGTGAGGGAATTCTAGGGCAGACGGAAACTACCACTTGAAGCAACAGGCCAGGTGAAAAAAAAGGGGCCGATCACGGTTATGGGTTCTGTCCGAGGTGCTCAACGAGGAATGAAAACCCAAGAAAGACGAGGCCTCCGTACGCATAAAAGGAATTCTTTTTCAATCTAATGCGGAAAACAGCACGACAGAAGCCAAGAAGGCTAGTGGCGATGTACGAGCAGTACACAAAGCAAGGGGGAAAACCAAGCTGGGGGCATCGGGGCCCGGAAAAGCAAACGAGGGGGGGTTTCGTCCGTCAATACACCGTGGATGCAACTGCAGGAGAGAAAGAAAAGGGGTAAGAAAGTGAAAGTGCCAGCGTGCTTCTCGAAAAAGGAGGTGAAAGAACGGGAAAAGAAATAGAAAACTCAAACAAAAGCTTAGAAGAAAAGAGTAGATGTGAAAACCGGGGAGAAAGGATACGCCTTGGCAAGGGGACATTAAAAAGCATACCCGGGGGTCCGAACAGGAAGGGTAGGATCCAAAACAATTGGGGAGGGAAAGGGACGAAAAGTCAGGTTGGCGTCGACAGGTCGAAAAGATGGGGTTGGGGGGACGAAATAGGCCCGGGTCCTTCCCGAATTAGGGGCGGATGGGAAAAAGGGGAACAGAAAATAGGAACACAAGAAGACGTAAGAGGATGGGGCAAAAAAGATGAATCTTGAGAGTTCATATCGGAGTAAAGACATCCGGCGAAAATACATCAAAATCCCCAGAGTTCATACCGGCGCTAGAGGGGGGGAAAGGAGGATGGGACCAAGCCACGAAGAACTCCAGAACTTAAATCAACCTTACATCCGACGGGAAGAAAGGTCCACTGCAATTAATATTTCCCCATTTAATTGGACACACCGGGCAGAAAAAAAGGGGGAATCCAAGGGGGGGGGAAATATGAAATGGCACAGATCGGACGTTAAAGAGGTTGGGGGTCAAGGGAGGAAGACCATAACTCGCGCAGCCGAGTACGCATGTGACAAGAGGGGGTTAGGCCCTTGCTTCGCCAAAAAGACTAAGTGGCGTTGAACAGATCGCGATCACGAAATGGTAGATCAAGGTGGCAGAGCCCTCAAAACTCATAACAGCGGGTTCACCTGATTCCACAGGAAAAAAAAAAACAAAATCGAAAACAGGTATCACTCCAATCCATCGTACCCAATATCCTAGAACCGAATTACAGGAAAGACGAGCAAAGGGGGCAAGGGACGAGCATCAGGGCACGAATCCTGTGAAGGCGACCAAAAAGAGAAGCCGAAAATCATATACGCTCTTTGATAGAAATAAAGCAAGCGCCAGTAAACGAGCCTCGATCCAGCCATCTTAAGAACTATGAGACGGGAAACCGGGGGGCATGAAGAGGGGAACTTTGAGACATCGGAAAGACGAAAAGGGGGATGAATTGGCGCAAAAGTAGCGGGAGGGTACTCGAGTGCCAAAAGCGCTTTGTCATCCTTGATCTTCGACTGGTCGGGTGGATTGAAAAAGCAAGAAAGTGGGGGGTCAAGTCCGTGTGCTTTTTTTAAAAAAACGTATAGGGGGCACCCATCGGCAGAGAAAAACAGATATGTTTGCAAAAAAAGCAAAAAGAGAAGATACAGAAGAACGGGGTGATCGCCGGTCTATGATGTTGGAAACAGGGATCAAAGAAGAGATGGGCCGGCGCCACCCGCAGGGCAGCCCCTAGAAAAAAACGCCGCCTCGTTCAAAAAAACCGAAAGGGCGGACTGCACGGGGCGAACATGGAGGGGCAAAGTGGTTTCAGAAAGGAAAATTGAAGAGGCCGGGGGCAGGTAGTTCGGACATCGGAGGGGGACTCTAGGAAAAAGGGGCAACCGCAAAATCCGAAGAAACTAATAAGAAAAAGGTACAAGGGCAACACAAATGATTGTAATCTGTCTTCTCGGGGGAACTGAGGAGTGGGGGTGGAAAGGAAGTGGGAATGGAATCTTCAATCGAGCGTGGGTAGCATCCAAGTGGAACCTGCCCAAGGTCCTCAGCTTGCATTATGGGCGCAGGCTAGAGAAGTAAACGCTTAGGCAAATCTATGTCCAAACAAAACTTCTGACATAAGAAACAGCAACGGGGGGAGGAGAAAATATATCTCTCTGTTTAGAAGTAGGGGGGGAAATCATATTGGAAAAAACGGAAGGACGAATGAGACGCAGCCCCCGGTATCGCACAGGCCGTAGTAAGAGAAAAAAATCGGGCGGTTGACACTGTCTTGCTCCGGACAAAAGATCGGCCAGGAAGGGGCCATAGTAGAACCGCAGTCTCAGCACTGCAAGGGCCTCACAACTCTTCAAGAAGGGAGGGAAACTTGCGGGCAACGGAGGGGGAGGAGAGATGCTTCGGGGACCAACGGGGGGGAATCAAAAGAAAAATAAAATGCCGAACACTGCCGCAGAAGGGACAGGAAGAGTAGTAAAAAAGCCAAACAGGGGGTAGACCTTTGATCCGTGTCAATGGGGTTCATACTGGGGGAGTGTTAAGGAAAAAAGGCGGTCCAAAAGATCAGGGGCTGCAGGGCGGGCGAAAGCCGGCTTATTCACCAAAATCATTAAAACTGTGAAAAAAGCAAAAAGTGCGAGAAAGCTTTTGACATTTGATCTGCGCTGAAAACGAAAAGGGGAGTTAGGAGGGGGGGCCAAGAGAATAGGGGCTACAGTATATAAACCAGCCCATCACCAAACAATGAGGAGGTGTTTCATCACCCAAACGAAAGTCCAGAAAAGAAAGGGTTGAACTGCTGGGGGGCAGAGAGGGACTCAACCGAGGGACCACAAGAGCTTATCTAGAGGAAACCGTGAATAACCAATATGAAACTAATGAGGGGACGAAACGTTGAGCCGAGGGAACTGCTCGGTCACTTGGTTCTGGTGAAAGGGCAGACTTGAGGAGTGAGGGGGAAGGAAAATGGGCTCGGAAAGCGCGGATATGTTGATAAGGCTTGTCGCATACAAAGTCTTGCGTGATAGAGACAGTTGCGGACGCTTTAGGGGGAGAATTATAAATGAGGGAAGAGTACTCAGGAGGGTGATAAATCGCAAACGTGTCAGTGTTTGAGGGGCACGGTGCACTGAGTTTGTGGGTAAAGGGGAAATCTGGGGTCTAAAAAGGGGGCAATCAGGACCCGTGTGCGGTTGGGGGGGAGGAAGAAAGGTAATTTTCCAAATGCACTTCTTGCGATCTATCATCGCGGGAAACTGCAAAAATGGCATGCGGAAGTTAGGGGGAGCCGACACGCAAACAAATAGGGGGCAACGCGCGCCGTCTTTGCATTGAACTAGGCAAACACCCACTCCAAATAGTAAAAGGCAGGGAAGGAAGTACATGTGAAAATAACCAAACACTGTCCGCAAGTATCTCTGACACTGTTATGTGCTCAGGGTGGGATAGAAGGCAGGGAAGAACTTGGGCACTGTAAAAAGAAAAAAGTCGAGCCGTTATAAAGAAGGGCGGGCGAGAGTTGGGTTATATGTGTCAAGCGTATATGAGGGCCTATTTCGTAACATCGTACGTCTCTGGATTGTGTGCCGCTATGTCGGTCCAGCTAAAAAGGGGACAAAAATCAGCTAAGGGGCAGACCGGGACGATGGGGCACCAAAAAAAAAAAAAGGTTGCCTAGCGCCCGTGCCCAACAAAGGTCTCGAACATCGTCAACCAGGTGGTCATCCTTGGAGGCGGAAAAACAAACACCGCCCCCCCAAACAACAAACCAAAAACCCCCCCCAAACCCCCCCCCCCACCAACCCCCCCAACAAAACCCCCCCCAAACCAAAAACACAACAAACCAAACCCAACCAACAAAAAAAAAACCCCAAAAACCCCCACCCACAAAAACCAAAAAAACCCCCCAACACCCACCACCCCCCAAAAAAACAAAAAAAAAAGAGGAAAAAGAAAAAACAAACAACCCCCCCCCCCCCCCCCACCCCCAAAAAAAAAACCAAAAACCCCAAAAAAAACAAACCAACCCAACAAACAACAAATTATAGGGGGGGGAAGGAACTTGCCAGCGTGCCTTAAGAAAGGCCAGACGATTGACACTGTAACG
>Ga0179593_1490951_pt1 | contig 10321 bp, 17 predicted proteins | sample CZODoug2_1_08_16_FD_185931 | JGI IMG/M metagenome (GOLD analysis project Ga0179593, IMG submission 185931) | Vadose zone soil fungal communities from Angelo Coast Range Reserve, California, USA - CZODoug2_1_08_16fungal (PacBio error correction) | ecosystem: Environmental > Terrestrial > Soil >...
AAAAAAAAGGGGTTCACATGGTCGGTCTACGTGGAGCTCGCTTGGGGAAGGGAGGTAAGGAAATTTGGATGAAGATGACGAAAAATCAAGGTCGTTACAAGTCCAATTCAAACCACAGGTGGAAATGACAAGGTGTGGGGAACAAAATAAACGAGCCCTTGAGCAATGCTAAAGGAAGGACGTGGATACATTTCTCGTCTGGGGGATGGCTGCAAAAAACGAAACTGAAGGGGAAACCCAACCACAGATGGAAATATTTGGGGGGGGGGGGATGGGTTCTCCGGGTCCTGCCATTTCAAGCGGGAAGTGGAAGCGCGAAACTCATCTTCCTTTCAGAAGAACAGGAAGAAACAACTTATCAGGTCGTTTAATGATCTTCGGTTAGGTTAAGGATGCGTAACTTTTTCGAAATGCTAGAAGGAAAATACCAGTGAACTGGACCGAGGGAAGAAGGGAGGAAAGAGTGTTAAGAAAGAAAAAGTGCAAATACGCCATTCGGCAAGAGTGGGGTTTGCAGATTTCTGAAAAAAGGATTTGGGTTTCCGTACAATCGGTGAGAGTCGGGGGGGTCAAGGACAAGGCAATGGAGAAATCAGGGGACTGCAGACTCCGAGTTAGGGGTTGCAGAAACGTGGGGTCCGGAACAGTACGACTTCTGGAGCTTCAACGACGAAGGGGAAAAACCGGAACTAGGGGGGGTGACACGTGCAAGAGTGAGGGTGGAAGGCCGGGTGGGGTTGAAGGCATGAGAAGGAGAAAGAGTAACAATTTTGCGACCACCGAAGGCGGGGGGAATTGGGGGGGAACCAGCGGCCCTCGTGATCACCAACAGCGTTAGAAAAGGTCGAAGAAAAAGCGCGCCGGGAGATGGGGACGGGATGGTTGCTGCGGACGTAACCGGGGACGTCCATCAAGAATTATTCGGAAAAGAAAGGAGAAAAATCTGCCTTGGAAGGACGAAGGGAGGGGACCCGCTCCGTTATAGTTTTGGGTGCGGGTCGGGAATTCCGCACTTTTGCGGGCGGGAAAGAGGCAAACTCAGAATTGTAGTGAGGAAAGGAGAAAGAAAGAAATCTTCGAAATCCTAACGTTCTCTCCCCATGAAAAAGATAGATCAAGGGGGTGGTGTAAAGTAGGGGCCGGAGGGCGAGACCAGACATGAAGTGCATTGTCCGGGGGCACACGGCCTGCTCCAATCTACTCGGGAGGAAGAAAATCAGCCGATTCGGAACAAACAGGGTGCACAGCGAGACTGTGAAAAAAAAAGAAAGACAGCGGAGGACGAAGCTTCTGGCACGATGTGATGGAGGGATTGAAAGTCATATCTCAAGAAAAGACTTGAAGGCTATGCGTTGGGGGAAAAGGAGGGCCGGGTCGGGGGTATGAACGCTCAGGGACGGATGAAACTTTTGGGGGGTGCAAGAAATTCGTCAGCAAGGGGGAAATGTGTTTAAAACTCAATATAAAATGGAGAAACGCGTCTGCAACATAGCCTCATGACTGAGAAAAAGGTAGAATGCCGTAGCAAGAAGCGGAGGGGGTCTCGGAAAAGACCATCTCTAGAAACAAAAAAAAGGAGGGGGTAAAAAGGATAGGAACAAGGCCCGCAGACGAGGCCGGATGGCGGGACCAGTTGAGGGCTCGCTCTATATCTTGGGGGGCTTCAATGTGAGGCAGATTTCACAATTAAATCGGGAAGCAATTGCTCGGGAAAACTAAAAAAAAGCTCTTCATAGGCGCTCATAGCGCGGGGAAAGGGCCTCAAAAGGGGGGCATCGTTCGGAGAAAAAAATTTCATCTGGGTACACCTAGCCTCATAGGAACGGAAGATTCAAACAAGGGAAAAACTTCGGGAAGTGAGGCTATTAGTTCAACAGAAAAAAACATAAGGGGGAAAAGGGAAGAGAATTCCAAGAGATCCTCTTATGGAAGGCGTGCGGGGCCCATAGAAGCCTTTCAAAAAACAGGTGGTAGCGCGGGGACTGCTGGGTGCGGCTCGAAAGACACGATGGTGGAGAGGCAAAAAAGCACCCCCTACTCACATTATTTGTACGTGAGAGAAAAACCCTACTGCTTCTTACCCCAGGTGGAAAAGAATCGGGGGGAAAAGAGGAGATGATGCAGAAAGGATTTCGAAATGAGGGTATCCGGGGCAGAGGAAAATTTCGTTGGGTGGGCCCAGGAAGAAACGTGGGAAGGCCAGAGAAACCAACATCAGACGGTCCAGAAATTAGAAAAGCATCAAAAGTTGGGGACTCTTGAGGGGGAAAAAAAAGAATGCCGACTGACCGACGATTTTCCCGATCAAGCCATGAACCAACAAACAGCCGGACCCAGCTAAAAAGAGAGGCGGGTGTCCGGGCGACAGTCAATGAACGAGTTTTGGGTGGAGGGAGCAACGGGGGGAGACTGGTAAAAATCAAAGCACAGTGCAGGGTGCAAAAAATTCGAAAAGAAGGGGGGTAGCTTAGAGGCCGAAGAAAAAACAAAAGTATTACAGCCATAAGAGGGCAGGATGGAAAACAAGAAGAATGTTGCAGTCTGAGGGAAGCAGCCATCGCTTATTTGTCACACCAAGAAACAACAGGAGATAACTGGAAGGGGAACTTGCAGTGAAGGAGGAGGGATCGGTGGGGGGCCAGTGAACGCAAAAGATAACCTCCCGGTTAAGGGACAGCACAAAGTCCGGGGGGGCGAATCAAACTGGAAAAAACTATACAGGATGTTGGCCGGGTAAGGTCGGCCCAAAGTCGTGAGGTACAGTGTCCAGACGACAAAGGATTTGGAGAAAAAAAGGTCGACGAATTAAAACGGTTCCGAAAGGAGTCACAAAAGAACGAAAAGAAAAGCTACACGTTCAAAGGATGACTCCGCCAGCAATGAATTGGGCAATGACGAATTGCAGGTAGTAACCCTCAGGAAACGGACGCCGGCGATACAAAGAAAAATCGAAACAAGTGGTCATCCCATCACAAAATGGAGGAAGCTAAAGTACCAGCAAAAAGAGTCACGGAATCGGGAGTGTGGGGGGACAAAGCACAACGGGTCAGGCCCAAGTGGCCAGTGGAAGGGGGGGAAATGGGGGGCCACATGGATCCAGAAGGAACTGTACAATACCGGAATGCTAAAAAAATTACGGGAGCCACGGCGAACCTAAACCGGAACGTTGTGGGGAAGGCACATGCCTTTCTCTTTAAAGGACTTCAGGGTTCACACGACCGCACCTCGGGCTTCAGGGGTCAATTCCGTTTCAATCGGCACAAAAAAAGATTACGGCGGAAAAGCCTGACCTAAAGAAGAACTGATCGCGGAGAAAAAGTAGACGGCAGGAATAGTTTGCAGAGTTTTAATGAAAAATGCAAAATGGGGGATAGCGAACCGGGCGAGCGAAGGGGAAAAGAAAAAGAAAAACCAAAATGAGCTGAAAACAGGTTGGGTGTTAATCTCACGAGGCCTAACCGTGGACGCCTTAGCGACGATTAAAAGATACCTGAGTCTAGGGTCCCACGATAGGACGACGGTTTGAAAGGAAAAAGGGAACATTCCTCGGGCGTCCCTCTCAAATTATTGTCATGAACCTAGATAATTAGAACTGGAAAATACCCGGGAATAATGCGCAGCCGCGGTTGAGAAACTTTCTTGTGGGCGTGTTTTAAAGCGATAGGGAACATGGATGAGGATCTGCTGACGCATCAAGACCGGAAGCGGCAAGCCAGGAGAGTCATCGGAGGAAGCCTAAGAAAGGCAAGGGGTGGAGAAGACATTCAGGGGAAAACTCGTACCATAGGTGGGTATGGGGGAGTTGTCCAACACATGTGGAAAAATCTTGCACTTACATGAGGGAAACGAGGCAAGGTAGAGATGAGAACTAGAGGAAAACACATCCAAAAGCGGCCTCTAAAGCCTTGAGCATGACTTGTCAAACGAACTCGTCTAGGGGAAGAGGAGGAATACGGGGGAAGGTGTCTGGGAAAGACACGTAGGAGTAGGCACTAAACGCCGGCCGACAATAAGCGTACGCCTCGTCTCTAACATAAAATGAAGAAGAAGGAGAGAACTACATACAACTTTCGACGCAAGGGGTCAACGTGGTGGGCTGAAAGGAGGGAGCCAAGGGATAGGTCATGCGAAATATGGAAGAAACTTGAGAGCTAACGCGTTTGTTAACGTCCGGCCAACTAAGGGTGGGCTTTGCTTCGCCGGAAAAAAGGGGACACCCAAGGATCCTTTTTAGGTTCAAACGGTCTTGCTACTTGAAGTGTGCTAGGGCCGAACATCTAACCGAGGGAGAAAAATTGAGAAGACCATATCAGGGGGATTTATCAATCTGGCTTCAACTCGGTCGGATTGCCGAAGAAAAAGGATGCCCCGGCTTAAAACGCCGAAGGGGGGGCTTAAAGGCGCGCAGAATCATAAAAAGAACGGGACAGGGGCCCAAGTAACTGAAGTAGGGGGAGGCAAAATGAAGAAAATGGATTAACGGGCAATGCAGAGCGAAAAGTCTCAAGGTTCTCAACAACAAAAACGAGGGGAAGAGAGTGTCAGGGCGAGATATAAGAGAAAGGGTGATAGAAGAAGGAGACGTGTAAAGTCCACTTCTCCCGAGATGGTGTCTGCCAGGAGAAAAAAGGATTTAAGGAACCCAAAGAAGAGGGCATGAAAAGTTGGGTCGGGGGATAGTCTCACGTAAAAAAAAAAAAAAAAAAAAAACATACCACGATGGCGAAAAGAAATAACGGAACAGGCTCAGTACGGGGAAATTGGTAGCTGACGGGTCGAAACCGAGGTCGGTCGAGGATCCGGCAAGAAAGGTTCAGAAGAATCGATTTTAAGTGGACAAACATAGCGTCATAGTGGAGTGGATAACAGGAGGGATCTATGTGAAAAAAGAATGGCAAGGTCGCCGGAGAGGCTGATAATGCCTCTGAAAACGAAGGCACACCGGGGGGCAATAAAAGCTGTGCGTCGAGTTGGTCACCGAAGAAAGAGAGCGACGACTGCGTCACAGAGGAGTGTCAGGGGCAAAGCAGGTGAAAAATACCGATCTTAAGCGGGCCGAATCCGGCAAAGGTGGACAGGACAGATCGAGCCGATGTGAGTGAAGCGTCTTTTCTTACGTAGGAATTCAGTCGCCGAATGGTTAGATATATCAGTGGAAATCCTCAGGCAGAGACGTCGTTGGCGCAAGTCGGAATAGGCCCAGGGGTTTGGGGGGGGTGCAGACAAAATTTCAAATACGCCATCAAAATACTAGGTTGAGATAACAATTGAGATAGCAAAAAGATGCCACAACTGGAAGGAAGAAAGAAGGGATACAGCTTCCAAGCTGAAAAGTTCGTGAAGACAGCATTAAGATGGGGGACCAAAACCTCAAGGATAAAGCTAAAAATAGAGACTTGGATCAAAAACGGCGGCTGAAAGGTGGAAATTATTGGAAAGGACTACTAGGGAAAATGGATAACGACGGGAAAAATATCCGAAATGAGGTGTAAGTTGAAACAGGCCGATCGGGTTGAATGCGCAGTGAGGAGAATGGTGAAGCAGGACCTAGAGCGCGTTTCAAGAAAACGTGCCTCGGGAAAAAAACCATTGTTCATCCTCATTACGCTTGGGGGCGAGGTGAAATTGAACAGAGCAAGTTGGTAGAGGGCAACATGGTCACACTGCAAAAGGAAGAGAAGTACGTGGAAGAGCGATGGACTCTGATTAGGGAAGGACCCTATCGTCTTTGGGAGGGGAACGGGGAGAACAAGTCGAGTCCCGAAAACGAGGACCGGTCCTTTGGCAGCCCAGCAGGTATTTAAAAAAAAAGAGCAATCAGGCTTGGACTTAAAGAATGTTTAAATGGTCGGGGTAAGGGTGGGCCGCGCAGAATTTTTGATGAAAAGGCAGTGAGTCTAAATGGTCTGGATAAGAATTTAAAAACACGGGGGACGGTGAGCATTACCATTTGTTGTGGTGCCACACACTCAGGGCCCGGAGAGGATCCAGGCCTGGCGATTCAAGTAGGAGGCTTACGGGGGAGGTGGGTGTAGGAACCGCTGGACCTGTATGGCGGAGGTTACTCCTGGCCACGGCAGTGCCTCTGTGGAGGGGAGAACTGAAGCAGAGGAAGACAGGTGATGCGCAGGGGAAAAACTAAAGGGGAAAAGAGTGTAGCTGAGGCGGTTCAGGAAGCGGTCCTGAAGTGTGGAACTGAAACGAGGCCGAAGGGGACCTTGCGGAGGTCATTGGACGTGTACACGAATGTGGGCATCAAAAGCCAAACATACTCAGGAGTCACTAGTGGGTTGTGGAGAGGGAGTAAAAAGAAGAGGTGTGAAAAGGGGACTGGAAATACTGGTATGATCAGTATTCACAGGCAATAAAAGAACCTGCCTAGAAGGTCAAGGAAGTGTACCGGGTTGATCGGTGGGGTTCCAGTAAGGAACCAGGTGAAGGAAGGCCCCTCGCCTTGGGAGACGTGCGAGTGGGGTACAAGCCGATTGCAGTATTATGGAGTGGGTATCCAGTGTTGTTGAAGGAGGCCTGAGACACTATGGTTTGGGGAAGATTTGTAGCAAAGCAACTTAGGGGAGGGGTGTGCCTTTGGGGGACCGAGTCTACAACGGGGGAGATAAAAAAAACCTAGTGAATGAAACGCAGGGTTCGAGGGAGTGGTTGAGGCACCGAACGCTGCGCCGGGAATTAAAATCGAAGGAATTTTGGCTTGGGCTTCCATAGAACATTTCTCCTATGATATGAAGGGAAGGGAACAAGAGGTTTTGGGGTTGAGGAGGGGGGGAATTCCAGTGCTGAGAAGGACCCAGAAGGTGAATATCTGCAGTAAAAAAGCAAGAGCATCAGCACATCCTCGGACCAAAAGGATATCAATGGTGGGGAAGCAGCTTGACGACGAAAGAAAAAAGAATGATGGGAAGGACGGACATAGAGGAGGGGAAATGACCGCAGAAGGGCCGCACACATACGAAAACACTAGTAGATACAAGAACAGGGGCAAAAAGAAGTTGGACCCGCCTACATTGGGCCATACGAGAGGAAGCTTCGTTCTGGCGTTGGGTATTTCTTTAAGGAACAAGATCAAATCAAGAAGTGTTAATATGCGTTGCCGGCCGGCGTCTAGGGAAAAAAAAAGTTGGTAGGCTGAGACGATGCCATGGGAGGGGCCGAGACGTGCTGCTCCCGCTATCAGTGAGGCGCTTTGATATAAGCAGGCTTAAGCATGAAAAGATGGGAAAACATAGCTAGGAAGCAAATAGAGGGGAGCGATTGCGGAAGTACATTCACAAGGGATAGGCGGAACACGGGAAGGGCCATCAGAGAGAAGAAACGCGAGGAAGAGAGAGGGAATCGGAACGGAGGGCCGCTCTTCTACATTTTAGGCCGGGCAAGCAATAATGGGGGATGCCATTAGAATGGTACATTAGGGAAGGTTGAAGTCTATTAAGCGCTCGAGTAGGGGAACGAGAAAAGGAAAAAGAATTGGAACAGTGGAGTCGTTGCGAGATAACACAAAAATTGTTCTTATCGAAAAACAAAGCGGTGAACGGTGCTGCCAATAGTAAAACTTCAAAAGAGATTGAGGCAATAGGAATCAAAAAATCTCCATAAGAGAAAAAAAGAGTAACGCGCTTCTTGAATGCGTGCGGTCCTCACGAGAGGGTGGCACCCGTGTGGGCAAGAGGTTGACAAAATGGATTCAGGCCATGAAGAAGATGCGACAGGACATCCAAACTGCAAAGCGGAATTTGACTGTAGCTACCAGACGGACACCCTAAAACGACCAAAGAAGGGTAAGAGGGGGCAAGCGGGGGAGAGGGAGGGGTTGGAGGGGGGGGATCCTAAGGGGGAATTGGTAGTGGTGGGGCACATCGGAACTCAAAGGGAAAATAATACACCGACTCAAACCAAAAGAGAAAAGGAGGGTCACAGGAACGGTCAGGAAAAGGGAGGAAGACTGTTCGGCAAAATCCGAAAACGGGTATGAAACCGACATCTTTCCCGATCAGGCCTATAAACTATCAAAAAGAAATAGAGGAAAGGAGAGGTGTGTTCTGGAAAGAAGAGGTTTGGGGGAGATCACAGACGCGTAAAGAGGGGCCACATCACATGCTTGTTGGGGGGGGGATCAAAAAAATAGGGACTAGGGGCGCTAAAATCAGGGACGGACAGTGAAAACAATGGGTTCTAAGGAACAATCCGAGTCAATCGGCATTGAAATGAGCACTGTTGAATGGCTTCTTTTAAGCTAAACGGGGAAGGTACTGAAAGGAAACAACGAGCACATGTACTGGAAGGGAAAAGGGGGAGGCGGAAAGGGATCCGAATGCCTTTCCCTAAACCAATCGTCACATTTGGACGAAGAGAATCCTTTGGTCCATAAGAAATCCGACAAAACCACGGGAAGGTGATGGAGGGATGTGGGATTTAAGAAAACATCGTGTACAAGTCCAAGGCTGCGCAGGAATTGAAAAGAGGGGGGGAAGAGCAAGGGACAAGAGGAAGAAAGCTTGAATGGAAAAACGAACTATAACTTTCAACTGAAGGCTCCTTGATAAGGATTCCCGGACACTCAGGATTGTCATTATGAAAAACCTCGGTAAAAGGCCGAAACAAGATCCACAGCGCAGATCAACTCTTCTGAAGCACATGAAGCCTCAGGAAGGTGATAACGTCGCATCAAGAAGCTCAATTGCCGAGGGGGTGTCGGTGCATAGCGGGGGAGGGGCAAAATGGAAAGTGTTGGATGCTCACCAAACCATGGATGCAAAAATCTTTCATTCCAAATCCTTATGACCGTCCAAAAGGACGAGAAAAAGAGAACACACGACCATGAAAAGGGGGAAGGGCGAAAGCCGGGGGAAGAATTGAAATTGACGATGAATGGCTTTGCCACTACCTTACTACTTAAACTTACTAACGGGTAAAAAGTAAGTTTCAACCGAGAGGCATATCCGGTGAACTGAGGTCAAAAGAAAGAAGAGAAATGTCAGCGCTGCAGGACTTTTTTTAAGTGGTGAATTAAGTTGCTTATAAAGTATAAAATGGTGTCGCAGGACCGGCTCAAGACCCGGATCAGCAGGGAATGCTCGGAAAAAAAGAAAAATGGACGTTTGAAAATCACTAGGGCGCATTGACACTCTTGGGTGGAAACGACAGCTCGAGACGGCCATATCAACAGGGAAACGAACGGGGGGTGAGACGGATGCATGTCTCAGAGCGAGGGGCGCGAGACTGAGTGTGTGAAAGCCACCAAAAAACCGGTGACGGCAACTCGTCTCTATAAGGGATGGATCAAGAAAAACGCGAGAGAAGTAAAGGGAAACCAGGGGGGAATGGCCACGTGCAAACTAAACTACAAAAAACACTTAGAGGGGGGGCGAAGGGGTGGACTGGACTAGGCCACACGAAATGCGGAAGCTTGCGGACTGACGAATCAGAAGGCAGTCACAAAGAGAGCGAGCGAGGATTAAACACAGAAAAGACTCTGGAACTCCGGGGGAAAGGGAAGACTACTCAGTGGTGAAGGTCCGTGGACATCCGAGAGATCTGCAACGACTTATTTGGCTGGAGATCAGACAAACTCTGCTCGCTTTGGGGGCAGGCAGTGAGCTCAAGTCGGGCAACCGGAAAATAATGAAGGGGGAGAGAAGAGAAGCGGGAGGATGCTAAAGGGAGAGACGTTCCATAGAAAAAACAAGCGAAATCTGCGATAATTCTCTCATCATCTGAGCGGTCACACTCGGGAGATGTGCTCGGCGGTCAAATAAAGGTATTTGCCGCAAGATCGGTAATGTCCGAACTGGGAGGGGCCCTACACTTAGTGAGTCTCCAAATCGAGAACCGCATTAGGGCACAGGAGAGGAACAAAGAAGAAGTCTGGGGCGGTCAAACGATGTGAAAATACCATGGAAGGATATGGATCTGGAGCTCACGAGTGCCGAACAGTGAGAAGTTTGGGTATGAAAAGTAGCCCGAGGTTTGTTCGGGAAAGGAAAGGGGAACAGGGAACGACCGGGGTTGGAAACTTGGGGAACGCATCGCTGATGGTCCTGGGAGAGAGAACGCTGACATCGGGCAGAACCAAGCTAAAAACCGCATGAGGAAAGAGAGAACAGCTTTTAGGAGGGGATTGCCAATAGTTGGAGGTAAGGGCGGCGAAGAGAAAAACTTAGGATGCAACTTCGTTCAGCACTTCTTTACGGAGCTGCGTCAGGGGGAAACATAACGAAGAGGCGAAGAAGACAGGCAATCCACGGTTGGGCTGTTTATGCTTACTCGAACCAACACGGGTATTTCAGAGTTTCTAGCGAGGGGGAAA
>Ga0179593_1570932_pt1 | contig 10321 bp, 8 predicted proteins | sample CZODoug2_1_08_16_FD_185931 | JGI IMG/M metagenome (GOLD analysis project Ga0179593, IMG submission 185931) | Vadose zone soil fungal communities from Angelo Coast Range Reserve, California, USA - CZODoug2_1_08_16fungal (PacBio error correction) | ecosystem: Environmental > Terrestrial > Soil >...
CCGCTTTTTATTAGCAGTGGGGGGGGGTCTACGCAATGCTTACTTCACTTTGTGTTGGTCGCCTGCGGCAAACAGGCGCCTTGAGCGCTTATATTTGGGCGAGACAGAGAGAGAAAACGTAGTGCGCTACACTCTGGAATACTGCAAGTCCGCAAAGAGTGAGTGTCGGATGCGGGGCCCGCGCAGCCCGACACGCAGCGTGAGCGGGAATACTGCACAATGGCGAGAAGGGCTACCGAGGAGAACAAAAAAAAAGGCAGGCAGTTCTACAAGCCGAGTAAGCATCAAGGATGCGAATCTGGCCGTCAGTGAAATGGGGTGTCAAGGGAGGGAAACCAGGACTTTGCAGGCAGCGGGAAGGATGAGGCTCTGATGGTTAAACTGATTGAGTTAAAAAATGACAGCAAGGGGGGAGGAACTGGTCTGGCTCGGTAAAAATAATCTTTATCCTTCTACCTCACTTAGGCAAAGTTGCTGCATGAAAGACCTGGACTTGTCTTCGGAGAAAGACGCGCCCGAGGGAGAGAAATAGAAACCATATAGAGGGGGTTGTAAGGGGGAGACCTTCGGTCCTTTCCTACGAATACGTAACCGGGACCCGTGCCGCAAAAAAAAACACTAAATTAAAATAGCGTAGGGCAAGAGGAGAAGAAAATATCGTTGCGGCGAGGCGGGTGCCATTCCACCTTAATAAGGTCGTGCTTCGGAACCGCGCTCGGAGCGAAAAGGTGATTACACACGCTGGAGGAGGGAGGGGGATAAGTCGAGTCGAGGCAGGTTCTTGATGCACTTTCCCTGATCAGTCACACACATCGTTGCGTGGTTCAAATCTATCTTGCGGAGAGAACGGAGGACGAAGCAAGCGGAAGGGCGCGTCGTGGTATTCTACATGTGTTGATCGTTGACTAACGGTCCGGTAGGAATAAGGTGTTTTTGAAGAGCACAGGCCAAAGGGATTAGGAGGGATTCCTAACTGGGCCGGAATGCTGGATTGGTTGAGTAGTCGGCGGCTGCTTCCCCTGGCGGGAAAGCGACTAACGTCATCTTGAAAAAGAGGAGTGGAAGGGGCGGGAGGGGGAACTCAAGAGAGGTGAGGGACGCTTCTACTGGGTCAAGTGTGAGAACGGGAGGAAGGCTGATGTGAAAAGGAAGTCAGGAACGCGAGGATACAAACTAAGCGAATGTGGAAAGGAGAATTGGGGGGTTACGGTCGTATATGGATGACAACCCGGTGATAATGTCCTGCGCGCTCGGGTACAGACGGCAGGGAAAAGGAGGGAAACGGGTTGCAAGCAATGAGAAAGAAGGTAAGGGGCGCGTCTAAGTAAGGGGGGGAAGGTGTCCCCAGAATCGGGGGGAAGATACGGGTTAGACGATAATATTAGCCGCAATAGTTCGGCATCCGTTTCACCCTTCAATAAGACCGTGGAGGGGGAGTCTATGGCAGTCATGATCATTCGCATCAGGACGGAAGGTATGGGGGGGGGAGAAAAAGGGAAACGACAAAAGATGGCACAGTTTTTTTTCCCATGTTGGGCCTTTAGAGGATGCCGTCGAGGCACAGAAGACAATGAGTGGCAAGAGGGACGGAGGGTTTAGTGAGCGAAAAGGATTTGGAAGGAAGGCGGGGAGAAGGACGACGATAGGCCTAGTGAAACGCATTTAATCTAGCTCGGGTCTCATTATTGAGAAAGGCATCAAAGTAGATATCTCTAGTCCGTCGAAATGGTTCCAGTGCCAAAGATTGTAAAAAATATGATGGAAAGGTCGCAAAGGGGGGGTTAAGTTCCTCAAAGCAATCTCTGCAGTGGTCCATCACGGGAGGAAAGGCTGCGAGCTCTAAACAGCCAGGGGAGGGAGTGAGGGTGTCTAGAAGTAAAAGCCGCGGGGCATAGAAAGCGACCAAAGGTCAAGAAATGACTCGGGGGCCCTTCAGGGGAGGTAGAATTGAATCATTCATGAAAATCTAGGGGATTTGGCGATGCTCGTGCAGCACAGAACCAGTATTCACTGTGAACTGGGATACATATTAGGGATATAGAGAGAACATGAGAAAGAGGAAGCGAGGGGGGAGGTGGTTGAAGGGAAGGAGACAACGGCGCGCAGGGGGAATGGCCGGTGTTGGGAAGAGTTTATTAACTGTTGCGCTCGCTAACCTCGTCTGTCCATGATATACAAACAACAAAAACGTAGGATTGATATAGAGACCTGCGGATTGGCGGGAGACGCACTTTCCCCCAAACAGGAACGGAAATGAAAAGCCCTCAGAAGGGAGGGAAAAGAGGTCATTTACAACCCCGAAAAATAAGGGGTCAGCATTGTCTCCAGAATCCCTCTCCACCCTAAATCTGGGAGGCCGGCCCAGAGCATCCCTGGTAAAAAAAAGTTAACACGCATAGAAAAAGGGGGGGGGAGCCCAAAATATCGTGTGGGAGCTGTTATCCTGGCAGCATGGGACGGGGCCCCACGCTCATTTATTGAACGTGGGTTTAAACGAGTCGAGTAACCTCAGTCGTATCTGATAGAAAACCTAAATCAGCCTCGGGGATGCTTTACGCTAGAACGGATCCGGAAAAGGAGGAAACCCAGGCTGTTGGCAATTGCCGATTGGGTATGACGCCTTCAACGAGGAGACCGTTGCCAGAGCTGGCTCTTTGCCCGAGAATAACGGTGAAACGGGGGGGAGGGACGATATTACGACTACGCTCCTTTCTGAAGACCAGAGGCCAGCTAGCATCACTTACGCTGGCCCTCACCAAATCTGATAAGTAAGAGAAAAGAAGAGGAAGGCAGCGAAGAGAAAAGGAGGGTCAACAGAGGGAAAGATCCAGGGACTCGAAGCCTCAGTAACCTGCTCAAGCTGCCACTCCAGGAAAACTGGGCAGTTTGACATGCATTGAGGACATCGGTAAAGGGTAAGAGATGCGATGCTGATCTGAAAGAAGGAACATAAGGTCTCACTAGCGGAACGTACCACCCCCGACATAGATGCCACGGGAAGGATAGGAGAAAAAAAGATCGGAGACAAGATGATAGGGAAGATCGCTAAAACAAAGTAAGTAGACTCGCCACTTCACCGTACCTTACTGGGAGCATGGTAGCTGTGACAACTTCTTGCAAGTGCCCTCACGGTACAACCAAGAGCCGAGAGGAAAGGCGTCGCATTTGGGGTCCCTCCTGATTCAAGGGGCTACTTCCCACCGTCGCCTTTGCCGGGAGGAGGTCCTTTCGTCGCTTCTCTAGAAACCTCGCGCGTTAAGAAGGAATCGACCTCGGCACGCGTGAATGCTCACCAGTAATGGATGACCCGCCGACACAAAATACCAAAAGAGGGGAAGACATGGAAAAATCCAGCCCACAGCTGGGTTCAGAGAAGTTCGCGATCTCCAGAAAAGCGGTGGTAAAAGAGACGCCTTCGCCTCGTGGTCAAAAAGGAGGCAAACCTCAACTCCACTCAAACAGATCCTGCCCAAGCGCTGGAATCTAAAACCTGTGACAGCTTGCTCGCGAACTTGAGAGAGAAGTTTAAAAAAAGGAAACCTCCACATCAAGCTGTGAGAACCACGAAAGATAGAGAAGCCGGAATGAGAAGGGCTCCACATAAAACAAGCACTATATATTTGAAAACAAGACATCCTCAGTGGACTAGGATCAGGTCTAACAGAAAAGGGGCATCGCAAAAGGGGGGGCAAAACACCCTATCGACTGACCTCCCACCAAACGTAACCGACCAGACGGTGTGTTTTTCACACCCCTCTGCCAGCCTCGCAGGGGAGGGGTCCTGAATGCAACACCTCCGAAGTATTTAGGATGGAACAAGAAAGCGCCGCCGAGGAGTATCTCCCTCTTGTAAAGGTTTCTTCATCTGGTGTTTTTGGCACGGTGTCGAAGGGTGTGGGGGGGAAAAATTCTTGATTAATAAATGGAAAACGCAAATCAGTATACACACGATAACAGACAACAGAGAGAGGGGAGGGGGGCTTAATGCGCGGATGGATCGGAGGCCTTCAAAAGGAAAACAGACGGCGTCGGCATGCAGGAAAGACCAGGTCTCCGTTCGGCGCGAACTGCCCGCGGAGCAAATCGGGCACAGAAAGTGAAAGCGCACCCACCCTTAATGTTTAATAGGGAGGCAGTCATCATGACAACCCAGATTATCTGCTCAACCCCCCTTTCTGCACCAGAAAACCTAGACAGGGGAAATCGAAGCCCTGCTCGCTCAGGGCGCCTCAAGAGGGAGAGGAACTGAAGGTTGGGGGGGTTTAAGGCAGTAGTAAGAAACCATCTCATCTCGACATTGACGCATTGTCACGCTCGCGGAAAAGAGCTGGGTGGGGAGGGATGAGGGGGAGGGGGATAGACAAAACAATCTACACTGAAGAGCAAAGCCTACGACGGGGGCCCGTATTTTATCGCCATAAAAGAGGAGTCGGAGGGAGGGAGAGGCCAAACACCATCCCTTCTCTCAGCAGAAAATGTCTTCCGCAGCGAAACTAATACCCAAGAGAAGTCAGGCAAATGGGAGTTAAGCCCCCACAAGGCTAAAGAATACCGGGCTTACCCGTCCTGCAAACTCATAAAGCTGACTTCTCAACAACACCAAGTGTATGAAATAGATAAGGATTAGGGATTTAGAGGAAGGGTCACGGAGTGGGTATGTAGAAGAGGTTTGTGGGCTACTCAAGTGATCTACCGTCTCTTTTATTGTTTGGGGACTTGGTCCGGAGTGACATCTGCGCGGCGGGAACCTATATGTGGGTGGTCGGGATTCCTATCAACTAATCCTTGTCGAGAAAAAAATAGCATCCACGAAAATGAATGCCTCTAGGAAAGTGGCGGATCTGGGGGTTCATCCAACTTACGCAGAGGGAGCTCGTGATACTGGGAAAAGTTCTATATTTTTGATTACAATGCGGCGGCGCAAAAAAAACTGCAGGCTTCTAAGGAGGAGTACTAGACTGTCGAGATCTGTCCCCCACCGCAGTTTGCTGGGAGGGGGTACGAAGGAGGGGGTGACGGCAAGAGGTGAAGGATAAGTCTTGTGGCCAATGGCTGTTCTCTTAAACGCGCCGGGGGAAAAAAAAAAAGGTCTGGATAGATGTGTTGGGTCAAGAAGCAGGGATCACTGCGCCCTCGTGGTGGCGTCCATGCCGTTCTTTGGGAAGGGAAGGCGGATCCATCGCGAATAGAGGGAAAGACTAGAGAGACCGGGGGTAAAAGGGGGGGGGGGGGGGGGGGGGGGGGGGGTGGGGGGGGGGGGGGGGTGGGGGGGGGGGGGGGGGGGGGGGGGGGGGGGGGGGGGGGGGGGGGAGGAAAAGAAACTCTTCTTGGTAGCTTAAATGAGTCAACACCGTCTTCACCGGTTACTAAAACACAACGAAGAAGGAAGGCACTGTAACGTATGATGGTAATCTATGAAATCGCTTTTCTCTTTTCCCGTTTGAAAAGACTCAATTGGTGTTTTCTATAAGGAGACTCATCTGGCATCAAAACCAAGGATTGTCAGGACTGTACGGTAAGATAGTCGAGGCAAGGATGCGGAGCACTTTTAGGATACGTGGGTATCCCCACACACATCTTGTATTTTTCTTTCTCTCTCAGTTATATAGGAGGGGGGCGTGAAGCCGCGCGAGAGGGCAAAGCAGGGGGTATCGAAGGGGGAGACGGGTGCCGTCAACGGGAAGAGCGTAAGGGGGTCTCTACGCTTGCACCGGGGCAGATGATTCCTACCTTTCCAATCTGAGGAGTTTGGGGGGGGTCCTATAACGGTCAATGCTCTGCTGAAGGAAAAAATGAAGAGAGTCGAAGTGCGAGGGGAAACAATCTTATGTCTTGAGCCAAGGTGATCCAATATCTCGGTAGGTTTCTCTTGCTGGGGTGGGGTGTTGGTGGGGGGGGGGGGGGGGGGGGGGGGGGGGGTGGGAAAAGCCAGTCTACTTTATAGACATTTCCTATTCTACCTCTTCTAGCGAAGACTTTTCTATAATCTAAATGTGAACTCTTCAAGGGCGAAAGGGGAAGTATAGGCAGAAAGGCGAAACACTGGTACTTATACAGGGGATCGCGCTATGTTGGGTAATGGCGGCCGTTGGTGGAAAGAGGGAAAATGAGCAAGCAGGGTAACGGTGCGAGGTCTACTACGGGTGTCCGTCCAAAGAACTTAGCTTATCGGATTAAAAAGAGAGAGTGGGGGGGGAAAAAGAATTGGGGACCACTTGGCATAGTCAGCGGCCTGGTGGCCGTTTAGAGGGGAAAAGAAAAAGGGAGGGAAAGGCGGGGGAAATTCAGGAAAGAAGGAAATCAATGGAAGAGGGGGAAAAATATTGCTCAATGTGGGTTTGTGGGGATTTAAATTAATATTTATGGGGGAACGATGGTATTTGCCTTCTATGGGTACAGGATGCCGTCGAGTGGTCAAGAAGATTATTGAGGGGAAAATCAAGGCAGTAGCGGGAGAGGCAAGCATGCTTTGAGCATTATCGAAGCTAGATCCTAGATTCCTGGAGTCCATGAAGGGGGGAATCGAAGAGTCTTCTTTCTATCCATCGTCTCATATCGGAGAGGCCAGTCTTGGAAGTGCCAATTGAGGCTGGCAAAACATTAGGTTACGTGGAGAGGTGGTAGATCCAATATAGCAATTCCGTCCAAGGGGTCAGATGATGGGCGGTACGTGAGAGCGTCTCACATACGCCAAAGTCTCTGTCTTTGATTTTAGAGTCCCTGCAGGGAAGAGAGACTCAAAGGTTCCATACATTGAAGAGTGTGGGAAAAAAAAAAAAAGGACAGGGGAGGCCAGAATAAGCCAGAGACCCCACACGAATGGCTCTTGAATGCTTTCAATCTTATAAAATTGATGCGCTTTGCCGGCCCCTTTTTGGTAGACGGGGGAAACCATGTAGAAAAAGAGGGGCCTTCGCTGCGGGGGGGAAGAGGAAGGAAAGAGATAGGGTCAAAAGTGCTTGGGGGGAAGAGAGGAGAGCGAGAATAAGCAAGGATAGAGAGCACAAAAAAGAAGGGAGGGAAGACCTTGCCGGAGTTTACTACGAAAAACCTTGAAATCCCCAAATCAGCACGGATGCCAGTGCCTGGACTAGGGGGAGAAGGAGGGAAAACCCGCAAGCATGAGGCAATTTCGATTGTAGACAGAAAAGTCCCCAACTATCTGTATCTCATTCAATTGTTCTGTCCCGTTACTCATCTCCAACGACCAAAATGTTGGTCCGCTGCCTGATTTGCAGCCGACTGACTGGGCAACAGGAAACGGGGGGGGGGGAAAGGGGGAAAACAGCTTGCGATGAACAAAAGGCGTAGGAAAGTCTATCTTATACGCCTTTGCTGCTTCTGGAACGCCGTCTCAAAAACTCCCATATCTGCCCCTGCTGGACGACTGGAAACGGTAGTATTTTGAACGACTTCAACCCACTCCGGGCGAAAAAAAAAAAACGTTAAGAACTGGCTGAAAGTACGCCTCATTTTTCAAAAGCGAGAGTCCGATAGATCCGCGCCACGGGCTTGATCGCAAAGGGGGAAAACGAGATATGCAAGGGAAGGGTGGCAGAGGAATAAAATCTTATTAACTGCGACTCAAGAAGCCTGATCCATCTAACGCGGTCCTTCAAAGAGCGGGGCAAATTGCCTCGAGGCATCATGGAAAAAACCTCCAAACTCCGAAGACCATGAAAGAGGAACTGGAAGATAGCCCTGACGGACGCAATACCTGCCTCTGAAGATGCGAATCTGAGCTGAAAAGAGTCAGCCAACGGTCAGTCACTATGGAAACGGAAAAGAGTAACCAAAGAGAAAACTGAAGAGAATAGAGGAAAACCTCTAGGAGAGAGAATATACTACATCAATTCTTAACCCGGACCCAGTAATAAACCAGCCAAGAACCGGCTGTCGCATCTTGATCGGGGCAAAAAGGAGGGAAGCCATGGTGCCATGACGTCTGGTACAAACCCCACGACGCCCCATTCTCCGTTGTTTCAGAGTATTCACAGTATAATTTTAGCAGGGACGCCGGTCTTCACATTCGCTGGAAGGAAAAAACCGTCTCATCGCGTTCAACCAATAAGAGTAGCCAGGCACTCGTGAGAGTGCTAAATCAAAAAATTGATACTCCGCAACGCCCAACTCACCGAGATAAATGGGACATTGCCCCAGACCGCCATTCAAAGAGGGGGGGGAATATCACTGGATCTAGCTTAATAGGAAATGGGAGAGAGAGAATGCAGCGACGTTCGGTTCAACTCAAAAGCGATGAACTTCCCCTTTCAGAATCCATCTAATCTGAGCGTGCCTCGGCATGACTTCGCACAGGATTGGAAAAAGGCCAAGAGGAAAAATCCGATGTCGCTACCACGAGAGACATCTCCGCCGTCCTTACCAGCGCTCAATCGAACATATATGTGGAGGAACCCGACATCTCATGTGGGGGGGGGGAAGAAAATCAGGCGGTAGGAAAAAAAGGGGGGGCAGAGAAAGAGGGAAGCAGAGGTGCGTGGAAGAGGGGGGAAAAAGAAAAGAGGGGGAAGGTGGGTGGAGTAGACAGGAAAAAAGTATAAGAAAATTACCCCGCAAAGTCCGGCCAGAGGTTGTTTCATCCAATGCCCCTGGTCTCTTTCTCGGAAGATCCGATCCTAACCTGGCCCGCGGACCATCTAGAAGGAGGTGGGATCTGCACCAGCAGCACTAAAGCAGGGATCTGTTTTGGGGGTTCAAAACTGTGTAAGCCGGTTTTATGTCTTCGTTAGAAAAAGGCCCTGCATAAGAGGGGGGCCAGGAGGCCAGGGGGGAAAACACGAGGTTAGAATGGTTGAGTGTATCTCTATCGGAGGGGCTCCGCTCCTTCACTTCCAGACCGGCGTCGGACATAAAAAAGAACAAGGTGGAGAATGGGGAGCGAGTGGATACAAGCTTCTTTCAAACGTATCAATAATCTCCCACTTGACTGGGTTAATCTTGCTGTCACGCGGCCCTGCCAGAGAGAGGGGGGCCTTTAACTGTGTGCAGCAAAAATCAGACTAGAGCACGCAAAAGAAAACTCGCACATCTGCCCCTGCGATCGCTCCCTCAACCGGCTGTGAAAACGCTTAAGGTTTTGGTGCGAGACGGGGGAAGGGGTGAAGCCACAAGAGAAGAAATGGCGCAGTATAAAGAGTCGATCCCACGAAAATTTCGTATCAGCTGACCCGCATCCGGGACACTCCAAGATGGGCCGCCGAAGTCGGGAAAAAAAAAAAGATGGCGCCAACGGGGGTCGCTTGAGAGGGTCGACAAAACCCCATCTCCTCTCCCGCAATCTGCCCAGGCCGCGACAGCAACAAATTCCACGAAAAGGGGATTTCGGGGTCGCCACAAAAATAGACGACTAGCCAGTACGATCTTCCGCCCTCTCTCTCAAAAAAAAAACCAACAAGGGTGGGAAGGTAATAGGGGAGGGAAGAAGAGGGGGGGTTGTTTTTTAAAAATTTTTAATTTGTTTGCTTCCTTTTCCTTTATTTCTTCTAGGGGGGGGTTGGTCAGGAAGATGGGGGACACTGGTTGGCGTCTGGAGTGGGATTTGTGTGTAGGGCTCCTTCATAAAGGGAATCTTCTGGAACCTTATATGTTTTTTTGGTCTAAAAGGTTCAACTAAGATCCGTATGTACACTACGGAGGGAAAAGGCGAGGGGGGAAAGCTGGGGAAGGGTCGGATGCGTGGTACAGAAGCGCAGCAAAGAAAAGCAAAAAGTGTCTGGAAGACTTCGGGTCTTATGTTTTCTACCACGCAACCCAAACCTGCTAGGAAAAGCCGGTTGGAAGACGGCAGCTGCGCGCGATTGTCGGATTCTTTTCATAGGGGAGGGATTGGAGTGCGGCAGAGTGAAGGAGAGGTGGGTTGTGGGAGCCTTAGGTAATTCATTCATCTTCTAAGCAGGGTGGGCGACTTTCGGCTCGATTTTTGAAAAAGAAGACGGGGAGGGAAAGGCTCGCAGAAATAAGGTGCACCTACTAAAGCAATACAGAACTGATTTTTAATTGAAATGGATCCATCCGGTATAAGAATATAACCATAGCTCGTGGGCTAGGGAAAAAGAGGAGAGGACCATGTTCCTGAAGAATTCACAAAGATAAACCGGTGAAAAGAAAAAAAGACAAGAAAATGCTTGTTACGTGTGAAAATTACATCTATCGTGTGAAGGCGTGCTCTTGACAGTTCGAAAGCCAAGGTAGTGAGTGAAACGATAACGCTCAGGAGGAGAACGCGCCAGCGTGGTGAAAAAAACGTGGCCGGACGTTTTGGGTCTAGAGCCTTTTCATTATGTCCTTTTCTTGACAAAAG
>Ga0179593_1630977_pt1 | contig 10321 bp, 13 predicted proteins | sample CZODoug2_1_08_16_FD_185931 | JGI IMG/M metagenome (GOLD analysis project Ga0179593, IMG submission 185931) | Vadose zone soil fungal communities from Angelo Coast Range Reserve, California, USA - CZODoug2_1_08_16fungal (PacBio error correction) | ecosystem: Environmental > Terrestrial > Soil >...
AGCTGGGGGGTGCCGGGGAAGTTAGTTCGAGGGAGCGGCCAAAGGTGGGGAAAGAGTTGTCGAGATAAAGGCTCGATTGCCGTTTTCGAGGGACGAGTAGGAAAAAAGAAGGGGGAGGCTCACGCAGAAAAAGGGGAAGCGGGCTAAGTGGAGAACCGTAAGACGGCCGCGGAGGATAAAGCCGGAGGGTGCTGGGCTTCGCTCCTTGGAGGGGATCGCAAACGGGGTTCTTGCGCGAGTCTGTAGGAAGAGGGGCGTGATCTCACGTGAGTAGGCCGGCGCGGAGTTGAACAACGGAATTGGGGAGATAATCTCAGAGAACAAAAAAAAGGAGTAAGGGAAAGGATAAACCGCTAAAAGCGAGAAAGTCACGTGGCGAAAGTCACGCCCCATCAGTTGCAAATGGGGATGGGGAAATACGTCAATACGAAGAGGGCCAGACAACAGCGGAATATAAAGATTGGAAAAGACTACAGGGGAAACTCATACTCCGCTAGCCAAGGGGAGGCCGTACTCCAGAGGCCACCGTAGCACTCAGCAAGAGCTGATAGGGTGGTCGACAAAGCAAAAAAGTCGGACGATAGGCTTCGAAAAAATCCCTGTGAGAGTTGCTAAAAAAATGAACAAACTCATAGAAAACAGGGAAACCGTAACGCCCGCGGTCCCGGCTCGAAAAGAAAGCCGCGTACAATAAGGACACCTAGCGGGACCTCACAAGTTTTCAAAAAAAACCACATGGTAAAGGAAGAAAGCAAAAAGAAAGACATCAGCTAAAGGCAGATGCGCACCCTCGCAGAGTCGCTGGCTCAGGAGAGAAGAATTGAGTTCGGAGGCAAGGGGGGGAGTGAGCGAATGACACGTTTGCGGCGGGTTAATAAATGAATAAAAAGAATAGATTTTCGTGAAAAGAGACGCACTTCTCCATCAGGGTTTCGGAAGAGTAGACCGAGAGGGAGAACTGACAAAATACTGGGGCTGGCTTTTTTGGGGAAATCTTGGGTGCGATTTTAAGGGTTGTATTGTCATTGGTTCAAGGACGGAAAGAAAGGAAAAAGCCGGGAAGATCGGCAACGCCAAGGGTCAGACAGGCCGCGTTTTGGAGTTCTTCGCGAAAGGTGCATAGTGAGGCGGGCAGGGGCAGGCATAGAAAGAAGGAAATTGTTGGGGGGAAGGGAGAGAACGCCGGATAGTAAAGGGAACAAGAAAGCCAAGGACCGAGAGGATCAAGCGGGACCAACGCTTCAAACTACCATCCTATTGTACTGGGGGAACTCGAGGGCGGAACCTTAGGGAAGGGGGTCGGATTTGGACGCATACAAGGGGTTTTGCAAAAAGGAATGTCATTAGAGGGCCTGCCGTCACTCACCGGGTTCCGTTCAAAAAGGATTAACAAAACATGAACAAGATTGCAGTAAAGTAAAAAGGCTCCTTGGAAGGGAAAGGTCAGTGGGACACAAGTGAAAGATAACGGGGGGGGACTCGACGCGCGGCCTTTCCAAAAACCATCCCGCCACATGTACAAAATCCGGCAGCAGCAAACATATTCGGACCCACGCTAGTCGGGAGGAAAAGTCTTTCATGCAGCAAGAAAGACGGCCCGAAAAAGCGGCAGGGAGGGACAGTCAATAGAGCGTAAGCAAAATCCGACAGAGAAATCTGCCATTAAGCCTGCGCACAAATTGAGTTGCCTCGCGGGGCAAGGAAAAAAATAATGTCAAGGGCAGGAGAACAACGGGCGACAAGGAAGGAACTAATTAAACAGTGAAGCTCAGGGTTCCGGATGAGGCACGTTCTCGTTATGCAACGAAGAGCGTCAACATCCATATAAAAAGGGATCGAGCCTTTGAACTCTCGATAGGAGTGACGCCTGCGCATGCGCCGCTTTCGAGCAACCCTCGTCCACATTAGATAAAAAGCTGCCAGCAAAAGGGGGGGGAAGAAGGGACCAGCAATTTGGAGGAAAGCTCAGCAGGTCCACCCATCGCCACATAAGACTCAATTGCCGTCGCATGTAAAGCCTTTGAGATCACCGCGGAGCTGCAAAAGATTTGCCAAGAGGACGTCCCGAAGGACATGTCCGAAGAGTGGAAGGTAAGGGACGTCACGTTTGGGGCAACGCTCGCGCAGTCAGTAGTGGAGAGTTACGGAAGAGAAAAATAGACACTCCAAAGCACGAAGAAGCAAAGAGTCAAAACGAGGCAGGAAAAAAAAGAGTCAGTGGGTGCGTCATCCGAGAACGGCAAAGAGAAAAGCAGTTCTTTTTACAGCAGGAAAAGTGACACGGCAAGATAGGGAAAGAAGTTCGCAAAGCGTCAGGAAGATAGGGGAAAAATCCTCAAAACATGCGTGGTCGCACCGCAGCGACTGATCGCCGCGAAAACATAACACCCAGAAGGACAAACGTTAAAAACGGAGGGGGGGGGGGAAAAAAGGAAGAAGGGTCGAAGAGAAAGGTCGTCAAAATCGGTTGGCGCTCATTAGGAAGGAAAGAAAAGCACCCAAGATGCCGGTCGCTCCACCGCAAACGGAAAAGGATGTACTCTCCCCCTCAAGGAGAGAAAAACAGAATGGTTTTTAAGGAAAAAGGGGGACTTCCTCAGACTCAGGAGATAAACAAAACAAGCTTTCGAAAAAAGCGCGCGGAATACGGTCACGGGTCGGAATAACTTAAGATTTGGCACACAGTCAACTGTTCATCGTGCCTCCACTTTGAAAGAAGCGAGAGAGCGGTCGAGCAACAACAAAAAACGGAGTAGGGAAGGCGAGCCCTACCAGCCATTTGGAAAAAGGGGAATTGACGAAAGAGACTAATCCACCTCCACAAACGAGACCTGCCGATGGAAAACCGGGACTCAAGGCGGTTAGTGGGTGGGGTCCCGAAAGAAGGGAAGAAAAGCGCGTAAAAGGTCGTGGGTGCGCACGAGGGAGGGGGTGTCGCTTACCTAGCCGGTGCGCGATGTGGAAAGTGACCATTAAAGTGGAGGAGGGGGTTCTTTCAGAAAGGAGGAAAGCACGAAAAGGAAGAACAAAGTACCGTAGGAAAAAAAGAGGGGGGGTGACTGGTAACAATTACACCCGGATTACACCCAAAGGTACGAGGAAAATTTGAAGAAGAGTGTGGGACAGCACTACTCATAGCACGAAGACGTGCAGACGAACAGGGCGGGGGGGTGAAATGTTCATAGGAGAAAAGCTGAGGCCAAAAAGAAGTGCGGGGATCCGCAATTAAGCTGGGTAACCGCGCAATGGATCGTGGCGTATTTTCGGGCGCACACGTTGCGCACGTGGTCGAAAAGGGGAAGAGGGGAGGATCGGAAAGTTGCTTATGTTAAGTGAACAAGAGAGCGCGGACGAGCCAAACGGGCGGAAATTCTAACATACATCTCAAAGGAAAGGGGACGAAAAGAAGCCTACGGAAAAGGAGGGGAGAAGATGGTGAGGGCGCGCAGTAGAATGGGAGAGATGACTGGTCTTTTTGATGTCAGAAAACGAGATGGTGGACACACTTCCCGTCGACGCCTTTAGAAAGGAAATGATTGGCATGAAAACGGGGGCACGTTTGGAAGGCGGACATGGCATGAAGGCTATATGTAAAGTCGACGCCTCGCTAAGGAGCTCGAAAGTAATCATCGGAGAAAAAGAGATAACCGCGGCAATGTGTTCTCTCTCGAAGGGAGATATCATGGTTTGATCCACAGGATGAGGGGGGTAATAATTGCACCGCAGCACGGGGAAATCCCTAGGAGGAGAGCCGGATTCGAAAAAGGGGGAAAAATTTTGACAATGGATGTTACGTAATGTTGGGAAATGGGGGGGAAACCAGACAGCAACAAAGTAAGGGGTGGCGGTGTGACGACAGGGGCGGGACGATTTCTTAGTTCCGAACGGGGGCATGGAAGGGGGGGCTGACTCTGGAGATATTGGTTGGAGCAGGGGATAAATTAGAAGGGCGTGGCATTTCAGACAGGAAAATTGAATCAAAAGACGAAGAAGCCGTTGGCGAAAAAAAGAAGGTTGCGAGGAGGGCTTTTGTGAAAAGATAGTCGGCTGGTATAGGGGGGGGGGGGGTGAGTAGAACAAGCCAAAGCGATTCATGCTGAGCTTTCGTGACAGCACACTGACCATAGGTGAGTACATACGAAATTGATGGAAAGAAGGAACATGAGACGGGGGGAGGGTGTTCAGTTTGGGCGTAAGGGGGACATTCGACGGAAAGGAATTTTCAGGTGCTGACAAAAACAATGGAAGTGAGGATTGTGCGCAAAAAGAGAATGCGCTTTCAGTCTAGAGGATGCAAGGGGGAAAGAAAGAGGGGCGAAGCACGGGGGTGGTTACCGGCTTGAGAAAGAAGACGCAGCGATGCGAATGGACTCGGAAGGAATTAAAGTCCAAGGGATGTCGAGCAGGGACCATTTGACCGCGGCATAAAGGACAGAACCCGCAGGAAAAGAAGCCCTTTCCTCGAACAGACAAAAACACTTTCAGAGGGAGGAGCATGCCGAAGAGGGGTGGCGCAGGATCATCTCCGAAGGTCGCTAACATTGAAAGACCCAACAAAACCGCAAGAAAACATGTAGGCGGAATTATGTGTCGCGAGTGACCACGGCTACTGCGCGGTCGAGAGGAAAAAAGTGCGGGGGAACTAGAAAAGATCGATAGGGGAAGTCTGATTAAACTGAGGCTAATAACCCCGTGGGGGTGGAAGACGGGCGAAAAGGAGAAGCAAAATCTAAACTAAGGTCTGGAGAGGGAGCGCCCGGAAAAGGCGACAAAGTGGCGATGAGAACTGTAAGGGAAAATGAGTTAGGGGGGGCCAGGGGGGGATGGCTTTCTCGGCGTAGGGGACAGTCGGGGTGGGATATAGGGGGAAAGGGTCAAAAAGGAATGGGTTGTCCCGGGAGCGAGCTAGTGCTGCGCCGAAGAGAAATATAGGACGCGAGAGGCGGAAAACGTCTGTTCACGAGGTGTTCGAGAACAAGCGCGAGGGCAGTGGGGCACGACAAGGACCGCTGAGGATGAAGGGGAAGGGCTGAAGAGTCTTGTGAAGGTAATGCGGGGATGGTGGCGATGTCGTCGATAACCGTAGGAAACGGTCGGCCGGCGAAGAACGCTGATGAGGGTGCTGGGACGTCCAGGTCTAAGGAAATGCGGGGGTTTGGGGAAAGGGGAGTTGGGGGAATCCGGTCAGAAAATCAAGTACAGCAATATGTTCGAAAAAAGGAGGGGGGCTGGCTGGGAGGCACGTGCAGTGAGAGAAGCCTTCTTGAAAAAGGGGGGTCGAGAGGAGAGAAGGACTCTCAAGACAAAGGACAAACAGATAGTAGATTTCGCAGCCTAAGTCCGCTGGGTGCCAAGCAGAAAAAGCGGCATATCAAGTAAGCGTCGTCGCGAGTCAAACAAGCAGGCACGTGAGAGGAAAGAACGACGTAAAAAGGAAGAAGTGAATCACGAGGGCTGAAAGACCGCGAGCCCCCATCAAAGAGAACAGATTAGCCCGAAAAGGGCATGCAAACAGCGCACTCGGGGGGAAAAAGGGGATAAAACCTCAGAGAAACAGGATGTCGAAAAAAGATAGGCACTAAAGCCGGGGCGAACAAGGGGCGCTGGATATACTAAAACGGACACACGAAGGACTCTCGCGAGGGAGATGCCACGGGAAAGGGGAGGAATACGGCAGAGTCAGTCCTGCAGAAACGCAAGCTCGCCGCAGTCCACATTCTACTCACCAGGTCTCCGCACCAAAACCACTAATGGGGGGAAAAACGTGAAAAATGAAAAAAAAACAAAACCAGGGCTCTGCACCAGAGGCGACCCATCGCCACCGTCTCAGGAAGAACCTCAGAATGGGGGAGGGAAATTTGGGGGAGGAGGGGACTTTCCGAAAAAGTCAAGCGACGAAGGAAAAATTGACGGCAACTACTCCTATCTACGTGGTCGGCTAAGCATCACGCCCTGACGGACTAAATTAAAAAGGAAAAAAAAAGAGGGCCACTACCTCAAGGGAAGGTTGTATAAAAGGGGGGGGGGAGGGGATTTCTGGAGAAGGGGAGAACTTGACGTAAGAGAAGCGGCCGCTGCCTGCCTCGGCGACTACGGCGCTGACGAAAGGAAGAAGCCCGAGGCGGCCGTGTTGATTGAAGGAAGGTGGGCGGGGTAGACGAAAACGGAAGGAAAAAGTGGGTGGGCAGAAAAGCGTGCGCTTTGTGGAAATTAAGTACGCGGAACGCGCATCGAGGCAGGTATTTCGTGGCTCGGATCAAAGCGGGAAAACTGCTTTAAGAAGATATTTCTGTGGCCAAACCGTGGACGGTGGAGTTGTGCGTCCGAATCTCAGGCCACTTCCATCGGGTTGCAGGCACCGGTAGGAAAGTACCCCCTTTGAGCCGAAAAAGTACATCCGTTCCTTGTGTCACGGTATGTGGTCAATGAAAAAAAGGAACGCGAGGTAAGGAAAAAAGAAGGGGGGGAAACGATTGAGGTGCTGTCACGTGTAAGCATGATTTCAGGCGTGCTGAGTCGAAAGAGCTAAGCAAGCCGGACAGTGACCACCACAAGCCGACACATTTAAAAAATGGAAGAAAATTCTCCAGAAAGGGAGGAGGGGTGACAGGCTTCCTGCAAGCCGCATCTCGAAAGAATCTCCGTCTAAGAGAGGTCCATAGAGGTGGAAAAAAAAAGGCGCCAAGATCGAAGGGGAAGAAGCATGAAACCGGAAGTGACAAATAAAGCGCAAAAAGGCACCCACCTAAGAAGTCTCGAGGCAGGAAAAACGCGCCGTAAAATAATTCACCAGTCACTGGGAAAGGGGAGACCGCAGGATCCGCCGCGGGAAGAATTCCGGGAACGGAGGGGGAAAGGGGAGTTGAATGAAAAAAGACAGGAGCCGGTAAAACGAAAAGACAGGGGGCAAAACGACTTTGCCGACGGTTAATTGCGCGAGGGCTGTAGAGGGGTCAAGCGGAAGGTCGCGATGCGTCGCCATTCGAAGGGGCACCTCGGCAAGATCGCGCGGAAAGGCTCAAAAAATGCAGGCCATTGGCTGCGTTCACGTCGACACGGCAGTGGAACAGCGTAGGAAGAAAACATCAAGGGGATTGGCCTGGATGTCGGCCCATCGGCGGAAAAGAAAAGAGTCTCAGAAATTGCCACAAAACGAAACCGCCGCGGGACTTCCATGTGGGCCGGAGGACTTGAGGGGGTAATGCCCCATGAACGTTCCAGGAAAAGCTTGGCTTACTCACGCGAGTCGAAAAAGGGAAACCGGGGAAATAAAAAAAAGAAAAGCCAACTAACATCGACGAGTGAAACGGATCATGCAACACAATCTCGCAGGGACGCATCCATAAATTCCGCCACATCACATAAGCGGTTAAAAGATTTCACGCCGCGAAAGAAAGGGGGAATGCTTTCTCCAGAAAAAAGAAATCCTCGCCATAGGATTAAGGGGGAAAAAACTGGTTCAAGGAGCGCGGGGGGACGCCGAGAGGAAACCCATGCCACAGAAAAAGGGGTAAGCCTCCTGTCGTATCCCCGCGCTGCAGAGGGGACAGTAATAAGGGATAAGAGACAAGACGGGACGGTACCAGCTTGGAAAAAGGAGTGGGAGACAGGCTGAGGGATAGTTCATACGGTAAAGGGAGGGCTAAAAAAGACGGCGCACACCGGCAAGCGAATGTACGCGCCACCCAAAGGCGCTCGCAGCACCAAGAAGTGGGTCACAGAACGGTTGGGTCAAAAAAACCGCGAAGACTCTGACCGGGACGAGGGAAAAAACTCAATTTAAAAAAAAGCAAGGTGTTCAAAAAAGAGCGTAAAGAGGCGGAAAAGAATCTGGAGAAGCGGCGCGTGCCAAATTTAGACACGAGCCTCAGGCTAATCGCGAATGAGAACAGCAAGCAAAAAAGGGAAAAGATAGAGATAGAGGAGAAGGCGGCACGAAAAAACTTCTTGAACAGGGACATCGAAAATAGACAAAAAAATTGAGGCTGGCGGATGCCGGTAGAGTTGGGTCACCGAAAGCTGGTAGTACTGGCGAAACGTGTCTTCTCCGGAGGGGTCGAGAGAAAAAAGGACTGAAAGGAAGAGCAGCGAGGGGAGATTTGAAGGGGAGCCTTGGATACACGGCATTGTTTTCAGGAGGTTCTTTCTTCCAGTCCACGAAGGGAAAACTAGTGACTCAGAAAGACAAGAAGGAGGTGGCAGGGGACGAGATGACGACCCTTTCTGACAGGGGAACGAAAGAGGGTGCGGGAGGCAGGGGGTTATGGAGAGCTGCGAGAAGAAAAGGGCAGAACACGCGGGGAGAGGGGAAATAGAAGAAGCGTCAGAAAGAGAGAGGGATTGCGAAATATGCAATCGCTGCCGTGAAAAAAATTGAATTAGGAACCGATCGAAAGTGATCGGGTGGACGGAAGGTAAAAATGCGCACAAAAGGAGGGAAAAAGTGTGCGAAAAAAAAAAACGGGGGTTGCTTGAGAAGCGGCTGGAGTGAATTATTTGGGCGGACCGGCGAAGACGCGGAGGGGGGAGAAAAACGTGCGGAAGAGGAACTTCGTGAAAACCATCAAGGAAAACCAAGGCGCGGAAGAATTGGGGGGGGGTCATGCCGCACGAGCGGTAGGGGCTGGCACATGGGAATAAAATTGATGTGAGGGGGGGATGGAGAAGGAAGGTGAAAAGCCCTGGAAGAAAAGATCAATTGCAGGTGGGGCTCGTGGTTTGCAGTTAGTGTCCGGCAATTGCAAAAAAAGAGAGGGGTTGTAAGACGGGGGGGGTCTCAAGAAAAAAGCTCGCAGAAGGAAAAATCAGAGAAAAGAGGAGAGATGTCCGAGCGCTGAGGGGAACAGGTTTACCTGCATGGGATCCGCCCGGCGCGTGTCTGCCAATTGACCCTGCAAGCACGGCCAGTCATCCGAGGGGGGAAGGGAAGGGCTGTGGCGAAATAAAAAAGCTGTGGTTTCTTCCACTTGTATAAGTATTTCAAGGGCCATTACCATTTCATGCACGAGGTTGGGGTGAAAGGGGTAAGAAATTGTGAGGGGAGGGAAAGTTTGGCGAGGAGGAAAAGCGGGGGCGGATCGGAGAAAGAAGGGAAGGGATGTGAAGCACCTGGAAGCATCGACGAACCGAGGGGCGAAGATGTTTGAGGAGATGGAGTGGGAAAAGGGGAGCTTGTTGGGGGAAAGGCCGCGGAAAAAAAAAGAAACAAAAATGCAGGAATACGACACTAGTGACCATCGGGGGAGACTAAATTTCGTGACTGGTGGGAGAGGAATCGCGGATTGTGGAGGTATGTGGGGTGGGAGGAAAAGAAGAACAAGACGGAAGGGGGACATGCTCACGAAGCTAGGGCAAACAGGAATGCTAAAGTGGCTGTCGTCGGCGCAAATACCTGAAAAAGTTCAAAGACAGGAGAGGGAACCCCAGAAAAGTTTGACGCAGGAAAAATCCTATCGAAAGATGCCGCCGTTGTGCGCTTTGCCTTGAAACGGACCAAAGGCTCTAGTCCATATGCCACAATTTGAAGGGTCTTCCAAAGGGGAAAAGGAAAGCCCGACCGAAAAAAGAGTAAAGCACTCCGGAAGAGAAGGAAAGGGAAGGAACCGATCGTCAAGGAAGGAGCGCGCTTCTCTCCGTACGAATGGGGAACAGTTAATCCAAAGAAAATCGCCCCAAGATTCAAACGCCAAAGGGGAAGCTTTAGGCGGGGGGGAAGAGAGGAGGGAACTCACGGGGGGAGCTAGGGGGGGGATGAAGAGAAATCAAGAAAAGGAGGGTGTGGGATTTAAATAACTGACATGCTCTTGAAGAAGCAGCTAAGCCCCGGAGCACTCACAAAGAGGAAATAAGTCTAATAGGAGAGGAGGGCCAGAAGGTTAAGGGGGAAGATTGAGTCGTCATGGGTATTAGATACTTTGCGGGCTTTGCTGGGGGACTGGGCGGGACATCTTCGGGATGGGAAAAAACCTTGGGGGTGCCATTTGGGGGGCCTGCGCGAGACTTGGCTTTCTATGCGAGGAATCGAGGGCCGGGGTGGGGAGTTCTAGGGAAAAGGGAAAGGAGGGAAGGGTGGAACGAGTTTTTCTAGATAAATAGTGGCCGTTAACTAAGGGCCTGGATGCCCGGAAGGGGACTTTGTTCGAAAATTTACTTCTGAAATTGAGAAGAAAGGGAAAAGATCGGGAAGAGTCGAAGACGTGAATGAGTTTCGCGGTCTAAAGGGGTCGCGAGGCCAAGAGGGGGAGTTTTAGCGCGAAATTGACGTCCACTTCAGCAATGTTAAAGCGGGGAGCTTATCAAAGGTTGCCGAAAAACTAAGCTA
>Ga0179593_1686895_pt1 | contig 10321 bp, 9 predicted proteins | sample CZODoug2_1_08_16_FD_185931 | JGI IMG/M metagenome (GOLD analysis project Ga0179593, IMG submission 185931) | Vadose zone soil fungal communities from Angelo Coast Range Reserve, California, USA - CZODoug2_1_08_16fungal (PacBio error correction) | ecosystem: Environmental > Terrestrial > Soil >...
CTTAACAAAAGAGAGGAAACAACAACCATAAAAACTCACACCATTAACACTGCAGAAACACAACTAATCAAAGTCGAAAGAGGGCCAGAAAAAGAACCCGCCATCACTGGCCGGAACGATCTGGGGAAAGGAGATTCTGTGAGAATGAGGAGCTGAAGGTAATTACAGGAGAAAGTGTCGGGTCGTAACTTCATAGACTAGAAGTTCCATCCTAATAGTGAAAAAAAGGGATTATGAATACGAGGAGAAAGACACATGCCGTCGATGAAGAGAAGGCAACGCAATAAAAATTCAGAGCCCTCTGGCGTCAAAACGCCGAATGGGGAAAAAAAAACGGAAATTGGCTATTACTTCGGGAGCGAAGATCAGCATTGAAGAACTTATAATCTAAGGTCTCTATTCCCTTATAGCAGGGGAGAATAATCGCATCGTATCCTCCGTCGGACAGATGGAAAAAAGCAAACTTATAGAAGGGGGAGGATAGGATGCGCTTTCAATAGTTTATCTGTGACGGGGAGTCGGGGGTTCTTGGCGCTTCCCGGGTAAACTAATTGTCTCCAGTAGAGCATCAGAACACACTAACACACAAAAAAAAAAAACCACCCCAAAACCAAACCAAAACACAAACATCCGAGGTCCGACTAAAATGGCTGAAAAAATGACACAAGGCGTTATGGTAATGGAGAGGAGAGATAATATAATTCAGGAAAGGGCATTCCCGCATCACTCGAAAGGGGAAAGGAAAGGAAAACGCTCAGCCCATCAAAGCAAAGGCAGGAAGGGGAAGAAAGGATGAAGACTGCTCATCATACTCTAAAGGGGGAAATGATAGGACTGTATTAAGAAACAGAATGAAAAAATATAGGGATGTCTCCAGTGGTTTACCATCGAGAGGGCCACCTCTTCGCCAATGCGCTGACTTCGGGAAAGGGAAAAATCCCAAAGTAATTATGGTCAGGGGGGGTACTGGAACATATTAGTGAAAAGTCCGATGACGCCTCCCGCGGGAGATTCCTTGAATCAGTTCAAGGAGGCGCGAGGGAAGGGGAAGTACGACTAGCCTTTGTGTATTGGGAGGAAGGAAAATGTTCTTGTGTAGGATAAAACAGCCGACGGAAAATAGGGAGGATTACCGGGTCCGATGAGATGTTGACACCCTCCTCTGGTAAGACAACAAGAACAAGGAACGCCTTTTTTGCCCCACCCAACCTTCCGGGAGCGCGAAAGAGGCAGACGAACAAAAGAACCGCAACTGGAAAGGGGGGGCGAGGGGGGTGACCTAGGATCAACCGGTTCTGACACTGCGGCAAACCGGCAAGAACAGCCCTTGGGGGAAGAAAAAAATAAAACAACCTAACTGTATCCATGGAAGGGAAACAGTTAGTAATTGTAAACCGGAATGCGACCATCTCTGGGAGGTAGAAAGTTTCAGAAGGGAGGGGGAGGGTTAGCCTAGCTCGTCTGCAGTAGGTGGGAGGAGGGACGCAAACCGATCTCTTAAGGTTGAGCATGGGACAGGCTATCACTGCACCGAAGGAAGCGATGGGGATTACAACAAAATAGAACATCGAAGAAGGCCACCTCTATCAGAAGGGGGGGGTCGGAAAGGCTGCCACCGGGAAAAGAGCAGCGAAGACGGGCATGGGGGGGGACTGTCTCAAAAAAGAGGAAGTCCAAAAGGTGGCTCTGTAGGGAGTCGGAAAAAACCTTTTCGGGAATCAGTAGGACATACTACGAGAGGGCCCATGTGAAAAAAGAAGGAGCGCTAAAAAAGGGAGGGAGGAAATTAAAAAGATGCGTCTTGCAGGGTGTGGAAAAAGCGTTGGGAATTGACTGTACCGTCACGAGAAAAAAAAAAAGACAGGGTTCCTAGATATATAAGGAAATGGGGGGGATAGGGGGGAGTCGAGGTCCATGTGCATTCTCCAACAAGACCGCCGATGGAGACTTCATTCTTTTCGGAACAAGAGATGAGCACCTCAGCCCGTCCAGAGGTAAGAGAGGAAACAGATTAAGACTTGCCATCAAGGGGGGGGGTAAGCGGCGGTGGCCGTAGCTCAAAGAAGTACCTAATGCATCGAGAGCAACGAGAAAAAAGGGAGTAAGAGGAAAAGGAGAGTGCATTAAAGTAAACGCTTGCCAGGATTCCGAACATAACGAGGAGGAAAGGGACGACCTGAGCTTAACCTAGAGGGGGCTGTTGCTTTCAGGTAGCGGCTTGCGGCCCGACGAAATGAGAAAGTCGGGGGGAGAAAATGGGGGGTAGGGAATTGACTACGTGGGAAAAAGGGAGTTGGCTCAGAAGAGTAACCTTCAGAACTGGTCGGAAGAAGTAGCAATCCAAGGTCTATCAAAGAAGCCTGCGATAACGCTTGGCAAAAAGAAGACCAACGACGTGGGACTTTGCCCCTGAGAAGAAAAGCCTGGGAAGACATTGAGGGGGGGGGCATGGAGAACGGAACTGATTTCGAAAAGGTGGGAGGGGGGGAAAAAAAAATCTCGAACGCCAAGAATCCAAGGGGGGCGAGGGCAAATTGACCTCTTCAATCTCAGGGGGATGGGTTTCTCCTACTACCACTCTGTCCAGGGACGCGATTGCGACGAGTTGTTGGGTCAGGAGAGGAATCGAGAGTGTGCAATGGGGAGCTTGGGGGGAACTCAAAAACGCCGATCGAAGGAATAGGGTGCGTCCCCCGAACACGACCGGGTTAGGTACAAACAAGCTACAGGAATGAGGGGAAAAAAAGTAGGTGGGCTACAAGCAAAGCGTACGAAGCAAAAGAATCACACCCTGGATACCTGTTGGACATGTATCCATTTCGGTGGGATAGCAGGAATGCAAAGTGTTCTGCTTTGGGGGCAGGGCCGCAAGATAACTTGATCAAGCAGAACGGGGGATAAGGTTCTTAGGGCGGTGTTTGCGGAAATCAGCGGAAGGCAACAAAGATAGAAGGGAGGAAAACGTTGTTGTCTAATTCGGAGGTTAAATCTTATCAAAAGGGCAGGCGAAAGTCGGCAATGATTTAGGGACAGGAAAAAGGGGGGAGGAGAACAACTCACGCAAAGAGAAGGGGGAGAAAATCAAGGCCATCCTTGAACTATTTCACACTGCCGCGAACGCGGACATCTGTGGTCGCGTCACCGGAAGAAAGGCTTGGGGAAAGATTTGAAGAATTACGGTTGGATAGGATCGAGACACCCAGGACGCTTGAAATGGGGTTGAAGGGAGAGAGGGTTGGCCGAGCACCAATGGTAGCCCAAAAAAGGAAAGGGGTCACAGAGAACTTGGCGTGTAGGGGGAAAGGAACGCTTCACGAACAGGTGGACCGCCGTAGGGAGAACATATCCTGTCTGAAAATTTAGAAAGTGATTTGGATGGCCTGGAGGGAGACAGACCATGAACGAGAAATCGAAAACCTTCTCGGGTGTAATCATGAAAAAGAGCAGGGCATTACCCCACAAACTGGGGCATTAGCGATTTCAGTTCAGCATTTTGAGTGGGAAGAAAGGAATTTTCGGGGAGAAGAAAGAAGAATTGACTTGAAACGATCACCCACGCAATCTCGGGTCCAGGACGAGTTGGGAAAAGAAAGGAGAAAGGACGCGCACTAACAACAACATGTACTGGCATCAGGTGGAATTGGGGGCACAAGGCTGCCGAAAACGGGGAGGAGGAGATTGTCGCCTGCGATCAGGGATAAAAACGAGGTCTTGTAAGGGAGTGCCGGTTAGTAGGGGGAAGCATACTTAGGGGAAAAGGGAGACCTTGAAGGAATTGATTTGGAAACATGGGGGCATTGTCCGAACGAGGATGGAAAAGTAGGAAAGAGTAAAACTTGGAGTCAGAAAATTGTTAGGTTCATGGAAGATGCAAGGGGCGGGCGGAGGAAAGAAAAGCTCCGTGGGACTGTACTATTAGGTGGTCTGCTCACAGATGCCGGACGGATCAGATGATTGGCCTTTTCGACTGGCTTCAGAGTGGGGGGACAAGAAAGACTGGATTAAGAAAAGAATGGCCTTCAAGGGTGAGGGGGGGGAAAGGAATAATGTGATCTTGTGAAATCGAGGTGAATGCGTGAGGGGGAGGTGTTCTTGCGCTTTTTTTGGAAGGGTCTTAAGTTACAGTAGGCATATCTCTCGAAAAAAGAGGTAGAGAGAATATGAACGTTAATATGAGAAAAATAAAAATTATAGAATGAGCAAAATGAACCACTTCTCCAAAAAAAGTAACAATTACTACATGGACAGGTGAGCAGGAACGGACAATGGATGGATAGAATCGCTTTGGAGGGGAACGGCGGTCAATCTGAAACAAGAATTTTCACCCGAAGCGGATCGGCGGCATACCCACTTAAAGGGCAAAAAGAAATACCGGCCCCCATTCGCCAAGGAATAAGAACTAAGGGTTTGACAACAATCTGCTTACTTTCACGATGGCTACTACATCGGGTCGAAACGCCCAAAAGGGAAATGGAGGATATGACTTTCAAGGGACGGATGAGAATTGCAACTCCTCCTTTCAAGAGAATGCGAGGGAGGAGGTGTCAGATCCAGGCGAAAAAAAAGAGGGACCTCAGGTCGGGCAGCATGGATGAAAGAAACAAAAGGGGAAGTCAAGTGAGATTCGCACATATTGTATCGTCTGGCGCAAATAAAAAATTTGCGGGGAGCATTTTGCCTGGATAGGGGGGAGGAAAGGGAAAAAAGTCTGGAGGCAGGTCAAAGAAAAAAGAAACAAGGACAGTTTATACCCGCTAGGCTGAAATCGCTGATCAGGAAAACAAGATGGATGACGCGAGGAAAACCGAATTGGAGACGGCAGAGAAGAGAGGGGTTCCTTAGAGGCATCCTCAAACAAACTTGTTCCTGGGAACGGGTAAAGGGATATAAAGAAAAGCTCTCAGCCTACAGAGGAAAAGGAAAAAGGTAGGAAAGTGAAACCATCAAGGTAAAAGCAAATTTTTGGGGGGAATGGGGGGGGGGAAAATCGGACCTTCGACGGTAACTCAAAGGAAAAAAAGGAGGAAATTGGCTGCATCGAGAGCGAGGCTGAGAAACCGGTAACAAGTTGGCGCTGCGAAAAACCAATTAAAGAAAAGAAGGGGGCAAACTCTCCACCCCCGATATCGTCAGCAGGACTTCAATGCTATCAGTTCAGAGGAGTCACTGAACCACTCAAATCCAAGGATGGTGTGGTAGACGCATTAAAACTTTTCGGGGTAAACATCAACATGACCCACTAATGCTGCAGGTCCCGAGGAAGAGGTACCAAGAAAAAAAAAACACGAGTCGCCGATAGGGAGGGAAGACTTAGAACGCACAAATCAGGGGTGCCTCCGGTGTGCACTGACGGGGGACACGAGGTCTACTGTGCGGACCCTTCGGGGCAAAAAAAAGAAAAAAAAAACCGCGGATGAATGCTATCACACAGAACAAATCATTCCCATAAGGGAACTTACAATATTGGCAGGGGGGGGGCCTTTCGCTGTGATTAAGTTCGAAGAGGCTTGACGGCGAGGGAAGAGAACGGCATTGCAGATAGGGGGAGGGCAACAATATTTCTGCATTATGGGACTAAGGGAAATAGAGAAGAGGAAAAAGAGAAGAGTTCGCATAGCTGAAAAAAGAAAGTCGAAGTCGTCCACAGAGTGGGAAAAAAGGTCAGTCTTCTCAAACCTTAAAATAGAACTGAAACTAGAAAATGAGAAGGGCCAGATCAATTAGAAAGATTAGTCTCACAGGGGGGAGCAGGAAGCTTAGTTCTATGGATTCCCATTTGAACACTCCAATAGGGGCTGCGCGGATTCGAGGCGAGGAGAGAAGGGGGCTTGAAGGTGTTTTAAAGAGTGGAGAAGGATGCGATATAAGGGACGTTTTACCAGCGCCGCGACAAGACAGAGATGGAACAGAGGGAAAGAAAAATCGGAGACGGCAAGCCGTTTCCAGTTGAGAAGGGCACATTAAGCCAATCTAACAAACAGGGAAATCACTAGCGTACTTAAGTCGAGAGGGGGCAAGCACGCGGTATATATGTAAAGCCCGTCAGGAAAGGAGGGAAGAGATGAGAAACAGGGGACGAGGAAAGAGTGTTAGGGGATAACAGGGTCGTCGCTAAACGGCCGGACGGAATGCAGAATCTGCGAAACACACGAAGAAAAAAAAGAAAAAGAGACAGTCGGCAGTAAGTCGGGGGGAGAGATAACCACCGATTGCGAACATCACACGAGAAAGGCTTCAGAGAGAACCTCTTACTGAGGACGGTGAGGAGGAAGTACCAGCGGGCAGTTGCGGCCAATTAGAGGGAGAGAAAAGAAAGTAGGAGTGGAGCCATGACATGTGAACGGCTGGAGAGGCGGCAAGTAATAAAGAGATGCAAACCGGAAGAAGTGCGCGGGAGCTCGGAGGGTAAGGGAAATCTATCGGGATAAAAAGGCGAGACAGGCCACACTGCAAGCTCCAGAAGGGAGGCACCAATTTTCAAGGGGTCGAAAGGGGAAAAGATGGGCACATGCAAGACAAGAGGGAACTAAAAGAGGAATAAAGGTGCAACCGCTCAGAGCGAAACGAAGAGCCAATGGAGGCGTCCTCAAGAAGGTCTGAATGTGTGGAGTCACAGGCCTACGATTGTTCCTTTGACCTGAGGGGGGTTGCGACGAGTTGTTGGATACGGCGGGGAAAACTCGGCGAGGGGGGGAGTGAAAAAAGTTTATGTTGTCGCAACGATAGGAGAAAGGACGAAGCGACCCGAAGCCCGATCTGAGAAAAAGGGAGGAGAAGGACTTACCAGCAGCCGAAGACGGATTGCAAAAAAAAAAAGGGAGAGAGGAAAGGCACGACTATGGCGCGCACGACGAATTCACCGCTTGGGTCAGGCGGGTGACAGTTGAGGGGGGGGATATCAGGGCAAGAGTGTTTTGGAGGGGGGGTTTTGGGGGGGAAGGGTTTAAAATCACCAAGGTGACAAAAAACCATCATGCACACCGAACACAAAGGGGGAAAATGTTCTTTTGGTTCTAGAAAGAGAAAGAGAAGTGGGTCAAACTGAGGAGGTTTGGTCTGGTTGAGAGGATGGGTGTAAACAGATTTATGAGACCGAGGATGTCGGGGGCAACTTATTGGTAGCCGGAAAAGGACCGGGGGAGGCTATACATCACCAAATCTAAAAAGGAAAGGGTCGAAAATCCGCAATACAAAGGGCAGGTCCTCGAAGCGGGAAAGAAAGACGGTGGTTACGTCAAGAAAAAAGGGGGAGACGATTGGACGACGAAAAATACGAATGAGGGTGAACAGAACACGCTCTCTATGAAGGAAACAGAGTACGCGAATTGGTCGTTGACAAGATGTCAAGGACAACTTACGAGTTGTGGCACTCAAGCGGAGGGAGGGAGAAATGGAGGTCCGACCGTTCAAGAAGGGGCGGCAGACCGTCGTCGATCAAAAAAAAACACAGCAGAAACCTTTGAGGGGAAAAAAGAGGTGAGGCCTGCCGACCAGCTGATGGGAGGTGAGGAACAATTCTCGGGTCCGCTTAGGAATAGGAAAAGGGGGGGTGAAGGCCACACTCCTTGGGTAAGGATTTTAAGGGAAAAATTTTCGTCGGGTCAGAGTGACTAGGACCTGCTCCTACGGAATTTAGGGGAAAAAAATGGAAAGCGGAATGCGCCCGCATGGTTCACGAGGGAATATTGCGAGAATCAGCGCCTCCCCCTGAAGGAGGAAGGGGGGGGCTGGGGGGGCAGCCCAGACTTGAAGAACCTGCGGGACGGCTGGCGCAGCGAAGGCATAAAATGGGAAAGGAAAGAGGCTGTTCAATAAATCGCGCTGCAAGTCCGTGGGAGTAAAGGGGGGCTTGTTGCGATCAGGGCACTAGAAAGACATGGATTCCTCCGGGAGGGCAAGGAAAAAAATTGTCATCGACGGCATGTCTTAAGAGGAACTGGGAAACTTCGTTTAATCCAAAGGGGGTGGGGTACTATTAGGTTGCTGAGAGAATATAGAAACGCATCGCGGTGAAATTGAAAAGTGTCTCGGAGATGACGAGATCATAAGAATCACTTGAAAAGGAAGAAAGACGGAATCCAGGTGATTCTTTTAGAAGGGCATGAAAGTGATCGCAGGGTTCATGGTCGTGATTTTCCGGTCAGGGGGAGAAGTTGACATTTTTCGTATCTTGTCATCAGGCGGGGGGATAAGATCAAACACCAACGGAGAGAGAAAAGAGGAGAAGGTCAAACAGAAATCTAAGTACGAAGGCAACAAAAACCACATCACGCATGAACCCTTCGGAAACAAGAGAAATAAAAGGGATAAACGCCATCAACTGGAAAAAAAAGGAAGAGGAGTCAAAGCCGAGGAGTCTGTCTGGCAAGGGACATTAAGGAAAGGTGACACCCTAAGGAATCAGAAGAGCCGGAAAATCGATCAGTCCAGCCATAATAGTCAGCCGGTTCCTATAACGGGAATAAAGGACCTTCGTATGACCAAGAGAGTAAAGACGCATCCCGAGATGTCTCTCGTAAATCAAAGCAAAAGAATAGAAAGAATCGAAAGGGCTAATGCGTCCACCGACGGATGAAGGGAACAAGGAGAAGAGCCAAGAATACGAGCGCATGGACTCTATCGCAGGAGAAGGAAACAGACGCAGGTTGGTGCACAAGCACAACAGGATGAAGTAAAGGGATATTCTAGATGCGCAGTCACTAGGGCTAATGCTGTGAAGAAGAGAAGCGCATGGAGTTATCCGGGTCCGCCTGGATCAGCTTGCACGAAAAGAATCAGGAAGGAGCTCCACGCACCACAATTCAAAGAGCCCGACGCCATGGGGGAGCACAATCGCTTACCGGCACCCCAAGTACATGGGGGGAAGAAGAAAGTTCGATCAGATTAGACGGTTGGGAAGGGTTATCATTCAACCTAAAAAAGGTCCAGCCAACGCTCAGGCCCATCCAGTCAAGGGGGGGGATTATATACTTGTCCACGGCTGAGAAAAAATGGAACATTTCAAGGAAAAGGAGACGGTAAAATCCTTCGTTTATACGAGCGCCACAAAAGTTTGGGAGGGCTAAAAAGGTGGAGGGGGGACCAACTAAAAGGCTACCTCCTCCTTCAGGAGGACAGGGAGAGGAGGCTGAGGGAAGATAAACCAAAACGAAAGGGGTCTCACTAAAAGAGGGAAACTAAGGCAGCACGCCCCGAAGATTCGCCTGGGGAAGCCGAATGACCTGCCAATGAGGAAGCAAAGGGATGGGGATGGTTCCTGAAAAAGAGAAGCAAAGGAAAACCTAGGGGGTGATTGAAAAAACAGGCTTTTCCAATACACACCCCTCAATTAGCCGCCGAAAAACGGGCTGCCAGTTCACGATGAAGGGGAAGCCTATATTAGACAAGAACACTGAGGATTGACCGCGTTGATGGAAGATGCGAAAAGAGAAAAAAACTGTCCTGGTGATATTATCCCTGATGGAGGGGGGGGGGGGGGGTTGGGTTTTTTTGTTTGGTGTGTTATTGGGTTTTTGGGGGGTGGTTTTGTTTTTTTGGGGGGGTTGTTTGGTTCTTACAACAGGGACCCAGAACGAAAAGCTATCACAACAACGGAAGGATACCTCCTTGACCGGACAAGAGTAGGTAAACTTGGCATTTTCATGAAATTAAGGGGGTAGCGGATAAAGGTTTCGCAATCTTCAGGTCGTTCGGCAGTCGGTTGGAAGACGTCGGTGGATGAGGGGAATATATTTCCTTCGGCCATTATCGAAAGGGAGTTAGCCTAACAGAACTATTCAATCCTGCAAGTAGAAGATCTTAAAAAAGACTTCGAAAGCCGCAGGAAAAGGACTACTATGGTACGTCCGCGACACCAAAAGGGAACGCAAAGTTTCGGACGGAAGGAGGAGGAAGGACTGACAAAGTGATCTGTGAAGGATGAGGATTCAAAAGAGGAAAAAAGGAAAATCATCGTTGTTCCGATGAGGACCCAGGTGACCAACTCCATTTGAAGGGAGGAAAAGGAGGGGGAGGAGAAGGGGGAAAGACAGAACGTACGAGTGCGAGGGTGTGGAAAAGGACTATCTTAGCGATATAGTTGGAGTTTACCCCGCTATAACCGCGCACACTGAGGGAGTGGGGAAGATTAGACGGCAAGAAGGTTGCAGGATCATAACAACGAAGACACCGCCAGATCGTGGATTAGAGGGAAAAATGCGTTCTGAAACAAATCCGCTTTATATAGGGAACAAAAGGACAGACCTCACTGAATAACCAGTTTAACTTTACAGAGAGGGTGTGGTCTTAATCGGCTGGACCGTCGCGAAAAAACGAATGAAGA
>Ga0179593_1727795_pt1 | contig 10321 bp, 13 predicted proteins | sample CZODoug2_1_08_16_FD_185931 | JGI IMG/M metagenome (GOLD analysis project Ga0179593, IMG submission 185931) | Vadose zone soil fungal communities from Angelo Coast Range Reserve, California, USA - CZODoug2_1_08_16fungal (PacBio error correction) | ecosystem: Environmental > Terrestrial > Soil >...
ACTAAGAGGATGAAAAAAAAAAAAAAGGGAGACGGGTCTCTTTCTCGACGATGAAGAGCAAGAGAGCCCTTGGCACTTAGCTGGGAGCTGTTCGACGGCCCGGGAAAAAGGCAACGGGCTCCGTCAGAAAAGAGGGAAGGCATAAGAACAAGATCCCATCTGGGAAACGAGGGGGATAACAGAGAAGCGTACCAGAAGACGCCGGACTGGATGCGTTGAAGGTGGCGAATTCAGAGGCTGTAAGGGGAACGGGCATGACGAGTGAATCAGGGGATGAAGAGTAAGAGGAAAAATACCCCAAAGGCAATGAAATTTCGATCGACGTATGCGAATAGTGAGTCGGTTCTTAGAAAAAATATGGAAGGGGCTGGCGGTACTCACCGAGGGGTGAAGAACAAAGGGCCGAACTTCTTGGTAGTTCTCAAGAAGATCCCTCCTTTTAAAAGGGAGCCAGAGGGAGAACAAGAAGGTCGCCCCTTTCTCATTCATCACAACAATAAAAAAAACGCGAAGAGGTAACTGGCGACTCGGCCAAACCTAAGCTAAGGAAGGATCTCCCGTCACGGGAATAGAATCCACTACGCAAGTGGCTGGGACCTACTGTATCTCTCAAAAACTTTGGAAAAATCGACACGCGCGCCATCAAGTCAGGGGAAAGAAGTCCTGCCTAACGAAACGCAGGCTTCCAACCACGGTCGAGAAACAAAAGGTTCAGTATAGGAGAAAAAAGAAAAGTAGAGAGCGGGGAAAGGGACTCATGAAATATAACCCGGGGATCTGACAAAAAGATGGCCGGAGGGAGGGGGGGGAAGGCAGGTCATCTACTTTATTCAAAAATTCTAAAAAAAAAAATTGCCCCCGCCTTCGTGTCAGAGGAGGGCGGAGCTCAGAAGGAAGGAAGGGGACCACTTATTGAAGGACGTAGAGGTAAGATTTCTTTGCTCACCGGCGGCTCGCTCTTGGTCAGGAAACGAGTATGGGAGACTCTGCTCTGATCAACCTTGAAAGGAAGAAACTCATTTGCATGATATGGACGGATAGGAGGCCAGTTCGAGGTACGAAAGGGAGGGGACAGAGGAAACTCCTTTTTATCTTGTCTAAGGAAGTTTTACGTAGAGGGAAAAAGGAAAATCTAAAGCTCTCCCCGAATGGGTTAGCACCGGCCAAAGGGAAAGCAACTCCTCCATAATCCAACTGCTCCAGAGGGCTGGGATCTATACCAAGGGAGGGGCATAGGGAAAGTCAAAAAAAAAGGTGGGAAAACGATCAACCAATTACAAGGAAGAAATAGGGTGACTGGGGCTGGGTAAAAGGGCCGGCTCATCTGCTAAGACCGGAGTACTTTTAAAATCGAAGGGGGGCCCGGGTCAATATTATGCTCCAGCGCGCCAAAAAAGGGGCACTTTTTAGGCCCGAGCGACGACTAGAGGGGGAAAGTGGGGAGGAGAGTACTACCACCCAAGAAGAGAAAAAAAAAAAGAAACTGGGGGACCATTCGCGAGAAGCAAGACGATTAAACGAGCTTCCGCGGCCAAGACGAAGATAAGACCAGGGCGACGAAGGAGGCAGACAAGTCTGGAAGGAGGGAGGGAAGAGGGGCACGGAACATGGAAAGAGAGAATGGACCGGCGTCGGAGGCACAAAAGAAATGCAACGGCATCTCCTGAAGGGCTGGACGAGAGGGCAAAACTCGAGAGTAGCTAAATCCAGGCGGGGATCCAGGCAAAACAAGGTTGTCTTTCGTAAAGACCTATACAAGCCGTGATGGCGCTCGCCGAGGCGAAAAACGAACAAAAGAAAAGGGTTGCCCCCTCTTCGGGGTGCGGCAAGGGCAATGAAAGACAAATCACGGTCCGAAGAGCAGAGCAAGAGAAAGAATCATCTAACAGAAAGGTGGCTGAGGGGGTTGGGGAGGGGGAGCGCGTATTCTAAACATGACAAAGGGGAATAAGAACTGATTACTCTTCGCTTAAAGACGGAGCAAGCACGAACTCGAACTCCGAGTCGTAAAGGAGAGCTCTGGGCAGCTTGGGAAGAGGTAAAAGAAAAAAGGGCGCCTGGAACACGCACATGAAGAGTCTATCCATTACCCCAAAGGAACAGGGGGAGTCTACAACGCAAGACCCGCAACGTGCCCGCCAGAGGGGCGCAGGAGCTTGCGATATCAGACGTGAGGAAGGTCGACACAGGCTTCATTGTCGTTCGTTCGAGACGAAAAAAAGACCGGAGAGAAGTAGGCGGGGGAAGGCCAGCGCCGTGTATGACGACGGGGTTGAAGGTAGTCAACAACGAGGAGTTCAAAAAAGGTTCGGGGCCTCATGTGGTGATGCCAACCAAAGGGACTTATTCTCTGCTTGCCGTAATGCTAGACGTTGGTAGCGTCCGGCTTCAAGGAAATAGCGGGAAGCCTAAAGCGGGACAAGGAGGTGTAGCGCAAGTACTTAGGGACAGCGCGTGAGGAAAATAAGAAGGAAGTGCCCTGGTAACATAGTTGAAGAAGAAGGAGGACTGGGGAGTGTACCTTCACAAAGTACGGATGGAACGCGAAGTATCGAATCTCGATCAACACCCACAGGGGGGAAAACGAGAAAAAAAACGCTTGTAACGTATAACGTTCAGTATCAAAGGGGAGGTCGGAAAAAAGGAGGAAAAAGGTATCCAGTTCAAATCAACGGCTTTTGATCAGGGATGATGGCCAATTCGCGCGGTAGGAGAGGGAGACAAAAGACGTAGTGTCCCTCCTGGGGGTCGGGAAGGGAAGCTGAACTACCACGATCAGGATACGCCCTCAACGAAGCCAGCCGTGAGTCGCTGTTGTCCATCAAAAACGAACACGGCCGAAAGGGGAAATGGGTGGGAAAAAAGACTACGAGGGACAAAAAAGACAAACAGGGCAAGAATACACTGCGCTGTGGCAGCTGAGAGGACGACGCCGTAGGCAGTTAAAGGGACGGAAGAGACTAGAACTACCGGAAAAAAGGGGGGAGCGGGCGTTTTCCGATCTCGCCCGGGGGTCAATCAGGAGAACATCTGCGGATAGTGGGTAGAAGGCGCCTGGAGCCGGTGACGTGGAGGAAGTCATGACTGTGTCGTGGGGGACATGCTCAAGGTCTAGGGGGATCAGGAGTAGAATAGAGGAGAAGTGAGGACGCGCGGCGAAGAGGCGCCAAAGCGCTTAGCCGAAAAGAGCTCAAGCCTGTAAGGAAGTCGGATTCAGAATACGCCGCTCGAAAAAACAACGGGAACAAAATAGTGAAAGGGGGGGAAGGACGGGTGCAGATTGGGGCTAGCGAAGCTGCGGGTGATCGTGGAGAGCTGTCAAAACCGACGCTGGGCCATGTGGGTAATCAAGCCTCAATCAAATCTGTGAACGGGCAAGCTTGCAGCAAAAAACGCACCTTGTGGAGGCGCCTGGACCGAGCCGTGCTCGAAGATAACCGGGGGAAAAGGATCGCAGAGTAGGAAAATGGAGGGGACGGGTTGTCTTACGCCAAAAGGTTCTCTTTGGACGGTCCCCATGCTCTCAGGGCGAAGGAAGGAAAAATGGCGAGGGGGAACCTCGACGAAGCTGAAGGGAAGGGAAAGCCTGTCTGGGAGGTGCACAGGTCGGGTGGAGTGGTCCTTGTTGAAGAGGAGGGGGGGAGAGCACGTGGTGCCTTGGAACGTCCGGGGGGAAAAGGTTGAGCGTCGCGGATCGGGGGCCACGGGAGTCAACGCGGCGAGAAGGAAATAATGGGACTGGATGCGTGGCCAGGAGAAAAAGAACGACGGCATCACAACTGTGTTGGGAAAGTACTGCGCCTTACGCTTCAGGGCACAAGCCGGCTCTTTCAAGACGAAAGACAGGCGTCGTTCAATTTACTGGAAGAGGTGGGGAAAACAGCGGGTCCAGGAAACGGAGCCCAGGAACGACACAAGGGCAGGGAGAAATCAAAAGAGCCGGGAAAGGGGGGAGGCCTGGAGGGGCGGTGGCCTCTGGAGAGAGGGACGGACTTTTTTTTGGTGGAAGGAAAATTCGGTGAGCTCGGGGGGCCGGGAGCCAGTGACCCAGGTAAATGCCCAATTAGTCCAAGATACCACCATCGGGTACTACCCGAGGCGGGTCTTGAACCTAAGCCGCCAAAAAAAAAAGGGCACAGGTCACGTCGTATTTCCAGCCTTGGTACGGAGCGGAGCAAAACACAGTCCTCGTTCGGAAACCCGAAACCCCGGAGCACCCTAAAAGAAAGGAAAAGGAAGGAAGGACCTCCGTGGGTCTTCCCAACGCTCGAAGAAAAGGTATCTCACCCGTGGCGGTTGGAATGAAAGAGGTCCGTAATCCCGTGATGCGGAACAAAGGCCCATACTGGTGGGTCGTCAGCAGAAAAAAAGAAAATAGGCATGTCGCGATCTCAATGAAGGGGAGAAAAACCCTGAGGTCTCCTAATACTGAACAGACGAAAAAATGAGCGAACCGTTAATGCGCGTCGCAGGGCCGTACTGGGCAGCAAAGAATGGAGGAGGGAATGGATGTATCCGAGCCGGAAAGGCCGCGCTCGTCAAGAGAACCACGGGAACTGCAGTTTGGAGAAAAAATGGCCTACGCGGGCGCTGGGACGTCGATTAAAGACCTATTTCATCCAGACCGGATTTGAAGAGGTGGTACCAAGGTGGTTGCAATTATACGGGGCTACGAAAAGGGGAAAAACCTAGGAGCGGCTCCCAAGGGTTTGAAAGAGAGCAGCTTTTTCGGGGATTCCGGCCAAGGATGGAAAAAAAAAGATAGACCCGTAGAAAAAGTGAGCATTCACAAATAGGGCTACGGACGCCATCCTATATGGAATGAGGCATCAAGGGGGCGTGTTCAAGGGGGGACCTTCCGCTCCAACTGTCAGAAAAAAAAAAAAAACGAAGGGACGAAAAAAAGAGTAACATTTAGTCCGGCGCTGAAGGTCATCCATTTGCTCTCCATACGGCTTAGAGGACTCCCTCTAAGATTCTAAAAAAACAAGGGGACCAGCAGGGTCTCTGGCGGAACGGGGGGAAAGACATTTACCGAGACCGAAGCATCGTGACCGGCATTCCAGAGACCAAGAGAAGGGCAAAAGAAGGCCGATGAGAGTGTACCAGAAAGAAAAATCTCAAAGAAGCAGATCTAGAGTAAAAAAAAAACGGTATATAATACCTAGATTATCGGTGGGAGATCTAGAAAGGCCTCGACAGAACTCAGGGAAAGAGCCTTGGCAAATTCGAAGCTGGACGTACTTGAAAAAGTTAAAGGAAAAAACGGGCGCCGCCTGCTGCGACCATACGCAGATAGAAAGGAGGGGGAGGGGCCCGGTCCCTTGATGATCAAACCGTTATGGAACGAATACTCGCAGTTAGGGGAGAGACCCTGGAAGAGGGGAGAAAGGGGGAAAGAGCTACTCCCTCTTCCCAATTAATTAGGGGGGAAAACGAAGGGGCAGTGCCCGAGTTGAGCGCAGTGTAATACGCCCACCACCAAGAAAGGGAGGGGTCTAAAATAAGAGGAGGGCTTTCGGGGTCGTAAAATTTTGTTCAAAGCCGATGTGGTCCACTTCCGAAAGGGGAAAGGGGTTCTCCAGGAAAGAACTTGAAAACCCTTGGGTGAGAAACGGGGGGGGGTGGCGCCGACCCTGGAGTAAAAAAGCTAGGCCCCCTCACAGGAGTGGGGAGCGTAAGCTGGAAATCGGACCCGCAGACGCAGAGACAACAAACGAAAACATCGGCGAGCAAAGGAGGGGAGTGGGATCCACTCCACGCTTTGGGTCGAGGACCGCCTTGAGCTCGGGAAACGAACTTGATCGGAGAAAAGAATCGCGAACAGAAAAGATGGAAATCGCAGTACTACAGCAGAAAACGGGGAAAAGCGCCCTTCAACCCAGTCCGAATAGGAAAAAACAGAAAGGTTCAGTAAGGAAAAAAACGACATTGGTACCGGATAGTGCTAGAAACTTCGATCTGACTTTGAAAAGGGGTGGGTGAGGATGGGGGCCGAAAGCGAACTGAAAGGGGCTGGCAGAAGAGAGCCAACCGAAAGAGACGAGGGAGGCGTCAAGCGCTGTCGGAGCCTTCGGCGAAAGGCAGGAGGCCTGATCGAAGAGTGGGTCTAAAGGAGGATCGATCTTTTTCTTCCGGAACGGGAGGACGCTAGGAGAACGGCTGGAACTACGAGGACCGGATCCTAAAGATGGGAGGCGTCGAGGTTCCAAAAAGATAGCAGTCGTACCCGTTGGGCGGAACAAGGACGTTACATGTTGCACGCAACGCCGAAGAAAAGCTGGGAATTCCATGTGAAGGAGGAGGGCGAGGGTCACGAGCAACGCAATCCAGGAATAAAGAGACGAAGGCGGAGGGGATCGATCCAGCCAGGTCCTGAAGACGACTTGAGAGTCTCACTCAAACCTGTTGAGGGGAAGAAAAAGAGACACACTTGAACGACGCCCGAGTGTTCTTAAAGACTGGAGGGAGGCATCAAAAACGACGGAAGGCGGCCAGTTACTATTCAGAGGAAGGGAGGGTCACTATGATCGATGCCAGCATCAAGGCGGACAACTAATTTCTACTGACGGTCTGGAAAGGAAGCCACCGCGCGAGCTCACCGGGCTAACTGGGGCATGGAAAAAAAAACAAGAACAAATTCTATATTCCCCGGACAATCGTCCAGAAGTGCGGGCGACTGAAGCCCGGCAGCCAAGAGGAGGAAAGGGACAGCTGCGTCTAGGCAGGAAAAAAAAAATGAAGAGAGAGAGGAAAATCGCACCAAAGAGACCTGCAACAACTGCATCATCATGGACCACATAAAAGAAATCAAAATCTCGTCGAGACGTGCTAACAATTTGAAGGGGGCTGGGACCCACAAGTGAGGGGGATTGGGTTCTCACCCGCCAGACCAGTTAAGAGCGGATGCTTTTGAAAAAAACCCCGACGTGGAACAGCAGGAAGAGAAGCGCGAGCATTAGGACGAAAAGGAGGGCAGAGAAACAATCGAAAGAATTAAGCGGGGGGGAGGAGGGACGGGGGGTTTGTTGTCGGGAACAGGACACGCAGCGAATAAAGCCCGATGAAAAAGAGAGTCCGCTTTCATGGAACGAAACCTAATCAGCAGGAGATGCAAGACGATCACGGATGATCCGACAGCCTCGCGGCAGGAAGGGGGGGAAAAACGAAAAAGACTTCTTAGGGACCCAAAAACTGACCCGTCTCAGCAGTCTACAAAGCAAAAAAAGCAAGAACTTTCCGCCACTGGCGCTCAGGGTAGGCGTTAGATCACGTCAACGACGAACCGATCTGGGATTTAGAAGTCGAACTGGACAGGTTACCGCAGACGCGCGTACGGGAAGGCCAAAAAAACTTGGAACAGAAGCCTTTTGAGAAACGTTCAGGGGACAAAGGTCAGACACGCGCTGGAGAAAACCAAAATTGCGGCATCGGAATCATGGTGGTGTCCAACAAGAATTAGGCGCTGCGTGGGGGGGGGGGGGGGGGGGTGAGTGAATGGGTCTAGAGGTTGGAAAAAAATCGTCCTGCTTCAGCGAACTAGCAAGGGAAAAGTCTGGAAGAAGGTACTTTGTAGCTAACTTTGGGGGAAACAGAAAAAAAAAAATAAGGGACCTATTGAAGAGTCCGTTCCATTGCTGGCTCCGGTACAAAGGGGGAAATAAATGGAAAAGGGACTGTATATGAAAAAAATTCACAGAATGGAATGGACGACCCTCCGTATCGAAAGGAGCTCAACAGGGGGGAAAAAGAGGAATCCGGAAGGCTTCTAAAAAGGAGTCAAACATCTGGACATTTCCTTTCTGCGGACCGGCGGAACTGAGAAGGGAAGACTAGAGGAAATCTGTACACCAAGACGCGCGGTCCTGAGGGGTGTCCCTCCTTTATGACCCCGAAAAAAAAAAAAAAGGACAAAACGGATCAGATAGAATTTACGCAAGAAAAAACGGCCCAGCCACAGAGAGGGGACGATGGAGCGTAGCGGAAAAAAGAGAAACCCACGGCCTTGGGGGGGACAGGGCTTTTGTTCTACGGGATCTTAAACGTTGAAAAAAGAAAAAGTCATCAAAAAACTGCGCTGGCTGACAAGGAAAGGGGAGAGGGGCATACCAATTGCCCACGAGAGATCCGCGGTTGTGGACGGGAAGGGGGACTGATCTCGCCTCTCTATTATCTCAATAAAAAAAGGAAAAAAATCCTTGCCGTTGTGGGATTGGAACAGGGGGGGGGACTGGCTCGGGGGTAAAAAAGAACAAAAGGGGGACCCAGGCGCCTGCCGCGAGGCGGAGGTAAAAAGCAGAAGAATCTAATAAATTGCTGACGGCGGCGTAGTAGCCACGCGGGGAGCGGGGCGGGAAAACACGAGCACAGGAGGGGGTCATGTTTCATATACGTCTCCGAAAAAAAAAGAAGAACACGCGATTTCTCCTTGAAGATTGGAGGGAAAAGGAAAGGAGACCGCGAGCGTTGACGTGAACTGAGGGAGCGTGAACACCCTACACGGGGGGGACTTCCGGGATAGGCGAATCGCTCGCAAAGACGGGGAACGTGCACCTCTTGCTTTAAGATTTCTAAAGGCAGGGTGGTGCGCGTCCGGAACCGCCTTGAGGCGTCTCTACGCGCGTAAAGGGGAGGAAAAACGTCGTTTGCGGCTCGCCGTTGGAAAAAAAAAAGGGAAAAGGTTTTCAAAAGGACGATTAAAGGAAGATCTTGCAGCGATGGTCCGGAATAATAATACTCAGGGGGGCAAAGGCAGGACCTTCGCAGATTTTCTTCTTGAGTGTAGTAAAAGTCAAGGGTTTGCCTGAACTTGGCCCCTAAAACGTGGATCGCCGTTGCAAATACTGGTACGGTTCCCCGGTTACAGATCGGGGTAGGACGGAGAGAACTCAGGCTCTTCTTCGGAATAAAGGAAGTGCAGGGGCAAGGGGGGAAGGGCTCAACAGCGTGAACGACGGGAATCCCCCTGTGGTGATTCAAGTTATTAAGGGGGACAGCCTTCCGTTTGAGGAGGGGGGGTCCTTTGCTCTAAGAGCTTAAGACCCAACAAGTGCCGGGCGGGCGGGTGGTACTGGGGCCACGGGGGCCAAGAACAGCAGGGTCGGGTCCAAAAGAAGCCGCGATGGAGGAAGGCTTTGGAATCGTCATACCTTGAGCCATTTGGGGGGGTCCGGAGGGACGGGAACGTCTGCGCGCGGCATGAGTCCAACATCGGTGAGCGTCTGGAATGAGGCCCCTGTACTTCAAATGGGGAACAAAGAAAAACCGTAAAGGACTGAACCTGACTTCGTAAAGTGAACCTCCGCCGACAATCGGGGTAAAGGAAAGAGAGAGGCAAGGGGACAGGGTCACTTCCGGGCAAGGGGGGGGCCCGCACTAGAGTTCAGAAAAAACCCAGAGCGAGCCGGAAAAGACGGACTCGTCGATCAAACCGGCCGTACGGAAAAGTCAGCGGGCCGCCGCAGCAGGAGGGAACAGGGAGCGGGCAAGCTGGACATCGGCGGGCAAAACACGAATCAGCCAGGGGCGTGCCCGGCCCTGTTGGGGGCGTCATCCGAAGACTAATCCTGAGCATGTCGTCGATCAGGGTCGAAAACTTCTTTCGAACTCTACTGCAAGGGCTGATAAAAATGATAGGAAAACGTGGGGTAGAGCGCGCTGCTCCGTAGCGCAGGCCTAAGGGGAAAAGAGGGGGCCACGAAGGGAGACTATTGCCAAAATGAAGCGAAGCATTTTTGAACCCTCAAGAAAAAATGAAAGTTGGAAGAACCCGATTCCAGCGCGATGAGGACGAGGGGTCCTCTTCCGGGTCCTGCGAACCGGAGAGCCAAAACGGTTGAAAGGGAAAAGTTGGGGGCATGAGACTGGCTCCAAAAATTAAGCACCGGAGGGAAAAAACAGGTTTTAAAAGGGCGATATTAAGACACTACCTGCCTTGAACCATGGGGGGGAGTACCTAAAGAAAAACAGCCAAGGGGGCTAACCCGAAGAAATCAGAAGGAGGAGGAGACGTCGCGAAGAAGGGTGCGGGTTCATCATGGTAAGGCGCTCAAAAGAGGTCCCTTGCACAGCGGGAAAACTCACAACCGAGAAGCGGTCGCGACGAAAAGAATCAAAGGCAGGCCGGGGGGGGGCTAGCATGAAGGAGGGGGTACTCGAGACTGGAAAGGGGGTCGGTCCATCAGGCAAAAAAAAAGGAACAGGGGGAGCTAATTGCACGCGCCCGTTTGAAAAGAAGATTACCCAGCTAAAACACCTCTAGAAAGGGAATATCTGGGGGTTGAAATGTCGATCAGAGCTGACTCAAAAAGGCCTAGTATCT
>Ga0179593_1264564_pt1 | contig 10320 bp, 12 predicted proteins | sample CZODoug2_1_08_16_FD_185931 | JGI IMG/M metagenome (GOLD analysis project Ga0179593, IMG submission 185931) | Vadose zone soil fungal communities from Angelo Coast Range Reserve, California, USA - CZODoug2_1_08_16fungal (PacBio error correction) | ecosystem: Environmental > Terrestrial > Soil >...
AGGGGGGGGTGGGCTTCAGCAACTCTCCTGTGCTCAACCTCATAGTGAATATATTGAATGGTTTTGGGTAGTCTCATGGGGAGAACGGGCAAAATTGGACTCAGCCACAAAATCCAAAAAACACCTCAATAAGGGTCACAGAAATGGTGGGGATCGTGATGAAGAAAAACTTGTAGTAGACCCTATTGACACAACTCTAACCCTTGAGGGGGAGGAGACCCCTTGAGAAAACCATGGGGTTGTCAGAGTTGTTTGTGGCAGGGGCTGAGGCATCTGAAAAGGCAAACATTTTTGGGGCCAGCATGGGGGCTGTCTGCAACCCATGCATGGGGGGGGCAGTGCCTTTAGTCTGGAACAAGTCCCTGTTCAAATCTTGATGAAAAAAGGGTTGGGAAGATTGGGGGTATGAAGAATTGGTGTATGTGCTGCTCAGATACTCCAATTAATCTGGCCACTTGACAACACCCTCCTGAAAGAGGCCAGGACGTTATTGTAGCTTGTATTTAAACGGGGTGGGAAAATCCACAAAAGCAAATACTACTCTAAAGAAAAACCACCAGTTTGCACCTAAGTGGTCAACAGAGGCCCGTGGGAGGAATAACTGGACCTTAGGGTTTTTGGGAAAAGATTCCTGAAGGGGGGGGCTTGGGCGAGCTCACGACTTGGGGAAAAGCAGACTGGGGCAATAAAGAAAAGCGGGTGCAAATCATATGGGCTAAATGCTCAAATGTGCCTCATGTTTCCGACGGTGGCTGTTTACACACTGAAATGTATGAATCAAACATTATCTTCAGACAAAAACAGGAAGGGGACGCGTCCTCATCCGATAATAGAAAGGGGAGAGAAACCTAACAAAGAATTTGTATGATCATTGGTCCAGACAAAGAGGAAGGTGGGGGGGCAAACTTTAATGTACGCAAATCAACCGGTTTTTTCTTCATCATTCCTCACTATCTTCTTTTGGGGGGGGGAGAACAAGCAAACTTTGTCATCTGGTGGACGGGGCCCCCCATCCACTGTTTTATGGCTGATCATGAAAAGGGAAATGACATAGAAGGAATCTTCTTCAGAGATATAAAGGAAAGGGATGTGTGGGGGAAAAGATTAGTTACTCCCCATTAAAGTTTCCCCAAGTGGCCTTAGAGGGATGGCATTGGGAACAGATAGTTAAAAGGGGCATAATGATCGAAAAGATGGAGAGCAGAATTAGCGGAAACTACATTCGCGAAAAAAGATAGGGGTCTGACAAATATAGAAATAGCGGGGGTTAAAAACACTGTGCCCCTACCCTAAGGACACAAAAGGCATTGTTAATGGACAGTATTTGGGCACAAAACGGGTTTTAAAAGGGGGCCTTGGGGCCACCATTTTAAGGGGCAACCTCCTAAGAACACCAATAGACCTTTTTGTTTCCTCCAAATCTAGTGGTTAGGGAACAAGGTGTGGTTTGTCACCAACACGTCCTGTTTGGGTTGGGTCACCGGCTTTTGGGAAAGATAATTAATGTAGGGGGTCTATTAAGTATATGATATCAGGGGGGGTCAATCCAACAAAAAAAATCATTCATGTGGGAAGATTGAAGGGAATTGTAGCGGTTCTGCTGTGTTGCAAAAGAACTCGGGACAATCCTCACCTGAGAAAAAGACCCTGTTATCACGGTGTTCGCAACTCTGAAGGTAGACATGCAAGTGAAACTCCAAGAGGTTTGCAAATATGGCTTCTTCAGTCGGGAATCTCACTCCCCACACCTCCCGCCTTTCTGTCTCGTATCTTTCAAAACTGCTCTGCCGGCTACAGGCTCACCAAAAAGGGGTAAATTGTCCAAAATCAGCGACATACTGGTGGTTCACTAAGGGTTGAGGGAGCCACGACCAGCACCCCTTCTGGAAGGGGTTAGGGTAAACAAAAAAAGGAAAAGTCAAAAGAGGGGGATAGGGAATAGTAGAAAAACTACCTGCCAACCTCCAGGAAGCAGAAGGTCCGTCATGAAGAAGATACAAGGGGACCAGGGAAAGTCGAGGGAGGGTGATTCAGAAAGAGTGTTGTCTGGGAGGAGGAAGGTTTCCTTCCCCTCCAAACATTGATCGGTGGGAAAAACCACATCAACACTCCAGCAAACAATGTTGGACAATAAGACAGAGGAACTCCGTCTTTGCCCAAGGTGTTGATAGAACATCTGGTGGGGTGGGGGGATCTAAATAAAAAACTCCAAGATTGTATTGCAAATATGGCAAACAGGAAACTGGAAAAAGTGGAAAATGAGCATTGGATGACCAGGAAATCGCCTGCTGGACGGGGGAGGGGGCAAGCAATCGAGAATCCGCACAAAAAAAACGGGCGTCAGGTGCGGGGCGTACAAGAAAAGGTCATAGGAGAATGGGGGGGGGGGGGGAGCAGTGCGGAGAAAGAGAACGGTAAGGTGACGGGGGAATTATAGGGAAAAAAGGCTAGTCCCCAATATGGTGGAGTAGATAAGAAGAACACTTGGGTCCCTCCAATTATGTTTTGGAGCTAGGGGGGTTTGAGACGTGGCAGAAAAAAGGGAGTGAAGACAAGGGCAACGTAACAAAACTATAATTTGTGTTCGGGAATTATTTATTCGGAAGGCAAGTAAAACGTGAGAGGTCCGCCGTCTGGGAAAACGGGGGCGAAACATGAAAGATTCAAGTTTGAAAAGGTTGTGACAGAAAACAATGGGCAAGGATATTTGTGGGGGGGGGGGGGTGGAGTGTTGTTTCAACCGGGAGGTGTGGGGGGAAGTGGGGGGGAGTCAATTGGGGGGTGAAGGACACTGAAGTTGTCTTGAGAACAACAATTCCTCAATGGCAGCAACTGTGGGAGAAAATCATGAAGAAAACGGTTCTGTGATTACAGACCTCATCCAAATCACACAAGGTCGCATTGCCCCGATAACAAGAGACAAACGAAGACAACAGGGGGCACATTGAAACCTGTGGTCCAGTCCAAAGGTGGGGCTGAGTTAGGGGAAGTTTGATGAAAAAAAAAGAGAAAACACAAAAAATAAAGGGTGTGGGGAAAAACAAAAAGTATGAAACAAAGGATGTTATCTCACCTCCCACCCCACAAGAGGAGCAACACAGATAGGGGAAAAAAGAAGAGGGGAATAAAAGGGTTGCACAATGAAATGCGATGGCAGTGTAAACCCCCACCCTTGATAAACAAATTGAAAAGCCTTTGTGATGCAAAAAACCTGGGGGGAAAAAAAGTTGGGAAAAGGGGGGAAAGGAGAGGAAGCAAATGGAGAGGCTGGGGGGGGAAGCGGTTCGTTAGCAGGGGGAGGCAGGGAATGGGAAGCAAAGTTTGCCGCATGGTAGAAAGTTGATGGGAAGACAAAGTCAAGGTGCATGGTCCAACATGACGAGAAACGCCAACATGCCATGTTGGCAACACCAACTCGAGCCCATTGGGTATGAAGGAAATTAATTTTCTGATTGGGGAGGTATTTATTTCAGCCAAAAAAGAGAAAAAGCCGAAAAAGCAGGACTCTAAAACCTCAAGACGATCCATGGGGGAAAAGTCAGAACGACACATTAGGGGTGTACGTGGCCTTGCCCATAAATTGGAAAAAACAGGGTAACAATAGTAGAGAAAAACATAAATATAGATGAGGGGACAACCAAGGGTGGGGGTCGGGGGGACGCCAAATATGTGGTGAGAAAGAAACTCAAGACAAAAAACAAAGAAACGGGGGGTCCGATAAGTATCCCGGTCCCAAACAAACCAAGCATCTACAAAGAATAAGGGAAAAACCTGAATTTGGTTGAGCCCCCAGAACTGGGGGGGTGGAAAGAGCGATGGTGTTCATAAAAAAAAAACAAAGTGTCAGCAGGACACCGAGGGGAAATCATTCAAAGGCGTCAAAGCTCAAACTTGCACAGTGTTCATGAATGCTGAAAAAAAAAAAGAAATCGGGGGACAGGGCTCTAAACCCCGGAACAAAAAAGATGTATGCATTATTCAAATTTGGTGAAAGCGGGGATGCGAGGGAAAAGTGCCGAAGGGGGAAAAAATATAAAAAACAAAGATCCAACAATGCCTGTGAGAAAACAGAAGCCGTCCAAAAACCTTCTGGGGACACACCTCCCAGGGACGAAAAAAACCAAAAAATTGCCCTGTAAAAACTTCTCAGCCGCAATGACGAGGACAGAAGGGGAGTAGAGGAATTCTTTCCATCAACAATATTGGGATTGGGGGTGGAAGGAAAACAAGGGGAAAAAAATAAAAAGGCGAGCTTTCAATCAACCTAGTAAATGAACACACTAAGAAATGAAGGGAAATAGGAGGACATTTACAAGAAGGGTGAACCGCAAATGGGAAAAAAGAGGAAGAAAGAGGGGGGGCGGGGTGGTGGGATTACTGACTCGAGACACGAGGTCAAAAACCCGAAAGTCAACCGTGAAGAAATTTTGCGCGTCTCGACCCTTTGCAAAAGTAGTTGTTGCGACCTTGAGAAAAGCATCAAGGTGAGAAAAAAGATGCAGGGGGGGGCAGCTTCGGTTGCCACACCGCCGAGACGATCACCCAAATTTCCCAATCTACAGCACTGAAACCGAGGTTTTTTTGGAAAATGGAAGCAACTAGATATCACATAATAGAGATAGAAGGAACAGAAAAGGTTAAAGGGGCAAAGGGAAAAACATTGAAAAAAAAGACATAAGAAGGACCCACAACGACTTCCGGACAACCCAGAACCCCTGGGGGGAAAGAACCCATAGAGGGTTCTTCCTCGTTGTACCGCTGACCACACCAAAAAAATGCTAGTTAGGCCAGGTTTGACTGTATGGAATGGGACAAGGGGGATTTTTACCAGGGGGTTGGCAAAAAAAGTAATGGGTGTCATCAAAAAAAAAACTGCCTGTTTTGGTCCACTGACCACGTATTGGTGGGGCAAAACAAAGCCTATTGGGGGAAAAGGACTAAATAGATCATTTTCCTTAGATAGTGGCTATCATGGGGGGGGTGGCGGAAAGGTGGCTCATTTTCTTGACACAATTGTACAAATTCTTTATCCAAACAAAACAAGGGTGTGCCCCACATGAATCCCTCACCCTTTTCATGGCACAATGAAAAGGAAGGGGGGAGGTGATGCCCCAAAAATCAACGACATAGATATAAAAGGAAGATATAGAAATTCTATAGTTGATTAATATGGACCCACCCATTTTTGTCGGTCAAGCACAAAAATAAACCCAGGGGCCGCACCCCGCACACAAGTTGCATGTTTTACCAAACGCAGGGGGGCGAGGAACGAAAGAAAACAAGGGGGGACGGTGGGGCTACCGAAATGGTGGCACACCACCTCAGCTGTGTGAGGGGAACAAGGGAAGAGCCAATCAAGGTTAGTCTCTGTCAGGGGGATAGACTAATAAGGGGGGGAGGAAGGGTTTTTGGCCAAAGTGGGAATCCGGAAGAGGGGTTGGCAGTGGCAAACATTCGGGGGAAAAGCAAGTAAAAAGGGGGAAAAAAGTAAACCATCAAAGGGGGGGTGGAACAAGGGGTCAACAGGAACCCATTTAATGAATTTCAAAAGAGTTTATAGCAGTTAGCTCAAGCGACAGCCCCCCAAAGCAAAAAAAAACCCTAAAGGAGGTAAAAAACACTAAAAAAAAAAAAAAACAAAAAAAAAACCACAAAAGAAACACAGGGAATCCTCTTCTGTGAGGAAGTATATGTAATTAAGGAAAGCCTGCTCAAGCCAAAAAAAAGACCTTAGTGAAAAAACATGTGGGGAAGTCGGAAAGCGTAAAACCCCACACTAGTTGAAAAAGCAATCTAGGTGGACTGTAACTTGCGGTACGGTAAGGATGCGGGGGGTGGGGCAACAGAAAAAAATTGGAAGGTGACAGTATAGGAGCAAGACAGAAAAAAAATACTAGGAATGCTCACACCAAATGACACACCTCATAGGACAGGGGGGGCCAAAGGAAGGGAACAGGGGGAAAAGGAAAAGCATGGGTTCAGACCATGGGGAAATCCTTGGGACAAAAAAAAACACAATGCATGCCACCGGAAGAGCAAATACAAGAACAAACTACCTGAAAAAAATGGGATTTAGATCAAGGGGAGACATCCTCCATCACATGCTATAGCGTGGATTATGTCAAAAAGGAAAAGTGAGGGGAGAAGGAGACAAATGACGGGGGGGGTGCAGATGTAGGTTGACAGGAAGGAGGGGGAGGCCCCCCAATGAAAGTCTCCCATTCAAATAATCAAGGATGTTAAAAAAGGGGGGGAGAACACAAGGATAAAAGTGTTTGTCCTGAAAAAAAAGGCCAACTCAATGGTATACATCGATACTCAAAAAAAAAAACAAAAGAAAGAGGAAAATGGAGGAATATTAATACAGGTGGTTTGGAGAAAAGGGGGACAAGGGACAAAGGGGTCCAGCCTCCAAATAGTTTATTGAATGGGTTTATTGGGGGAGAAAATGGGGAGAACTTTTTCCACATGGGGGATCCTACACAAAAAGTAGATGTCAAAAAAAAAAAAAAAAACATTGCTCCACACGTCACTTCCTTATTCCAGGTGCAGTGAGGAAAAATGTTACCACAAGGACGGGCAAGGGTGGAGGATGTCGCCCAACGGGATCTACATCATGGGGTCAAAGAGTGTTGCAGGGAGGGCGGGGAGAAAAAAGCCGGGGGAGTGCAATGGGGGGAAAGGGTTGGGGGTGGGGGGTCACAGCAGGGAAATGCTTGCCCCCAGGACCAGTTGACTGGTTTGTGCAAGGTCAGAACGGAAAACAGAAACAAAACCAGGTCAGCGGAGGAAGGGGTTGTTTGTGAATGGGGAGGAGAATGTAACCAGAGGAATGGGATTCTTGTTCTCTGTGAGAATGCATGAAAAAATGGGGTCCTGGGGCAAAACTCCCACCACTCAATTTAAGTCCTCAGGGAGGTAGTCATAGATTGGGTAAATAGTGGGGGTTGGTACATCCAGAGTGTCAAATACTAAAAAAGTGGACCAAAAAAAAAGAAAAGGAGGGGGAAGGGGAAAAAAAAAGCCCTGGCTGGATTGTAAAATATATTTCCAGAAAGAAGAGGGATCACCTGGGTGGGTTTAATTCCTGATGGTTGGGGCTGGTCGAACAGGAAACAAATGCAAAAAAAAGGGAGGTGGGAAATAAAAAACAATATGTAAGAAAAAAAAGAACCTCCCACTGCATCAAATTGAGGCCGGGGGGTCCAGTAGGGCCTTTTGCCCCTTTTGGGAACCCTGGAATCAAAAGGTCAGGGAAAACAAAGACATTAAAAGTTTAAACAGGAGGGACCCCCATATATATAGGAGTATAAAATGAGAAGAACTAACAAAGGACAGGGGGGTAGGTCCTTAAGTGTTGTTTCCATCAAACAAAACTTGGGGGGGGTGGTCAAACCTTAAAAGGAACACAAATGGTTTTTGGAAGGGGTAAAGATTCCTCCGACGTGGGCTGGTGGGGGGGGAAAAAAAAAGGACAACGTTGTCAGAGGGGGTGCTGCCAAATCACCATGTTAAGGTATTGGCTGGGGAAAAAGTAGGGAAGAAAAATTAGAAGATAGAATCCTTTATATAGCCGTGGAGGAAAATGGTGGGGTTTGTGGGAAGATGGAAAACAGCCCCAACTTCCCCATTGCAGAGAAGGGGAGATGGAAAAGTGGGGGGGAAAAAGATGAGTAAAATTGGTCAACAAATGATCGCAATTAAGAAAAAAGGAGAAGGAAGGGACTTAAGAAGGGGAGGGATTGGGCAGGGTCAACAGGGAGGGACATGGGTGTGGAATCGGTCCCAGGCAGAACAAAAAAGGAGGGGAAAAAAAAAACAAAAAAGATTGGGGACACAATGGGGGTTTTAAAGGCGGGGCCCCATGCACCAAATTACAGGGGTCCCCTCCTTAAAAACATAGCATTTTGGTGCCAAAATCTAAGGGGGGGTTTAAAGCAAGGGGGGTAGGTTTGGACAGAAGTCTTGTAGGGCCACGCAGCTGAGCGTGTAAAGTTGCCTAAAATAGTAGTATTTATGTATAGAAATGTTATGGGGGGAAAAGAGGGGGGGGCTACGGAATGCAAAAAAAAGCGGTCCAGAGCGTGGGAAGGGAATCGGAGGCGGCCATTAGGGTGTTTTTGCAAAACCGAAAAGGTCCTAAATACCAAAGGGGGCAGAAAGGGCATAAGGAAAAAAAAAAACAGATGGGGACAAGGTTTCGGAGACAGCAACAATGCATAACGGGTGGAGGGTTTTTGACCTGAGTATCTGAGTTGAAAGATCCAAAAATCAAAAAAAACAAGACAAGGAAATTTTCTCAGCAATATTCCTGCCTGCAATGAAGGACTCCACAACTTCGAGTCAAGAAAAGGTGTCACCCATCAAGGAAAGATTGTGTGGACAGTTAACTAAGGTTGGGAGCCTGCACGATCACATTCAGGGTGTTGTAAGTGGGGAAGTAAAAAAAAGAAGGGGAAAAAGATGGGGATAGGGGAAAAAATTAGAGGAAAGTAAAACTTTCGCGGCCACTGGGGACAATAGGGATCGAGGTCGTCGGGGAGAAGAATAAAAGGTAGAAACGGTGGGGGGGGGGGGAAAAAAAAAGAGGGAAATCCGAAAGAAAAGGAGGGGTTCTGAAAGGATTGTCCTGTTCCACCATGACAGGTGTGGAGCGGTTTTGGTGTCTCAAAGCGGGGGTCCAAGGCAAAATGGTGGGGACACATACGAAACTGCAGAAAAGGGTTGAAAAAATGAAGCATAAAAAATGCTGGGGGGGGAGGCCTATGTCCCTGGGAAAAACCAAAGGACAGGGAGGACGGATCGTGAAACTGGACAGGGGAGAGTGAAAGTTTGAAATTCGACACAAGGAAAGGGTCTGGCTGGGGGGAAGGGGGGGGGAAGGGTGGGGGGGGGGAAAAAAAAACAGATAAATCCCAACACGAAGACGTTCCACAAACACCAAAGAAGGCGGTCATAGGAGGGAGAATGGGTGTGAAGAGATCGGAATACATCGAACGGTAAGGGGGGCAGGGTTGTGAATATAGTGTTCTCACCAAAAGAGTGGTTGAAAGAAGAAGAAAGAAAGGAAACTTGGGGGGAAACAAGAAGTCATATAGTATGTTTAATAAGAGGGGGAAAAAATGGTTTGAATGCCGAGGGCTTGCGCGTAACAGCAAGAAAAAAGGGAAAATATAAGGGGGGACGTGAAAAGAAATTATTATTTCCCATTCTGAGTTTGAGAGTCGCGTTTCGGACAGAGGGGGGGGGAAATATAAGAATTTTACTGTTTTGACACTAAAAGGTGGAAAATGAAGGGTTGGGTTAAGGGTGAAAAATGGACAGGGTAAGGGCGTCAGGTGGATTCACAAGGATGTTGGGTGTGAGAAAAAAAGGTTGCCCAGCCCCATTGGCCATCGCAAACTGGGGCAAAGCCCAGTAAAGACAACGTCTTGATGGACGGGCAACCGGAGGGGAAGTAAGAAGAGAATAAAATCAACCAATGCCGCACCATTTTTGCAATTGGAAAAGGGTGTGGCAAAGTGCCAAATTTGCTGATGAAAGGGGGTTTCATAAAAAAGGAAAGACAGCATTAATTGGGAAAAAAACAGGTTATGGTCCAAGACACTTTCCTGGGTTGGTAGCCCAACAAACCCAACGAGGGAGGGGGAAAAAAAGAAAAAGATAACAAGAAAAGTAAAAAGAAAGAAGTGTTACAATTAATGGAAAAGTGCAGAAAAAGCCCCCCAACCGTGAGCAGCAGCAATGGGGGGAAAACACAAAGACCTTGGTTCAAAGGAAAATCTTGGGTGCGGAGGGATTTTATTAGAGGGAGCATGAAAGAAAGGGAAATGGGCTACAAAAGGGGTCTGCATAAGCTTAAGCTGTGGGATGGAAGTGGGGGGGGGATAAAAAAAAAAAAAGGGGGACAAGGGGGGCGGGGGAAAATTGTGTATTTAAAGAAAAAGGAAGTTTAGTCCCAACCTGGACGACCGGGAAAGAAAGGGGGTGGTGAACTTCCCCACCAAATTCCAAGGCACATTGTTAGGAAAAAAAACGAAAATTAAAAAAAAATGGAGGTTTCAGGGGAATGGTGTCCCAGCCCAAAGACCAGGAACGCGACTCTAAAGCGCGCCAGAAACGAAGACATGGGAATGATAATTCTGACGCACAACAATTATAGTATGTGTTAAGTACGCGCCGTCCGGAATGAAAAAAAAAAGAGAATGTACAAAGAAGGGAAGAACATAATATAGAAAAAAAAAAAACGAGGGACACCCAAGTGGTTCTCTTAGGAGCTCAACAAAAGATTTTGGTGGAGAGCGAGGGGGGGATCGCAAA
>Ga0179593_1342061_pt1 | contig 10320 bp, 11 predicted proteins | sample CZODoug2_1_08_16_FD_185931 | JGI IMG/M metagenome (GOLD analysis project Ga0179593, IMG submission 185931) | Vadose zone soil fungal communities from Angelo Coast Range Reserve, California, USA - CZODoug2_1_08_16fungal (PacBio error correction) | ecosystem: Environmental > Terrestrial > Soil >...
TTGCCAAATGGTGCTGAAAAAAGAAGAAAGGCGGAAAAAGGGTCTTCCAGCGACCCATTTGGGTGAGGTTTGTCCAAAAACGGTCTCAGAAAGAATACATGCCATTTGAGGTGGGGTCAAACATTGGTATCATCATCACCGATGCAGTCAATGTAACCGGGAGGGGAGAGGTGTAAAAGCGAAGGTCAATTCGAACAGTGGTTAACAGGCCAAATTATAAAACCGCAAATGTCAAAATGTACTACAAGACGTGGAGGGGGAAAAAACAAGGTTTAAGGGCTTGAGCATAATGGGAAAGAGAGGGGAGGCAAGACAGAGACTAAACCAAGCATGAGGAAGGGCCTCCCAAATACGGGTGGGGGGTCTTGCCTCAACCAAAAAAGTATGGTAGATAAAACGTACCAGAATGTAGGCTACCTACCGAAAGATGTGTGCTAAAAAGTCAACTGTCACAACAAACCCCAACCCAGCTCTAGGGGGGAAGGGGGTAGCCTTCGAGTGGGTGGTGTGGGGGGAACTGAAAGGGGGCATACCCAAGTGCAGTGACCATAACTAAAGCTGTGTGTTGGTGGGAAGAGAGGGGATGGCTGAAGCCATACCAGAGGAAGAGCTAGTCAAAATCATCCACCAGGGACGCAAACCCTGGGACCATGACGAGTCATTACATTGCTGTGAAAATGGGGAAAGGAGCAAGGGGAAAAGGGGAAGAAGGGTGGTTAAGGATGAACAGGGGCACAGATCATCAGGTGGGGGGGGGGAAACATATTCTCGCAAGCAATTCATCTCCTTTTGATCTCCGGGGCCGGATTGGTGACTCATCAAGTCGGATTAAAGTCAAAGGGATTTTTGAGGACTGGAAGTCTAAAACTGAGCTCACCGAAAAGCAGGTCAAACATGCTTAATCAAATGGGGGACAAAGGGGTAGGGGAATATTGAATAAGGTTGAAAGGGGGGAAGGGGGTTTGGGAAGTAGGGATAGCATACTTTACCAGGGTTAAGGATCAAGTGTCATTGATGAAGAAGTCTGCAGGAAAATATGTCAGAGGGGGCTGATGCATTACAAGAAGGGGCTGATGATACACTGTTGGGCAAGGAGCCACCGGTAAAACCAGCCTTACATCCAGGGAAAAGGGTGGGGAATACAAGGAGAAAGGAACTGTCTATCATGGTTTTGGGAGGGCGCTAAAAAATGAAAACACCACCAGGGAACTAAGTAATCGAAATGACAGGTGATAAAAACAACTCCGGAGCACCTTCCTATAATGACGAAGGTATTTTTAATGTTGGAGCTGGAACAGGAACCCTCACCATGCACATTGAAGGGGCTCAAACACATTACAAGGAAAAGTAAAACTTTGGCAAAAGCAGACACCATCTGACAGCGAAAAAATTAGTCAACCATACCCAGCAACAAAGACATGAAAACAGCTTCATAAAAATAACTGAAAAAGGGAAGGAGATAGTCCCACACCACCTTCCGAAAAACACTGTCCAACAGAGGTGGGCTTTTAGCCCAAAACTCGACTGCCATGAGCAAACAGCGGGAAGAAAAACAACGATTATCATGGAATGTGGACCCACTAATGGGTACGGGTTATTGGGGGGAGTTTACTGAAAAATTTGGCAAAGAAGAAATGCTTTAGTGGGGGCAAGATGGACTATCCATTCAGGGGTAACAAATGCTAACCGCTGGGGAAGGAATCAGCAAAGTGCTGAAAAATTCATTCTCTGAATGCAACATGACTACCAAGAACAGATAAAAAAAGGAAGGCTGAGATCCTGGGACTGGGAGTGATGAAAAAAATACAACCCTCGAACTGGCAACTGATACTGACTTGCTGAAAAGGACTGAGGAAAGAAACAAGCCAATGAGGAAAATGCAGATGGTTTTAGATGAAAGATAAAAAGAAAGACTCCATTAATTGTGGTATGGTCAAACTGTCAGTTATATTGGAACATTGATCTTGTGAGAAGGGGGTGATGCATTTGTGGAAGGGGTCGCTTTACTCCTGAGGGGCAAATTCACAGCGGGGGGGGTGGGTCTGCAGAAACACTTATAACAAGAATTATGAAAAACTAAAACACTTGAAAACCCATCAACAAAAGGAACATCAAAAAAAAGTGGCATTCCCTGGGTAGAAAGATGCACATATGAAGAGGATTGGCCAGTCTAAGGTGCACCAAAGAGCAGGAGAAAATTCCATGTCTACCAACCCCACATAGTAACCTGCGCAACAAATCAGCAGGAGAACTCCTTGGGTTTGCGAACGTTTGGTGGGGAAATGGGGCCACATTTGTTAGCCGTTATTTACTGGGACAAAATGTGATAAATCATATACTCGTAAGATACGTGAATTCTGAGTATTCCAACAAAACAAACGATGGAAAATTTCTGTATTGAGAAAAAGGGGATAGGTGTAAGGCAAACCTCGGATTAGGCCAGGGGGGCGGGGGAGCTTTTGGACATGAAACTACTTGCTGGGGGGGAGGTGCAAGTGCAATTCAAACGACTAAGATGTCGTGAATGGGAAGCCATCACCAGGGGGGGATCGAGAAGAGCTGTGGGAGTTGGAATGACCATGACACGAAAAGAAAAACACAAAAGGCGGAGGTAAAAAGAGATCGGAATCATTTGACACAATAACAAATTAGGGGAAATCACCATGAAAAGGCGGGTGCCCATGTAAAGAAAAAATAGAGGACGTGACCAGTGATTATATGATGATTGGCAACGATAAAACCAGGAGTTTCACCAGAGAAAGGAGCAACAAGGACAACACGGCTAGAGTTGGGAACCAAATCCTGGGAGAAATAAAAGAATTTGGGCCATAGTTCTTTGTTGTTATATACAAGTCAAGAAAATCAAACAGAGCTTTGTAGGAGATTCTGTGGATGAGGGGGGGGCCAGCAATTGAAACCCCTGGGGGGAAAAGGGCAACCTAGTGTGTCAGGACAAAAAGACAAAAGGGGGAAAAAAAAGTTAGGTATCCCGTGCTGATTTTGGGAAAAAGTTCCTGTCAAGGGGGTTGGGCTTGGTGATTGAAATGTAAGCCATGGCTTCTTCATGGAAAAAGTAAAAATGCGATTCCGAGGGGGGGCAAATTTTTCGCAACAGGGAGGCCAATGGTTTTTTGGGATGGGCTGTATGGGTTAAAGTTTTGGAAAGGGGATGAAAAAGTTTGTGGCATCAATGGGTATAGGGGTTCAGGCTGAAAAAAAACTCAAGAGGGGTAATTTGAATTGAGTATTATCAACACGGATCGAATTAAAGTTCAAGATGGAACAAAGAAGAAAAGGAGACTTTGGTGTCCCCCTGAATAAAAAGCCAGGACCAGAAAACTGCTATAGTTGGGGGGAATCTTCATCGAAAAACAAGATGTCAACATTGAGGAGGGGAGGGAGAATCTCGGGAAAGAAGGAAAAGCACTGGACCGTTTCGGGGGTACATGGGGGTTTCAAAGGTAAAGGCGACAACTACAAAGAAAAAGAATCCTGCAGAATTCAAGGCAGCAAGGGATGGAGGGGGGGATTAGGGGCGGTTGGTCTGCGTGCGGGGGGAAAAGCATAATCAGCCGTCAAAAATGAGATTCCAGTGGAAAGAATGGTTTAAAACCCGTCCGTTTAAAGGAGAGGAAATGAGGACCAGCTGGAGGTGTAGTAACGAAGCATTGGGAGCTTGTGCAGTGGGATATCAAACAACAATATACCCACATCCGAGGGACAAGCCTGATAAGAGAAAAGGAAATCAGAATGGAGAGGAAAAAAGGAGACCGTTGGTCTCACAAAAAGCAAATGCTGGGTGGGACCCTTTGGTTGTGTTTTAGGAAGGTGCTTGCGGGCCGTGGTCGAATGGGGATGGTCAACTAGAGCTGGGCTGGGGAGAAGGGTGATACAGGTGGTGGGACGGTCAATATGAGAATGTGACGGTCACAATGTGTGTGGGAAAAAAAATTTTGATGGTGAAGGGAAAAAATGACTCAGAATAAAAGGGTCCACAGGAGGGGGGAGGGGATGGAGAGAAGTTGGCAGATTGGACCCAGTGGAATATATAAGTCTGTCAAAAGGCCGGTTAAGAAGACGAGCGAAAAGAAAACCACCATGATAGACAGATACAGTTTTCGAAAACAAAAACAGGGTACCTGGAACTACGTTGCTCTTTGGCCAAAAATTTATCATATCACCACGATTTCGTACTGGCGAAAGACCATGGCCTCAAGTCTGGATGGCAAGGTCCTCACAGGGAACAATCTAAAGAAAAAAAGTGGTAACAACAACCATCATCATAGGATAAAAGGTCTACTACACGGAAAGGAAAAAAAAATCGGCGGAACAGATCAAAATACCAATGGCAAAAACTTGGGAAGGACATGAACCTAATCCGATAGCGGGGTAAAAAAAAAAGCCACAAAGTTAAAAAAAAAAAAATCAAACATACAGACTCGAGCCGACTTGAATGATGGTCAACCAGGAAACGGCTTGCTCAAGAGTTAGCTGGGGGGAAAGATGTCAAAGGTCAGAAAGGAGGGGCAGTCACCCCACCACAAGGTCATCCTCCCTGGGCAAGAGTCAAAAAAAAAAAACATGCAACTCCTGCCATGGTAGAGGGGTGTAGTTCGAGGGCATAGTAAATGTTAGGGAAAAACGGGGGATACCCGGCCTGCAGTTAAAATGGAAGTGCTTAAGCCTCACTTAATGCAAAAGTAGTGGGATAAGTGGGGTGTGGGAAGACGGAAGTCCCAAAAAAAAAAAAAAAACCACTATCGGAAACAAGGAAAAATTATATAGAAGGGGTGGTGGGGGTGGGTTAAAATGAATCGTTCCGGAATCAATGAGCTACATGCTGGTTAGAGACAAGCCAGGGTTGAGAAATGCCCACATACAAGGGGATAAAAGGGTGCAATGGAGGGGGGTGCTACTAGGAACGAAAGGATAGAAGTGACGCTTATTCCACCTTCAAATCGGAATTGGATTGCATCGGAAAACGACCAATTCAGGGAGTCACGTTGCGGTGATCCATTGGCTAATAGGTTAAATCAACACGGAAGGGCCGGGAAAAGAACAATCAAAAGTTGGAGGACTTCAAGGATACACTCAGCCATGGCATGACAAGGAGACCGGGGGGGAGCCCAACTCAACTGGATGACAGAAAAACTATTGTAAAAAAAAAAGGATGTAGCAAGTTTTGGCAATAAAAAAAAACAAAACAAAGAAGAGAATTGTGCCAAGGAAGAAAAACAGCCGACCTCAGTATGCCACTCGTGGTTGAACGGGGGCCCGCTCCAGTTTGGAATTTTGTTCACAGACTCTCAGTCATCTCGGAAACAGGCGATAAGAAAATTGAATGGCTGCAGAAGACCGAATTTCATGAAATGGAGGAGGAAGGTCGGTGTCACCGCCAATAGGGGATCAAGTGAATTAAACGTATGACAAATGGATCAAACCGCTTCGACAAGCATGGCGCACCGTGACCGAGGGGAAAGACACGGGTCGGGCTGCATCTCAGAGGGGGGTCATGATAGGTGACTTCATCATCTAGTAGCACCAGGAAAATAGACACAATATGGGTGAGGGGCCGAAACAGAAAATAGGGCTCGAGACAAGAAGTAATCTACATAAAAACGGGGGGGGGGGATATAAATTCTGATGACCTGGGGTCACACAAACCCACCACTGCTCTATGTGGAAGAACAAGTAAAAGTGGGTTGTGATGGGGACTGCCACCGAGGGTGACATAAAAAGAAACAGGGATACAGACCAGCTAAAACGGGTTGTGGGTGGGGGAAAAGTATCTTGAATCATCCGGCTCCAGAGATAGGACCGGGACCATACAATGGGACGGCACCCTTTAGAAGGTGAGAAGAGTACGCACTACATCGCAAAGCTAAGAGACGTTATGGGACATATCTTAGGGCACCAATAAAAAAAAATCTATAAGGGGGGGGGGGGGGGGGGGGAATGCCACCTAAGGGCCAGCCTGAAATGCTGACATCTTAGAACAAATTTGTGAGCCAAGACGCCTAAATAATCATCAAACCGCCAGTGTTGAGGAAAGATAAGAAATGCACAACGCGAGAAGGAAGCGTCAAGGAAAGGAAAAGGGGGACAGGGTTTGATAGTACGAAAGATTTTCCTTGGGTCCCTGATAGGAAGCATCTTCAAACAAACTGATGGGCTTGATAGTACAATTGATAATGAAGTGTGTTGGCAAGACAAGACCGCTTGAGGGGGACATAAGGGGCTGGGACAGAAAAGGAAGTGGTTCGGATATTACTAAAATGGTTTGGCAAAGACCCGGACCACAAACCATACTTTCACTGGGTGGGGACTGTAATCATAGGGAGAGGGGGGTTTGGGTAGAGAGAAACAAAACCAACACAACAGTACCGAAATGTACGCTTTTAACGAGCACCACATCCATCTGGTCAGTCCTATCCCCAAGCAAGATCTTGTGGCCCAGTGGGGCCTGCCGAGCCAGGGGAAACACAGAACAAGAACATGACTGGCGACACAAAAAGGAAAAAAAACAGTACAACTTGAAAACAGCCCATCAAAATCGCCCACACTTAAAAGAAAAGACAACCGCACAAACAGAAAAGAAAATGACAGGCAGAAAAAAAGGACCCTGCACCAGCTACGCAAAACTGGAATAACCCCTACCATGGGCCAAACCAGCAGAAGTCTTGGCAAACAACAAAAAATCATGCCAGAAGCCCAGTCCTGGCAAAAGGAATATCTGTACAGGGTGTGTCCAACGGAAAATGGAGAGAGAGTGTTGATTTTTACTGACCTTTGCCAAGCCTCCAAAAAAGATCGAATTCGCAAGTGGAATCCATTATGATATAAAGAAATGCGGTCCACCAGCATGGGAAAGGAATCAAAGAAGAAGGGTGCTAAAAAGTCTGAAAAAAAGGAACCCATCATGACTAAAACCTCAACAGCAGACACCTACCGACTGATGATCCTGCGAGGACTGAGTAGTTATGAACAAATACCACCAATCAACTGGCCAATATGGTCTTGAACGGGAGGCAATGAGATGCGATCAGCAAGTCCTCCATGCTTCATGCTATGGGGGAGATGAAAAGTCCCTCCAACATAAAGGAACCCTGGGGTGTTCCTGGAAGGGGGTAAGGAGGGACACGGGAAAGGGGGTGAGATGGTCAAAAAACAGCATTGAATATTGTATGTGGGGTAAAGCATTTGTCAAGGGGTTAAAGGGGAACAGATTGAAAACCCTTAACAGCGAGGAGGGGGGGTGGTGGGTATGCCGCTTCACAAGCCAAGAATTGTGACCTATGAAAAATGCAGTAAAAAAAACCTTGAAAAAATCAGAAAGCCAAAAAAAACAAACATGGAAAGAAAAGTGGACACTATGGGGAAGAAAACATCTATCGCAGAAGAAGGGCACAGAAGAATAAGAGATAGAATGGCTTCCTCTATCAATCACCAAGAAAAACCGTGACAGTGAAAACCTAGCCAGGGAAATTGTGAGCCCTTTGGGTTGGACAATATTGCCAAGGGGAAAGCGTGAATTTAAGGGGAAGCAAGACGTAACACTAAAGAGACTTGATTTTCCTTGTCACACCATAACTATGGCAAAAAGGGGGGTTTGCTAAAGGTGGGAGGGAGTCAACCAGCTATTTATGCCGTGTCTGGGGATAAGGGGGATGACACTACTTGCTTATAGGTTCATATCATGATATCCATTACTAAGGAATCAGAAAAAAAAAAGGGGCTTCGATGCTCCAGATCCTTGTTAGGTTGGGTGAAAAGAGGAAAAGGCGCTCGCAACCCCCACACGAGGAGGAACAAGAGAGATCGATCATCAGGGAAAAAAAAACACAATAACAAGGAAGTCGATTCAATGGGCAAGAAGCGACAAAGGAAGGGGACCAGTGATTTCAAAGAGATGATGAATAAACACTAAAATTAATTCAAGTCCTCCCCATACAGCCTGCTAATAGCTGTTTAACCTACATCTGCACTACATCCATCGTGTTGGGGGCCCGAGAAAAGGGGGGGGGGGAAGCTGCAGGACAAGACAGGATAGGGGTAGGGCTTCATTTATCAATTTTGGAAGTGACCAAAACACGGGTGCACCTATTGTTGCTAAAGAAAACAGTGGATCCAAAAAGGAGGGTATAAAAGGAATTTTTTGACAGGAAGGTTCACTGTCATGTGGGGGCTTGTGATTGATAGATGGCCATGGGTAAAAGGAAATGTCTTCTGTGCCACTTAGGAACTGCGAAGAAAAGAGTAATAAAAGTTCCCTATGGAAATAGGGAATGGCCTGTGGGGGGTGAGAAGGGGAGCTTAGAGTGGTTCAAAAAAAAAAAAGGGCTTACAGGTGTTGGGGGAGTTGAACAGGCAGTTTTGTGGTGGTATAGTGGGCATGCTGAAAAAAATAAAGAAAGCTGGAATGCTAGTCCAAGGGCAATTAATCAAAGCCCCGTGAGAGAAAAGAAGGGACAATATGCAAATAAGTGGGAAATATAACTTACGATGGTGGACCCATAAATAGAAGCCGGACCACAATTTGACGGGACTTTTAACTATAAGTTGGAGATCTAAAAAAATAGCTGGGGGGTCAGCATTGATTCTTTCTGGAGCAGAAGAGTGCAGCCAGGAAAAGAAAGGAACCTGTTCGTGTGGGAAACTTTGTTTTCATCAAAACAACGAGTCCTGCCGATCATCAATATGTGGTCTGCTGTGTGTTAAGGTGCAAGAGCAGAAATGTTTTCAGAACTAGTCCCTGGGGCTCCCCCAGCTTTAAAAGGGGGAGTTATATAGAAGGGATTAAGCCCACGGGGGAAAAAGGGCTTCTTGGCAAAAGGAGAATCAACAAGATACTCCGGAAAAAAATCCTAGGGGCAATTCAGATATAAAAGGGAAGAACTGGGACATGAAGAACCCGTTGGGGCTCACAAGAAAAGAACTGGGGTGGGAACCAGTAGGAAAAGGGAGACGGTGGGACAGGGAGGGGGGTTTCATGGCGCTGGGAAGTGGATGTATTACTGGTAAGTCACAATGTGTGATAATGTGTGTGCGCAGGTGCAGGGTATGAGTATGCGTCCAAAACAAAAATTTGATTGAATGGGGAAGCCAGTCCGGGAAAAAAAAAGGCGTTGCCCAGGACGGAAAGGAAAGACCCATTGAAACAATAAATTGCGGATGGATAAAGGGGAGTGTGTGCAACCAGTGGAACAGTAGAGAAGTAGTCATTGGGTGGCCGAAAAAAGCTAAAGATCCACCACATAGACAGTGGGACAGACCCCTGGAACAAGGAAGAAAGGGTGGACAGGGGGGTCATCTTTAATGTGGAGCCTCAACACTGGGGGAGTTACGGGAATCCTCAACGCTAACGTCAGCTGTCTGTTCGCAGCCAACAGTCTATCACTGCACTTGTATCGTCAAAAAACATTTCAATGAGGAGAGAAGAGAAAAAGTAATTGCCCTCGGCTGTCCAAGAAAAAAAACGTCAAACCAAAAGGGCAGTACAGCCCGTAATCAAAGAGTTGCATCAGCAGAATGCAGTCCTCAAAACCAGCTTCCGCTTGATGAGTTAACCACAAGGAAAAAAGGCTTGCTCAAGTTCTGAAAAGGGGGTCAAAGAATGGATTCCAAAACACAAAGGATGCATGCAAACTGAAGACTTCACACCCTGCGGCAACATCAGTTCTCATTCTAAACGGAAAAGTGGAGTGATTTTCGTGAATGGGCCGATAAAGAAAAATACCCGGGGGAGAAGCAATCATATTATAGAAGTTGGTGCTGTCAGCCGCAAATTATCTTCCCACACACCCACAAGTGTGAGGCGGGACGGATCCAATGCCATGGGGTCTGCATCTAGAGTGGACTTAAACAACAAACAACACTGGACTCCATTCCACAGGATATAGGTGGGTGGGGTGTTGTGAAAGAATCAATTCCATAGCACCAAAGGAGTTTGAAGTAGACTACATTTCGGGAGAGAGACAAGGGTTTGTTTTGAAGGAAAGGACCCCCACCTTATGGGGTGTTGAGAAAGTCCTCAATGTCGGGGTGGCTACTAGCTGAGCTAGAATGCAACATCTTGCCGTCAAAGACATATAATGACTTGTAGTTCACATGAAAGTTGGAGTACCATGCGGGTCTGAAGGGAAGTGATATTGCTATAGGTTAGAAAAGGGGGTTCCAGAAGGAAGGCCGATACCGAGCCCCGTTCCTGGAGGGATGCTGAAGACATTCAATGATACACGCGACATAGAGAAAGACCACGTGAAAAAACGCCACTAGAGGAAAACTCTTCAAGACAGGTGATGAGGAGGCACAAATTGGCAG
>Ga0179593_1645639_pt1 | contig 10320 bp, 10 predicted proteins | sample CZODoug2_1_08_16_FD_185931 | JGI IMG/M metagenome (GOLD analysis project Ga0179593, IMG submission 185931) | Vadose zone soil fungal communities from Angelo Coast Range Reserve, California, USA - CZODoug2_1_08_16fungal (PacBio error correction) | ecosystem: Environmental > Terrestrial > Soil >...
GATCAACTTCCGAAATCCTCCTCATATAGAGAAAAAGAACAGATCGGCGGTAACACATCGTATCGGGGTTTGAAAAAAAACCGTGGAAAAAGCCATCTACGGCCTGGAACCAACACCTCCCTTCACATCTGCTCGGGAAGGGGGCCAGGTCCGATCTTGAAGACAGAAGAGGAAGGAGGTAGAGCACATCGTCACCGTCATCATTGGGATGGTAGAAAAAAAAAAAAAAAAGAAAGACCCAAAGTTATCCCCCACGCGGGAAAATCGGATCTACCTCCACTTACCGGTGTGTAAAACGGAGATTCGGACGGCTTAGAAAAGGACAAGCCGATCACCCCCAAAGTGATGGTCTTGACAAGAAGTGAAGGTGGACATCGTCTCCAGAAGGGAAGGGGGAGAACGCCTCTATGGTGACGCTATTGTTTCGCGGCGGTCCAGGGGGAAAGGGAGTCAATTCACGCTTAGCCGGAGTTCCGCACCACCCGACCAGATAGGAAAGGAATGACGGCAAATGGTACCGCTCGATAAGGGGGAAAAAAAGTTCCGTGGCCCAATTTTCTTTAGCGGGGGAAAAGAAAAAAAGAGACCCGGCAAAACCGTGATATATCTCGCGACAAGCGCTTCCTCGCATTGAAGAAAAGGGAGGGGAGTTTTGGCTTACAGGGGAGGGAAAGAGAGGAAAAAAATCAGGAACGGAAGCTGGCGTGATCTTCGGCAGGCCATTGTGGAGAGGAGAGCTGAGCTGTGGAATCTGGGTCGCTGACGTTCGCATTGCTTCTGTGGAAAAAGAAAGGAACTCATCGGCTTGGTACGCGGAACTTGTGGGAAAAAAAAGAACATTGTTCTTGTGAGGATAAGAGGAAGGGGGAAAAAAAGAAGCATGAGGAGATTTGCAGCATCAGTCGCGAAGAGTGCAACTCGCTCGGGAAAAAACGCGAAACTGCGCCTCGGCCGATCCTGAAGGAAAAGGAAGAAAAGACGTGGCTGTGTACCACTGCTGCTTGCAACGGGGAAGGGAAGAGCGGAGAGAGGGGGGGAGGGGGACCGGGTTTTTTTTTGTTCTGACCATTGCTACGCTGGGAGAGAAAGAGAAGTCTTCGTCAACGCCTTGCTGATCTAGGAAAAAAAAAAAAAAAAAGGGCGGTCCCCACCTGAACCCTTTCGCACGCGGGCAAAAAAAAAAGGAAGAAGGGGAGGAGGAAAGGACGACTTGATAGGAAAAGCAACAATAAAGGGGAAGGAGGTAAGAAGGTGAGGAACCGAAAGGGGAAGGAAGAGAATGGAAGTGGTGAAGACGGGGGAAGGGGCGTAGTCGAACTGGGAAAGGGCGGTTAGATACGGGGAAGAGGAAAGATAGAGATCAATCGTCGTCCTTCCGCTCGACACCTAAGAAGAGGGGGGGGGGGCCCTCGTGGCGCCACGGTGTCATGTGGGACCAGGTTTTTTTCCTATCTCCTCAGGGAGAAAGGAGGAGGAAATGCCGACCAGCAGCAGGGTCAATACCAACAAACCGCGGTGGAAAAAAGGAAAAAAGCTTCCGCCGTAACCATTTTGAAAGAAGGAACGCGCCTAATTCATCAGGAGAGGAAAGAAAGGGAATGCGAGCGAGTCTTAGAAGCGTTTTCCCCCTCTTCGCGACTGGAAATGGCAAAAAAAAAGGGGGTCTGCGTCCAAACCGATTGACAGAAAAAAAAGTTGTTTTCAAAGTGCCTCGGAAAAAAGAAAAAGAAAGGCTGCAAAACAACTTCAAACGGCAGCGACCAGATGAAAATGAGAAAAAAAAGACTACCAGGCCTAAGATCACGCCAGCTTCAAGGCAGAGGGGGGGGAGGAACCCGTACCACTCGTAGCCAACTCACCCCGCTTCATTGTCCTTTGCACTTCTTCAAAGAAGAGGGGGAAGAGCTATAATTCCCGGCGCCGGGGAGAAAAAGGAGTCGAGATAGCTGTTGAAACGATGGGGCCGCGGAAATTGTCGAAAAGTCTACAACTTATCGAGCGGTACCATTGGGGGGAGGAAAGAGAAATTCCGATCTGTCGGAGAAGAGGCTCCGCGGAAAGGGGGAAAAAAAAAGGGAAGCGCACAATAAGTACATATAGGCACGACGCAAGTAAAAAAAAAGAAAAGATGGAAGACGCTTGTCCACCTTCAAAAAAAAAGCTCGCTCTGGGGAAAAAAATCGTCACATTCAACTGGGTATCGGAAACTTTCATTTGCGGGAAAGAGAAGGCCGTTTTTTTGGATGCTTCGGGGGAGGAGCTTCGATGATCCGTTTTTCTCACCTGGGGGGGGGAAAGAGGGACAGGAGACCATACCCAATTATACTTGACGATGGCTAGAAAATCGGAGAGAAAGAAATTTTTCGGTAAAAAGCCTTAGTGATGTTTCAAAAAAGAGGAGGTGTTGGCGCGAACGAATTCTTGACCTGGCGCCCGAGAAAGGGGAAAAAGAAATTACTACTATTTGTTCCTGCGAGAGAGAAGCGAAGAGGGGACGGATTTCGGAGGATCGAGACAAAATTGAGGATGCCACCATACTCATAATGCTTGCATATCGAACGATGACGGAGGAAGGAAGAGAGGGCAGTGTCCTTCATTCGGGTTCGTAGAAAAAAAGAAAAAAAGTCGTGGATAATGAACGGTTCGGAAGGAAAAAAGCGGAGTCTTGCTATATCTTGCCAGAGGGGAAAAGAAAGGGAGAAAAAGACAATTGCTCTTCACTCACGAAAAAAGCAGCGGCTTTATCGGAATGCGCACAGGAAAAAAAAAGGGGCCAACAGAGCGCTTCAATCTTTGGCGAAGTAGTTGCGATCCTCAACTCACAGAAAGGAAAAGGGGGAGGAAGGAGGATCCTTTTAATTATGTGCCCGGCCGAAAAAAGAAAGAACAGCTCTCCTTTTCTGCCCGCGGGAGAAAAAAAAAAGTCTGTGCACGTCTTCGAGAATAAGAAAAAAAACAACCGGTCCCAGTGAATCCGAGCGGCCGAGCAAGGGGGAAGAAGAGAAAAAAAGAAAAAAGTGCATATCTAATCATGGCGGGGAGAATGGAGGGAAATCGGAGCAGTCGCGTATATTTAAAAAAAAAGATGAAGGTCCTGCTTGAAGAAAAAATATGCAACTGCTCAGTAGAATATTGAAAAAGGGAGAAAGAGCAAAACTAAAAGTTTCACAGGAGAGGGGAAGATAAATTCTATTTCGCTTCCGGCGCCGACAAAAAGGAATGCGAAAAAAGACGAAAAAAGAAGGCACGAAATAACGAAGGGGACTAAGAAAGGGCAAGGTTTTTTAGGAAAGGAGGTTGTCTACAATGGAATAACTTGACGGGTCAGCAGCGAAAAAGAAAGGCGGTAGAAAGAAGGGAAAAAAAAAGAAAGAATAAGGAGGTGCGGTCCAAATTCAAGGTGGGGGGAAGAAGCCGCCTAACTGGGAGCAGACAAGAAAAGGAGAGGGGGAAAAAGTAAAAGCGCTACTGACATAAAGGAGGAAAAAACTCTTTAGAATTCCGCTAAAGAAAGGGAGGGACGCTGGTTCCCCTCCGGAAAGTGGGAAAGAGCAGCCGGTCCAGTCCGCGTGACGAAAAGAAGGGGGAGGAAACGAAAAGGAAAGCAATCCTTAATCGTCGAAGACTTCTTGGAAAAACTCCAAAGAAAAAACGCGACATCAATGCTAAAAACCTCGCATCACCCTTCTTAACAAAGAAAAAAAAAGGGTCAATATTTGTTGACTGATGCCTATAAGAAAAAGGGAAAAGAGGATAAGGGCATCAGTAAAAAAAAGGAGTGAAGAAGGGTGCTGCCTAGCAATCCGCATTGGAGGAGAGAAGGAGAGGAAAGAGGGGGGGAAGAGCTCTGCAAATAATATCTTCAGACGATCAATGGGGGAAAAAGAAAAAGTCGCTTAACTAGGTTGGCAGGGAAAAAAAAAAGGCTGCTGTTAGCAACAGGAATCAGGATCACCCAGAGGAAAGGGAAAAAAAAAGAGAAAAAGGAAAAAGGTTAACTTTTTTCTTGAAAGGGGAAAAGGCAGTAATCGCTCGTTAACATTTGAAAAAAGGAGGCGCCTTTCCCACCGTGCCCCTTGAGTGACAAAAAGGTATGTTTCGCCCACATTATGGGAGAGGGAGGAAGAGAAAAAAAGAATTCTTTTCGCTGCAAAAGGGGAAAAAGGGGGACAAAGAACACATTCGTATCGCCGGTTAAGAAAAGGACTGAGGTATTGTACACAATATCGCAAATTAGGAAGAGCAATTTTCCTGGAGTTCGGGAAGGAGAGAGGAAAAAAGACTATCATTTCGCCCCTTGATAAACAGTGGAGGTAGGTTTTTTGCGATTGGAGAAAAAGAAAAAAAAAAAGCATTCTCCTGAGCATTCAGATCTCTGAAACAGACCTCATCCTGGTTAAAGGGGGAGGGGGGGAGAGAAAGAGAGAGATCGCTTTCACGCTCGTTTTAGAAAAAAAGGGGAAAAGAGCTATCTGAATCGGTCTTTTTAGCTTGGGGGGAGAGTCCTAAATTTGAGAGCTAAAGCACTGACCGTGGCGGACGGGAGGGAGAGAAGAAGAAAGAGGAGGCAAAAGAAGTGCCTTTCAAAAAAAAAAAAAAAAGCGGCTCAAAGGAGCTCTGGGAGGGTGTCCGCTTCTTCCTTTCACCAGGAAACCTAAGATCCTGTAAATTATAGAAAAAGGGGAAAAGGAAAAGTGGAAAGATTAGAAAAAAGAGAAAAAAGATTGAAGCGCTTCTGTCAAATATATCTATGGAAAAGGAAGAAAAGACTCGAAATTTCTACCGGGAAGCTGAAGACCCCTTTCTGTTGAAGGAAAAGAGGAGGGAACTATATAGAAAGATCGCTCGCAGCGGTTGAGAGCAAAGGAAGGAAAAGACTACTAACGTCTTCAGGCCCCGGGGAAAAAAAAGAAGAACATCTGCCTCCGTATCAGGTTCACAGTCTCGAGAAGCGTTCTAGATGCAAGCCAGGAGGGGAAAATAGAAAAGGGGTGTCCTCGAGCCTTCAGAAAGACAGCAGAGAAAAAGAATGCGGCCTCTCGAAAAAGAGGGTTTTACAAATTTCGCGAGGCACCTGGGACAGCCACTACGCCGCGAAAAAAAAGAAAAAAGAGGAAGACTAAGGAGTGAGTTGTGGCCATGGCCGAGTATGGAGGAGTAAAAAGGAAGGGTAATTAGCCATCGTCACGGAAAAAAGGGAACGATGCCATCTCAAAGAACCAAAGACCCAAAGCGAATAAGGAAAAAAGAAAAAAGTACGTGGCCGCCTATCTCACGCCCGAGGGGAGGGACAACGACTTTCCAGCCGATCACGCACCAGAAAAGATACAAAGCTCGAGCTGTGGGGGCCGGAAGGTGGACAGCGGACGCAGAGGGAAAGGCTGATTGAGCGGCCTCTATGTGAACGAGAGGGAAAAAGGGAGAGCGTTTTCAAAGTAAGGAAAGGTAGCCGTATTTCCAGGAAAAGCCGACCAGATCGGAAATGGAGAAGGAAGGAAGATACTTCAAAAGGGTACCTGCTCTGATGACGGGGGGAAGAAGAAAGGGGCCCAAGTTGCCTTTCGCGTTTAAAAAAAAAAAAGGAGATCATGGCACGCCGGCGCCGGATATAGAAAAAAAAAAGTGGCCCATGACCATGCCGCGGGGGGGTGGAGAAGGTCGGGACTGACGCTGCAGCAAAAAAAGAGAGGGAGGAGCGGAACATTTCCTTGTTGTTCGGAAAGAAGGGAAAGAGGGGAATCTGTGCGCTGCCGTTAGAAGAAGGGCACGCCTCTCTTCGTGCTCGGCACGGAGACGGCTTGTTTACGAGGAAGTGGGGAAAAAAGGAGATGGGATTGTGATGCTCCTCGGTTTTGGAAAAAAGAAGGGGGAGTCATTGCAAGCTCAGAGAGAGAGAGGCCGCTCGCAGTCGCTAAAGGCAAAAAAGCGGCCGAATCAGAAGGAGGAGAGAGACGGGAGGTGTACCACTGCTGAGGGGAAAGAAAAAAAAATAAGAAGGCCTTTATGGCACCGCGTTGTGGGAGATGGTCGGCATTTCCCCATCCCTGCTGACTATGGAGAGGAGTTCAACTCCTTGAGAGAGAAAAAAAAAAAAAGGTTACGGCGTACCCATGAACCCCTTGTCTCAAGCGGAAAAAAAAAAAGAGGAAAGGGGAAAAAAGACTACGAATTATCTCTCTAAACACAACAAAGGCGGGCGTCCTTCCTCTCGAACACCTGACTTCCTTTAGGAATACCGTGGTGCCCCGTGAAAAGGGGAGAAGGGGAAAAGTAGGCGCGGGGTTTTTTCCTCATCAGCAAAGAAAGAAAAAGAAAGGGATGAGGCAACTGCGACCGAACCAAACTACAACCTCTTTCCATTAAAACGGGAAAAGGCTGCGCCGGAAAAGGAAAAAGAAAGGGGGGAAAAAAGATTAGACGCGAATGAAGTCATCAGGATCGGCACCAGGCAGGAAAAAGAAAAAAGCGGCTGCCCTAGCGAGTTGCCCTCTTCTCGGGAAAAAAATGTCGTTTTTCTCTTCAAAAGATGAAAGCACAGACCAATCTGTGAAGTAAAAGGGGGAGGGGAAGCTTACCAAGACAGAAAAAAAGAAGAAGATTCTGCACACAGCACTGCGAACGGCAAAAGAGAACAGCTATCACATAAATACTAACACAATGCTCCAGACACGAAAAGAAAGGAAGGGGGATGAGCGTCCATTCCCTACCACTCGTAGACAAACTCCAAAAAGGGGAAAGTCTTCATCTCGCTTATCTTCTTGAGGAAAAGGGAAAGGATGCCCTGATCTCCGTCTTCTAGAGTAAGGGTCAAAAGACGAAAGAAAATTGGGAAGAAGGGGGAATTCTACAACGGTCGAAAAGAAAGGTGGCCCGTCATCGTTACGGGGTCACGGGGGACGGGGAGAGGAGGGAAAGGCTCCTCTTGAAGGAAGAATGAAAAAAAAGAAAAAGGAAAAAAGGCGAACATATCGTTCACATAGAGCCAAGAAAGAAGGGAAAGCTCTTTCCGCCTCACAAACCGAAGCGCTTTGTAAGGGAAAGGGAAGGGAGAGGACTGGAACTCGAAAAAAAGAGGGGTCCTATCTCCCGGCCGTGGGAACACGTTAATGTGCGTGCTTCGGGGGCTCACCTGGGGGGATTAAGGCAGGAGGGAAAAGAGAAAAAAACATGATGACTTTGACGAGGGCTATTACAAGGGAAATAAGAGAAAGGCGGATAAAGAATTCGTCCACAAGAAGAGGGCAAGAGCCTCTGTTACGGGGGGGGGGGCGCGGCCGTTCGATGGCTGGACAAGGAGAAAAAAGGGGGAAACATCGACTCACTATTTGTTCCGGCGAGAGGAAAAAAGAAAAAGATTCCTAACCTGCTGCTGGATTTCGGAAAAGAAAGAAGCGGATGCCACCATACTAAGAGGGGAATCCTCTCCCTGAGGATGGAAGGGAAAGGGGAGAAAAAGATCTTAAGGCAGATGTTCCAGGGAGAGAGAAAACCCTGTGCCGGAGTAAATTAAATTTTAAGGAGCTCAAGCTTCTGGCGCGATCAGGAGAGGCCAGATTTTGCCCGCTGGTAAGGGGCTCTTCACGAAAAAAGGAAATTTCATCTTCTTTGAGAGAAAAACAAGTCCCACAGAGGAGAAGGGAACAGAAAGAGCTTCAATCTGTTGCGCAGGGAAGCCTCACTCTACGGCCGGAAAATCTAAAAGGAGAGAAAGTTGTCACTTCCTCCTCTTGAAACAAAACTATGCGGGGAACATCCACCCATCTCAGAAGGGAAGAAAGCTTTTGCTCTTCGGGGGGAAGGAAGAAAAAAAAAAGCCATATTCTGTGCACGTCTTAAGAAAGGGACAGTATAGCGCGGCGATAACAGGTAAGAAAGGAGATAGAAAAGAAAAAGATAACGCACCTATTCAGATCGATAGGAAAAAAGGGGTTGAGTAACGACTTAAGAGAGAATTGAGCAAGCAGAAGAAAAGAAAGGCTGAAGGTCTGGGCTTGAGAGATAGGGAGGAGGAGGAAGAGTAACTATTAAAACGAAAAAGAGAAAGGTTCACCGTAGAAGAAAAGAGGGGGAGGAGAATTTCATATTCGCTTCTTCCGCCGACAAAAAAGGAGTCGACAAGAGGGAAAAGGAGGGGGCCTACCAGAAAAAAAGCTATGTTTAATAACAAAGAGTTTAGTAACGGCCGAATGAAAAAAGGGGGAGGGGGGTCGAAAAGGGAAAACTTTACTTTGCAGGCGAAAAGGAAATAGTTTCAAAAAAAGGTTTGGCTACCGCTAAGAAGGGCGTCAAATTCCGGGGAAGGGGGGAAGAAAAAGAACTGGGAGCGCCCCTAAGATTTGGTTCCCAATGTGGAAGGAAGCGCTTACTGACATAAGAAAGAAGATTTTCCAACTCGAATTGTCCGAGAGAGGGATGGAAATGGCCGCGAGGTGGAAAACGGATTGCTAAAAGCAGGGAAGAAACGGCCAACATCTTAAGCGATGGGGGGGTAAAAAAAAAAGTAGCTCAATCTGATCGTCCCGAAGAATATTCTTGGAAAGAGAAAAGAAGCGCGCGATGGAAAAAAAAGCAAATGCGTACGTTCCCACGGGCTGCAAGACCCTTCTTCACCCCGAGAAAAAAAGACCAAGAGGGTTCCTTATGCCCAGATCGAAAAAAAAACAACGGAGCCTCTTCACAATTGTAACAAGTGTTAGATCGGGTTAAGAAAGGGGAGAAGGGGGCACTCCGCATTTGAGTAGGAGGGTTACCATCGAAGCCGCCTCGCAGGAGGATTCTGCAAGACTAAATTTATCTGATTCAAAATCGAGGAGCAGGACGCTGACTTGGACCGGCTGAAGGGGACCTCCGCGCTCGTGGACAACGCTCCAGAATGGCGAGAGGAAAAAGAGGGAAAAATTTTTTCTTGAAATTTTTTCGTAAAAAAAGTGACCATTGTGACCCACTAAAGAGAGGGGAGGCTGCTTTCCCACCGGCACGTAATGGAAGGCCAACGATTATGGGGGAGGGGGGGGGGGAGAAAGTCTGGTACGATGTTCTTCGGAACTCAGGAAAAAGGGGAAGCAAAGTAAAAGTTTTTCACAAAAATTCTTATCCAACAGGATGAACTGGAAAGGGAGGGGGGAAAAAAGGAAGCAGAGAAGTATGTTCGGCGCATAAGTTGCACGAGAGGGGGAGAAAGGATTTTTTTCGCGGCAGAAGCGAAAGAAAGAAAAAAGAACGATTTGTTTGAAGGTTGAGGTTAGGGTTGTGGGGAGAAGGAAAGAGGAGAAGGTTAATCATTCTCCTGAAAAGCAAAAGAGAAAAAAAAAGGAAGGAAATGATTTCGGCTTGCCAAGAAAGAAGAAAGGAAACCTCTTTACTCACAACTTCTGTAAGAACCTCATGAACGATCGAATCGTCGTTGCTGGGGGGGGAAAAGATCATAAAAGGGAAAAAAAGGAAGAAGGGAACGTGGCTTGTCCTGGTCTTTCTCGAAGACGGAAAGCTGCTCACATAATATCACCATCAACAGCAGAGCTGGGGCTTATCGACAAGAGGGGGGAAAAAGCCCCAACCTTCCCCGACACTCCTTTATTTATAAGAAGAATGGAAAAAGACCTTCTACTGCCAGCATAGGGAACGCTTCTGTTGCAAAAAAGAGGGTGTCGCGTCCTATCACGAAGCTGAATTAAGCTCAGAGTCTTGAACCCTTTTCTGTGGAAGGAAAGAAGGGGAACACTCATGTCCACTATATAGACCAGATCGGAAAAGAAAAGAGGAGAATAACCTTTCAGGGGAAATTATACTACTCTCAATCTTTTACATCGAACCGAAGGAAGCCCATTGGCTCTACGGAGAGGAAAGGAAAAAGGGGTGAATCATAAATGGGTGTCTTCTATCCTTCCGATAAAAGAAAGTAAAAAAGAGAGAAGTCTGCCTCTCGCCGGAACAAGAAAAGGGAGGAAGTCTCCCTTGTCCATCCATCCTCAGGCAGCGCAAAATCCCGTCACAAAAAAAAGAAAGAGTAGTTGGCCATGGCCGAATTCTTTAATCAAAAGCCTATAAGGAGGAAAGAGGGAACCGTCATCATTGGGCTGGAAAGGGAAGGAAAACCCAGTTGCTCCCCACTCTCACGAAAGAGACCGAGTAGCCGTGGCCGCCGAAGAAAAAGAGATATTACTTCTTAGCAAGACGTTAAAAAAAGGGGGGAGAGAGGGGTAATCTTTACCGCGACAAGCGAAAAAGAAAGGTTTACAGCTTCTTACCAACAAATGCGTACTTGAGAAAAGAAAAAAGAGATATGGGTTCCTTCGGTCCGTGAGGGTCCTGAAAAACCTT
>Ga0179593_1290694_pt1 | contig 10319 bp, 14 predicted proteins | sample CZODoug2_1_08_16_FD_185931 | JGI IMG/M metagenome (GOLD analysis project Ga0179593, IMG submission 185931) | Vadose zone soil fungal communities from Angelo Coast Range Reserve, California, USA - CZODoug2_1_08_16fungal (PacBio error correction) | ecosystem: Environmental > Terrestrial > Soil >...
CCACTGGGGGACACAACAGGACTTCTACAGAGAAAAGGGAAAGGAATATCTGGGAGAAGAGGGTTGGGAAAAGGAAGGGGGGAGAAACCAAGGGTTTGTTTGGAACCTGTAAATTGTGAGAGTCCAAGAATTGTGGGGATGAAGGGGCAAACCGGCCAGGGAAAGACGAAATGGGAAGTGGAGGTAAAGAGGGGAACTCCGAAAAGGCGGGATGCTCAGTCAAACAAACGATGTAGGTAGCTGAACGAAGGGGAATCGAGTTTGTAAACAAAACCGAGGGACAAGGACGCAACCCGAGGGAAATTAATTCAGCACTTCAAAAGTGGCGGAAGGGCTTGGACGAGTGCAGAAGGAGCAGGTGGCTCTGGGACATTAATTCAGGAAAGATCAACGCCCCAGTAAATAGAAAAGGAGGAAGTTTTTCCTCCGGGGGAAAAAAAAGGAAAAAGAAAAAACCAGTCTTGGGTGAGGACTTCAGTGGGGAGTTGAAGGAATAAAAGAACCCTAAGCTTACCAGAGCACAACCAAGAAGAAACAAGGTCCAAAAGAACGATCTCTGGGAGTGCAAGTATTGAGTTGGTCTAGTTGGCCTGCTGGTCCCCGCAAAGAGGGACGGAGGAAAAAGGGGCCGAAAAGGCAAATCAGGATTCATGCCCGCTCCTACACCGATCAAGAGGGAAAAAACAAAGAAAAAGGAACACATACGCCGGGACCTTTTGACAGGTTAAAAATTAAAAGGAATTGGGGGGAAATATTGGGGGGGGCAAGGGCGTGCCACGGAAAACCGGTATGTACAGAAAAAGGGAAATGGGAACCCGGGAACGGACCGGGGTAACCGAGGAATTCTTGGGAAATTGGAATGGACTTAGGAAACAAAAAAACCAACTGAGTCACAAAACCACTGTAAAAAAACTTGAGGAAAAGACAGAGGAGAAAAAACCACTAAAGGGAAGTGCCCCTTCAACAAAGACCTATAAAAAACGGACGGCACACCTAAGAGAAGTCATCTTATGCAAAATAAAAAAAATCTTACGCGAAGGGGAGCGGGGGGGGGTGGGGGACGAACTGGCCTGGGGGGGGGGTCAAACGGACAAATGCGTACAAGGAAAAAAAGTGAGGGGGGAGTCGAAGAGGGCAGGGGGCGAAACCACCGAGTCCGGGGTTTAACGCCGGGTGGGGGGTGGGGAAGTAGGGGGACCAGTGACAACACAGCCGGGGGGGAATTGGGCGGAGAGGGACGAATGGGGAACAAGTAGCTGCCTAGAAAACCTAGGGCAAAAAGAAATCAAAACTAAGAAAATTGGAAAGGACGATAAAAAGACGAACAGGCTTCCAACCCTTCCGCAAACCAATGACAACCCTCCCTACAAAGCCCACCAAACTTTTAAAAAAATCTGAAAAAAGGAGAAAATCCTAGTTTGGTTTGCGATCATACCTTGTTTATCAAAAAAAAAGTGTAGGAAGAAAGTGAAAAAGGGAAGAACTCCGAGCTCCAATTAACGTACAAAAAAAAACGAGGGAAAACAGAAGGGGGAAACAGAAGAAAAGGGATAAAAATTGCCCACAAGAAGCCTGTCCGGGGGAAAGCATGGTTAGCCGCACCCAGAAAGGGCTTGGGGAAAAAAAGCCAGAAAAAAAAAGCGGTACGAAAAAACGAGTTGGGAACAAGGGAAGTCCGCGCCAAACTCACTGGATAAAGGGCAGAACGGGGTGAAGTGGGTTCTAGCTGCAAACAGACCTCCGCCGCCTTTCTCACACAAAGTCCTTGTTCAAAAATGAAGTCGAAAGAGAAAAAAGCGGAGGTAAAAATTAAACCACACCAACTCCCGCTCGGGAAAAAAGGAAAAAAACGAAGAGAGTTTAGTGGGGAGGTTGTTAAGTAACTGACAATCACTAAAAGAATCCCAGAGAAGCTACCGACAGAAAAAAAGAACTCAGCAGGTATTTTGGTGAAGCCAAATCAAGAAAAAAGAAACCCGAAGTGAAAAAAAACTGCCCCGTCCAAAAAAAAAAAAAGCACGCATGGTAATCTAACCCAAAAAGGTCAAGGTGAACAACCGAAAAAGAACGGACAAACCACAGAAAAAAGACGGAAGTTCAACAGGGACCGGGCCAAGTCCCCGATTCAGATATGAAAATAGAAGAAACAACAACAGGAGGGGAAATAGAGAAGAATGGGGGGATCATGCGGAGACCGGGGTCGTCAATTTGTGTCAAAGACAGTTTTTAATGGACAGTGGGGTTCTTGAAGGGTCAAAGGGGAACTCGAAGGGGGGGGGAACGTATACCAAAAATGACCCAACGAAATCAGTTGGAGGTTGTCTTGGGGGGGGGGTGGTATGAGGAGAAAACACAAGGAGTGTGTCTTCGTCCTTAAAAAAAAACTAGGATCATGAATAAAGAACTTGGAAAAAATGGTTTCCAAAAAAAAAGTCAATGTGGGTCACTCAGCTTCGGGACACAAAAAGGGTCGAAAAAGGGAGTTGGGTCACCAGGATAAATGGTCAAAAATGTCTCTCATGAGTTCTCAACAGTGACGGACATCGGGTGTACCACGCCAAAACCGGGAAAAAAGGCGAAAGATGAAAAAAGGGGGGGGGAAAAAGCGTGGCAGGGGGAAACCAGCAGTAGCGGGGGGGGGGCTGAACAAAAGAAGGTGAATTAAAGGAACCGGGGAACACCAGACCGAGAAGCTCTTGTCGGATCCTAGTGAGAATACTCACTAGGGAGGGTTAGGGTGGGGTGAAATCTGGAAAAAAAGCAGGAAGGCGGGGCTGACTTAACCTCCGGTAACCATAAATTGTCAAGACATACGGAAAAAAGAAGTTCGGCCTGTGGGGGAATGTCAATGACAAGAAAACAAACTTTGATGAGCGGCAGGAGGGGCGTGGAAAGGAAGAGTCAACTACTCCATAACCATCTACGCACTAGCTTGGTTTTTGGCAAAAAAAAGAAAGTCCTTCCAAGAAAAAAGGGCGGGGAGGAGGGGTTACCCTGTACGGGGTAAACGAAACATCAAGCCTTGGGTGTATGGGCAAAGAGCCAAAAGACACAGAAAAGAGAGCAAGGGGAGATCTGTGCAAGGGGGGAAAGTCAAGCACAACGAGGGGCCGAAACAGTCGTCCCGTCGAGAAAAGAAAAAATTAATCAGAGAGAAAAAAAAAAAAAGAAACCGGGGGGGGAGGGAAAGGGAATAGGGCCGGGACATAGGTCGAAAGCCAAAGACACAGGTTTTTTTATATGGGGACTAGAAAAGGGGTTACGGAAAAAATGCCGGACGCAACGGAACAGCTCCGCCTGAAAGGGAAAACGGGAAAAAGGGCGAGACGGAAAACAAAGTGACTTGGGTAAAAGGACCGCACGCCGAAAAACACGTTGGAGAAAAAAAAAAAAAAGAAAAAAAAAGGAAAGAAGGGGAATCGGACAAAAAGCAACCAGAAGGGTGGTCACTGTGTGAGACCACGGTTTCGGAGCAGAACAGGGGGAAACGTGGGAAAAAAGGGGAAGGAGAAGATCAAGGACTAACTTGGGGGGAGCGTATAAAGGAAAGTCGACCCAAAATCACTAACACAGCGGTCAGTGTTGAGAAATAAATTCGGAGATGGGCGGAAAAAAAAGATTAAAAGGGCGGCACAGAAAAGAAAAAAAAAACCAAAAAAAGACAAATGACAAACGTCACCAGACTCGCGATAAGGTGGGAAAAACCCCACTACACAAGCCGCAAAAGGAAGCGTGAGAGGGAGAGGCCGAAAGTTTGAAAAGCCCCCTAGAATCAAGAAACGCCAAAAAAAGGCCCTGAGGTGGAACGGGCCCGTAGGGGCCCGGGAAGATCCAGAAAAAAAAAAAAAAAACGAGAGGGAAAAAAAAAGGAGAAAAGAATCGCCGACAACGCGCGGAAAAGCCTACATGGCCCTCAAAGTGAAACCGAACAAATCAAAAGGGGCCGGGGGAAAAAAAACTCAAAAGGAGGAAAGAAGAAAACACAGTCAGGGGGGGGAAAAAATCAAAGACACAACCACTTGGGTTGGGGGTAAAAAAAAAAAAGAGTCAATAAAAAAAACTCGGTCAAAAGTCCAAAAGCGAAGGAAGGCACGTTCAGGAAGAGCAAGGGGGTCAAGAAAAACGAAAGGTGTGTTTCGTTAGAGGAAAAAAAACCCGAAGAACAGACGGAAGGCCGAAGGATGACCTCATGGGTACAGATCTTAATAAGATTAAACCGGGGTATCGTTGTAGGGTTGGGGGGACCGGACGGGGGAGTATTCCAGGACCGTGTACAGGGAAAAGAAAGTACTGACACTAGTCACTTGCCCATGGGAAAAAGGAAAACTCGGGGAACAAAAAGCAGAAAACTTTCGAGGGGAGGGGAAGTCGGGGTGAACCGCCCCAGACGGAAGGTCCCCTACATCGCTGGAAAATACATCGACGGAAAGGAGAGCGACTGGCAAAAAGGAATCAAGGGGAAAAAAAGCTCCCGTAGCGGAATGGCCGTGTGTAGAGGTGTCAGGGAAAGATATTCCAACATGGGGGTGCCAAGAAAAACCGGTTGAAAACAAAAAGGCAAGGGCGAAAAAAAAAAGCCGGAAAAGCTCGGAGCATATGCCTCAAAAAGCGGGGCCCCTCCTCGAAGGGGAAAGGGGGATGTAGTCGGGGAGGGTGCCGTCCACTTACAAAGAAAGGTCCAAAGGCACAGAGGACGAAAAAACTCAAGCGGAAAGGGCTGGGACCTAGTGAACGGGAGACGGGATCTCATTTGAAAAAAACGTCCTCAGGTGAATAGGAAAAAAAACACCAAGTGCGTACAAAAAAGAAACGGAAATCATCCCAAAAGGGATGAATTCGTAATAGGACGTTGAAGGACGGTCGGCACGATAAAGACACACAGCCACAAAAAAGACCTTTTCCCAAACCTCGCCAATGCCATTAGAAAAGAAAAAAACAGGTCTGTGAAAACCAGAAAAACTTGACAAAAAAAGGAAAAGCGACGGAGAAAAGGGAATGCCATTCTCTGGACTTAGAAGGGAATCAACTATCTGAGGGCGACGTACCAACCAAGTGGATTTCCAACTCCCTAGTCGATCCGTCAGGACATAAAAAAAATCGACAAGAGGAGGAAGCCAAACTAATCTCCTGGCCTCGTTGGGTCCCCTTGAGAGGGCAGAACCTGGGGCATCGTCCCCGATTGAAGGTGGGAGAAAAAAATAACCGAAGGAAAAAGCAGAAGGTGGGATCCGACCGTCCCGGTAAAGGAGTCGTCAAAAACTCTTCTTTTCGCGCCATACGGCGAAAAAAAAGAAAAACGACCGAACACAGAAAGGAGAGGTAGAAGAACTCAAAGAAAAAGTCTTACCGCAGAACCCTGGGGCCTGAGGACCTTCGGTTGAGGGCAGAACATAGGCGCGGATGAATGCAGGAGGGAGAGGGAAAAAAGCGCCCCACTTAAAGGGAAAAAAAAACAAACTAAGGCAAAGAGCCCGCACGGAGATGGCCAGGGGGTAAAAAATCTGTGCGGGGCGCCTATACCAGAAAAGGAAAGTCAAAAAGGGGGGAGAAAAGGTGAAAGGACCGAAAAAGTACACGACTAGCAACTGCAACTCAGGGTTCTCACAACAGAGCACCCTAAAAAAAAAAGTAGATTCCAGGAGGGGGAAAGGGGGGACAAAGACAGATTAAAATCTCAACAAAAGCGTCGAGGAGTGCAGAAAACGGGGCCCAGGATTACCCTTCAGGACGCCAAGCCGTGTTCCGAAGCCCTTCATGAGAGGGAAAACGAACCGAAGAGACGCAAGGAAAACTGAAAGGGGAGAGATCCGCAAAGAAAGGAGGGACAGAAAGGAATGACAAACAAGAAGAGGGAGGATGGTCCCCCCGTGGCCCTATGTACCCCTCCCTAACCTTACGAAGCAACCCAAGCAAAGAAAAAATGGAGGTGCGACGCAGCCGGCAAAGGGGATCAAAAATAGAGGTTATCTCGGAGAAAAAAAAAAAAGGAAGGAGAAGGAATACTGAAACATCTTCTTGGGGAAAGAGAAAAAAAAACCCCTTCACCGCCTGTGTCAAAACAAAATCGCACGACTTACCAGGGGAAGAGAACCTCGGAACGGATTCCTCAAGAAGGGGAAGCAGGTCCCCGCCAAAAAACGCCGCCCCCCCATCCAAACGGTTCTGGCGGGAACGAAGCACCCTGTGCCAAGATGGGAAGATCTTGGGGCCCACACCAAAAGGGGGGAAACTCCAAACTAAAAAAAAGACCGCCCCGGGAAAGAACGCGAACCAAAGAGACCGGGGGGGGATGAGACCGCAGTCCAAAACGGTGTCAGGGTCGACGAGGGGAAGACAAAGGTGCCATAGCGGCCAACTGGTAGGGGAAAACCGATAGATATGTGGGTCGTGGAAAACCATGAAGGAAACGCACACATCAACTCAGCCTCGGAGAAAACGAACATAACGTTGCGAAAAAAAAAAAACCGTAGAGCAGGCGCCCCCCCGGAAGGGGAAGAATCATGCGCCAACCAAAAGGTCGGACCGAAAGTAACGAGCAGGAGAGTGTTGGAGGATCACGGGGTCCCTTGTGGCAAAAGGGGGGCACCGAAGTTAAAAAGCTGCAAAAAGCGAAGGGAACAGACGGCTGGGCAGAGGGACCGCCAAAATAAAACCGACGACATATCCATCAGGGAAAAAGGGGGAAAGGGAACTCAGCCCTAGGGCGGGAGCAGAACTCTCGAATAGTGTCAAGCGTGGGGATGGCGAAAATCAGGAAAAACAAAGCCCGAAAAGGGGGACTAAAGGCAAAAGGGAAAACAAGGGCTTTGCAATACTGGAGAAAAATCACCACCCCGCAAAAGCCGAACACATGCGCCATGGGAGGTACGGCATGGTTAAAAGTCCGAAAAAAAGGATACTGGGGGTTCTATCAAGCTGAAAAGAGAAGAGTGGACATAATTACGAGGGAAAGAAGAAAGAGTTGAAAAAAGGTTGTGGAACTTCTCAAAAAGCCAAGGTACGAGGCGGTGATTAGCACAACCAAAACGAAAGTACAAAAAAGAAAAAAACTGGGGGACACAAAAATCTACATCCAAGTAGGCCGAGAGCACTCGAATCAGAAAGAAAAGTAATCTTGCCTAAATGGTGTCCAATAAAAACTCAAGGGAGTACTGGGTACATAAAAAGAAAATGCCAGGAGTCTAAGATCAAAAACTCATTCTTTCCGTGCAAAGGGGGAAAGATAGACCAGACGCTGGCAGCCCGTACAAAAAATTAGATTACGGAAAAAATGGAGCCATAAAAAAAGTTTTTGCTTCAATGGGGTTGTGTGGGGGGGGGCAAGGAAAATCAGGTTGGGGGATGTACAGAAAAATCTATGGAGCGGGGGGGCGAGTTCATACAAGAACACTGAAAAAGACATTATTTACGACCAATAGTAGGGGGGGGAGGGTTAAAGCAGGAAATGAAGAAAAGGAATGGGGGAAGAACCGGGAAAAGGTGAAAAATGCATGTTACTACAAAGATACCTCTGCTAACTGGGGTGGTCGTAAAAAAAGAACTCAAGGCATCGACCGAAGAGGAGAAAACGCAGAGGATAAAAAAGAGAAAATCAGCGGTTGGGGTTGTGTGGTGCGGGACAGCGGGTGGGGGGGAAAAAAAAACCGGCATCGTCATGACAGGATCCGGGAAAGGAAGAAACTATCCTGAACGATGACCACCTGCAAACCCGCTACCGCAGATGAAAAGGAAGAAGAAAAAAGCAGGACACTATTCGAATCCCTCAAAAAAACGTTGAGGGGGGGGGAGACAATGGGTAAATCCATTGAGGTGGAGTGGCGTGAACAAAAATGAATAAAAAAAAGAAAGAAATGGGCTTGACTAAAAATCGACGACTGGAAGAGTTTACGGCCTGCAAGGTGGAAACCTACGAGGGTCCCGGCCTGTGAAGGGGAGGAAGACGGACAAGGGTCGGGGGAACTGAAACGAAAAGAATAAAAAAAAACCCGAGAGTCGAACTGAAAAAATCACCAACGACTAATATTAACAAGGAACGAGAAGGATCGAGAGTACGGGAAACGGAGAACGAAACCCACATCAAGGTTTTCGGCAGGGACTAAAAACACCGACAACTATCAAAAAAAGGGAGTGAAAGACCATACGTGGGGCGACCTCAGAAACAACCAATTTGCCGTTTTTAAAATGAAAGGGGTATTGTGCAGTTTGAGGGGACAGGATAAAAAAAAAAAAAAACTGCAAAGTCGAGCAGTCGGGGAAAAAAAAAAAAAGAACCCCCTGACAAAAAAGAAGGGACACCTTCTCCAGTAGAAAAAAAAAGTAAAGATGTGAGAGGGCTTGTGGGGGGCGCTTTTTTGGGGCCCATCAGGAGGGAAGGGGAATCGCACGCCCGCCAAACCGTCAGAAGGAACCAAGGAAAAGAGGGGAAAGGATGGCGCGATGAATCATATAAACCGGGGTCTCAAGAGTCACCTCAGACGAAGCACGCCCCAGGCCGCGGCGACGTTGGACACAAAATCGGCCGAAACGGAAGGCCTCACCGCGAGGAAGTTGGGAAAACGGCAAGGGTGCTTGCAAACGCCCCCCCCGACCGTTAAGGTAAGCACACGGAAGGTCCACGTACACAAACAACAGAGCGAGTACAGTGACCGGGATTGGCAGGGGAGGGAATCCAGACAAATAACGGCGCAAAGGGGAGTCGCAGAGGAAAAAAATTGTGCTATCCCGAATCGAAAGAAAAAAAAGATGGTGAGGGTCACAACACAAACCCCAATCTAAAGATGAGCGTCAAAAAAACCCGCGACCCATCCCATTGCCAGGGCCAACCGGAAAAAAAAGACAGGGCCGAACGGCTGGGGGGTCAGGCCAGGAAGGGAAGGAAGGGGGGGGGAAAAACAGAAAATGGGAAAATCTGCACGCCCGGTTTTTAACCGTACTTGGGGATGCTGAAGGGGGGAAACGGGCCCCGAACCCCAAAACAACCCAAAACAGGGCAACAAAGGAGAAAAGGGGGGGTTGGGGAAGGAAAAGAGGAGCCAAATATGCAAGCCTGCAAGACAAACGGACAACAAACCAGAAGAAAGCTAGGGTGAAACAGAGCTGAACCAGAAAAATAAAATCCCGAAGGACATGTCAGGAAAAAAAACTGGCAGAGTTTTTTTCAGGGACGATCGACGGGGAGGGACGGAGGGGTCACGTGAGGGGGGGGAACTTGAAAAGTAGGGGGGAACCTACAACAAACGACGGGACCCCCCCACCAAAAAAACCCAACCCACACCACAAAAAAAAAAACAAAAAAAAAAAAACCCCAAAAAAAAACAAAAAACCAAAACCACCCCCAAAAAACCAAAACCCCAAAAAAAAAAACCCCAAACCCCCACACACCCAAACAAACAAAAACCAAAACAAAACCAAAAAAAAAAAACACAAAGAAAAGTTCAGAGAATGGGAAAAAAAAAAAACGGAAAGGGGGAAAACAAAAGTCCACCCTAAATGAGAGTGCAAAATTAGCGGGGCAGAGAAAAAAAACGACCTATCGGGGCTGAATGAGGGACTGGGGTCAACTTAGAAATGAAACGCCAAAAACTGGGCCGAAAGGACACACTGTCCAGACGAAAAAGAAAAAGAAGGCCCCGGGTGGGTGGGGTAAAGGCGACCATGGGGACTAAAAAAATGTTTACATAAGTGCCTAACTAAAAATAACACAATGAAAAAAAAAAAAAAGAAGGTTCAAAACCGAGTGGGGTAAAAGCAAAGTTGAGCTATCTGGACAAAGAAAGAAAAGCGATGGAACTTCCCTGAAAAGGGGTGTGGAAGCTCATCAACGTTGAGGTTGACAATCCTTTTCAACGAAAAAAGCAGGGAAAGGCCACAAAGAATCATTGCAGTCCTGACCCGCTAGACCCCCTTGAGAAAAAAAATAGGGGGGGGGTGTGTGAAGGGACGCTTACATAACCCTCCGGGAGAAGCACCTACTAAACACAAAACACTGGGGACCAACTCGGGAAACGGGGAATCAAACGCCTAAAAAAGACACCCAAAATAAGCCTAGACGGACAAGGGGCACAGAGAAAAAAAAGGCTTTTGAAGAAAATGGTGTACGTATAACAAATCCAAACCCCAAGCCGCAGAAGCCCTGGCTAAAAGAAAAGCCAAAACAGAAGACTCCTCAAAAAATTGGGGGGGATCTTGGGTCCGCAGCCGCTCACAAAAGTCTCAGTTAAGAAAAGGACCCGGACAAAGCCCCACCAACTTCGAGGTCCCAAACAAGAAAAAAAAGCCTACGCTCTCGACGAAGAAAATCGAAACTTTACCAGAAAATC
>Ga0179593_1412332_pt1 | contig 10319 bp, 10 predicted proteins | sample CZODoug2_1_08_16_FD_185931 | JGI IMG/M metagenome (GOLD analysis project Ga0179593, IMG submission 185931) | Vadose zone soil fungal communities from Angelo Coast Range Reserve, California, USA - CZODoug2_1_08_16fungal (PacBio error correction) | ecosystem: Environmental > Terrestrial > Soil >...
TCTGAACGGTTAGACCGCGGGGGTCGGACGCTCACCCAAGGAGAGAGCGGAGACCGAGTAAAGAAGTGACCAAAGCGACCACCACCTGTAAAAGCCCCTCTACCATACGTGAAAAAACAGGAGGGCACGGTGTGGATGGGAAAAAAGAGATAACAAAGGGGGCTCAATGCAGGAGAACTCAAAAAGAAGAGGGCTTGAAGGGTCAGGGGCAAACGCAACTAGACGCGGATGACGACGACAGATCTCCAAGCTAAACGAAACCCCAAGACATGAACAGACTGAGGGAAGAGTTCGTTATAAAACACAACAAGCGGGAAGAGGCTTCCTCGAAGTGGGTGATTCCGGTTGAGGTATGCACACTGCAAAACGGTCATGCGCCGAAGATACACTCCTCGAAAGAGATGACAGAACAAGGTACATCGCCTACGAGCGGCTTGAAGAGGAGGTACAGAAATGCCTGGTAACTAAACCGACGAAGGTCGTAAATCTACTGGAAAGCCACTCGGTGCTGGATACTAAACAAAGGGAAAAGCGCAAGGAGTTCAACCAAACAAACATAGGAAGAGGGGTTACCTAGAAGAAAGATGAAAAGGAATGCGAGCGAAAAGAGGGGGGGGACTGGCGGCTGGGTCAAGATCAGGGAGCTTTCTCCAGGGGTTGGAGGGGGCACGGAAAGCGGCGGGCGGGTCAGGGCGGCCTGGTGGTAGAGAAAGAGGGGATTTCGTGGAGCAACGTCAAAAAGGGGGTCCAACGACCCGCTCAACAGGACACTTCGAGGGGACGGAAGAGATTCCCTTAGGATACATTAGTCTTAACCTAGGAAAGGGGTGGCGAAGAGATACGCACTTTCACAGGGCCAGGACAAACTACTCGTCTCACTATCACACATACACCCTCTCAACGGGGAGGAGTCTGGCTGGAAAAAAAGCAAGGGGGGGGACGAAAGATGAACGAGAAGGAAAACGGGGAAAAAAAAAAAAATTGTCTAGGAACACGCAAACTGGGGGACAAGGGGTCCTCAAAACTGAGTCCGGCCTCGGAGGGGGCGATCTGCAGCTCGGGAAACGTCAACCAGGGGAAGAGGAACGGTGGTTGAAACTTTCTCCAGACCTTTTCGAAGGATCACAGCTAATAGCTGACCATGATGGAGGCGACGAGAAGAGACTTGCAAGAGTCAAGAAGATGTTAAGCGACGGAGGCCTGAATCATGGCTCCACGAAAAGGAGGCGGGACTTCAATCACAGCCTTCAGACCGACAGAGAGGAAAACATAATCCAAGCAGGGTGGGGAAAGAAGGGAAAAACGGTAAGGGAGTCTTCCATACGGCTAATGGGGGGATCTAGGGCTCCGAGGTAAATCTAAGAAGCACGCTGTAGATGGACTTCCACCTGGGGGTTGATAGAAAAAAGGGTCACACTTGAGAATCTCGCTGAAAAAAGTCCAAAGGGAACCGATCGAGAAAGTCCCGAAGGGAGATATAGGCTCCGGGTGTTCGGCTGAACAGCGGAGGTAAAGTTACGAGAGATGGGAATGGCGACTAACGACCCCGAGGGGGAACAGAAGAGGTCTCCTCATCCGGGGTAAGAGGCGATTGGGGAAAAGTCACCAAGGTGACTTGAGATCGCTACAAATATTGAGGAAAGGGGGGATCATATTCACCCCTTGATACCGAAAACCAGCGTTGTGCCGGTTCAAGTGAGAGTAGAAAAAGGACCCTGGTCAGTGCAAAGAAAAATGGACGTAAAAGAGACTGGGGAATCTAAAAGGAGACCACTCTTCAGGGATCGGAATAGAGCCCTTAACAACTGTTTTCTTGGTGCAGGCTCCTGTGAGGGGGGGAGCGGCAGAAACCTTTGCGAAAAAAAAAAAAAGTGACACGGTGGCCGGGGCCCAGATAAAAATGCGAGCCGTAAGTCGTAGGAGGCAACGCTGGGGCATGAGCACCAGGGAGAAGTAGAGCATCCCCTGGGGGAAATCTCAAGTACTCTCCGTGTTGGGCCCCACTCCGAAAAGGCCTCGCGGGGGGGCTAGGGGGGATATAGAGTATCGAAAGGAGGGGGAAAGGAAGAGTTCACAGAAAAGGACACCTTTCCCTGACTAGGACGGAGAAATTGAAAAGCGTCCCGATTTAACAACTGTTTGATACGACAATCTCTTAGAAAAAAGAAACGCGCTCAAAAGGGCGAACCATAAGAACGGGGGGGGGGAAAAAATCTTCAACAGTGTGAGCCTGGCATCAAGCGCTACAGATGGAATAATAAGTTCCAAAAGGGCCGCAGCAGGTACCATGAGGGGTTGCCCTTAACCATGGGAAAAAAGGTGGACGTCAGGGAGGGAGAGAACGGAAAGGAGACTGTCGTTGCCCTGGGGGACAAGTGCGCCCTGTAAGACGCCGGTGGGGAAACGAAGAGTTAAGTATTAAAAAAGCAGGTAAAAATCTAGAGAACTGGGTGTGAAAAACATGCCCAGGGCAGGCAAGATCTTGCCGTCTGGGAGTATGTTAGGCAAAGGGGCGGGCGTCAGTACTCTGGTAACAGGGATTAAAAAAATTAGCTGGGATCGGGTTTCGGTTGAAAAGAGACCACAAACTGAAGCCACTCTAGGGACCCACATAATACTTCGAATCTCCGAAAAGAGACAGGGGCCAAACTAACCACTGGGCAAGATAAAAAGGATTAAAAACAAAAGTGAAGACCAACTTGCGGATCGGGAATCGGGATAGAATTAAAAAAGATGACAGGTTCTTGGGACTTTGAAGAGCTCTCAGCCGGGTGGTCAATCGGAAAGCACCGTCGTGTAAGGTATGTCGGCAGAGAAAAGTACCAGACCATAAACACTTTGACTTTATGGAAAACTCGAGAACTAAAAGAATCCGGAGGAAAGACCCTCGATTCTTATTTTGAGAGTGGGTTTGGGAGGCCTATCGCTGTGAGAGTGGAGGGGGTATAGGAACCATCATTACTAGCTTGGAAGGGCATGGGAGGGAAACAAACGTTGAAAAGATTGACGAGACCTGGCACGCATGCGTCGCAGAACGGTTTCCTGGGGTGTGCTTAATGAGGACGAGTTCATGTTCTTGCCCGCAGCTGATCATCAGGGATCTTCGTGGCGGAGCGGTGAAGTATTGAGATGAAGGCCGTTTCTGGAACAAAACTCATACACAAAAATTATTACTGGCAGGAGAGTTTTGCAACCACTCAACGGGGGGGGGGTTTTGGGGGTAAGAAGGACGTTAAAAACCGCCACATTAACCTCAACCCGGGGCAGCTTCCAGGACGGGTTGCGTTGACCTAACACCTGCGCGAAGACCAGCGTTACAGTCAGGGGTAGGAAATCGAACGACAAATAGAAACAATCGAGGAGAAACCTTGGAGTAAAAAGAGAACGATAGTGTCCTAAAGGGGTTCGAAAAAAAAACAAGGCATGTTACGCGGAGAAATTCCTCGGTGAGAAGAACGTACTCATGACCTGGGTCCGCCGGGAGGAAGACTCGTTGGAACTTGCACGGGGGGGGGGTTACCGAGCCGGCAGCCATGAGCTGAAGTACCTAAAGATGGCGTTCCATGAATGAGGACCAGGGAGCTGAATCATCCAAACTAGTCACCTAAGGAAAGCTGAAGAAAGAAGAAACTCTCAGAACGCTCCGACTGATGGTGACGAAGGAAAAGAAACTGAAAACAAAAAAAGGTCTCCGGGAGTGTGGGGGGAAGTATCGTGAGGTGAAAAGTCCATGAAAAAGTTCTACCCCGGAGACCTGAAGAGGGGGGAGAAAAAAAGATACCGAGGAGAAAAACTTTATCCTAAGAAGATCTTCAAAAAAAAGAAAAAAACGAGGCTCGCATTAGACCAAAAAAACTAGGTTGAAGGGAACTTAAAATTAGGAACGAAGGGCTTGGGAAAATTCCATCAGGGAGGGCTCTGACATCCGAGGGCAAAACCCGGGAAACCGGGGGTTCTCTATCCCTCTTATCCACCTCCGGCCTCGAGCACAGGTTACCCGGTGCGGCCCTGGTGCTTAGGTACCTTGTAAGGGTTCGACTGCACAGGGGAGAAATTACCGGGGAAGGTGGCTAAGCGTTGGAGGCAACCATGGTCTCGTCAATAATGAAACAGACCCGCTCAGACCTTCGTAGGGACTCAAAGGAAAAGAGCAACATTAACGCCCGGCCACACTCCGGAAAAGCAACGCGGTACAGGGCACATATTCTCAAAGAAAAGTGCACCCGGGCTTGAAACAGGGACCCCTTCACTTTCTCTAGCTAAAGGGCTAACCTTTAAGGTAGGAAAGAAACATCGACGTCACTGGAGTCGAATCTTAATCCTGGACCACCAGGCAACGACTTGGAAGAATTGCTCAAAGAGGGGGGGGGGAAAGCGTCCGTGGTGCAATACCACCGCAACCTGCTTTCGCAAATAGAATAGACTCATGGGCAACGATGAGATCGTAGGGGGGGAGTTGCTCCCAACCTTGTAGGGAAACTGCACCTTTTGTCGACGGAGTCAACGCAAAGGGGAGGGCCGCGAAAACTGACAGGCGACGTGGGTACTGAAGAGGAGAATCGGGAGGGGAAATGCGGGCGCTGAGCGGTGCCCAGCCTTTCAGCCTACTAAATTGAAGAATTCATCACACAGGCCTTAGAAAGGACTCTTCCAACGAGGAAAGAGAAGGGAACTCCAAAAGGGGGGGGTGCCACACCAGGGCCGAATCCGGAAGATCGTTGGATTCTCTATACCGTCGTAGAGCTGAACGAAACTTGCCGAAGGTCTAGGCTCGAGCTGCCGGTATATGGAACAGGCCACCAGTCGTCAATTAAAAGCGCGTCAGCATGGAAAGGAAAAAAATCTAGGGAAGAGAAGGAAAACGAACCACTTTGAGGTTACTGGGGAGAATCGAAAGAGAATGAGGGGGAGCCCGGGGGTAGCTTCAAAGCGATATCCAGTGGCCGACGATCGAATGCATTTACCCTCACGGCCAAAGGCTCAGAAAGGACTCCGGAACCGTCATCAAAAAAAAGTGGTTCCGAGAAAAGAATTTTGGGAGATTCGAAATCGATACTCTCAAAAACACTTAGGAGGAGAAGGAAGTCTAGAAAGGAAACCCAACGTGGGCCGAAGGGGAGAGGGAGCAGTCTTTTGAAGGGGGAGCAAAGGATCATTCGGGGGCAATGGGGGTTCATTCCGTGCGAGATAGGGGAAAACTGACCGACCAAGGACGAACCCAAAAAAGAGAATAGTCAGGATTTCTCCCTAAAAGCAGACGAGGCCTGGGACTCTGGTGTCTCGCCAAAGAGGGGGAAGCCGTCGGAGAATAACCAATTACAAACGGTGGAAGGTTCCCTCAGAGAGAGCGCCGTCAGGGTACGGGATCGTTAGGAAAAAGGACCGTATTGAAGTATTAATACCCGTATCGAAATACGTCGTTGGGGGTCCAAGGAAAACAAGAAGGGGGTGACGAGATGGGAAGAGAAAGGGAGAGGAGGGGACGGTGATGAATTGCACCCTCAAAACAGTTTTTGACTAGTTCAAAACATCCTTGAATTACATAAGGCCCGGGCTCAACAAAGAGGAGGGAGGACGAGAAAGCGCTTAAAAAAGGAGAAGACAAACAGGGCCCCAACAAGGGAGGGGCCCGGTGCTCAGAAACGTATTCACATCACGTACGGTGTAGTCCTACCTCGGGGAAAAGGATTTGGGGTCAAGAGCTTTCAAGAAAAGAGATCATCTGGGTTGGCAACAACCAGGAAAGGTTGAAGGCCGGTAATTAAATAGAAAAGTCGGGATAACACGCAGAGGGACTTGGGACCAGTGCTTCTAAAGCTTTCAACAAACCAACTTCGACTGATTCCCCGAACGACATGTCGTAACACAAAAAAGGAGGGACGACAGGACGAGGGCCTGGGCCCAATAGAGGGGTGCCACGGGACGTTCCTGTGAGCCGTCATTTCAAAAAAATGGGTCTGGGGAGCAAAGTGCTCCTAAGTGGGACGTGCGGTAACAGTAAAAAAGGACAAGGCCTGAAGGTACGCATTTCTGGCGGGGGAAGTTGTAACGGGACCACAAAGCCGAAATAGGGAAGCGCCCAATTTGAACAAACCACAAAAAAAAAAAAGAGCCAACGGTCCAAAAAAAAATGTCGTATAAAAACGAGGGAAAAACAGCCAGCGGTCGTCCCGGTGAGAAAAGCAGTTGAACGGGGGAACGCGAGGTCAACAACGAGGACGAGGGACTTTTGGAGGGGGGGAAAGAGCGGAAAAGACTTGGAGCTGAAAACATCCCCGGCAAGGTCGCAGGAACAGAGAGGCAAGCACGCCAATCGAGGTCGGGTCCCATGCGAGAGCGATCAGCGAAGAAGCTGAATGTTGTGGGTGCTTCGGGTTCGGTGAAGGAGCATGGGGGAGTGGACACATTCCGGCGCCAAATCTTTAGGAAAGTGTGTAAAGGGGAACCCCAGAAGGCCCCACTGAACGGAAATTCAATGAGGAGATCCCTGGGGGGGGGGGGGGGAGGTGGACTGCCCCACGAAAAAAAGACGGTAAGCGGGAAGAAAACGGACATGAGCCTTGGGTGGTAGAGCTGCGGAGAAGTCTCGGTTGTCCATGGTGGCGAGGAGAGGGAACAATCATTGACACGGGGACCATCTTAAAATATATTACTGCCGGAGCCAGTTGTAGCGGTCAAGAGAGGGGGGAAAACACAGAAACATGAAAACCCATGTCTTAAAGGGGTCATCCTGAGCAAACAGCCGGGTGGGGGGGAAAAAAACGGGGAAAGTCGGCCACCTCTAGCTCAAGAGGAAGGCCCGGTGTAACTACGACCAAGAAGAAACTCATCAAGAAAATCACAAAACTGGGAGGAAAGGTCGATAAGGAGTAAAAGGAGCTAAACGAAGAAAAAACAAGGCGCTGTACGCGCTTAAAGAGGCAGGTGTAATTACCTAAAGACCACGTCACTCCGAACGAAGGCCCAAGGCAAAGTGAACCGCTGAACTTTTGGTGGAGGGACAGTTTCGAAGGAAAACGGACAACTGGGAGAAGACACTCAAGGGCGGGGAGAGCCGGGACCTGGAAAACAAAGGCTCGTAGAGGCACAAGATAAGGAACGAAGCAGCTACATAAAAAAGAGATAAAAGAGACGTGGGCACGCCTAAAACTCAACGGATGTGGACGGCGGCCAACAACCATGGGAACCTGTACGGATTGCTATGCCAAGAAACTTTGGAAGTTAGGTCTTGTGCCCAGCCGCCCTTCCAAGGAAAGAAAACTATAGCGAGGGATACAACTCTCACAGAGAAATAAGACCCAATCATCGAAGCCTCTACAACGAAAGGAAAGGGCGAAAACGACCGCGATGGGGTTGCAACTGCAAGCTGCTGTGTCCAACGGCCATACATGAAGATTTGGAGGAGTCAACCCGACAACAAGGAGGCGAGCTCTTGTGGAAGAAAACACAAATTTGGTACCTACGGGAACGGATGATCAAAAAAAAAAGGCGCAGACTTGGGGGAAGAGTCGCACCTGGGCACTCATGAGGACGAGAATTGAGGAAAAGGAAAGTGGTCGGGGGCCTGGGTAGCGAGGAAGGATTGGTGGGGCAAAAAGTCAAGTGGGGATAGTCAAGCTGGAAACTCCTGAAACAGAAATCGTCTCAACGGTAAAAAGGAGGCAAAGAAACCGCCAACCGGAAAATACCGAAACACGATGAGGGAACCCAACAAAAACAAAACACCAAAACCACCATCGATAGACACTGGGCACCGGGCTGAACAGCCCAGAAGAAAGAATGGCATCTCGCTCACGAGTGGGACCTTTACCGATTCGGGCGGCGGAAAATCAGCCCAGGAAGAACAAGAGTGAGCCTATTTGACAAGAGAAGGGAGAACTTCCACAACCGTGGTGAACCGTGGCCGGGGCAATGATTATTAAAAACTGCGAAGCTCTGGAGAAGACGAGGGGAAAATCAATTTTCCACCGGGAGGCCACAGGCGGGGGAGGATCCCTGAGGGCAGCGCCAAAAGGGGGAGAAATGCCGGCTTGAAAACTTAGAAATTTCTAAGACACGCTTTGACCTCAATACTTGGAAAAGGGCCCGATTAAGATATGCACAGTAAAGGAAGGGGCATTTAGTCAGTACAGGCAATCACCTCCTAAGCCCGAAAAAGAGGCACAAGCAGTAAAATCCACCGGAGTGGGGTTCAGAAGAAAAAAACTAGATGAAGGACATTGGAGTGACGACTGCAGAGGCTAGAGAGTCCGATAAAGACAGAACGCGACAAGAGTCTGTTTCTGTAGGGGGGGGGGGGACGGACACCTGGGTAAGGTGGAGAAAAGGGGAAGCTCTCATTAGTGTAGCCAGGGATCAAAAACACAAAGGGACACGTATCAACTCAAAAAGCAACTTACTGGGGTGCCAAAAAGAGACGTTGAGAGTGAGAAGGTTAGAGTCTGAGGGAAGACCGACGATAGAATACTAAGGTCCTGCCCTCAAAGGCCCCGCATGACTCTCTGAAGAGGATAAAAAAAAGAATCTGCGGGGGGATCTTTGACGTGAAAGGCTGGGCGACATCTGGTCAAAACTTTATGGAAAAAGAGAGAGAATAGATTTAACTACCACCGGGAGCCTAATAGGGGGAAGAAAAGGGATGTTGGGCCGGTCACTTATAACCCTCTGAGAGAAAGCGGGTTTCCTTCGATCGATTGGTCAACTACAGGCTGAAAGAAAACACTAAAGAGTCCATAGATGATGGACCAGTAAAACGGTGGGCGTAACGACGGGCCGGGGGAAGACTGGAGGGACTCAGAGCAGGGCCTATAAACCCGAAAAGTGTCAGGACTGATCACGGGAGGCCCGTCAGGTCGCATCGGCTATCTAAAAGAGGAGCCAGTCGGGGAAGGAGTACTATAGAAGACTAAAATCTCGGGGGATTTTTGCCGAAAAACGCCGGGGGACCTGACCCGTCAGCTGGGCCGCGTTTGAAAATCGAGTCTACCGGGGAAGGCGGTAAGTGGAAAAACCTATTAAATGGACTATCTCAAGTGTTGGCATGCCATAGCCTTCCAAAAAAAGAGGGGAACCAAGATTGAAAAGGACGAGACACTGTCAGTATGAACCGTCGACGCTCCTATGCTATACAGGGGGGAGGAGAACTGAAGTAGCAATCACCATTAAGGAAGCACTAAATAGGGGTCCTCCCTTACCTGACTGAGAATCGAATATATTCTACGGGGACTATAGGGGGGTTTGCAACCAAAGGGGGAACTGGGAAGGACGGTCCTTTCTAGATAAAATTGCGATCAGAGGAGTGTTCAGCTGGATGAGGGACAAAAAGATTTATACTCCAGAAAGTTAATAAACAGGGGTGTTATTAACAACTTGAGAAGATTCTAGTTATTTCAGAAGGGGCTACCGGGTGCCCAGGTCGTCGGCTAAGTCAGTATTCCACCGAGGTGCAGGGGTCTTTTCCTGTTTCCGACGGATTTCCAGTACAAAGGGTAGTCTTCCGCGAAGATGTCGGTTCAGGGGGCGGTTGACAGCTTGAACGAGGAACACAACTGAAGAAAACTGTCGGAGAAACACCTTCACGTAAACTCCCCTCAGCACGAAAAGGGTCAACCAAAAAGGGACCACCTCTAAACGAGCGGACCTTGGGGCCAAGGAGGGGGTTCACGCTGCTCGGATACCTGTGGAGCGGATGGAATTGACCCCAAGGAGGACTGGGGATTGTCCGGGTGAAAGAGAGCGCCCTCTTAATAAAAAAAAACCAAAAGAGTAGTTTCGTGGCTCATAACAGAAAAGGGGAGCCCCAAAAAGAGCGTTGGGGGGGCAATCAAAGCGAGTATCAGCATGACGCTCGTAGTTTTGAAGAGGGTGGTTCAGTCGGTCGGCGGGGTTTATAGGGTAGCACTCCGGCGAAGAAAATCTTTAGGAAAATTCAGGGAAAAAAGAGTCCCACCAATTCCCTTAACGAATAAAAAACAGCGTCAAAAAAAACTGGGTGTGCTTGGCACCAAACAACAAAGAAGAGGGGGAGGTCATGAAGGGGGACCGTCGATAAGCCTGGGGTCTGGAGAGCATTGTATGTCCTTACTCTGGGTAGGGGCGTAGTCAGCAAAAAAACCGGGGACCAATCATACAAAAATCCGGCACAGGGAGGTAGAAAATCCATTTGGGGCGGGACAGGCTGGGGGGAGAAAAAGGAAAAAAACGAGGTTCTACCCGGAAAAGATCGTCGGGGGGAAATTGTTTGGTCTAGAGGGGTGACTTCTTCACCCGGTATAGAGAGTACAGCGACGTGGGGGGCCTCGACCCCTAGTGGAAATAGC
>Ga0179593_1582458_pt1 | contig 10319 bp, 8 predicted proteins | sample CZODoug2_1_08_16_FD_185931 | JGI IMG/M metagenome (GOLD analysis project Ga0179593, IMG submission 185931) | Vadose zone soil fungal communities from Angelo Coast Range Reserve, California, USA - CZODoug2_1_08_16fungal (PacBio error correction) | ecosystem: Environmental > Terrestrial > Soil >...
CAGCTTGCTTCCCTCCCCTTTCCTCTGGGGTATGAGCGGTTGGAGGGGGTAAGGAAGGCCTGTGTCGCTGGGCAAGGAGGTAAAGAGGTTTGGTAGGGGGGTTTTATTGTAGGGGGGGTGGGTTTGCTACGGATTTATCTCCGGAGTATCCGAGTATGGATCACCTTTCTGGAAATCCGGGGTCGGGCAAGAAGAGGCAATAACCGAAATCTCATGGGACACGGGGAGCGTTAGTCAATACAGTTTTAGGGTGCATTCTGGGGGTTCTTTTGTTGACAGATTCTATGTTCTACTTGGCTGGGTATTATACTCTCATTGATACTGTCTTTGATAGTTTAAAAAGGGATGTGCGATAAGTAGAAAGGGGTACTCACTGGATGCCGAGAAAACGGGTGAAAAAGACTGCCGGGCAATATGGTGTACCAGGGTCAAGGTGTCGACTTATCAAGGGAAGATACGTGACATTCTAACGAGGTTTAAGATGTTGGAGCTCTAAAGCTGAAAAACATCTCCGGGATGCGAAAGGGAGTGGGAGCTTCGGGAGAAGGGGGGAGGATATGTAAGAAAGCAGAAATATTCTTTGTAAATCATCCGGATAGTGGAAATTGTAAAAGGGGTGCCGTTTATAGCAATTGACAGTTAAAACAGGGCGAGGCCAACAGGTCTAAGCCGGAGTTTCTCCAATCCACTTTCATGAAAGGGGGATGACTGACGAAGTTCCCCACTGAGCTACAGAAACAGTAAGAATAAGTCTTCCCAGGCCACGTGAGTCTTAGGTTTTCGGGGGGCGAAGAGATGCGCGCCTGTGGAAAGTACGGATCATGCTTCGCATCTAATATGATAGTGGGAAGTAAGGTTTCAGAAACAGTGCAGACACGACTGGGAGCGAGTAACATTTTGGGAGCTTCGTTTCGGGGGCGTCGCTGTCCCTTGGGGTGAAACGGGACTAACTGGGGAAGGAGGGGGAAGCCTGCCGAAGGTGCAGCGTGGTTGAGAAGAGAGAAAGCGGTGCAAGAAAAGGTGGAAAAGGCGTTTTGGGTCGAAAACAGGTGGAAAGATGGACAGAAAGGCGAGGAGAGGAAACGGAATTGTGGAAAAAAAAAAAACAGGGGTGCATCCAGCCCCGCACCATTGGAATAAGGCGAACAGGGGTTGCGGGAGGAGGCACGACATCGCTCTAAACAACGGGAGGAAAAGGAGAGAGGAGAAAAAACGAAGGTCGCAAAAGGACATGGGAGCTGATGAACTAATGGCTACCGGAGGAGGGATCAGGGAAATTGAAAACGGCCATAAGAGGACTCATCAACTAGGAATCTGGAAAAAAATTTGAGAAGGGGGTTGAGGGGAAAAAAACCACCCCGAGCTCACGTAACTAAAAAGGCAGGCTCTACGCGAACAGCCAACAAAGGGGGGGGGGGTCCAGGAAATAAAAAGAACCGAATAGAAAAAATGTTTTCCTAAGGAAGGGGAAAAGTGCCAGTTTAGGTCCAGGTGAGTGAAAATTACGCTCCGCTTACAATGGAATCCTGATATGTCAAAAGGGTAGATCTAAGCCAAGATTCAGGTGCAAATTCTCCGAGCAGCAAACAAAGAGCAATAGCGATGTCAGGAAAGTTCTTGTCGAAAGGAGACAGCGTTGTAAAGTCAGGGGGCGAATTCTCGAAGGGGGACATGAAAACGGTCCTCGATGGGAAACATACGTGAGAATAAATTCTGAGATGTCCGTTACGTCAATGGACTGCAGCCTGGACTAAGGAGAAACATTCTATGTTATGAAGGGTACCTGAATCTTGGCAAACTGTTCATAGGAACAGGAACCGACGAGCTAAAAGAGGAGACATCGGGAAGGGGGGGAAGGATTCGCAGCAGGGAAAAGATCTATCAGAAGATTGGATGCCCTGTCTCAACTGGAAGAGTCAGGAAGGATTCTTCGAAGGAAAAAGGTTAATTGTCACGAGCGGGAGTCCTTTTTGAAAAACCCGGAGGGAGGAATGCACTGACGGAAAAGGTCCAAGCGGGAACAAGCCTAAATCATTAAATCAAAGCGAAAGAAATAAGTCTCCGAACGGATCGCGAGCATAGCCCGTAGATGCCGGAAGACAAGGACGCCAAGGGGGGGAGGCTCTGTCTTCCACTTAAAGCGCTTGGCGGGCACTGGGAACTAAGACCGAAAGATAGGGGGTGGAACATGCAGGGAGCGGAATCGGAGAAAAAGAAAGAAAGGAAAACTAATCACCCAAAAGCTGGTAGGAGGATCCCTGGGCTCATCGCTGCAGGCGGCGGGGTCCTCCACAAAGACGGTTACTCAAGAAGGGAATAAAGACCGTTGCGCCTGCCGGTAAGAAGGGGGTCCATAACGGTCAAAAAATCCGTTCTGACGGAAGCGCGTCGTCGGAGGGGGGGCGAAAAAGAAAATGCATCTAAAGAGGCAAAGCGGCCCGCACGAATGGTTTATATGAAACGGTCCGTTCCGAGCAAACACAGGATCATCATTCCGTGGTCGAGAATTGCTGGAAGGCACAAGCGGGAAAGCAAGGGGGGGTATCCATCGCCTCGAAAACTGACATCCCAAATAAAGTACGTACACGTAGAGCGAGAAAGACACGCTAGAAGGAAGGAACAATTATACAAGGGGTCGGAACTGGAGGAACTGCGTTAGCAAGGAAAAGGCAAGAAAGTTGGGAAAACGTCAGGGGAAAAAGACAAAGCGCTCCTTGGAGATAGGCAATCCTCGAAACCTCAACCGTAAACAAGGGCTCCGTCCATTGGATCCACGGGCCGAGGGTCTGGAACGTCCCACGCGGAAACCTATACCCGCGGAAGGCTCGACAAGGGGGGACTTTGGCTTGACGCGGAAGAACTCTTTGGCGCTTCTGAGGAAATCACCAATTCAACATCGCTGAAAAGTTCAATGCCCGTCATGCAAGCCGTCCATGAGAAGGAAAGATCCCCTCTTCCACCAATACGAAAAACAGACGTATCAAAAGTCACCGTTAAGTGAGCACTGAAGAGGGTCCTTGGTGTCCCTCCTGCAAGAGAGCTCTCAAAAACAAAAATGAGTAAGAGAGAGAGACCGAAAGGGGGGGGAGCAAAGAAGACCAAATAAAAAGAGCCAACAAAAAAAAAGGATAAGTGACTTTTGCGGAACGTAGGTCGTAGTTTCACAGTGATTACTCGGCCGGAATGCAAGTGCCGCAACGGAATGAAAAAGGACATGAAATTGCAGAGAGTTGTGTCTGGAAGGCCAAGCAGAAAAGAAAGACTCTCTTTCAAAATACACCATTTCTAAACGAGAGTGTAGAGGGAAAGGGACACTGGTAGGGACGGCTGCCAAGTCGCGGCGGATCCAGAAATGCGAGAAAGGGGGCTGCGCGTGAGGAGGGCAGGAAAAACCTTGCTAACGGGCGTTGGAATTGCACTAAGGTTAAAAAAAAAAAATGGAGGCCTTGCGCGACAATTGCTGAAAACAAAAATGGTCAGAGGGGGAAGAGGAATCTCTTTTCTAGGAGTGAGAAAAATCGATTTGGAAAGGGGTGACAGGAGCGAGGCGCGGAAATTCTCCTTACTGGAGCGTCCTGGGCTCGTCCTACAGCGGAGACCTAATATGGGGAAAAAAGGAGGATTGTTCTGAGTAATCGGAAGGGGAAAGGATAAAACGGGGTTCGAGCTTTGGCGGGGGAAGGGGTGGACCGGGCAGTGGGAGACGAGCTTCCAAAGCAAAGATGTGTGCGTGGCGTGGAGGGCTGAGACAGGAGCGTCAACTTGGACGGAGGCAAGGGCGCTGGCTAGAGGGGATGGCGGAGAATAAGGGGGGCATTCGGGAACGAAGAAAAAAACAATCGTTGGGGGGGGGGTGATCGTGAACGGAGGGTCTAAGATTGCATGGCGGCTAAAATACAAGAAAGGTAGGGCGGCTGGAGACAATATGACTCCAAAAAGGGAGGAGGGCTGACAAGGAAGGCAATCGGCATGGGGAGGCGGTTTTGCGGGGACGCAATAGGCTGAACAGAGGGGGGGGAAACTGGAGGAAAGATGGGTGTATTTACGGTGAGGCTGAGACGATTATAACAGAAAAAGGGCGCGTCGCCACGGCGCACTTTACCATAGAAAAGAATCAAAAGAAAGAACGAAGCGGTTCTCCAGTAAATCGAAGCCGGTCGGGGGGAAGAAGTATCAAAGGCTGACGACTAAGAAACCTTTGAGCTGCGCATATGAGTTTAAGAGAAGACTTGTTAAGTAAAAGAGAAAAGTGAAACTCATTGTTACCCTTAGGTCATCCGGACTAGGGCAGGGTGAAAAGTAGGACCGGGTGCAGGGATATCAAAATAGAATTCACCGGCCAAGTAGGGCAAGAAGGTGGTGGAAGGGGGGGGGGTCTAAATGCATTATAGGACGAATGCGCCACGAAAAGAGCCTTCTACTTGCTAAAGAAGAAAGCATTCCAGAAGAAATCGGGGGAAAGGGGAAGGTTCATTTTGCGAGAGAGCACCGCCGGGGAAGTCGGAAACAGCAGTTCTAGAAAGGGAGAACAGTTATCAGGAGGAGGAAGAGAGGGACAAAAAAAGAAAAAAAACGTAAGCGTAAACATTTGTTCGTGACGGCGTCCTCTTGAGCCAGGGAGGGAAGTGGCTGAAAAGGTGCGAAATCAAAAACTGGATGAAGTTGTGAGCTTATTGGGGGGGGGTTTTGAAAAAAAAGGAGAAGAAGTTTTGCCATCTTGTCGGGTGTGGTAAGGGAGTTGAGTGAGGGAAAAAAAGGGCACCTTCAGTAAAGAAAGGGAAGAAAAGGAAGCCCATGTAGAGGGGTGGCGAAAGTGGCTCTTAGGAAAAAAGAGACTAAAAAACAACAACGGGATGCATAAAGAGATGGCGAAGGAAAGAAAAGATTTTCGCAAGGGAAGAAAGAAAGGGTGCTGCTTAGGACCATGGGAGGGGAGAAAAAACAGGGAAGCGATTCGAATTGACACAGTAGAAAAGTGAGCTCATCAACTATAATCTGGGAACACAACGCAGAAAAAGGGCGGCAACGTCTAAACCAGCCAAAAATAAAGCAAGGAACTGGGCTCTCGCCGGAGAACCAGGGAAATCATGGTCAGGCGGAAGCAGGGGAAGGAAGACAAAGGAAAAAAAAATTGGGGATTTGCGGGAAGGGTCTGGAAACGCCCCTGGTGAGAGGAAAAATAAAATTGGGGGGGGAGATCCCGCCCTTATTTTCCGAGATCCCATGCAAGGCGCAAGGAAGATCGTAAGAAAAACGAACTGTGGCAAAGATTCTTTCGCAGGTCTGGGGATAATGGGGCAAATTATTAAGTCACAGAACAACCGGAGGAAGATACAAAAAGTAAAAAAGGAGGGCGGGCCTCGCTGAAGTGGGACTCAGATTTGGCTAATCCTACGACTTAACATGAAAGAGGGAAGGGTCCATGCATCTGTGCCGGTGAGACTAGAAAAAAAAAACTCTAAGGAAAAAAGGTCGCAGACGGGATAAGGGATTTAAGGAGAAAGCAGGCGGATACATATAAAAGAAGATCGAAAGAACGAAACTATTCTCGAAGCATCGCGGCGTGGGCGAGTCTCAGGAGAAGGCCTTAGTAGTTTTTCAGCACCACAGGAGGAAGAGGAAAAAGTCTCAAATCAAGACGAATAACCGTCACGCCAGATCAAATGCGCTGAGAAACTCTCGCTAGAAAGGCACTCGGAGCCGCCGTAAAAAAACCGCCGCCGCTTGAAAAAGAAAACTGAAGAGTGACGCACGCTTGGATCACTCTTTAAAAATCAAGGCATTACTCCCAAAGAGGAAGAGGGGGGGGGAACTTCCAGGCCGATGAATCAGGAAGAAAAAAACTAAGTTCCGAATTAAACCACCGAGGGGAGGGAAGGAACCGTGAGCGCTTCAATTAGAGGGGAAAAGCCGTAAGAAAAGAAATGAAGACCCGCTCCATGTTCGAGAGCCTGTCACCTGAAAACATCCGCGGTTCCGCCTAGAAGGGAAAATGGATGAGGAAAAGGAAGTCGGATCTGCTCTCGAAGGGGTGCACTAACAAATAGAGCCAATCGGGATAGCCGTTGATTCAGAACGGACCTTGGACGAACTAAAAAAAAAAGAAGCAGAAAAGAAGTCCGTGGTCCGGAGAGAGGACGTCAAATCGCCGGCCCGAAGAAAGGAACGTGCTAATTTCGCATCTCACTACCCTGAGGCCAGAAAAAGAAACGGAGTTACCAAGTCCTGGGAGGGGGTCCCCTCCCCGAAAACTGTACGGCAATGAATGGGGTAAAGAATGGCAAATTCCACGGGTCGCGGCAACAAAAAGAAAGGAACCGTCTTTTGAAAAAAGAAGAAGCCGGTCGCCCAGGCCAATCTCCCGGGCGCCCGGGGCATGGGGCCGTCAAAGAAAAAGGTCTTTCCTCCTGCCCTAAGGTCCCTCTACCTAGGAAGATAGAAAAACATCTGACTAGAAAGACGTTGTCTTTGACGGAGAAAAAAAAAAAATTTCTCGCAGGCCGATCGCAATTCCAAAATCTAGACCAATTCAGCCCTCATGAGAAAGGACGCCAGAAGAAAAAAAAAAGCCAAGTTAGCTGCACAAAGAAATATTCACAAGAAAGGCCCGGGTGAGGAGCATGGGGTCCTATGGGAAGTGGCTTCAGATGCTTCAGGAGATCGAACAACACAAAAAGATGAGGAAAAGAGAATGACGCACTGAGCAGCAAGAACAGGAGAAAGGGGAAAAATGGGCCTAAATTTGACGGGGGCGGGACGTAGTAGGGGGTAGGGAATGAAAAAGAGGGAAGTCCTGTCTCACGTAGTGAACGGCTAAAAAGAGGAGGTTGATGGATCTGGCTGGAAAGGAAAGCTAAAGAGGAGTTCACAACGTAATGAAGAAGGAGGAAATCGAATCGGAGACGTAAGGATGGGGAAAGGAAAGACAGGCGGCGGAAAAGGGGGCCACGCCATGGGCGCCTTGTCGGTTCGCGGGTGGCGCTAAACGCAGACTCGGGGGTAGGGTCCCGACTGGTTCAAAGTTCTGCCGTTTGAGAGGGGGACTGGGAAGGAAAAAGTCTTTGCACGTAATCGCGAGAAGGGGGGGGCGGCTCGTCAAATGAACGAGGGGCCGAGGGAAGGGGGAGCGGGGGTAAACATTCGAAATTCGCCACGGCTTTGAAACTGCGGGGGTCTCTTTGGCCCTCCAAGTTCACGCGAAGTTAGGATCAGGAAGGAGATGAGGTGATTAGGAATTCAGTAAACGTCGAAATCAGGGGGGGCGCAACGTTGCTGCTCAGTTTCTATCCCTGGACACACAGAAGAGGCGTTCCCGCAAACGAGATGGGGAAAGGGAAAAAAGGGGGCTGACGCTACAGGCGGGAGAAGACAACGGGCTGCTTCGGTCTTTGGAAAAAAGTAAAGAGTTCTGCTGCGAGAATCATTGGGGCAGGGGGGAGACGGAAATGCAAAAAAAGGGGGGGAATGCGTGGCTAAAAAAAGGAGGGTCTCATAGTCACATCCCGGCTCCTGGTGACGAGCTTTCGTCTGAGAAAGGAAGACGCCAAGAAGGAGGTCAAGAGAAAGGGAGCACTTGCGCAGGGGGGGGAGGGTTTGGACGCGCTTAATGTCGCTTGACGCTAGGTAAAAATGGCTAAGCTTGGTAGTGGGTGAGGAAGCGGAGAGGAGGCGAAGAAGGACTCTACGTTTTAAAGAAAAGCCGTACTTGATCATCTCCAATATTGATGAGCCAAGGAACAGACTCAGACTGTTTAAAAAGTAATAGGGGAGAGTGCTTTCTCTGTACCGGAGATCTCCAGAAACGACGACATCCCTTTTGCCACGGTCTGCGAAGAAGGAGGGACTTGCGAGAAGGGTGAATCTATGGGAAGACGCGAAAATATTCATTTGTACTCTGAATAGCTGTGGGGAAATGAGTACGTGGCAGTTATGACCAAGACTGAAACAGTGGCAAAGCAGTAAGGTTACGAGAGTGGGGATCCACTTGCAGACGTCGACTTATAAGGAGCCCAGATCAGACAGCTATGCGGGGACGAAGAAGATCTTCCCGTTTGCGAACCGATTTTCGTGCGGATAGGGAGGACTGCCTGGTGTGCATGTAGGTCGATAGAGGATGTATCCCTGAAGGCGGACTTTGTAAGAAAAATGGCAAAAGAACTGGGCACATGAAGGAAACATGTGGGTGGCTCTGGTCGGGACTAACGAAAATTGGGACTTCGTGGCTCACGGGGCGAAGGACGGAGGAACGAAGGGGAAGGGGGGGGACTATAACTCACGGCCGAAATTTTGCCACGGGAGGTGGGGGGGGTAGCCCATATTAATCTTGAAAAGAGAGCGGGGGGACTGGCCAGCAATTCCCGGAGGCTTAAAAATTTGGGACACGCCAGCCCTAAACATTGGTAACTGTCTTTTGGCGAAGGGTTCTGATGATATCGACAAAAAAAAAACAAGGGAGGAAGGGAAAATAGAAATAGCAGAAGACCGGAAATTTCAAAGGGGAAAGGAAAGTTGTGATTAACTGTGAGAAACCCATGCACGTCTGAATGGAACTGGGAACACCACTCTTCTCTCAAGACATGGGCCAAACGGCCTACAGTCGGAAACCGCTTGACTTCAAACCAAATCGCGACACTGAACTGGCGCCGCTGAGACGAGGGTCAGCATGATCCCAGGGGTCACAGAACTAAAAAAAAAACGCGGAAATGTTGTATGCAGGCGCAGTTTGTAAAAAAAAGGTCCGTTCTCTGGGTGGTCTGGGTTCTAAAATACGCGTCCACTGGATCCGGGGGGGGAATGAGCCCCCTGGGGGTAATGCGCAATCAAAAAGCGTAAACAGAACAATCGGAAGAGATAAACTGTGCAAAGATCTTGGGTCAGAGCGAGAGGGTGAAAGGGAAGAATTCTCCTTAAGAACGTCTGACTGGAAAAAAGAAAAACTTAAAGGCGACCTCGCACGGGCCTAGGCAGGATGGGAAGAAAAACCCTGTCCAAGGGAAAAAGTGTAACATATTCCGTCTTCTCAGGTGGAATGAAAGCTGAGCGTATCATCGCCAACGGTCGAAGACATTGTCGCAGACCCCAAAGATTTCGTAGAACAAATTCGAGCTCCGGATAAGAAGAAAGGGCAATGCGACTTGGGAAGATCTCGACGAGGACCTTCAATTGCTGCCGAGCGTCAAGTGCAACTCCACGCTAAGCCAGTACGGGCCAAGGGAAGACGACCTCGCGCCCACGGCGCCAAGGCCAGAGGCAAAAGCGAAAAAAAGAGCAAAGAAGCCACGGACTCCTCACTGCTGCACAAGACTAGGAACTCAATAAGCGCGGGGGTAAAGGACCTCACGCATGAGACAAGTGGAGGATCTTACTTGAAACAGTGGCGAGCCATCTTACCTCATCCGGGCAGGGCAGAAGAAAACATTTATAAAAGACCGTAGCACGAAGAACAAAAAAGATGGGTAGACCTGAGACTGAGGGGCTGCCTTCCCGACAGACCAGAGGGAAAATAAAAGCTGACCGCTGCCTGCCGGGCGCCGAACCGTCGCCTGGAAGAAAGCACCGCCGAAAAGTTCAGCGCGCGGTGAAGTCGGCAAAATCAGCCCTCTCACGAGCAGAATCAGGAACTCCTTTTTCTGGGAAAAGACGTCCTGGTGAGAACAACCACCGAAGACATGGCCCTTTTTGCATACCTAATAGAGCGCGATTGCTGGGGGACCAAGCACCGGCAAGCTCCAAAGGCGAATTTCGCATGCAGAAATACCCTTAAAATACCAAGACCGTCAAAACGTCTCGCTCGCCCCCTGAAAAAGAAGGGGGGAGTCCTGCGGCAATACGGATCCGGAAGAAAGGTTCACAGGCACAATGAAGAAGTGGGGGGAAAAAATTCCTTTGAAACTACCGCAGGCCGATAGTTCTCGGGTAACGAGCCACCGGAAGGGTCCCGTCTGAAGGTTAATATCGAAGACGGGTATTTCCTGAGGCACCTTACCGGGCCAGATTTCAGGGGGGAGAGAACCTCGCGTAAAGAAAGGACTGGAGGGGTCTTTGAACGCTATCTTAGAGCCAATTTCACAAGAGGCCATTTCAGGACCTGAGGACAGCCCCCTCCCTTGATAGAAACGTAATCAAAAACTACTACAAGAAGAGGCTCAGTCAAATAGAAAATGGTTCCGGAGTAAGCTGATGAGGATCAGTGACAACAACAAAGGGAGGATGAAAAGAAGTCCCGGGCCGAGGACCCAATGACCAGAAACCATGCTCTTCGTTGAAGGTGCGGGCACGGATAGGGGCCAGCGGAAGGGCGGCGTCGGGGGAAAGAAGAT
>Ga0179593_1594553_pt1 | contig 10319 bp, 17 predicted proteins | sample CZODoug2_1_08_16_FD_185931 | JGI IMG/M metagenome (GOLD analysis project Ga0179593, IMG submission 185931) | Vadose zone soil fungal communities from Angelo Coast Range Reserve, California, USA - CZODoug2_1_08_16fungal (PacBio error correction) | ecosystem: Environmental > Terrestrial > Soil >...
CGAACACCCGGGGGCGGGTAGGGGGGGACTCTCACATTGAACAAGTGAAGGAAAAGAAAGATGAGGGGGGGGGGAAGGGGACCGAGTCTTCTTAGGAATCTTCTTCCCTAACAGGGTAATGAAAGTAAGAGAAGAGCTCACCAAATTCCTGCGCCTAAGAAAGTGCAGGTACTAAGGGGGGGAGAAAAAACCCAGTCAATACTAAACATTGGTCAGACGCTCATGTTGGAAAGGACGCCCTTCAAAAGGAGACGTGATCCTGTCTGAAAGAATCCGACTTCATCATGGAAAAAACACAAATAAACATGGGGGGGGGTGAAAAAGATGGTCCGCATCCCAGAAATCCATAGATACAGTTTCATTGGAAAACCGAAATCGCTAATCAAACGAAGATGAATGCCCCGGTGATGCATTTAGAGAGAGAAACTTTTTGAGTGGGTACGTGTTAAGTAAACAACACACGCGGAATACAAGAGGGTAAGAGAATTAAACCTTTCCCACGACTTCGCGAAGGAAGCCTAAAGGGAGAGAGCACCGATCTCCACCTGTTGAACGAAGGAAAGAAGATGGGAAGAGCTCCGGATTCTCGAGAAGGGCCTAAGAGGACGAAGCGGCTTGTGTCAAGGACTCACGATTCAGGGGAGACGGGAAGGGGGGCCGGGCAGTTAGTTTGACATGCAAAATCGTCTGACGGGGAACGAAGCTATCGGGGCGACGGGGAGAGACCTTTACGCAAAGGCAAGTGAAGGGCACCCGGAGGGTCGCTCTCCGCAGGGGGGGTGGGGGCGGCGAGACTGTGTACGATTCGGAAAGGAGGGCCAAAAGTAGGGGGTTTGCAGACCGGATGAGAAGCGCGCACGAATGGGTCTCGCGGGGATGACAAGTGGTTTTTTCATCAAGTCAAACCACAATTGGAGTTTTCGGGGAGGAAATGACAGTGGTGGGGGGATGCGGATCGAACTTACCTATCGATGTTGAACGATCCCAAAGGGGGTCATCTATGCAAAAAAACACAGCGGCAAAATGAAGACTGGAAAGTCTTCTCAACATGAGGATTGTACCACAGGGGGGTTTGTCAAAAAGGGAGTTTCTGTCCCCGTTCAGAGGCCGACGGGGGAGAAATGAGGATCCGCAAGCATGAAGGTGAATACAGTGGACATGAAAAGGGGGAGAGGCAGGGGGAAAAGATGGAAACGATCACAGTGGAAAGGAAAAGGGTAAGGTCAAACAATGGGCCGCTATAAAAAAAAAAAAAAGTCCTGGGAAAAAAAAAAATGAGAGGGACAAGCAAAGAGGTGTCAAACGAGGCTGAATCGCAAATTCAGGGGAGAGAAGTTCCCCGAAGTCGGAAAAAAAATAATCGAGCGTCCGGAAGGAGAAAGATGGGAAGGGCAGAGGAAAAAAGGAGTACAGGAAACGCTTGGGAACGCGAACACTTGTCGAAACGAAAAGGAAGGAAAATGTTTCATTTTAAAGAGGAAAAGCCTTCTGCGGGGGAAGGGAAGGGGAACCTGGTATTGCAGGCAGAAGAAAGCGCTGTCGAGGGGGAGGGAAAAAAGAAACGGACTGCAGGAAAAAAGCCTGACATTCATAAACATGGCTTAAAAGGGTAAAGATGGGTGATGAAAGGGGGGATTGGTGGGGGGGGGATAAACTAAAGGAACTGCAGAAAGGGAATAGTAGGGCAAGTACTCTGGGATTTCGAATACCAGTCCTCCGAGGTTGGGGAATGATTCGGAAGATCGAAACTAACTTCAAGGAGAGGAAAAACACCTTTATCCAATAATTCTGGGAAAAAAGGGTAGTTAGAAAGATAGGGAAGGTGTGACCACCGGGGGGGAAAAGATGGCTTCAAGAGCTTTCGAACTCTTACGAACAATCCGCCAGTCGGAAGGGACAGGTGAAGTCAGAGAGGAAAACGAGCCTTCTATCGGAAACGTATCCCTCGGTCGAGAGAAAAAGAAAAGACAAATGGGACCACTCACGGGGAGGGAGCCCATACTGGAACGAAACAGGGGCGTCAAGCTTGAAAAAGACGCATGTAAAAAAAGAGAAAAAATCTGTGCGTACTCCTATATTTGAAGGAAAAGAGACGACTATGAAAAAAACGAAAGGAGGAGAAGACTAGGCAATTTCGTTAATCGAGAGCTGGGGGCGGAGAGACTAGTAAAAAGGGACTGGACTAGGACTACTATAGGAGAGAAAGAGGCCAAATGAAAAACCTTCTGAAAGGAGCGTGGGAAAAAGACCATAGGTGGGCCGTGCTCCCTCGCATCACAAGAAAGGGTGATTACAAGAAAATCAGGACCGTCCAAGGGGGGGAAAAAAATTTGAGGATCGAGGAAAAAGAAGTTGGGAGGGGAGGGGGAAGCGAACTGCAGCCAAATCGCTAGGCAGAGGAAGGAATCGTTGAAGGGGATGATTATATCATTCTATAATCCGGCAAAAAGAAGGGAGGGATTCGGGAAAAAGAGAGAAGAGGTTGGAATCGTTTCATCGCGTTCATCACGCCCAAAAATTGGGAAATGGGACTAAAAAGAAGGGGCCACGACCTCCTAAGCCAACAACTGAAAGGGGATTCTATACGAAGCAGGGGGGGGAGAGGGGTTGAAGTAAGGGAAGCCCCATTTCGCAATCGAAAGAAGAAACTTAGTCTAGGTGGTTTAAGAGGGGGGCGTCTTCAGGAAAACTGCCTCCGACGCGGATAAAGGTTGTGCTGACCGGGAAGGAGTTTTCAAGGGGGGCAACAGGGATCTCCATCAAACGTGGACGGTGAAGGGGGAGAAGATTCTCGAAAAAGGGAACGACTCAACGGGGGGGAAGAAGACTCTGTCAAAACGGTGGGGGCAACCGAACTCAACTCATCGACGCGTTCAATGCCGAAGAGAGAAACGCCAGACAGGGACTCGCTGCTGCATCGCGGAAATGAGCTCGGTCATCCCTAGCATTGAAAGAACATGAAAGGGGAGGGGTCTGGATTGGAAGGTGACCAAATCTTGCGGGAGGAGAAGGCGGAATAAGGGAGGGGAAAGAAGAGATATAGAAAAAAGGGAAAGGAAGGGGGGGATGTAATTTTGATCGGAAAAAAATCGGAATGGGGTCTCGTGGGAGGATTAAGAGGTATCCGCCAATGGAGGGGGGAAGAGGGCCTGTCGAGGAATTGAAGATCATCTATTCTCTCAACATCACATCCCACCATGGGGGGGAAGAAGTCACCGTAGGAAGAAAAGGAGACCCCTCCGCTTGAAAGCAGAAAGAGGATCAGCTAAAGATCTCGGAAAAAAAAAAAAAGTTACAGGGAGGACTTGGAGGGAGAATCTTTTTCGATTTAGCAACCGAATCCGTTGCTGAGGAGGGGTGGGGTATAGAATAAGAAAAACGCGTTTACTATTTGGTGGCTGGGGGGGGGGCAGGCGCGAGTAGGGGGGAAAAACGGGGGGGCGAATCTGCACCAGGGAATAAAAAGAAAGGATGCGCAAAACACTAAATAAAAACCCCTATGAATATGGCAGAGAGATCAACAATCAAAAAGGAGGAAAAGAGATCATTGTAAATAGGCCTAATTAATTTTTTCAGGTTTAGTTCTGAAAATGGAAATGGGTCTTTCATTGAAAGGGAAAGGTGGTCGCAAGGAGGAGGCATAGGATGAGCATCACCAAAGACCCAAAAAATTCTCGAACCGTTTCAGATCCAGGACACAAAATATTTGAAATCAAGACGGGGGATTCAAACGGAACAAACCGATTGACTGCCCCGAACAGCAGCAGGAAAGGGTGTTTGGGGAGGGGGAAGGAGAGCGGGGGACAAACCTAATCAGGGTGCTGGGCGACGGCGGCGGGAAGTGGGCCAAAAGGAACACCCGTGGGAGTAGATGGGATTTCACGTGAAGAAAAATCGTGGACCCGATTCGGATTGCGGACGCAAGCATTCTGATGAGGCATCCTCCCCCGGGGGAGGGACTGAGGGACTTGAAAGGGTGACGAGAATCACCCCTTAAATCTCAATTTTGTGAGATCACTAGTTCCCATGAAGGTACTCATATAAAAGAAAGATGGGTGGGAATCCCTAAATAGATCAAAACGCTTTCTCTTGGAGGGGAAAGTCTCTGATGAAAAATCATAGGACAGATTAATTCCGCCGTCGTAGAGGGATCTATGAGGGATTAAACGGGTAGGGATGAAAGTGGGGGGGAGGGGGTCACACCGGGGAAGAAAGAGGAAGCACGCTGTGAGCTGTGAAGGGGAGGAAAAGGGATCGAGAAGAAAGCCCGCGCAAGTTAAAAAGTCATTTGGGTTCCGGGGACCAAAACGCATGACCGGGAACCAGCCCAACTGGGATCCTACGTCGTAGTCGCGGTAGGCAAAGGAAATAAAAAATCCTAGCACTAAGGGCGAAGAAAAATACTATTGGACGTACAGGGTCCCACTCCTTACGAAAAGGAACCGTAGGTCCAATGACGAGGAGAGAATTCGCTACCTCGACAGGGGTTTCGGAGAAGGTCTTGTCCCACCAAAGGATTGAGAAAAGTGTCACCAAAGGGGCGGATTGCGGAGGGAGGAGACACGCGAGGTAAGCCTGCAGACCCATTGAAATCTCATAGTTAGCAAGGGGGGAAGACGAGTCGTATGAGAAGTCAGCAGCAAGAAGGGGTGCACAGAGGGAAAGAGAGAGTTTTACGGGAATCGAGGGGGGCTCCGGGAAAAAAAGGAGAAGGAGGAGACGCCAAAAAAAAAAAACACCTAGTTCCCCTCGAGTTTAAGAAGGAAAAGAAAGAAATTGGTGAGGGGGACCGGGGGTCACTGCCCAACCGGGAGGCACTCAACGAAAAGAGGGTTCGGAGGAAGAGGATTCGGACCGAGGGCGGTCGCCGACCGTCCACTTTGGGAAGGAAAGAAGCTCTCTCAAGAAAAAAGAGAGATCTTAACGGAGGGAGAAGGGTGACCCGACTCTGGGGGAAAAAAGAGTCGCAAGGGGAAGGAGGGGTGGGGGAGCTTGAAAACCGCCCGCAAGCCTGGGGAAAGGGGGGATGACAAGTAGGGGGAGACTCATCTCTTGGCCGAGTTGTTCGGGGGAGGGAGATATACTACAGGAGGATGGGGGGGTTTCCTTCGCGTCAGTCTAAAACACTTCGATTCCTTAAAGCGGGGAGGCACGCCGCAACGGTGAGAAGTGTCGTACGAGAAAAACGAGGGTGAAAAAACGGAAGACTATTAGGAAGCAATCGGGGAAGAAATGTCCATCTCTGTAACAATCATGTGGGGGCCGAAATTTGCCTCGATCCGGGAAACATTTCGGCAATCGAGGGGGGAGCTTCAGCCATCAGAGCGCGCCGTCCAGGATTAGGATAAACCGGTGGCCCTCTGCGGCACGAATGGAAAGAAGATGGGAGAAGAAAAAAAGGAGCGACCTGCGCCGAAAGCACGGAAAGGGACTTCGCAGTCAGGGGGACAGGTCGCAAAAAGAAGAATCGACAGCTGCGGTAGAGCGGAAAGAAATGTGGGCATGCGCGAGGAAGGGGAGGCTTTAAACAGGAAAAGGGGGGGGGCAAGCTGGGGGCTTTAGCACCCTAAAGTGTTTCCGATGTCAGTGGGGTCATTTACGGAAGCATATCTCTTACATCTTGGGGGGAAGGAGGAGGCGCGGGAGAAGGGGGGGACTTCTGGAAGTGAAAAAAGAGGCAGATGCGCGATTGAGGGGGGGCGGGTGAAACAGATCTTTGAGAAACGAGGGGGGGTTTCACTAAGTAAGGGTTATCTTCTCAGGGCCTTACCTTGAAGTGGAATGGGTTCTGGATAGTTGATATTTGCCGGGAAGGAGACTCACGCAGGAAGAAATGGAAGGGAAACAATCGCAGATGAAAGGTCCTAGATGACTGTACCACGAAAAGAGACGTGACTTTAAAGGTGGTCAAACCTGTATAAAAAGTCTCCAGAGGATGCAGGCTAAGAAATGGTTCGAGAATTTTGCCAGATGAGGTTTAATAAAGCCGGGAAAAAATGGGGAAAATCGAGGATGGGTCATTTATATAGCCCGACCAAAGGGGGAGTCGAACCAATGGGAAAAGGAAATGAAAAACACGTGTAGCAGAGGGGGGGGAGGGAAACATTGGATGATTGGATGCATCCTTGAGGCCAAAGAGTTGACAAGGAAAATAGTAAGAAGAAACTCATAGCATATCAACCGGGGAACGATTGGGGTAACCCTTGCCGGGGGGGTGCTAACTGCATACAGAAAAAAAATCGCGGAGTACAGGCCGAATGAAAGTTTCTTGTCCCACTCCGGCACAGTCATAAGGGAGGAAGAAACTGCGTCGCGGAGGTTCACACTAAGGTCCCAGTAGGGGAGTGATGAATAAAAACATCTTCAGATGCGATTTCGCAAGCAGAGACTATTAGAATGAACGGAGGGACAACGCTACTTCTTCGGGGGGTGTAAAGGTCAGGCGGGAGCGGATTCCGTGGGGTTTACTATGAAAAAACACGTGAGGCCCACCTCAAACAGGAAAAGAGAAAGAAGGGAGCAAAAGGGAACTTCATATCAGGACGAAGAACCTCTTTTTGCGTTGGGAAAAAGGGAAGGGATGCGACGCTGGAGGGAGGACGGAGGCAAAATTTTTGTGCAACACAGACAAGTATCGCAAGTTGTCCCCACTTGGGAGGGTCTACGAATCTCGTACATGAAAGAAAGGAGAAGGATACCCGGAAAAAAAAGAACTTGAGAAGGGAAAATGTGGTGAAGGCTTGCACAGGGTCTCCAAAGTCGTATGAGGAACCCTCGGAAGTGGGGAGGCATTTCTATAAGGCGGACACGAAGAGGTGTCCGGTTCCGGCAAAGAAAAGGAAAGGGAACGCGAGAGCAGCAGAAAAAAACACCTTGTCAGAGAGTCCATCCTTCACAGCGGGAGCGCAAAGAAAAGAGGGGGGAAGTCGCGAGAGAGTATCTCTCAAACAACCAAGGAGTGATAAGCGCGTAGGAGAAAAAAAAAGGGCGGTGAAGTGTGCGCGAAAAAAGGGCCATTACTTGTAGACGAGCAGATGAGGTCGAGTGGGAGAAGTAGTCGAAGGAGTGCGATGCTGCCTGACAGGGGGTCAGACAGAGGTACTTCGCATTCCTAGAGAGAAAATTCCCGCCGCAAGAATTCTCATGACTACTGACAACATGAGGAAAAATTTTCACTGACTAAAAAGGGGTGGGGGCGAGGAGAAGGGAAAAGGACACGAGTTACGAAGGATTCTGTGGACTCTGAAAGGGACGCAGAAGGCGCAACAAGGAAACTTTGAGAAGGTGGCACAAATTAAATCAGAAAAGCTACGAATGAGACATGGCAGGGGCCAAACGCCTTCGAACGGAAGAACAGTGCGCCACGGGGGAAATCGTACCCTGGTTGTGGGCAGAACGGTGGCACGTGAAAAAAAAATCACCTCTTAAGACGTACTTTGAATACTACGGACGGAGGGGAGGTGGAGCCTAAGCAGGTCGAACGCCTATCTAACAGCTTTAGGGAGGACCGAGGCCCGATAGGAAGGATGTCAGGGGTATCACTTCTACGGGTACGCGAGGGCTGACGCGAGGGAAGGAAGCCGCCGCTCCGTGCCGGTGGTGTGACCAAGTACACCAAAAAAAGGGGCGACTTTACTCCAAAGCGAGGCGCTGGTCTCGGGAGAAGGGAAAAAGGAAATGGGATATGTCACCCCCGGCGTGCTAGTGTTGGTACTAAGGTTTTCGAATGCGCCGGATCACTTTTCGTGTCCAATGCCTAGGAAAGAAAAGGATGCAGAAAAAAGCAAAAAACTCATGGGGTATGGCTTTCGGCATGACAATTGGGGGGGGCGCAGCGGGTCACAAAAAAGGGAAATTGCTTATAATCCTGTTGATGGCGGATATCCTGACGAAGAGAGGGCCGATCCGGTCAAGCTGATCAACAAAACATTCCAAAAGAAAATCTCGGAAGGAGCGATCTTGCGCCAAGACGGATTTTAACAAAGGGAAAGACAACGGCGTCACGTCGTTCTTTAGCCGGCGAAAGGTAAGTCAGAGGGAGGACCTCATGCGGTTGAGGAATGTCAGGGGAACGCTTTAAAAGAATCGGGACAAGATGAGGACGAAAGAACATCAATGCACGGGGGCATCACCAATGTGACGGGAGAAGAAGATAACCTGCAAGGGAAATTATTAGGTTCTCAAAAAACTCAGTGTGGCAGCGAGCAGGAAATCAGGAAAGGTCATGAAGGACTTCACTGGGGGGGGGAAAGAAAGACCGCTCGAGCGGGAGAAGAGAGGTCAGATTTCGAGGACTATGGTGCTTCCATGGAAATATGAAAATCGGACACTTTGGAAGGGGGAACGGACCATGAACCCACCAGGGGGCATTTTCAATGAAGACGTGAAGGGGGAAAAACCAGGTATTAACAAGATAAAAAGAAGGGCGATGGGTGCGTGGTTGTGGGGTAATGAAACACTTCTGCTAAGGGGAAGGCTCCGTGCGTACAAACGCTCGTGGGGCTACCTGCGTTAGGTAACATCGAGCAGTCCACGCTCTCTCGCCACAGAGCCAGGAACCTCGTTGTATAGAAAAAAGGGAAAAAGGAAGGCCCGGATTGTCCTGAGGCGAATCTAACAATACTACGAACTCTCGCGGCACTCGAAACCGTTTCTGCCAATCATTGACTTGGGGTAAATCTGAAGGAGGAGGTAAACAGCGGGAAGTTCAATCCTACGTGACTTCGGGAGTAAAAAATCGCCTTAGACGAAACAGACCCGCAAGCTCGATCAGTGACCGTGGCCGGGATCGAAGTTTGTTCGCGAGTCTTCGAGGGGGAAAAAAACCTACTCCCTGGCGTATCTGGAGCAACAAAAAGAAAATGGCCACGAGCTAGGTAAAGGGGGAGAAACGACACCGGGTCTTCACAGATTTCTTGATTGGAAAGGAAAGAAGGAAGGAAGGGCGACGCCGAGTTTGAAGTCGCAGGGGGCATCTTACTATGGGCCCCATAACCGCGGAACGATCAAGGGGGGGGACCATTCATCTTCTCGATCTTGGGGGGGGGAGGGCAGACTCGCAAACAAAATCAGGGAATTCTGCGACCGATATCGCTCAGATCAGAGGGAAGTACCTGGAAGGGGAGGCATGAGGGGGGAAGGCCTCAAGATTTTTTGTGTACTGGGTCGACTGCGAAGCAACAAAGAATTCGTTCACTAAGGAAAATCCGGGTGCGTGGAGAAAAGGCTCGGTCAGAGAAAATGTTCCTGATTCATCGACTTCAAAGCAAAGGCTGGCTGTGTTGCAACGGCCTTCGGACGTGATTCTCGCGGGAAGGACTATTGGAACGATGAGGGGGGGGGGTTGCAATCTCATCAAGCTTTGCGGGAAGACGTCACAATCAGGAAAGACGGCACCAAGTTGTTTCCATGGTAAAGAGAATAGGGGTTGGGGGAAATACCTCAGAAACGATAGGAGTCGCGTTCCTCTAATAGAGGGGGGGAAGGAGGTAGGTGGTAGTGCGTAAAGGGGAGGAAGAATGATGTCAACCAAGGTAGGACGCCTTAGGCGGAGTTTGAGATGAGGACAGCGCTTCAAAGAGAGAAGGCTGTACCGGTTGTCTGGGGACAGGACCGTGTTTCTCAGGGGCAGGGATTATAAGGTCGGTGGAGGTTGGCAGTCATCGAGCATGGGCTCGGGAAAAGGAAAACTCACCGGAAGGTACTCTCGGCCACTTTGGAAACCCGACGAAAAAAGACCGAAAGAAAAAAGCTTTCATTCAACGAAGTCGTCTAAAGCGAAAAGAGGACGCTCGCGTGCCTAACCATGTGAAAAATGGCGGCGAGAGTCCAACGCGATCTTCGTACATACAGAGACGGGGGAAAAGACGGTAGCCAAGGGACTGATTCAAACTTCAAAAAAACCCTAGGGGAATATGGGAAACATAAGCGGTTTGGTCGCAAAGAAAAGGGAATCAATGTGTTATACAGAGTGGTCGGCTTCGCCGGCAGCGGAAAAAGGAGTTTGCGGGGGGAAAGCAGCCGAGGGAGCGAAGATTCTTCGCAACAAGAAGGAATCCAATTTTTGTATCAGGTGGCAAGCTTAGCAAACCGCCAAGGCGCGCAACCAAGGGACAGAGACAAAACGTTAGTCTGCAGGGGGGAGGGGCTACGGGGAAGAAAGGAGAAAGCCGTCAAATATTCGGGTAAGGGAAGAATATTCTCTGTGGGGGGATATTTGGTGGGGCAGAGGAAAATAGTTCGGCGCGAGAACGTGGCAGATCACCTTGAATGAAAGCGCAAAAAAAAAAGGATGACATCAAAAATACTGAAGAGTGGCC
>Ga0179593_1736489_pt1 | contig 10319 bp, 12 predicted proteins | sample CZODoug2_1_08_16_FD_185931 | JGI IMG/M metagenome (GOLD analysis project Ga0179593, IMG submission 185931) | Vadose zone soil fungal communities from Angelo Coast Range Reserve, California, USA - CZODoug2_1_08_16fungal (PacBio error correction) | ecosystem: Environmental > Terrestrial > Soil >...
CCCTCATCAACAGGAAAAAGAGTCATCACTGCTCCATCTTGGGGTCAAAGAAGAGTTCGGCCTCGAGAGAAAATGGGTAGATCACGGAAGAAAAGAACCGCGAGGAAAAAGCGATTCAAAGGATCCGGAAAAAGGTCAAAAACGCAGGACGCAAAATCGTCGTTCGCACCGGGGATTCAAGCGAGCCTATTGTTTCTCCAAAATTAAATCGGTGGGTCGGTTGGGAAGCAAAAAAGGGAAAGATATAACAGGACGACGGCCCGGAAAAAAAAAACCGTCTCATACAAAAAAGAAAAAAAACAACGGCTGAGTAGGAGAAAGATATGAGGGGGAGTATCTTACTAAGCGGAGAGAGGCCAAGTGGCAGGACCTACAGGGGATATCATTAAAGAGATGTGACGTGGGGAAGGGACATGGAACAGACAAAACACTCCAGGTAGAACTGGGAAAACAAAGGCTCGAGGACACGAACGCAAAACGTATCTAAAAATTGCTCAGTTCGTGGCCATCGAAGAAAATCGCAGGTACATGGAGAAGGAAGGGGGTGAAGAAATGATGCCAGGTGCAGTCAAACAGTTGTACCAGAAAAGAACGAACTCTTTCCGGCGGAAGAGAAAAAATGGAGGAAAGTATTGCGCTCTGCAGAAGGTGTCAAAAACGCTGACAGAGAAAAGAATATTGGCACAGTCGGCCAACTGGAAAAACGTGGCACACGCCGAAGCGGGGGAAGATCTAATTCTTCCGCTCATACGAAATGGCGCTGCGAGTCAGATTGAAAAGAAGTCCATGAAAAGAAAGCAATATCGAGACCGATAAAGTCAACGGCGCTTGAATTCAAAGGGGCAAAAGCTCGTTGGGACCGAAAAAAACAATTGAGCCAGTTATAACCGCAGGGACATGTCGATTTTCTTTGAAAAAGAAAAAAAGATTAGGGATGAGTGGGAAAAGGAAACCACATTGGGAGAGAGAAAGGGAGAATCGCGAGGGACCTTAAAAAGGCGAATTGGGCTTGAGCAGAATGCCGAGGAGATCGCATTTGCTAAAATCGAACCTGGAAGTACAAAATCACCGGCAGGAAAGGGAATCGGCGGAAAAGGAAGTGCTGCGTGGGCAGGCTCGCCTTCCTTAAAAACATCTTCAAGGAGATTGAAAGAAACGATTCCCTGCACGAACCGGGGGGGGGGTGGAGGACTGGACGCTGGTGGCGCGGAACATTCGCCTCACGCGGAAAAACGGAGGCGGGTGTTGAAGGAAGGAAAAAACAGTGTCAAAAAAAAGTTAAAAAAGAAGGGAAAGGGGGGAATTTGGAAGCGCAAGTGAAAGAGGTCAAGAACGAGGAGAAAAGGCTGGAGCAGGCGGGCTTTCACCTCCAGGACGACCGCTACTTAACCAGGAGAAACGGTTTCTGTATGTTAAGGCAGACTGAGGTCATGAGAAAAAAGAAGAAAAGGCCTCGCGCTGCCGGAAAAAAAGAGGGGGAGAAATGGGGAAATTGTTGAGGCGCGTTCGACGAAGGGAAGCACGCGCTTGTTCAAAAAGGCTCGGGGCGCCGCGTGAAGAAGAGAGGAAGGCATGCGAAAAAAGAAGGAAATTTCCACGGTAGGGAGAGGGAGGGGCAAAAGTGGGGAAAAAGACAACATAGGAACGTGGAGGGAGAAAAACGCGATTGGAATAAGGTCTGCCCGTAGAAAAGCACTAGGGTGGTGCCTGTGCAAAAAAACAGGGGCCAAAAGAGAGGCTAGGTCACAGAAGAAAAAAAAGATGAGAGGGAAAGTGGGCCTTGGCAGCCAAAAAGAAAAAAAAAAAAACCACATAGGCAAATATAAATTTATACCATCGTCGGCGACTCGATTCCAAAAGAATGCTTTGCCGATGAAAAAATGCTGCATCCAGGGACTCTACAAAAAGAAAAAGAAATCGCCATCAGCGGCTGCACCCATGCCAAGAAAAGACTTGGTGGGGGCGGGGCGAACAAGAAAAAAAAGGAGGCCTCCCCTCTTCGAACGCGCAAAAGCGTCGAGAATCTACATGACTAAAGAGAAGTCCTAGCAGAAAAGAAGGGTCATCTGAGAAAGAAAAAAGATTTTGTTCGTCTTGGCCTCAGTCGGAACTGGTCAGAAAAAAAAGCTTTGGACCTGTTCCTGTAGAGGGGGCGTCATGTGTCAGAAAAAGCCTTCAGAAAAGGCGGGGCAAGTGACACCCACCGCAAATGCTAAAATCTGCGGACAAAAAAAGCACTTTTTCACGCTCCCGTCCGGAGGTAAGTTTTCGCCAAAAGGAACGGAGTAAACACCGCCGCAGGTCGGGGGGGGAGTGCGGGGGGGAAAAGGAAGAGCAAACGAGAAGGTCCACGTGCCGAGTAAAGAAAAATGAGGGAATAACCGAAAGAAACGCTGATGACGAATTTTAAGATCGCCGATCGCGCAAGCCTTAGGGGAGGGTTCCAAGAAAATGGGAGGGAAAAAAGGAATATAAATGACAGTGGAAGGGGCAGAGCACATTGCCGATCTCATTACGACCTGATGCTCACTCAACGTTCAACGCGAGGAGGAGGGACTCAGGTGCAGGAAAGGGAGGCTGCTAACAAGAAAAATCTTGTTCTCCGCAAGGGCCATAAACTCGAAAAAGGTGTCTTAACTGGCGGCTGGGGGAAGCTGACAGTGGGGGTGGCTTGCGTAAAAGGAAAAGACAAAAAAGGTTATCGGGAGGGGAGGGGAAACGTGGGACGGATTGTGTCGCATGCAATAAGAAAAGGCAACAGGAGTTGTAGAATTAATCGCAAGCGCCCTCGAAAAGGGAGCATGGAAAGGGAAAAAGAGATCGGAGGGGGTCCACGGATGAGAAGGGGTCGCTGCAAAAATATTCGGCCAATCGGGACGGCAAATTTTCTAAGAGGGCAGCGTCAAGAGGAGGCATCAAAGACGAAAAAAAAGAAAATATCTGGGAAAAACCGTAAGAGTTCCGTCCGAAGGATTGTCGAAAATGGAAGAACGGGCACGGCATCAAGGAGAGGAGGATTCCGTTAAGAAAATTCCAGGAGGGGAGTCCGCTCTCAAAAATGGGGTAGAAAAGGGGCGTTCTTCCTCGAGAGGATTCCCAGGTTTGATCCTGAAGAAGGGTGGTCGTCCATGGTAGGGGGACACGGAGAGAAAAAAAACTCGACTCAAGTGACGTTGCACGGAAAGAAAAGGCGGCACCTCGTAGCTACATACACCAAAGAAACCACAACTTCGTATGAGGAAAAGTAAGGGGGTAGCGAGCTAACGAAGTTGCGCAAAAACGCAAAGGGGGGAAAAGGAGAAGAAGGGAGGGGATACGTGAAAAAAAGGGGCAACGGTAAAAAACCACTCTGGGAAGGAAGGAAAAAAAATGGGAAGACAAATGGCTCTAGGACTAAAAGCCTTTCGCACGAAAGCGAAAATTCAGAAGGGACTGACAAAAAGACTGGACGGAATCAAAGGGGAGCCTGAGCCGTGCAGTTGATCGATCGACCAGAATCCGAAGAACGAGGTCCGGAAGCAGTGGGGGGATTGAGTTAAGGGGAAGGGCTGACTCTAAAAAGGTGCGTAAGTTTGCAAATTCGTGCAGAAAACTTGCGCGCAGAGAAGGCCAAGCGTTGAAATATCTAGAGGACGTCAAGAAGGGGGGAATGGAAAGGAAGTCTGAATCCTAAAAAAAAAAAAGAGCAAATCTCGCGCCGAGGAAAGCCAGCGACTGCATGAAATATTGGGACCGCACGCCAACCCAATGAGAAACGCCGCCATTAAGGAACAGGGGGATTGGCAAAGGCGGAAAAGAATGGGTTAAAATAGCAAAAAAAAAGAAACTTGAGGAAGGAGGACCTTACCGCGAAACGTGTAAAAAGCAGCCGGTAAGATGGAATTTACTGAATTCCGCAGGCAAGGCGTAAAGCGTGGACACCTTCGGCTGTGCTATGGGCTAAATCACGCCAACGCGCCAGGGGGGAAAGGAAGGAAGGGCGAGGAAAAAGACCGTAGGTTGGTGACTGGACGAGTTGCTCGATTCAAAAAGGGAAAGAAAGAGTTACTCGAAGGGAGGTGACGCAAGGGAAAAAGGGAAGGGGTTTGGGGGGGAGGAGAAGACGGGAGCTGAAAAAAGGGGGGAGGAACCGGGGATCCGATTTAAGAGTGCGGGCGGTGTCACTTTAAACCGTAAGGTCGAGTTTCTGGATAAGGGAAGGTCAACAGCGCGAACCGGGAAAGGGGGAACAGGGTCACCAAAAGGAGAAGGCAGTTGAGAATAGACGACAAAGGTGCAGTGAAAGGTCCGAAAATGATAGATAAAAAAAAAAGGAATGACGAGTCCTTAGTTAGGTAGATGGAGGCTAAGCGTTTGTTGAGAGAGGGAGGGGGGGGAGGACAGCTGAAAGGAGGACTGGGAAAGAGAGGGGAAAAAACTGGGCACGAGGAGGAGACGCGGCTTTCTGAGGAAAGGTGTTTAGGGCCGAATGTTCATCCACATAGGCCGTCACGTCAGGAAAAGTAGCGTCATCATTTCTCAAAGGAGGGGGATAAGTCTCACCAGGAGAGTGCACTATGGAGGTGCAAGGTCAGGAAAAAAGAAAGAAAACAAAAAACAAGGAGAAAGGCTGTTCTACCTGGCCTTGGGGGAGGGGGGGGAAGGCCTGAAAACTGAATTCCAAAGAAGAGTGCAAATCTAAACTGGCAGAAGAATCGAGTCGAACTTCGCTGCCGAAAGAAGATTGGCCGCCTAAGAGACTCTAAAACAAGGGACCTCAAGAAGGAGGATCAGACGCCATCGCAGACGATAAAAAAAGAAGCGCGACAAAGATAACTTGCGCGAACAAGCCGAACAGAAAGAAGACACCCTCTTCGAACTCGCAAAATAATAAAAACGCTTAGCGAATATAAGAAAGGCAATCGATCAGAAGGAAGCGTCACCATCAGGGGAGGATATGGGTGCCTCAGTCAGGGAGAAAATGCCTTCAGACAGAACGGAACGGTTGGAGCCTGGGAGAAAGGGGTCGATGCTCCTGATAAATAGGCCGGGGGAGACTCCAATGCGAGGAAACGAGGTCGGTCCTGCCTTTTTCACTACGCCCTCCGGCTATGCCGGGAGAAAAGAAGGGGGACGCAGGACCACGACTCTTTAAGAAAAAATCGGGGAAAGAAAAAAAGGGACAGTGGGATAAAATGTCAAGTAAGAGTGAAACGCCTCGGCCGACCTTCCAGGAAGAAAATCGCTGCATGGAATGGGAAAGGAAGCCGCCGAGCCAAGGGGGGGACCCTAAGGGGTAAAAATCTTTCACCAGTATAGAGACCAAGGATCACTCGGAAAAGGAAAAAAATCCAGTACGCGGTCCTTAGGCTCCCGCAGCCAAAGAAGGGAAAAGGCTAACTAGAAGGGGAATCAAGGGGGGAAAAAAAAGTGCGAAAAGGGATAAAAACTCATACACGGAGGGAAAAAGGTAAGTAAATCGAAAAGGAACCTTAACTGGCGGCGTTTTCTCCTGGGGAGGGGGTTTGTTTCGTCCCAAAATGGGACAGTCTGAAGGCCAAAAAAAAGGGGCGATATGGAGGGTTCGCCTATGCCAGGGAGGTGCAACAGACAGAATTGAAGGAAAAAGAGCAGCGCATTTCGCTGTAAGAGCCGGGAAGGAAGTATTCAACGCTTGAAAAGAGGCGCAGAAAGTTTTAGAGGGGAAGACTTTCGGGAGGGAAGGAGGGGAAATTCCAAAAGCGAAAAGTACAACGACAAGAGAAAAAGCACTTGCGACATCAAGAGGAAAGACTTCACGAGGGAAGAGGGATTTCTGGTCGAAAAGGTTTTGAAGCTGAAAAGCCATCCACCAATCCGGAGGGGGGAACGCGGGAAGTTCCAGGGCTCAAAAGCAAGAAGGGATGGGGAAAAATCTCGAGAGAATCGTGCGCAAGGGGCTTTACTATAGAGAAAGTGGTCTTCCCAGGTGTTATAAGAGAGTGTGTGGTTCCCCGGAGACAAATGGGCACAAAGTACTGGTCCTTCGGGGGGAGAGCAAAGTTGAGGCGAAACTGACCACTTGCGAAGAGGACCCTTCTGTATCAGGAAACAGAAAAAAAAACTGAGGGGAGTTTTATGGAGCCCGAAGAAGGCCAGTGCCGCAACAGACACTTTGGAAAAAGGACATATCCGCGGAATATTTTTTCAGGTGGAAAATTTTGCGCACCAGGGGAGAACACGACGGTTAGGACAGGAGACAAAGGGGGGCGCGAGAAAGATCGAAGGAGAGCGGAAAGTTCGGAAGCGGGGGGAAAAAAAAAGAGGATCGCAAAAAGACGGAAACCGGCTTTGACATCCGGATGGAAGGCAAGTGATCTACAAAAAGGGACCAAAGAAGCCCTAGAAAAAGAAGGCCGCGAAAAGGAGAAACGTGGGGCCGTGGGGAGGGTACTGACAAAGCTGACTCCTCGCAAGTCAAAGAAAAGATTGCGCAGTACATATGAAAGAATTCAGAAGAAAGGGTCAACAAAGGGGTCCGGCAGGAAGAAGCGCTGGGAGGGAAGGAAAAGATGATGTGAGCACGATTCAGGAAGAGAAAAAAATAACAATCGAAGAAACGCCGCCAGCGATAAAGCCGTGGAAGCGCCTGTCATTCAGAATTCAAAAGCAGAGGGAAGCACGCAAAAAACCAAGGGGAAAACTATTGGAGGGGTCGATGGAAAATTTCAGGGATGGGAATCAGCACAGCACAGGGGTTCCGAAAAGGAAAGGAAATACGCAATAAGGGGAAAGGAGGAAAACCGCGACGTGTGCTTGCGAAGGACCCGGGACTGTAAGAATTGGGGCGGCGGGTCCAAGGGAAACGGCATGAGAAAAAGGCTGGCTTTGGAACAGAAAAAAAATTGTTAAAAACGGCGCGCCGCCGAAAATCTGAAAGCAGCGGTTAAATTCCGGGGCCGGCCCAGATGCAAAAAAAAGGGTGTACACTGGATGGACAGGAGGGGAAAGCCGCAAGCATTGAAAGAGATGCGGCGGTTTTTGAATCCGGGACCAACTTCTTGGGAAACGGACAAGAGACTTACAAAAAGTCCCGGGGGAGATCGCAAGGGGGGGGTGAACCGGCCGATTGAGGGAGGGAAGGGCGGGCCTGGGACAGCGAAAAAGACGACCGGCTACTGAAACCGGGTCCAAAGCGGCTGTATAATTCATTCAAAAGACGAGGCCATAGACGACAAAAAAAGATATGAAAGCTCGGAGGGGAAAGAAGGTAACATGCCGCAAAAAAAAGAAAAAAGAAAAGAAAAAAAGGGGTGTGATCTTTTGAAGGGGGGCAGCGGCTTACTAAAGGAGGAGGGGCCCAGGGGGCACTCGGAGGAGAGGACCGTCGCTTAGGGAGGGGAAAAAGGAGTATCGTCAGGAGATTTTTTCATCCACATATGACAGGGAAGCGGAAAATAGCGGCATCGAGTTCGCCTTCGAAGTCGACCAGAAGGTGAATCTGAGGAGGGGGGCAGCCAAAAAAAAAACAACAAAAAAAAACTACCTTTCCTTGTGGCTGGAAGAAAAATGCCAACCTACCCAAAAAGAAGGAAGAATGTAGGACCAATCGCCGGCGAACTAGAAGAGGAGAGAAAATGCGCCTGCCAAATCGAGAAGAAACTAGCACTACCTTTTACACTACAGCAGGTCCTTGCCTCTCTGAATCTCCATCGGAAAATGCACGAGGAAAAAGAAAAACGAACAGTGGAAACAAGCCGAACAGTCTGCCGAAAAAAACGAACGCGCCCTCAACAAACCGATGGGGCTCCATTACTCCTAAACTAATGTAGTAAGAAGAGCAAGGATAGGAATAAGGCAGAGAGACCAAAAAAAAAGGGGTTTCGTAGAGAAAAGAAGACCTGCACTACAAAACGTCATCAGGGAGAAAACTGGGAAGTTTAAGCATCGTCATGTGCGCGATTTGCATCCAATCCTTCTCCGCCAACAGAGGGAAAGGTTCAAGGAAAACCCGAAAGAAAAGGAAAAGCGTCAAAGGGAAAAAAAAATTTTTCAAAAGAAAGCCCGTCCCTGCGATTGTCCGTGTAAGGGGTTCCGTGCCGCGGACAAAACCCGCCTGCAGCCGAAAGAACAAAGTGTCCACGGTGCCGATGGAAAGAAAACTCGGACACCTTGAAAAAGAGGAAAGCGATGGAATATTTTCCGGCGGGCGCAAAAAGAGCAATCAATTTTGCCGAATGTAAGAAAGAAGTTCTTTCCCGAGAATAGATTTCCAGTTCGGGGAAAGACCGATCATCAGAAAAATCCCGCGCACACGTAAGTAAGCTGAGCAGCAAATCTCCAGTTTCATCACAGGAAAATGTGCGCGATACAAACAAGATGGGGAAACAGAAAGAAAATCGACACAAAAAACTTCGAAGAAGATTCTTTTGGCAAGGCTGAGAGAAGATAAACTCCCAGGGGCCTTAAAAGAAGATATTTGCTTCGTACGTTGCTGGAGGTTTCGCTGAAGGAGGCATAAACATCAAAGGGAGGAGGGGAGGAACGCTCAGGGCCGGAGGGGGAGATTTTCAAAGCTCGGAAAAACGATCGAAAGACTGGCACGAAATATGTACTAGACCCATCTTCTTTCGTGGGGAGGAGGGCTAAAGGACGTTCAAAGAAAGCAATCAACTGGGCGAGGTCTTCTTCTTCTGCAGACGGAAGAGTTCGTCCTCGGGGGGGAGGATTGTGGTAAGGCCAGGCAGAAAAAAACCAGAGGAGGCTCCAGCGATTCAAAAGTCCAGAGGCAAAAAGGTCCGCTCTCTCAAAGAGTGCGCACGGTGGAGAGAAATTTTTCTTCAAATAAGGGGGAATTAGAGATCCCATGTGGGGGCCACGTCAGCAACATAAAAAGAGATGATCGAGAAATGCGTTCGACGAAAGGGGCGAGGAGGCAACACTAAATACAACAAGAAGAGAGAACAACACGGAGGGGGAAAGAGGAGTGTAATGTAGGAAGAGTGGCACAAAATCAAAAATCGCACGCAACTTTGGAGGGAGAATCTCCGCCGTAAGGGGGAGGAAGGAATGAAAAAAAAGGGAGAAAAGGGAAGATCAAAAGTGGCTCAGGAAAGACGAACGTGGCTCAAGAGAAAAATTGCGCGAGGAGGAATTTCGTGCCATCGAAATGGAATCGAAAGGAACTGGAAGCAAAAAGGGGCCAGGGAGGGATTCCGGCAGTGATAACAAAAGTTAAAAAAGGAACCAGAATCCCTATGGTCTTTCCGGCGTGCCGCGAGGGCGCGTGATAGTTGAAAAGGGGAAAGGGTGACTCTACGCAAGAGGTAGAAGAGGGGTGCGCGAAGTATGTTGCGAAGGAAAACTTGCGCATAAGAACACGCCGAAGCGTTGAAAGGGAAGCCGAAAAGAAAGGGAAGGGCAAACGAAGTAAGCATGGGGGGAGAAGAAATCCGGGGAAGGAAGTCCGTCAACGTCGAATCATATCGCCTCCAAAGGAAAGTGCAAAGAGCGCGGAGAATCGTGAAAAACCAACCAAGAGGAACCGGGAAAACAGGAAAGAACAGTGATTGGGTCGGGGCCTTAAGTCCGTGATGAGTTTTTAGAAAATGTTCCGCACCTGTGAAAAAATGGAGCAAGCAGGAGAGATAGGACCGAAGGGATTGCGGAAAATACGGGGAATTGGGCAGGCCCGAAGGCTATCCGCATTCTTGCAATAAAGGCCTTTGGAAAAGTCGGCAAAATGGCGGGGGAAAGCTCCGGAGGAGGAAGAAGAAGGTTAGGAAGGAAGAAAACTGAAAAAAAAAAAGGACTGTGGTGATGACCTTGACCTGATAGGAGGCCCGAATCAAGGGAGGAAAAAATGCGGCGGGTGAAACCAACTTACCGTTGTCGAACAAAACAAAGGGAAAAAAACGGGGGTGGGGAAAAAGGGCAGGACCGTTTGACGCCTGAAAACGCATGCGGTCGGGTGTAAAGGAGGAGAGGGAGGACGGGTGGAGGGAGGTAAAATCGGGGCGCAAAAAAAAAGGACTAAAAGGAATCTGTATGACGGCAGGACCCGACTAGGAAGACGACAAGAACGCGGCGCCGGGCAGATGAAGAGAGTATGACGTGGGACTCGAATGACTAGCCTTAGTGAGGGAATCTCGCTAATGTGGAAAAGCGACTAGGGGAAAATTTGACGAAGAAAGGCCGCGTTCAGCAAAAATGAATCGCGGCAAACGGCCAGGACCGCGGCTTTCTGATGAGGGTGAGCGTCCGAGATGCAGGGGGGGTCATCCACAGAGGCGAAGGAATCGGGAGGAAAAAGACTGACAGAGAGAGGCATTGCTTTGGCAGGCCAAAAGGACGGGAATAAA
>Ga0179593_1200520_pt1 | contig 10318 bp, 11 predicted proteins | sample CZODoug2_1_08_16_FD_185931 | JGI IMG/M metagenome (GOLD analysis project Ga0179593, IMG submission 185931) | Vadose zone soil fungal communities from Angelo Coast Range Reserve, California, USA - CZODoug2_1_08_16fungal (PacBio error correction) | ecosystem: Environmental > Terrestrial > Soil >...
TGCACTACTGGAGAATGGGGGAGCAAATCCGTATTTGGGCTCCGAGGAAAATGTGGAAACAGGAAAAGACCTTAGAACAGATTGGGTAGGGCGGGGAGGGGATCCATGTAAAAAGACTCCAAGGTTTGGATCAAACCGGCGAACATTTACGCAGATCAATCAAGCAAATGGGGTGACACCGGGACAATTCTGTGAGAGCGGCAAGCACGAAATTGGGCGGAGACAAGGAAAGGCCAACAAACCGTACACAGGCAAAAAAAAGGGTGGGGACAGGCACACCAAGGCATACAAAAAAACGACACTACACGTGGATAGGCATGCCCTGAAAAAAGAGCGGGCAAGTCCCTCAACTAAGCGGAGAAAAGAAAAAAAGGAGGAAGATCACCGGTAATAAACAGGGGGAAACCCACCAACAAACCGGAACACGAAGAGGGGAAGGTGCGAAATAATAGCCGGCAAAACTGGACAGGCAAAAGACGAAAGAAAAGTAGTGGAAAAACAAAGGACCCGGACACCCCCTTAAGGGAGGGGGGACAGGAAAACAGACAACGCCACTATGGAGGATGAAGGCTCTCGCCGTTCTGAACGAAGACCGGGGGGAAGGGGGAAGGGTGCGCATAAAAAGAAAGGACCTCAAAAAAGAACCAAAAACACAGAAAAAAAGTACAGAAAAAAAACTACCACTCACCAATCAACGAGAGGGGTAACAGGGAACGCCGGGGAAAAGGGAAGGTGGGCATGAGACAACCCGTGCAAACGAACTCAAAAAAGGATAGGGGACAAAATGAAAAAGGCGAAACGGAAAAACGGAGGGGGGAAAGAAAAGGAGCAGCTGGCAGAAAACCAAAACCAAAATCACCTCCACAAACCAGGAAAAATAGACACAGGTGCCACACAGCACAAAAAGCACCCGCCCCCTGTTGCAGCGGCGTTGGAATGGGGGACAGCGGTAGGGGCAAGGGGCGATGGGGGGGGAACGGGGGAAGGAAACCGGGGAAAGGGGCACCAAGGGAAGCAGGGCGAACCGGGGCGTGGCGCATAGGCGGGGTAAGGGTGTGGGGAAGGTATACGGGGGACGTATGGGGAAGAGAAATTGGGGTGGAAAAAGTGAGAGGGGAAGGTAGACGCCCGGGAAAACGTGGGGACATGTAAATACCGGCCCGCACGAAATCGGGTTTCGGAGAACAATGAGACCGGAAGCCCGCGCAAGACATAGATCTGGTGGGGCTGGAAACGAAGAACTGAAGGGGGAAAAAATACCCTGCCTGAAAAAATGGGGGTTAGAAAAAAGGGAAGGAAGAAAAAGTCGAAAGGGGTGGTGGAGAAGCCTGGAGGTAACTGGGGTAAACAACGCTAAAAAGGGGCAGGGGGAAATTGGGGAAACGATAGACGGAAACGCCGTCGGACACTGGGTGAGAAAGTGACATTGACCAGCGAACACAGACAGGGACATCAACCCTGTGGGAACAGAGACGGGGGCGCGTGTGTACACGGGACACTACAAACTGGGAAGTACGGTGCAGGGGGGAGGGAGGATGGTACCTCAGACCCCACCGTGGGGGGGGAAAGGGGCGAAACGTGCTGTCACTCACAGTAGGGGGGGGAGGGGGGTCGGCTCGGGGGAAAAAAACGAACAAAGCAAACAATAAAAAGGTGGGCGGCCGTAAAAGAATGTAAGTTAAAGGCCATCGAACGCCAAAGCACAAATTGGTGGGAAGGGGACGCGAGGTGCGCCACCATACAACTTTACCCGGGAAAAAAACCCCGTACGGCAATTGGCAAGTGATGCAACATGTTAAAACCGGTCAACCAGCACAACATCCAAAAACTGGGTCAAATTTACGGGAGGGGGGGCCACACAAACAATCCGGATTGGATTGGAAGGAAAACCACAGGGGACGGAAATCGGGGAATGCTGGCGAAAAGCCTTGTGGGACAACTACGCAGTCGGAAAAGGACGGGGGGACCCAGGGGCGGACGGGATGAAAGAGAAAAATATGTGCCCGGCTGGGAGCAGCAAAACGCCTGAGTTGTGAGGCACTTGTCACTAGGGCTGAAAAGAGTTAACTGATGGAACGTCGAAGGACGTCGTGTCTCACAAAAAAAAAATAATGACACGGGCTCTGGGAAGCGAAGGGGGGTGTTAAACGACCAACCCCCACACACAAAAAATACAGGCAGAACCTCACAGTGAACAACGCTAACGTGGTGGGGGGGGGTCAGACCCGTGGTGCCGTATGACAAGGGGCCAAAACGCGCCAACCACACTTTAAAGGGGACACGGTGTGGGTCTGTCTGATGCAATGGGGCGGAGGTTGAAAAAGAAAGCCAAGGGGGAGGCGGGCGGGTAGGGAAAAACCAAGATAGTAGAAATTTCATTAACGTCGAGAGAACAAAAAAAAAAAAAAGGAAAAAAAAAAGGCAGGCTTAAGTTGGGATCTAGGAGCAAAAACCAAAACATAACCGGGTTGCGGTCCGCAGGACAGGGTAAAAGAGTCGTAATCTGAAACTCACTGTCACAACGGACACAAGGGGATCACATCAAGCCAGCGGAACAAACTAAAAGCCATGGACGGGCTTCAGGTTTAACTAGACCAAGGGACAGTGGTCATCGTCCGTATCAGGTGGAGGAGAATTGGGGTGAAAGGGGGGGGAATGGGAGAATAGAAAGAAGGGGGTGGAAGTGCCGGTTACACCGTTCCTCGGAAACATCTGCTAATGGTGATGGAGAAAAGTACTTAACACCGGGACGGGAGGCCCTTAAAGAGGGGGAACAGAACGGTCGCTAGATAGGAAAACTGAAAACCTGTGGGCCAGCAAAATGTCAGGAAAAAAAACCCCATGGAAATGGTGAGCACATACAAAATAAAACCCCCCGGTATACCCTCAATCCCCCCGAAGGGTTTGGCTCCTGACGTACTATAAAACTGCTCATCTCTTCCACCAAAGCACTCTGGGAAAAAGGTCAAATGATAAAAAAAACAACCGAAAAAGACAAACCAAAACCGTAAACACTTCTCGACCAAATTTAGAAGAATCTAGACCTCGAAGACAAATCTAATCGAAATTATTCCATGGTACAGAAAGTCGAGTTGCTTTCGGGTGCACTTCAGAACAATCCTGAGCCCTAAATCTGACCCTTGTTCACCGAAACACGGGGGCCCAATGTAACTATCGCACCACGGAGTCCGGGCTCAGTCGGTTGACGGGGGGTGGGCACTTCACAGTCACAACAACGAAGAGGAAAACCCGTCAATTGTTGGGATAAAAGGTCCCCTGGGGAAGGTTCCACAGGCAAACAGAACCAAACCAACCCCCGCAGAGGGGTGGGATAAAATGGATCCGAAACCATCGACAAAAAGCACCCACACACACCTACTCAACTAAGGCAACGAACCAAACTGCGAGGTGGTCCCACACGAATGTCAGAAATCATTGCACGGATGTACAATAAAAGAATTGACAATCATTGGGGGGCGCTTAAGTGGCCAGGGAAGGGGAAGAGGGCGGAGCGGGCCAAAGGTGCAGGACCACTGAGGAAAAAAACCACGCAAAAAACCCGGGGAGAAAACTGGAAGGGGAAAAAAGGGGGATACAAAAGACGACGGAAAAGCTTAAATATAACTGTCAGTAGAGAGACCTATGAAAAGAAGGGAACGCAACCTGCCGTACTTTGAGCCAGGGGACGGTGGGGGTGAAAAGCTGGAATGGAGCGAAGACAAACAGGCGGGTCGGGGGAAAAAGGGATGGGGTTGGCAAAAACCAACGAGGAAAGGGCAAGGGGAGACGAAGGAAGATCGATGGCCGAAGAAGAGGTGAACTTAAAAAAACATAAGACCCGCCAACGAGCCACAATAAGTTCAACGAAGAGGAGACGGGGAAGCATCCAACGAGGGCGAGCGCCAGAGGTTTCCGACAGGGTGGGAGGGGATCAGGTTCCTGAAAGGGGGGAGGGGTTGAGTCTGTTGAACCAGTTTGCACCCATCCCGGTGGACCGTCAATCTCAAAAAAACACGGAAAAGGGAGCGGGGAGAGAAAAAAATCAGGGGAAAACGAAAAGCACGGGGCTCAGAGTTCGGGAACAAAAAAGGGGAGATCCGTAGAAGCAAGGTAAATAAGGGCACACATAACGAGAAAGTCCAAGCGACAGGGGATGGGTGGGAGTAATAAGCAGGTGCCTAGTATGTAAAAAGACCAAAAGTCTAGGGGGGGTGAAGAAGAACGGGGGAAATAAACGATGGGGGTGGGGGGGCCGTGAAGGGGGGACATGACGGGGGAAAGAACACAGCCGTATGAAAAAAAAAGTAGGGAACAAGGAAAGAGGGCGAGACCGAAAGGGATATAGTCAGGAGAAAAAAATCACATGACGTCTCGTCGTATGATATCGACTAAGATTAAATGCAAGGAAAAACGATGACCCTGATCAATTTTGGGTGCCGCGGCCAGGGGACGCCGCCAGACAAAGACTTGGGTTCATGGATACCAAGGGGGGGGTGAAATGGTCCAGCACCTAGTGCTTTAGAATACATGCCTGTTTTGTGCGGGAAGGGCCGAAGCACACAGACCCTAGACGGAAACAGGGTACCAATACTGAGGTCACTGCGCCACGGCGGGTGAAATCGGGTATTAAAGACAGGACAAGGGTTCCTGGTGAGCGGCGCCCGGACAAAAACAAAAAGAAAACCACACCCGGGGACATAAATGCTCCACACGAACATAGAGTGGGGGGGAGCGGGGAATGAACTCTGAGCTGGATGGGGGGAGCTAGTGTGGCCGTAAACTCGGCAGATCACTACCTGTGCTCAAATGGGCCAGTGGGACCCCTGTTCGGGGGGAGGGACGCGCGTAGACCTTGGGGGTCTGAAACCGATTTGGTTCCAGTATGGGGGTCATATGACCAATTCGGAGACGTGAAGGTACGAGGGGGAACTGGGGGGAAAGTGCTTTGGGGTGGGGAATGCACGATTGTCTACAAAGGGGGATTCACTGGGGTTTACAAAAGTACAGATGGGGGTGAGTTCAACAGGAGGGGGGAAAATAATCCTCTAGGGAGTTCAAGGGTGGGACCCACGCTTCTGGGGGAAAGTACGTGAAAATTATAACAGAAAGCAAAAAAGTTGGGGGGTCAGAATACACACAGCACCGAGACAAAGGGGCCTGGGTTGGGGTGAAGAGGGAAAGAAAGGTTTGGCGCCGGAATGGGGGGCCCACCCCCGGATACACGGAAGTGTGCATCACGGGTGAGGAGAGTTGGCGGAAAGCAAAGGGCGGGGGGTGGAACGGACGTTGGGGCCCGGGCACATTGGTGGCAAAAAAGGTCGCAGTGCTCCAACACAACCGGTTGATCACAACAATGGTCCAGTATAATAAGACAGCCAATTCAGCAAAATTGAACATACCCCGCGAGGGTGCGCTGAGGGGGCTGCAAGACATGGGCAAAATCCAGATTGAGGTATCTAGAGGCTGAAAAAAGAGATCAGAGGCAAAAGAGAAACTGAAAATAATGCCCGGGAACAGGACCAGCTGAGGAAGGGAAATCAACAGCTAAACCATGGACAAAATGGGATCAGATTCAGGGCAAAGCAAAAAAAAAAGCACCGGGGCGGTGAGGAAACCAAGCGAAGGGAGAAGTGTGGAAGGTCAAAAGAAAGAAGAAAATGACACCGTCGGAACAAAAGGCTGAAGAATGTCGGTCGTATAGAGGGGGGAGACCTGGGGGGGGGGGAAAAGGGAAATGGAAACAAAGGAGTGGTTCTTTGAAGGTAAGGTGCCAGGAAATTGGGGGGGGGAATATCAAAATAAGTAGACCAAAGATGCAGAAGCGTTGCAAGGAGGAAACGACTTATGAAAAGGAAAATGCAAAGGGAAAACACCGACCAGCGACGACACAACAGAGGGGTCATACATCCACCAACATCCACCAGGGGCAAGGGATTCCGCAACGCGCAGAAAACCCCAAAAAGAATAGTATGTGGGTGAGAAAGATGGGTAGGACGGCTGAGGGGAAAAGGCCGTACGGGACTGCCACCGGAAAAAGTAAAAAGGGCACTCTGAGAAGGATGCGGCGGCAAAAAGGGAGTAATAAAAAAAAAAAAACATCAAAAGAAGCGCGAAAAGGAGCACAGCTCTCACAAAAAGACACCACCAAAACTTAAACTGGGGGGGGGGAACAACGACACCTAAAAGGAGGACCTTAAAGCCAAGAGGACATTGAAAGCGTCTTTGGGAGAGGAGACACAGGAGATTTGTAGGGGGGGGGGCAGGGTAAGATCTGGGAATGAGGAACGAAGAGAATGGTATGCGGCCGTCTCCGGCGGGGCTTAGGGAATGGGCTGGTGGGGGGGGCGTCCAGCCAGTGTGCTCAAAAAAAGGGCTTAGGGGGGACGTCCGTGTGGGGGGCAAAAAAAGGACACAGGTCTCACGGGAGCACAAATACGTTGGAAAAGACGGAAAAAGGAGACAGAGGGACAACGGGGGAAAAAATTGGGAGTGTGGAGGGAAAGGGTACATGGACGGGAACAAGAACCAAAGGGTTCCCCGAGGGAAGTCACAAAGGAATCGGGGGGGAAAGACAACAAAAGGGGGCAGTGCCCTAGGAAAAAGGGGGCAAAACAACCCACCGCAACGACGCCAGTCGCAGAACACACACAGAAAAAAAGCCGGGCACCTGTGAGGGCCGGCGTTTGAACATAAGGTTTATCCGACTACAGGGTTGGAGTGCGTGGTGGGAACAGGATCAGGTTAAGGTCTAAGGGTGCAGGTGAAGCATAATGGGGGACACAAGGGGAAGACATAACCTAGAGATCCAGGAAGGGCAGGGAAGCGCCAAAAAAAAAAAGGTCTAAAGAGAAAGGGAATGTGTAGCCTGGCAAAGGGGCACGGAAATGCCCGTAGTTGCCAGGCACAACAAAGGCACACCCCCGTACTGTCACCAGGTAATTGTTAGAGGGTACACGGTGGGGAAGGGAGGATGAAAACTTGGAGGGGGAAAAATGTGGAAAACCACGTAGAACATGTGTCCGAGATAAGTGAGTATATAAGGCTGTAGGTTTGAGCTTAGAAAAAAAGTTCATCGCCACACACCCTGGTGCGCTTTTGGTGTAATTGCGAAAGAACCAAACGGACGGAAGCAGTGGAATGCATCCGGGGAGGGGGGGGGGGGATTGTGGGCCAGCGGTCCAACAAGGGGGGGGCCAAAGGGGAACAAGACCTTTCCCGAAAGGACTCAGGAAAGAAGACAGAGGAAGCCGAAAAAAAGGTTTGAAATAATAGGTACCATCGAAAGGGGGGGCACTTGAGGACAAAAAGGGGGGACGGACGGGCTGGGCGACCCGGCCTTGGTGATGGGTCATACAGGAAGAATGACAAGAACTTTGTGTCGTTGAAAAAAGTAACTTTCGGCTGAGGGGGGGGGGAGGCAGGGAAATTGACCGGCTTTGGGGGAAAAGTGCAAATAAGCAGGGGGAAATGGGTAAGTAAACGCAGCAGAAAGGAAGTCTCGGCGTCGTAAGCCCTGCCAACTCATGACCGTGCAGGAATGGGGGAGATGCCCAGATGTTAAGAGAAAAGGAGCCGCAGGAGCCAGTACAGAGTACGCGTTGCAAGGGGCGGTGGGGGGGAAAAGGAAGGCTAAACCCTGGGAAAGCACGAATAAGGGACCCCTTCCGAGATAATGGTATGGTGGGAAGGGGGGGGGGTTACTGGAATTAAGCACAATTCACGTGAACCAAACAGGGAGGGGGTACCGTTGGGTGTTTTTCAATTAAATGGACTGACGGTGCGCGATAAAAAACGCGAGCAACCTGGTTCCCCACGGAATGTGACAACTTCCCACTGATCAGTCCCAAGATGGAATGGAAACCAACTGAGGGCGGCGGCGGACCCAACAGCGCACGCCTAGAAAGTACCCACAAAAACACAAGAAAAAGAAAGAAAAAGGTCAAACCATAGCATTGGGGCCAAGGGGGCACCGCGCTCAACAAAAAACGGTCACGCCCGACCGGAAACAACCATGAGTGTCCCAGATGCACCAGCAAGGCCCACAGCCACCCCGCCCACACTAAGGACACCAGACGGTTGTACTATAACGGCTGGGCAAAAGGTGATTGGCGTCATGGGAAAAGGGGAAGGAAAATAAAACACAACACGCGCGAAAAGGGTGAAAGGGTCAAGTAACTTCGTTCGAATAAAACTGGTTCGTCAACGCGTTGCAGGGCAAAGGACAGGACGGACGGTTCAGTGGGGAGCGCGGCCGCCACGGGAAAACCAAACACCATACAAACGTTGGAAACTGCAGGAAACGGCAAGTGGGCACAAAAGTGGAAAAAAAAACAGCAGGAAACACGACCGAGTGTTTTGGATACGCACAGAGACACGGAAAGACCAGCAAAACTAACGTGAAAAAAAGGTGGGGAAAACACATGGGTTAAAAGGACAAAAAGGTGCGGACACTAAAAAAAATGTCATGCGAACGACGGGACACGGACCTTTGACGAAACACAAGTCCAGTCTCGCGGCTTCAACAGGTGAGAAAAGAATGGAACACAGGCGTAAAACCAAAGGGGGGGGGGAGGGGGGGACGGCGAATGGTCCACAGTCCGCCTTTTCGGGTGGTTGTGAAAAGAGGCGTGAAAACTAAAAGTCGTCCTCAAAGGCCCCCCAGGTGGCGCCCGGTTGACGTGGAAAAACTTGCGGGGCTGAGAAGTCCATCGGACGAAAAATCGTCCGCAAGCGGGGGGGGCAGGAGAGAGTGTCAATTGAAGTCACCATAAACTGTGGGGTCGTGCAGGGCGCGACACACAAAACCATGCGGGGGAAAAAAAAATAAAAAACCTGCCACCCTTGACCCTCTCACCCGAATAAAGACGTTAGAGCCAGAAACCCCACAATTCAGGGAGAGAAAAATCGGACCGGATCCATCGCACAGACCCCCCTCCAAGGCACGCGGAAAAGGGGATAGCCACCAATGGAAAAAAGTGCGGCCAAGAACCAGAGGAGGGGGGGGGGGCGCGGATTCATGGTGGACAAGAGGTCAGGAAAAGCACGCAACCGCCAAAAGTACGGAGAAGAACCCACGGAAGAGAGTCAACCCCGGGGAGGGAAACCCACGGGGGGTGACATCACGAAATAAGGGTCACGTTCACACCTTGCAATCGTAATAATAACCGGTCCCGCGCCAGCGGGGGGAGGGGAACAGATGGAAAGGGCGTAGGGCACACGGCAAGTCAAAAGACGGGGGGGGGGGTAGGGGGGGGTGCAAGCAAGGAACCGGTACCCCGAACCGGGAGGGAACGCAGAGGGTTAGGCAGTGACACAAGAAGTTAAGGAGGATCACCAAGTCTTGCAGCAAAAGAGGAGGAAAAGGCCAATGTCCACGGGAAAAAGGGGGAAGTGAGCAGGGGGCACATGAGGGGTGGGAAAAACACATAGGGTGAAAAAGGCGAATGAAGAATAGGAAAGCAACCGCAGACACACGCAGAAGGGCCAGGATTATGAAGTGGGCGTGTGGGGCAAGAACACACAAACAAGAACTGTAAGTAGGGGGGGGAGCAGGGCAAGAAACGTAGTCACAGGTCCCAAAAGACGTGTACAAAAGCGAAAGAAAAACGAGTTCACACAAGCCTTCCTTCTCAACCACACTCAAAAGAGAAAAAATTAAGGAGCTTGTGTCCGGTGTGGAAAGGGGCAACTAAGGGTGTGAACGCGTCTACTCTGAGTCCACCGGTGGGGGGGAACAAAACCAGCAAGAACGGCACCATGCAGCCCCAGCGTGCCAAAGGGAGGACAGGATAGGGGCGCTGTGGGGCGGCGCTCAAGCAAAAAAAAAAGTCTGAAAATACTAGCTCTGAGGGTTTGGCAAAGGGGAAACAACACAATGGGGGGGGCGGGGGTGCATGCTCTAAATCGTTCGGGGGGGGAGGACACCAAAGACTGACACCAAACCCTTATTCCGAGGGGGGACAATTCCACAAGAATATACAATGAAAAACAACGAAAACTGCACTAGTGGCAAGAGGAAGACTGACGAAAAACCAAGGCATTAAAGGTAATTCCGGAAAGGGGCCTCAAAAACGATAAGGAAAACATTATAAGGGGTGGGCGGTGCCGGACAAAAGAGTTCCCAGCCCCACTACAGAATAGCGACAAAAAAATCGAAAAGAAGGCTGGGTCCAAATTTAACTTTCACCAGGTGAAAAAAAAAAAAATATGCGACGGGAAAGGGGGGATTAAAAAAAAAGGGGTGGGGGAAAAGTCACACAAGCGTCACACAACATACAAAAAAAAAGGAGAAAGGGGGGAACAAGTCATAATACGGACA
>Ga0179593_1288081_pt1 | contig 10318 bp, 8 predicted proteins | sample CZODoug2_1_08_16_FD_185931 | JGI IMG/M metagenome (GOLD analysis project Ga0179593, IMG submission 185931) | Vadose zone soil fungal communities from Angelo Coast Range Reserve, California, USA - CZODoug2_1_08_16fungal (PacBio error correction) | ecosystem: Environmental > Terrestrial > Soil >...
AAATCCCCGATGGGTAAATTAAAAAGGATACTCAAAGCTATCCAGCAAACCGGGGGACGTGATCGCCGATGTAGCAGCGAAAAAATTCGCAATCACGAAAAACGACAATAAATCGGCCTCCCTGATGTAACAGGCCCATAGCCTATACGGAGAAAACCTCAAGGGGATAAGGCATCTGCGGAAATTATGGCACTAGCGCTGGACTAAGATCCGGCGTGTCTAAAACATGACGTTGGTGGGGATCGTATAAATCCTAAACGAGAGGCGCTCAAAAGATACGGAAATAAGATACAAACTTCAAAAAAAGAAACATCCCCAAAAGTCCACCCAGACAATCACATGGGGGCGCTTGCCCCCTGCAGATTGGGAGCACTTCAACTTAAAATTCACTCAAAAAATAGGAGAAAACAAAAAGAGGAGGAGGAGAGAGATCGTGGGAAAAAGAAGTCCTTGAAAGACAGGAAACGGGTGACTCTGAAAACCCAGAGCTCTCAGCGAAGACAATGGTGGGCGGATAGCACTGTGACGGGGGGGGGGGTCTTAGTAGAAAAAAAAGATACAGCCCGAGATCAGGTGCACAAAGGAACGAAAAAACGGGAGACTATCCCAGGAAAAACATAACGGGGGCAAGCGGACAAAGACATTAAAAGTGAAAAAGAAAAGATAGTCTGTCCGAGAGAGCCCAAGGACAAACGTCCTAGACGTCTACTGATTAGGGTTTTCAATTGTCAGGGAGGGGAGAGAGGGGGGGAGCAGGGAGAAGGGGGACCAAAAAGCTCGATTTTGGAGAACCAAATTTGAAGTTCGAGAAAAAAGAAAGAGGGAGGGTAAAAGGGGGAGATACCCGAATCATTTGGTCTCCTTGATTCACTCGGCGCTCTGAAAAAAAGCGCAGCGCCGCTGGAGGAAAAAAGGGTCGGAAGGAAGACAGACACAAAACAAGTTTCAGCCCAAAAATCACCTGCCGGATCAGAAAAGATACTAGAGCGAGAAGTTCAAAGCGGCACAATCCACCGGAGGGGGAAAAACAACAAGAAAGAAAAAACGGTGGGTTCGGACCGGTGAGATCATGAGGATCCTTAAGAGGAAAGGGAATCCCGACAAAAAAGACCGCGAAATAAACGGAAAGGAGGGAGGGAAGTAGTTACTATTTAACTCATCGGAAGGCACAAACATTGGTCCAGAAAGGGCGAAGAATAACGAGAAGGGCGGATTCGAGGGGGGAACCAGCGAACATGACAAGGTGGGGATCGAAACACATAAAAAGAGTCGCGGATAGGTAATTCGGCTTGGAATAAAAAAGCAACTTACCAAAGATCAACGCCAGCGGTTCAAAAGAGGAGGGAGCCGCATCCAAAAGGCCTAAAGAAGAACCTGACAGGGGTCTCCGGAATTCAATCCTGTCGGAGCCACTCTAAGGGGGGGGAAAGAAGACTTAAGAGAGGGAAAGAAGTACCGGAAGAGACGGTCTGCAAAGGTCTATATCGCCGGATCAAATAACCAAGTCAACAAGCTGGGTTCAACCTGAAGAAAAAACAAATCTCAGAATAAAACAGGGGTGAACTCAGAACCGAGGTGAACAGGAGGAGGCCGGCTCAGGTATAAACACTTGTTTTAATGTTTAAGCCACGAATCCAACGCGAAAAAGGTTGGGTGAAGAAGGAGCTGCAATCGAGCGGCAGACTGAAGAGGAGGGACTGGGTCGAAGAAGCCCAGGAGCCCGATCAGCCGGACATGGCCGGAAAGAAATCCAAGAGCCGTCGAATGTCCTGAAAGGGGAGGAAAATCACGTACGAAAGGTAATAGTCGGAGGGGGGGAAAAGTGACCATAAGAGGTCGGACTTACAACGACTGTACGAAAACTACTGACGAGAGGGAGGAATTCAAATCGTTCGGGGGGGAAGGAGGAAGTCTGAAAAAGTGAAGGCGCGTAAAAGGAATAGGTGAATTACAAGGACCAAAAAAAAAGGGCAAGAAAGACGGAACGTGTGGACAGAACGGGTGGTTGACGTCACTGGCCATCAGGAAAAGTGGAGTGCCAAGAAAAAAAAAAACCACCTTCGCCAGGATGGACAACGAAGGGAAGAAAGAAATAGGAGGGCTAAAAAAAAGGAAGGTATAGAATGAGGGGAAATCAAGGTCCGGGACATAGGGGGATCGGTAAACGCATTATCGCAACACGGAGAGGAAGAGAGACTGGCATCGAAAAGAGTAGGAAAAATGCGAGTAGCCACAACTCTTCGACACGCGTATCTACGTAGGTAAAAGCAAGGCTGAAGGGGGATGGACTGGAAAGAATGAAAAATACTCAACCCTGAAAAACGAAGCGAACTGAGGGATGGGGGGCATTAAATAAGATTCAAAAAAAGGAGATAAAGTTTTCGAAAAGCCAACGAAGAAAAACTCTGGGTGTAAGGGGTCAGTTTGAAAGGGGGAGAAAGGGCAGAAAATCGTGGAAGCCTGAAAAAACGACGCCGCCAGCGAACAAACCTCAGCAGGAGGGGAATACCGTGAAAAAAGAGTCGTCAATTTGGCCATCGTCGGCATCGAACTTAAGCTCGTCTCGGGACGATGATGTCCTATATTCTCAAGTAAACGGTCAAGGAGGGAACCGGTAGCGAGGAAAGACGGTAACGGAAAGGAGGGGCGCCAACTCTATCACTAAAAGAAGGAAAATTCCGGCGGACATCACTGCCAACGGGACAGCGCCGACAAAGAAGGGAGAGCACTAAGGAAAAAAGGTCAGCGCAGCGCCACCAACAAACCAAAATCCCCAAAGTCCAACTGGAAGGGGACTAAGGGTTGGCCCTAGGTGGGGGGGGAACCGCCAGAACGTAATGACGGAGCCGGCTCAGAATTGTCAAAGGTGCGATGCCCGAGTTCTAAATCGAGAAATTCCTCGTAAAGGTGCTCTTAAGCGCCGAAGAGGGAAGGACTCGGAGGAAGTTCTGCATGAAGATGAGCTGCAAACGGCGATTATACCGGCTGGAAAAAGAAGTAAATTACGTCATCGTCCCCATTGAAGAGATTGGGTCGGAAAAAAGAGACGATGCACCCTCAACCCGAAAATGCTGAATAAGGGGACTGGAGGCTTATCTCAGAGAACTTTGGACTAGGGGGAGCAACAAGGAGGTTCTGGGAAGGCCATGAAAGCGCCGAAGAGCAAACTAGAGAAAAAACCGGGAAAGCATGACTTATCGCATTGAAGGTAGCAAACAAGGTCATTGCCGGGAAAGGAAAAAAAGAAATAACTAAAAAAAACGAGTCTTCGACGGGGGCCCATGGCATCTCCAAACATGCGCTGGGGCAAGTTCGAAGAAATAAGTGAACTAATCGAGAACTAAAGAAGGTCTGGAAAGCGAGTACGAGAATAGGGTCCTTCCTGTCCGGAACAGGGGTCATGCAGCAAAGCAAGAGAAACCTCACCTTAGGGTCAGACCTGCGCAATTGGGATCAAAGTGAAAAGCACTGGGAAGGTTGAGCAGCGAGACTTTCGAGAGATCAAGGCAGACCGGCACTTTCAACTGTCGGGGGGGCGCAAAATTGGCTGGGGGAAGCACACAGAGGAAGACAGGGAATCGTCAACTGCAACGTGCTCCTGAAGGTAACGAAAACGAAAAAATCCGATTCGTGGCAGCGGTCGGACGAAAGGGGGACGAGAAAGCTTTGGCGTCAGAGAGCTACTCAAGCGATTACCACAAAAAACCTCGGGTCCTGCTTTCAGAGTTGAAGGTCATAATCACGGGCCGAATAAAAAAAAAAAAAGGAAAAGGATACCAAGAGAAGATTTCGAATATGTGTGATCGGGGCCGCAAGCTCGGAAAAACGGAGGTGGGGGGGGGAAAAGGGCTTCAGGGGCCCCCCAGAAAGAACCGAGCCCGATGATTAAACTGCTTTGGGTCCTACCGACATGGACGTAGTTGTATCGGGCAGTGGGGGAGAAAAAAAACTAGAGGACGCTGGCTGAAAAAAATCAACGATCGTGAAAAGAATGGAACCCCTCAAGGGAGATGAAAGCCACAAAACATGGGAGGAGAAAGTGCAAAAGAAGTTAGTTGTTGCAGGGGGAGGGCAGAGTGACACGACCCTCCTCCTGCAAAAGTTCGAAAAAACAAACAACGGAGGAAGAGATGAGGATCAACAGAGAAAGTCGTCAGAGCAAAAGAGGGGGAAGGTCAGGGACAGAAGGCCACGACACTACCGACTGGTGAAACATCCAATTTTTCTTCCGGGAGCACGGGGGAAGGGGTCAAGAGGGAAAAAATGTTGTGAGGTCAGCCACGGGAAAAAGAAGTGGGGAGGAAGAATAGGGAAGAATCACAGAAGAAGAGTATACAAAGCCGGATCGCGCGTGCTCAAGAAAGAACGAGGGCCCACAGTAAAAAACAGGCGGTTGAAAAAATGAAACGTATAGGCTGCGCCCTAGCACAGATTCGGAGTAAAGGGCAGAAAAAAAGGGGGGAAATTGACGTGGCTGTCGGAGCGGCGAACGTTGCAACAAAATAACGAGTCGCACGGCGCTGGTGTGTGTAGTGCACAGAAGTTGAGTATCGATAAAGCAAGAGATTAAGAGGAACCGGGAAAGAACTGATCTTCCTCTGGGCGGGAAAAAAAAAAATACGAGAAAGAAAAGGCGCCCGAAACCAAAAAAATGAGGATTCCAAAAAATTTTACTTTTCTTGGCAACCAAAATTGAAATACTTGGTGGGTATGGGTTGGGGGGGGGGGGGGGGGGGGGGGGGGGGGGGGGGGGGGGGGGGGTGGGGGGTTTGTTTGTGGTTGCTCGGTGTTTGGGTAGGTGCCCTGGCAAAACCGACTTCAGCACAGAGTCTGCCAATTGCGCACGGCCAATACTACCTTGATTCAAACCAACCACGGAACAGTTGTGAAAGGGGACCTTGCGCGCTCAGGCATTCGGGCAATCACCGATGTCCGAAAGATCGACACAAGCCGATATCTCTCCCCCCCGTAGCAAAATCTGACCCTATACAATCACGAGAAAGAAAGTGAAGACCGCGCAGGGCACGATGGGGAAAGGCCACGATCCGCTACTCTCGCTCTTCGGAGGGAGTTGTTTTATCAATCCCAACCTTTGAAGGTGATCTGACTTCCTCAAGGAGATACAGTCATCTCCGCGGACGAAAGAAAAGAGGGGGCAGAAAAGAGGCGGAAGAAAATGGGCAACCACATCATAGAACGGGGAAGGTTGATCGAAAAAAGTCGAATCGCAAACCTTTCTTGAAAGAATAAACCCTGCATCGGTTGCCATGGTAGGCGACGTAAGAGAACTCAAAAGAACATGACCTGCGCGCCTGCCAGGGGAAAAACTAGGAGTGGCCGGGGACAAGTCCAAAATCATCCGGTATAAGAGAGCCCTCAAACACACTGATCGTAGACGTCACCGCACTGATTAGCGGGGAGAATAAAGTCCGGACAAAGAAGGAAGACAGAAGAGAGTAACTCAGTACGAGTTCAGAGACAGAGAAAGAGACCGGCTCAGGTATCACATGGGGTGTGTTAAAACACCTAGTTAATGCCACCGCTTCAACCAGCATCATGGGTAAACGGGGGGTTCTCTTTTAGCCATCGTCAAGAAAGAGGACAAAGGCTGAAAATTGTGCGGAAAAAAGCCGGAGAGGACAGCAACTTGTCCAGTCACAATGAGAGTGGCTCATCCTCCCTTTCGTTAAGTCAGAAAAGCTATCCAAGAGGCAAGTCGGTGGGGGGGTGGGGAAGGAAAGGGAAAATAGAGAGACTAAACCGAAAAATCGGCACGTTCTAGGTCAGTACGCATTTGTAGGGTAATGGTCCAGCTCGGAAACGACTGGAAGGGGGAAAGCGCAGCACAGATCAATTTTCGCAGGAGGAGTCGGGGAAGGGAAAGGGCGACTTCCCCGATAGTGGGATGTCGATTAACCCCGGGCCAAGTTCAATACTTTACGTGAGACCACCGGTTGCTCGCAGGGCTTGCCCAGGCGACATTAGTGGAGGAAAAAAAGGCTCGGATTGGACAAGAAAATCAAGAAAGACCAACAGTCGGTGAAAGTCGTGAAAAACGCTGGAAGGCATACACCCGGCGAACCACATGGTAAGAGTGCAAATCGTCGAAAGAGGGAGGGGAGAAAAGAGGGTTCCAACGCGTCTATGCCAGAAAAAAAGAAGGGAGAAAAGAAGGAGGACGCGGGAAACGAGAGGCAAAAAAATCAGGTCGACCGAAACGTAATCAAAGTGTTACATGGGTCTAGCCGCCGAGGGGGAACGTCCAGCGTCTGAAAACTCCCTCTGGCAGAAGGCTCTGATGTCATTGGCAACGTAAAGTTCTCCAGAAAAAAGGCTCAAGAGAAAAAAAAAAAAAAAAAGGGACTCGGCAGAAATTCGGGACGTAGAGAACAGTGTAAGAGGGAGCGCGCCACCCGTCTGAGCCTCACAAGGAAAGAAAACAACCAACCAGCAAATTGATGAACGCTCGTCAGGAAAGACGACGTCGGATCATCTGGAACATGGGGTTGAGAAAAAAAAGAAATCGAACTTGAAAAGTCGCGGTGTCATCTACCATGGGACGGTTCGGTCATTTCCAGGGGAAAGGAACGAAATCTGTGGCATTGAACTGTAACTCCAGGACGGAGAAAATAGAAAGAGGGACCAGAAGGGGAGAGTCCGGCGCAACAGGCAGGCGGCAGCGTCCTCAAAAGTCAGAAGCGTGATAAACGCGATCTACCTAGTTCTCAAGCGCACTCAACTCAAAGAAGAGGCTGCCTCCTGGTAAACTGGTGGAATTCAAAAAAAGGGGGTTAACCACCCAGACGGGGAGAAAACGGAAAGGAAGGCCAATCAACGCGGTGCGATAAAAAACGGGAGGCCGAGATCGGGATGATGTCTGTCGTAGTGGGGAAACGGTCTTGAAGCAATCTCCGGGCCGAGGGGGGTGGAGGGGGGCGCTCGATCCGTTTGCATGGACTGGGGGGGGCTATAATATCCTGCAGACGGAGGAGGAGCTTGACTGTCTCTCCTAGAAAGACAGTCGCCCTGGCAGGTGCCATGGAATTGTTGACGTACCGACGCAGTCACTATCACCCTGGCAAGGAGAACATTGCAAAAAAGAGAAAGTTTGGGGTAGGAAGAATGGAAAAGTTCGGGACGGGAACCAGGATCGAGGGACATCCCTGCCTCCGAAGGGAGCAAAATCGATGGCTCATCAGAATAGGGGGGTCTCAGGGAAAGCCGGGGCGAAGAAAAAGTCACCCAGGTCAAGGGGCCGAAAAAATACTCCGCACTAATAGCGTCTGAGGAGGGCCACTTGCAAGCGATGCGAGGGGTCGTCAAGGGACGGAGACGCTCTGAAATAGTTCGCTGGAAACAAAAGAAAAGCGAAAGGGAAAAATATCACATAAAATAAACATATCGGCGAGAGCACCCCTGTCCACATAAAAGGCAGGAGCCGACATGCCTGCAGCGAGCCCGTCTTCCCCTAACCACCAGCCTGTTTGGGGAAAAGACAGGAGAGGGAAGATCAAAACCGGAGAGAGGAAGGCTCTGGGAGGAGGGGAACGGCTGGAACCGGGCCGGTCCCGGGGACGGTCGGGGTGCAAAACACTAGGGGTTACACCCAGGAAGGAAGAAAAGGGGGAATCGAAAGGGGATCTGGGGCGCTGAGGAGATGCATAAGAGTGGAACAAAAAGGATAACCCTGAACAGTCGCCTGCCCTCTTACTTCTCCATGTTTTGCACCGCGAACGAGGGAGGTCCATCGAAGAACAAAGGAAAGGCCAATTAACGAAAACAGCGCAGCTAGCTCCGATGTCCGGGGAAAAAGAGCAGGCCGCATACCCTAGCATTAAAACCATCACCTCCCTGACTGGAGGAAGAGGTCTCATAAAGCCTAAAGGGGAAAAGACGAAAATCAAAGGGGAGCTCGCCGGTCGTGCCTCAGAAGGGGACCAGAGCAGATCCATTAAGGGGTTCAAAATATCAACTGGGGGAGGAAGAAGCGGTTATGGGGGGGAAAAACGAGAAGGGTGCTACTAACACGCTCGGAAGGGGGGGCAACTGCTGCTGAACTCACAGATTGTCCGAGGGAAAGAGTCTCCCCGTAGAAGCGGTAGCACCGCCAAGGAAAAGGGGGGGGGCTACGGAGGGGAAAACGCGAACGTAGTTCGGTTGCGGGGCCAGCGGTCCGACACGACCCCTACCTCCTCTCTCACGACTTTAGAAACGATATCGAGAAACAACAACACTGGGGGACGTATTATTGGAAAAGGGGAAAAAAGGGGGAGAGGAAAGAAAGGAATCGAAGAAGGATGAGGGGACGTCGGACGTCGACCTAACCAGTCAGGTTACTAACGGCAAAAAAAAAAAAAAAGGAACTTAAAATGTGGGCATTGGGCGTCAGATGATTGGAGTAAATCGACATGATGGCACCCGAGCGTGTGAGTCAACAGCGGCCCCCGTGTTAACCACGCGAAATGTACACGCAGAAGGGTTAGACCAAAAGCAGATGTACGACTCAGAATCGGGGTGACAGAAACGCGACCGAAAAAAGACGTACACAGGGGAGGGGGGAAAGACGTTAGGCTCTGCCTGATAAAGAAATGTGCAATGGCAAAGTTGTGTCGGGGCAGAGAAAAGGAGGCCGAGCGGTGCTGCAAGGAAACATAGGGAAAGAAACAGGAGTTGACGGAGAGGGACCTCAATGGGAGGCTCGAGGGAAGGGCCAAAAGGAGGTGGGGAACCCATGGAGAGGGAAAAGAACGCCAGGAAAAGGGGGCGGGACTTTCGGGTCAGATTAGGAAGGGAAGAGCGCAAGCCACCGTCGATGACCAACTGTCTTAAGGAAGGGCGTGCAAAAGTCCCCGAAAAGGGGAAAAGAAAAAACCAAAGAAAAGGTCCGCGGTGAACCGACGGGCCACTTGAACGCAGCAGCAGAGGAAAAGAGACTAGAAGGGAGGAGAAGCGATAACCAGGATAAGGGGTCAACGAAAAAACACGTCCCTTAGAGGGTGGTGATTGAATCCGGGGAGGGAGAGGCCATTCGTCCTTCCACCTCAGACCGGACAGGGGAAGAAAGAAAGAGAGAGAAGGAGTGGGGACCTCAACCAGGAAGAAAAGGGTTTCGTGCGAAGAGAGAGGGCAAAAGGAAAAAAAAAGAGGAAAACCCGCGAAGGGGAACGTTGCCAACACGTCCTAAGAAGACCGAGGCGTCGGTGTTTGTCACTCCCATGCCTGGGTTTGTTATCAACGGAAACCGAAGAGACCGACGTCAGGAGGCACTCGAGAAAAACGCGTCTCCAGAGGGGGCACTTAGAACATGGAAAGAAAGCTCAGGGAAAGCCTTGTCCGTCCTAACAGGCTGTGGAGATCAATCACTCCCAAGTCTGGACTCGTGAAAAAAGCACAGCACAGGGTAGAAGGAGAAAATAGAATAACGATGCTCCCACCTTGAATCAACGACCTGCCAAAAGGGACGAGCTAAGAGTGACCAGGAAAGAGAAGTCTGGACAAGGAAAAAAATCGAACAGCCCACAAAAAACCCTCAAGGCAGAACCGGAATCTAGAGGCACCCGGAAGGCTGGAAAGGACAATTCTCCAACGCCCGATGACGAAAGAATATAGCATGGCAGAAAGAAACCAACAGGGAACAGGAGGAAGGTCATGCATCATCACTCTGGCTGGAAACCCATGAGGACGTTAAATCCACCGATTCAGGAGGCACGAAGGACCTTGGTGACGGTCGAGGAGCTGCAATCGGGTAGAAGAACGAAAAAAAATGAATGGTAGGAAGCAGCTGAAAGGAAAGACAGCCGAACTACCAGTCAAAGATGAGTTAAAAAGTCCCCCTGGCGTGAAAGTCCTGGGGCAGGGTACTTCCGACCATGGTCACCTCATTCGCCGTCACTAACATGGTAAAATAGCTTACAACGTTGGCCCCCCCCGACGGGGGACTGGTTCGGAAATGGACTGTCAGTGCCTGGAAAGACGACCGCCAAAAAGGGACGCTGACAGGAGAGAAAAGGGGACACGGACTGAAGGTTGTTCGCTGGGAAGGATCTGGTGACAGGCCACGAAGGTCGTGGAGTTTCACACAAAGTTTCAAGACTACACCGAGAAATTCGCTCACCCAGCGGCGGGTTGGTGTATGCAGCTCCGAGGGACCCGGCTCCAGGAGTGAGAAGCTGAGAGCAGGTCTCCAATACACATAACTTTCTCGAGATAGGAAGGAAAGGGGTGAGAACGGAAACTGAAATCATCACTGACGGCGAGACCAGATGTCAGGCTACTCGATTACGCGTCTGTCGGAGGGATCATCTGTCAGGATAGAAGA
>Ga0179593_1293074_pt1 | contig 10318 bp, 12 predicted proteins | sample CZODoug2_1_08_16_FD_185931 | JGI IMG/M metagenome (GOLD analysis project Ga0179593, IMG submission 185931) | Vadose zone soil fungal communities from Angelo Coast Range Reserve, California, USA - CZODoug2_1_08_16fungal (PacBio error correction) | ecosystem: Environmental > Terrestrial > Soil >...
CAGTAGTCCACTGAAAGTAGAAAAGGGGAACAAGTACGACGGGTGAAGGATTGAGGGGAGGAAAAAACGGGCCAAATCGCCGACATCGGAAAACGTCTTCACGCTATCACCTGAGACGGCGGTATAGCAACAGAACGAAGAGGATAGGTTTGGAGGTGAAGAAAGTAATAAAGGAGCGCGCAAGCGAGGAAAGAGGACATCCTGGAAGAGACCTGGGAACGTGCCGCTAGGAAGGGGGAAAAAAAGTTTAATTCTCCCGAAAAAACTTGTGGGATGTGGGAAAAAGGGGGGAAGATTCCAAAATGGGAGCCATTCAGAATGATGGCCCGTGGTCGTTGAGAATGGGTAGCCAGGGGGGAGTTATTAGAATAATGCAGGGGGGGACTGTGGGGCATACAAGTCCATCCCCTTAAGTACTTCGCGGGACGACCCCGCAGTCTTCTAAAAGGAAACATTCCAGCACGACAGGGTCTCTGCTAAGCACAGGCAGGGGACTGCGAAGGGGCCGAGTGCCCGGTGGTGGTGGGGAAAAGTCCCAATACGGCCGAAGAGTCAAAAGGGGAGAGAACACCGACAATAGCGAATCACATCCACCACGTAAAAGATCATAGACTTTTACTTCCGCCGAAAAACATGAGGGAACACCAAACTGGAAAAAAGGACACTGAGGAGGAACATCGGGGGGGAAACGTGCCGGAGGATCAGCACAAGAATCGATGGACTGCGCTCTGAGAGGACAAACTATATGACGATCGTAAAGGAGAAGGGCGGGGACATCGAAATAGTCGACTACAAAACTTTTAGAAAAAAAGAGAGGATGGGGCGATGCCGCTAGTAGGCCGCTGCAAAACGAGGGGAAGACAACAAACACCAGGGGGGGGAGCTGAGAGGGAGGGGTGGGTTTGCATAGAAAACTGGCTCGTCGGAAACACTATGAGGAAGCAAAACCACATTTGAAGGGGAGAGCAAGAATCAAGGGGAAAGATATGGTGAATAAAGAGGCAGTACGGGGCAGAGAAACGGAGACTCGGGAAGGCGAATATATAAGAGAACATACGTGAAGGATTAGAAAGGGAGATTTGTGTCTGAACGGGGAAAAAACTAAAAAACGTTGTCATGTGGATTCACGAAGGGAAAAACATGTGAAGGGGAAGACTCCTTTGACCGTTCCTTTCTCGGGAGATGCTGATACGAATTGAAGTCTTTTGAAAGGTTCAATGCCTTTCTCTTGGTTCCCTCGGGGAAGGAGGGACTCCGTAGCAGTCCGGGGGGTCTGACTGAACTACCATGCGCAGAACAACTTCCCTTAGAAAAGTTGCCATAAGGGAACTCGATGATACATTGGAGAATTAAAAAAAGGGGACGACCAACTGGGCGGCCAAAGGGGGGGAGGTAAAGCCTTCCGAGGGGTCGAGGAGCCCCCACTATCCTGAAAAGCTTGTAGGAGGAAGGAACTTGAATTTGGGGCAAGGCCGGAAGAGGATTCCGGGCTCTTTAAACTTGTCAAGGCCGGCCAAACCAACGAGCGGGGTCGCCGAAGAAGGGACGAGATGACGGGGATGGGCGGGGAGGATGGGGAGGGCCAGAGGTATCATTCGAGGGTTAGAGTCCCTACGCTCTCGTGGAAAGAGGAAAAAAGCTCTGCTTCGGTCATGTTCAGAATGAGGGCGGAGATCCTGCAGAAGACGAGGCATTGTCCCGGTGACAAAGGATGCTCCAACGGTTGTCGAAGACAAACCTGGAAGTGGAGTCCGGAGAAAACGCAGTCGAGGGTGGACCTGCATTCTGAACGACGTTAGGCTAGCGATCTTCAGTGGGAAACAAATTGTTCCAAACCAAAGGAAGAAGGGAAAAAGGGGTGGCGGTGACACCCGTGAGTGTTGGACGCAGGAATGGCTACGAAACAACTGAAAAAAGAAACGCACTTTTCCTATCAAGAAGGGAAATCGCTTACGAGGGGGGGAAAAGAGACTGAGGAAAGGAAGGAATGCCACGGTAGGAATCGAAAAAAACCACAACAACGGGAGACGAAAGGAGCCATTCAAGCTAGAGGGCTCCGATCGGCGCACAAATAGAAAAAGATACTGAGGATATAGACACTAAGAGTAGCTGAAAGGCCCCTGATTCTCTGTGATCGCGGAAAAAGCACCCTGCCTTAGAACACTATCCTGGGAAAAAGACACCTACAAGAGACTATTGCGGTGGGAACCTTGGGGCCAAGCTAGACAGGGGAATACAGGATGGATCGTAAAGGGCCAACACAATGGCTGAAGAAGGGAGACCTAACTTCAAGTAGGAGGCTACCGAACTGGAGGCAAAAAGAGTACCTCGCGAGGCAAACTACATCATAACTCGACAGCGGGACGTGAATACGTAGCAGAAGGAGGATTCTAGAAAGAGATTCTATAACAGAAGAAAAGAATCAACGGGACTGGGCTTGGCAACAAAGCCCCCAAAAGGCAGGAGCGCATTTAGGGTCTTAGCGTCTCTTACCTAAGGTAAGGGCGGATTGTCTAATCATTACAAGTAGGGGGACGGGGAGCGGCAAATTCCGACTTGGGGCTCCTAGAAAGAAAAAAGAACCTTACCTAACGAGTGGACGGAGAGGAGTTAAAAAGCGAAAATTAGAGAGTTCATGAGTAAAGCAAATGGTTCCTCACGGGGGGGAGGGCTGTCACTAAGTAATGAATAACCTCAGAATAGGCGGCACTTAAAAAAACGGGGGGTGACGTACTTGGGATCGATAAAGGAGGGGATCAAGAAAACGAGGGTTGACGTACGGTAAGCCAACCGTACCTTCACTAGGCAAAGGGTAAAAACACTCAGGTACCTAAGAAGAGACAGACAACCTTTCAGTGAAAAGTGCTTGGCCAGAAAATGAAAATCTGCGAAACCCAACCAAGGGGGAACACGGGGAAAGCCACTAATCGGGAATACATTCTCTGGAACGGTGAGCAAAGTGTGTACATCAGGCAAGTCAGAAGCCAGAGAGGCATTACGGTCTAGTCCAGGCTCAAAGCGATGCACCTTAAAATGGGGGGGGGGGTGTTGGGGGGGGGTGGGGGGGGTTGGGGAGGAAATTAAACTGAACAAATGGATCCACACTAAAAAAAAAACATGTTAAAAAAGGATGCCGTAGTGCCATCGGCATTGGGGGAGACGACCACAACAAAAAAAAAAAAAACCAAAACACGAAGGACGGAGTTCCTGAAAGAGAAACCCTCAACCCGCGGAATTCACGTTCCAGGAGGGAGAAGGGGAGGGTTGGTCTTTCGCCTGGCATACGGAAATCAACGCGTCCTCATCCAGAAAGTGAGGAGGCCTGACATGCCAGAAGGGAAAAAAAAAAAAAAGGAGCTACTCGAAGAGAGGGGGGCTGCTCAAAAGAAACCGCGAAATTCTGAAGCCAAAAGGATGAGGCTCCTCAATCTACGGGGGACGGCAAAAGATGGGGGGGAATAGAGGGGGAAGGGGGTCACAAGTAAAAACCGGAAGGGGCCACGTCCGGCTGGACTCGGAAGCTGGGGAGGCGATCGGATCTGAACGTGTGGTGAGGTCGTCGCTCCGGACCTGCTGAAGGGAGCTCAGTACGGGGGTACCAAAGGAGAAACCAGGGAGCAACAGGGCAACACTCCCACGGGAGGCAAAAAAAACTAGGGCCTTTCTAAAGGGGTCAAACAGACCAATCGTTAGTACTAAGAAGGAGAACGTTCTTCGGGGCCCGAAGAATAAAGACCCCCTAATTAGGCCGGATAGCTTGCGCCAAGAGGAGCGCAAGAGGCATGCGAAACTACAACTCCGTCCCCAAACTGCGGGGGGGTGCTTGACACGAGAAGACAGAGTTGGGTTTTTCTGTTTGTGGGTGTTTGGTGGGTTTTTTGTTTTTTGGGGTGTTGTGGGGTTAAATCAACATAAAAAACGCGGGTTTAGCGCTTCCATTTCGACCAGAACGGAGGCGGCACGTGACACTGCGAGCAGAGGAGGGGAGGACGAGGGGCAAGGGAAGCGGGAGTGGCGCCAGAGGCCGGGAAGAAAAAATATTGAAACAAGAACGATTACTGCGCAAGTGAAGTGAGTAAGGCTAAAGACAACAAACAGAACGATTCCAAAGGAGGAGAAAGGGTCATTAAACGACCTAAAAAAAGGGTCGGACTAACTTTGCAGAGGGAGGGGGGGGAAAGGAAAAGGAACAACAACCGAGGAGAAAAAGAAGTGAAATCCGCTAAGGAGAGGGGAAGTCAACCGGTTGAAGTCTGACGTATAGAAGAATAGACGAAAGAGACAGGGAACACGTTGAGGGAAAGCAGGAGCTTGGCAAAATAACTCGATCGAGAAACACCTGAACTGAGGAGAGAGAGGAGTAGGAGTAATCAGAAGCGCCTCCGAAAAGGGGGAAATGGCCTACGAAGAGAGAGAGAACGTGAGCTACGTCAATCAGACTTGCACGACGAGGCTCACCCACGGTGGTTGATTGAGGTGCAATCGGGGATAAAGCCAAAAAGAAGACGGGGACAGTTCTGCGATGAGAACCCTTGGGGAGGTGGGCTTTTTGACGCAAAACAATTGAAAAAGGAAGAGCTTCCGAAGTTATTCAGGTTCTGGGGAGACAGGGAAACCGAGCCGAGGGACACAAAGAAACCTTTAACTCTCGAAAAAGGATAAAAAAAACGGCCAGCAAGCAACGCCGCACAGGAAGAGGGAATCCCCGTGGGATGGAGTTGGAAACGGTTCCTCCTCGGGGAAAGGCCGGGGATGCCTGAATAGGGCCTACTACACAAAAGACATCTCTGGAACCAAAAGAAAAAAAACGAAGATCTTAAGAGAAGAATCTATACTGGGTACAGAAAAAGAACCGATAGACCCGTGAGAAACCTTTTGAAAAAAAACCAGACGGGCCGCTCAATCTTTCCCAGGAGAGGGCGGAGGATCATACTAGACGGAAAAAGGAGATTAAGGCCGAGCAAAAATGGAAGCAGAGCGACTACTACGAAAAAATTGAGGCCGCGACTGGTCATGGGGGGAGGAAACACAAGAGAGAGGAGGAGGCTATGTGAGGAAACTCAGAAACCCTTCAGCATTGAATGAACAACTTGGGGTGCATTGCTCTGTGGTAGAAGGCCTCGAAGCACGACAAAGGGAGCTCTACAAGATGAAAATCAAGGAAAGTCGAAAAGGGATCGTTGGTAATAGAGCATCGAGCGGTATAGATTAATGGGGAAGAGAGATACGCAGAGGAATGAAAGACAGTCTCTACTGAAAATGCAAGAGACCCACCGTGACAGGTGAGAAGCGAACAATGAATACTCGGAAAAACCAAGGGACCTGGGGTCTTTGATTAAAAAAGCTGTGATCATTTCCAAAGCAAAAACGTGGAAAGAGACAATGAGTACAGAGGAATTCGACATGGAGTTTTGGGAGAATATCAGTTATAGGGAAAATCTTCAGGCGGGGGAAGCCGTGACGAAGGTACTGAGACAAAAGCGACGCGCGCACACGAAAGGAGTCTAAGGGGGGGGGCAAGTGCAGGGAGATGATGGAATCGGTCCTAAACCGGCGCCGCCCCGGACCACGGGGTGGTTTCTCGCCTTGGCAGCAGGGGGCGCCGCCGCGAAGGAAGAAGATCGAAAGGATTCTCCTTGTCGAGAGGACTTCGGCACGTCGCAAAAGACTTGCGCGTTTTCACTGCAACGACAAAAGAGGCCTTAGTAAAAGAAGAAAGAAATAGACCTGCGATTCCATGGGGAGGAAGGAGGGTACGAGGTTGATGAAGCAGGGGGGAAAGCAAATACTTCGTATGCAGAAGAACGCGATCAGACAACATGCGAGACGCAAGCTGAAATCACGAAAACGCGTTCGCAGAAGGATCGGCGCGCACGAACGAGGTGCACCGAGGCAGGAAGAACGTGGGGAATGGGCCGACCAGAAAGTCGAGGAGGGAGTAAAAGAAGGGTTTGGAGACTGCATGTATTAAGAGAGAGCATCCGTGGACGGCGGCTCTCGCGGGGAAAACGATGGGGAAACGAAAGACAAAAGGTCGCGCGGGTAGGTGATGGACAAGAGAGGGGGGTTTCAAAAGTGTATGAAAAGAGCCCCCGGGGGACTCAAAAACGCATGATAACTGGCGAACGATGAAGCAAGGAAAGGAAAGAAAGGGGAAATTTCTATAAAGATAATACAACAACACGGAGGGGGATGGTAGATAAACCTGCCCAGTTCTGTCAGGTTCTTCCGTATTGAAATAAAAGGAGCAACCGAGAAGGTTGAAAATAGGCTCCAAGTAGGGGTGGACATACTAGCAAATAGGAAAAAAAAAAAACACACAAAAAAGACAACAAAAAAACCAAAAAAAAAAAAAAACAACCCAAAAACACACCAAAAAACACCCACCAAGATAAGGGTCAAAAAAAAAATCCCGCTCAAAGGAGGTGAATCAACTCCTCGGGGACGATCGAGAAGGATGAAAACGGCAGGAGGGAAGGAAGATAATGGCAGGAGGCCAACATCGACCGAATGTCTCCTAAGAAGCGTCAACTGCCGTCGGCTAACCAGAGGAAACAACGGGATGCAGAACAGGGGGTCCCGGGAAAAAAACATGGCGCAAATGAAAAAATGCGAAACGCGCAGGGTCTAAAGGTAAAAAGATAACCGGCAGAAACTGACAGATAAGCCATCTACTCAATGGGTATAAAGAGCAAAGTGAATCAACCTTAGAAAAGAAAGACGCATCCTCAGCCTGGGGAGGGTCTCGGACTAAAAGGAAGGCGCAAATAGGAAAGAAGGGAAATCTCAAGGAAGTAAAAAGGGGAGCCGCACCGGAAGGCAGGATAGGGGGCTGCCCGCGCCCTGACGACCGATGTTGCACGTTACGAAAATGGGAGGGCGCAGCACTTCCTATGAATGAGGGGGGAAAAATCAACCTCGAAAAATACATTCAACCCAGAAAAAAAAATGCGCCGGAGCTGGGCTCGCAGGAATACCTCGTGAGGCGGCGCGGAGGGGCAACCCCTTCACGATGAAACTCTAAATTCTGCACGATAGCTTAAGAAAAGAACAGTGGAAAGAAGGAGGCTGTTCAGACGGACAGGGGGGAGAAAAAGATCTGAAAAAAAAAAAAAAATCGCAACGAGAGTCGGAAAAAAGGAACTGATCCTCTTAAAAGGGGTTTTTAAGAGGCCAAAGAACAAAACAAAAGAAAAAAATAATTCCGCAGGGGACACGGGAAACTGAGAGATAGTCAGATTCATTAAAAGGGGAATTCAAAAAGCGGGCACAAACTCCATTCCCGTTGGTTGAAGCCAAACGGGAGAAGTGGGGGAACCTCAGTAGGGGGGTAGAGGGCCTGGTATACAGAGGAAAGGACTAACGAAGGTCAGGGCTGGGGGATTAGGGGGGGGGCGACGGCATCGAATCGCATCAAAGATGAAATCAACGGAGCCTTCTAGGCGGACCGGAAGGAAAAGATGTATTCGAAGAGATCGCCATCTCGGGGATGCTCATCGGCTTCAGCGCGTAGGTCGCCGAAAAAACTCACTGAAGGAACGTCCTCCTCAGGCACTCGAAGAAAAGGAAGCTCTTAGCGAGGAGGTGGGGAGGGAGGGGTGGGGCGACCTAACCGGCCTACGAAAAAACGAGGAGATGCAACTCAAAGGTGAGGAATCGCGATCGTCGTTTTAGGAGTAGATCCGGGTATTCGACAGGGAGAGGGGAGTTCGACGGTGGGCATCCCAATCAGGGGCTCAACGGCAAGACTCCCAAAAAAAAAGGCTTCAAAAAAGAACAGGGAGGGATGCTGGCCCGGGTACTATCAAAGGGGGGAAAGACCGCGTGCCGACGTCAAAAAGGGACTCAGGGCCGTAAAATAAATAGAACGGAGCGGTCTTTAGGACGTCAAGCCATGGGGAGAGAAAAAGCGAAAAAAAAAAAAAATCAAACGAACAGCAGCTGCGGTTGCGGGGCGAACAAGAAGGAAAGACCTGGTCTGGTCACCAAAAAAACAATCTAGGTACCTCAGCGGGTTAAAAAAAAAGGGTGAACTGAAAAAAACGGAAAGATCGGCACGTTCAGAAAACAAATCGAGGCATCGCAAGGTGAAGAGAGGGAGGAGCAAGCCCAGTGGAGAGAGAAATAGGAAACCCGCCTTCATCAATATCCTAAGGGAAAGGAGCCTCGAACGCGAACTCAAGCTCTCGTGTTCACATCACGAAGGTTCAAAAAAAGGACGAGGAAAAAACGAAAGGGGCGGCAGCTACGGAACGACTTCAACACCCGTCAGGGAAGAAGAAAGGGGAGATTGCGCATCGGAGTTGCAGGATCTTACAAAAAGGGGGGAAGAGAAAAGCAAAATTCCTCTACAAAAACAAGGTAAAGTCGTCCGAACCTCGTGAGTTGAAGTTAGCTGCAGCGCCCTGAAAACGTCAGGGGAAGGACACTCAAAGAGCATGAGCAACGGCGGCACTTTTTCGTAGAAAAGGTATGTTACCAGAAAGACCAATCTGGAGCGCCTCCGCGATGCCAGCAAGAGACTCAGAACGTGAACGTGGAAACAAGCACGTTCATGTACAGGAAAAAGGCAGAACCCGAGATGGGTGGATTTTTGAAGATGGGGACCTCGGAGAAAAAATGCAGCTGCAGGGGTTGCATTAGGAAGGGGGGGGAGGTGAGAACGAAGAAAAGAAAAAACGAAATACTGCGGAGTGGTTTCCCTTTCCCCCCGCCGAACGCGGGGCAACCCGCGGACGCAAAGGGCAAAGAGCAAAAGAAAGGATCGAGTAAAACGGGCTTGAAGAGAAAGCTAAAAAGGAGAAAGAAGAAGATAATTAGCGCGGCCGAGATTCCTTCGAAAGAAGAAGAAAAAGGGACTAGGAAAAAGCTACAACCCCCCCTATACACACGAAGTCGAACATGACGGAGAGACTGGAAAACTCGAAGAATTCCTTTCGAAGAACACCGGTTGAACCGCGAAAGAACCCAGAGCGGCCGAGCATCGGTTCATTCGAGAATGAATGAGACTCACAGATAGCTAATAACTAAGAAGATGAAGCCGAGACATGAACCTAGATGGGCGATAGTCAAAAAAAAAAGGGTAAGGGAAAGTCAAGACGAAAAGGAACACAGGGATGAGTCGTATTGAAAAGTCGAAGCACCTCCTTCATCGCCTGGACAGGAAATACCGCGTGTGTTGCAGAGAGATTGGTGGGAGAACGTCAAAACTCGACCCGACGATAGTCGTCGACCAAAAGATGCAAGCGCTCACATTTAGAAAGGTGGGTTGACCAGAAAAGAGCGGGGAAGCAAATAAGGTCCGACGTCTCTCACACGGTGAACATCTTAAAGAAAAGATAATCCTTTCAGACAAAAAAAAACAGGAAGAGTGACGCGGAATCGGGCCTCTGGTCTTCACGATCTAGGGGAGCCGGAACAGCAGGGGAGGTCTGGTGGGTTTATTCCAGTTGGGAACCCGCCCCTTTGCTTAAGGAAATGACTCGGAGGGAGAAGACCTGAGGGGTGGGAGGCCTTGGCAGGGGCCATCGTGACACTAAGCCCCGTAGACGGAAAAGGGGTACTAAAACCTACTCTGAAGGGGGAAACAACGTCCGGATGCAAAATTGGGGGGAACTTCCTTTAAAAGCGGATTATGAGGTTATAAGGGAAGAAGACGGGCGTGAACTCGGAGGCCACGGTGTGGGGGGAAAAACGGACTGGTTCGGAAACCGACCGAGCCGGCATGAGGCTCTTTATGACTGCTCCTGGGATTGTGGGGGGGGGGAGAGGTCACGGAAAGAAGGAAAAAGCGAATCTTGCTGCCGGAGCCAACCTCAACGTACCATAAGGAGGACCAGGTATGAGCACCGGAAAAAAAAGGTAATCGATTCAGGCATAGGTGTGCAGAGGGATAGTAGGAGACTAACCAAAAGGGGAAAGAGGCATATCGGAAACAATGAGGAGCGGTCTAGCAAAAAGGGGGGTCTATTTAACCGGTCTCCTCACATTCGAGGCGCGGGGAAGGCCGTTGGGGCACGGTTCTTACATCAAAATGTTACTGGAACGGGTAGAAGAAGAAAAGGGGAATGGGAGGGAGGAGAAACGTCTTCGCTTGGGGGAAAGACTGCAAGCCCCCGAAGCCGTTGAACTAACTTATGACGGGAAAATAAGAACCAGTCCTAGGCGCCCGGTATTGAGGGGGGAACCTGATAGGGGGGGAACAGGAAGGGAGACTGATCGCGCTGAGCCCAAAGAGCAAACGCCGGGTGGAAAGGGAATAAGACGGCAGTAGGTAGGGAATCTAAACTGGCGAATGAAGAACGGGAAAAAGTTCTGT
>Ga0179593_1308123_pt1 | contig 10318 bp, 13 predicted proteins | sample CZODoug2_1_08_16_FD_185931 | JGI IMG/M metagenome (GOLD analysis project Ga0179593, IMG submission 185931) | Vadose zone soil fungal communities from Angelo Coast Range Reserve, California, USA - CZODoug2_1_08_16fungal (PacBio error correction) | ecosystem: Environmental > Terrestrial > Soil >...
CGGAGGCAGGACGGTAAACACAAGATGAGTTTGCAAATAATTGTACGATAAATTCTTGAGAGTCCAATGAGCAATCAATATGGGATGGTGCCAAGAGCGACAAGAAAGTGGTCAAAAGGGGGATGAGGGTACAGCGAAAAACGGCAAAATCCTTAGTGCAAACTTCCGAAAAGAAATCCTCTACCAAGCGGGCAGCCACACATGGACGGGAGAAAAGAATCAATAAAGTAGAGGGCAAGGGGGACATCATTACGTCGTACCGACTACACCAAAAATCCATTAAGACTTCGAAGACGCGTGAAAAATCAGGAAGAGAAAGAGGGTTGAGCTAGAGACAATTGAACGGGAAAGCCGCAAACAAAGACCCGCATAGGAAGCCGGTAAGCAAACGAAAAAAAGGAGAGGAAAAAGCCCATTAAAAGAACCACGCAGGCCAATAAACAGCGGGGGGTGACGCCGATCGGCGAGGAAAGAGCGACTAATCAGGGACAAGCCGGAAGACTAGCCAGATTAAATCTGAGCGTCAATACAGAATCGGAACCTGGAATACTGCATCTTCCCACAACGTCAAGACAAACCAAATTCCTATAGACTGAGATTGAATGAGAATGCCAAGGGAAAGGGCGTATTTGCCGGTAAATTCCGCGGTGCTGGTGCTTCATGAACGCATTTCAATGCTTCTAAGTCGAGTTAGGAAAAAACCGAGAAGCTCGCGCGGTGGGCCGAAAAATACCTACGAAAAGAGTACGGGAGAGCCAAACCAGTAAATTCATCAGAATTTCCTGAAGAATTTTATGGAGGGAGGTGAAACTGACGATGAGGGAAGGGCGCAGGGCGTAAATTCATAAACATAAATCCGATATCAGACAAGAAGAGGATCAAAATCAAAAACCGAGACAGAGGAAGAGCGTGCGATGCGGGGTCGAAAGAGATATGATATCTCAGAGATAAGAAATTGGTTTCAAATGCGCAAAAAAAGGAAGCGAATATTGGAAATGTGAAAAAGACGTTCGTTGATATCAATGTGAAAAATAAGGGGAGAACACGATGAAGATTGGTGTCGGACAAATGCTCAAAATTAACTGAAAGGGACCGGAAAAGAGAAGAAAGAACAGGAGGTAGAAGACTAGAGGAATAGGCCAATCCGAAAGGGCTGGGTAAGAAAGCGACAATGATGTATATATCATCAGCGAAACGATGACCCCGTAAGTTGATGGAACACAGAACACATGTTGGGGAATCATAAAATACGAAAAAAGGGAGGAAGGGACAACTAGAGCGAAAGCGCAAAGTACCAGCATCCGGGCTAAACACATCAAGAGAGGTCTAAATAAATGGTAACAATGAAAGTGGAGGATATGAAAACTTCGAAGAAGGGAGAATTCAACAGCGGTGGGTCGTATCTAAACTAGTCGTTCAAAATGACTAAAAGCTTCCGCCCAGCCATGATAGGGGCGATAAAACAAAAGTAGGAAGCGCAAAAAACAGCGAATAGACGCCAGTGGTTGAGCCGAAAAAAACATGGTGACCATAGAAAAGCCGTTAGTAGGTGGAGACCACCCAAAAAAGGAGGCGAAACTAAGGCGGAGCCCATCCTAAGCTCCAGGGGTTAGGTACGCCAAACTATCACATGAGGAAAAGGAAAAAGCAGAAAAGGCAGAGAGTACAGGAGAACCAATCGTTCGATGAAGGATATCCGTTTTAGAAAAAGTGTTAAAAAATAACGGGTACCAAGACTTGCAAGTAAATCGGGCGTTCGACAAAAATACGCAGGTGTCATACCTGGAAAAAGGAAATATCAAATTGTGTAAGGGTTACGTATTAGCGATAAAGATAGGGGAGCACTCTATAGAAGAAAAGGTAATTCATCTGTCAGAGATATAAAACCACCGAGAGGGGGCCTCACAGAAGGGGGCGGTCGGGATATGAGAGTGCGATATAAAAGAAACACAAATATATAATTCAAGGGATAAAACGCTTCAGACTAAGAGGGTAAAAGAGACTTTGGGAAGGCGGAGCCCATCTGAGAAAAACGTTGAGATCATTGCAAACGAGATTAAAAAAAAACAGGCAACGGAGAGAACAGGGTGAGGGTGACAAGAGTTGCAGAAGAAAGTAGGAAGCTAGGCGCGATGAGACTTGAGATTTGTGAGAAGGCGAACGGATCCGAAATCTGTGGGGAAAACAATCCAGGATAAAAGGGAGGGAGCCCTGAGGGAGAATGGAGGACGAGAGAGTCGATGAATATTCCGGTGAAACGCTTAACTATAGAAAGCCTCGGGAAAAACCTGGCCCAAAAGGAGGATCCTAATGCGGAAGTAATGGGGGGGGGGGTGGTTCGCAAGGAAACTAGATCACGGTACACAGACTTGGGAAAGGAAAATCACAAACAATGATAGGCAGGAAGCGGCGCAGCTGGTTTTTGGGAGAAAAGTGAAGGGTGTGGGCGGAAAGCAGCACTCCGGAAAACAGCACTCAAAACGTCAAGGGGGGGAGACGTGACGACTTAGAAAAATGCCGCTGGACAAAGGACGAGAAGATAGAAGAGGTAGGCGTGAATGAAATGGGAAAGGGATACGGCGTCGTGCATTTCTTCGGACTCTGATAAAATTAGGTGGAGATCCGAAGCGGCGTACGGTGGGAAAAAAGGGGAAATTGAAAAAGAATTTGGTGACCGACGAGAGGCTCGGGCCGGCATCAGAAGGGCCAAAAACAAAATGAAACGCTGAAGGAATCCAAGTGTAGCACACAGCCTCTGGCAGACAGGCTTTCTGAGTTTGAAGTGCGGTGAAAGAATTAGGAAATCAGCAAGAAGGGAAACCGCCCGAACCAAATTTTTTTTCTATCAACGAAAGATATCCACAATAAGGAGATCCTCATGAGTGAAGGGGTAAGGGGAGGGGGGGAGAAGGGCTTCATCCAGAATATAGGGACGTTTGGCGCTAGAGGCAGGAAATGATAAAGCCGCGAGAGTCCGGGAGGTCGGGCAAGCTCGGGGGAGGAAATCTTGTATTCTAGGAGGGATTAACGGTTAGAAAATATGATCAAGAACAACCGAAATCAGGCCTATGACAAATGAAGCGGGGGGGAAGTGAAGGGGCGAGGACACGCTGACAATTTGTAAGTCTTCTGAGAAACGCGGCTGATAGGAAATGAGAAAAGCCCGAAGCAGCCAAGGAGCCGATATCGAGGTGCCGCAACCAGAAAAAATGTAGAGCTTGTGCACCTAGCAAGCCCTAGAAAGGAGAGGGACGGCGCCCATGGGGAGGAGGTTCAGACCGAAAGATGTCAAAGGATTCTCGGGCACGCGGCAAGAAAAGTACGCACAAGAGGAATGAAAAATCTTAAGAGAATAGAAGAGGGCCGGCGAAAGAGCTAAAGAGACGCTAAGAAACAAGCCGATCTTTATCCGCAAGTTGGTAATGGGGAGGAAAGGGGAGCTTTCAGAAGAAGGGTGTTTGCAAAAGGTACAAAGAATGCTTCTTAATTCACGCAAGAGGAGCCGGTGAGGGTTTTGGGAGAGAGCGAACGGACGCGGCCCCGACGAGGGTACTTGCTATAAAGACTCTAGGTAGCAAGCGATATTCCACTCGGATGTGGTTAACTTGTCACGGTGAAGAAGTAAAAAAGGAAACCGTTCAGGGTAACGGCCGGCAGGAAGAAGTCGGAAGGACGAGGCTGGATGCAGAATTCTTGGCTCTGAAGGGGCGGGGGGGGGTTTTTAAAGCAGAGAGGGGACAAAATATAAATTAGAGCTCTTTGGCGGGAGAAACAGCGGGTCAAAAGAGCCATCCCGCGTCAGTGGCCTGCCTAATGAAGGGACTGTACGGAAACAGATGGAAACCGAAGGGGCACTTTTATGAGAAAAGTAAAATTCAATTGCTCTCTACAACAACAGAAAAAATAATTTTCCGGCTGGGTAACGTAAAACAATAAGGGGGAAAAATTGGGAATAAGAAAAAAAAAACTGCGGGCCGCAAGATGACGCGAAACTGATTCCAAAAAAAAGCTCCATTCCGCAAACGTCCGATAAGGGTCCGAAAAAAAAGAACCAAGAAAAAATCAGTCCTGTTCGTCGGGAACGGTAAAACAGTGGAAATCGGAAACAAAGAATGAACCTAAATCACGGGAGGAAAACCTGAAGGAAGGAAAGGGGAAAGGAAAGATAGCCGGTAATTAACCGAAAACGACTGTAATAAAACTAATCAAAGTTGCTGCCACCAAGGATCGAGGAGTCTTGAGAAAAACGTAAGCTGGAAAGAGGGGGAGAAAGAAACAAAAAAACGTTGAACAGGGGTAAAGAGTCAAAGTACTCTCGGAGCATTGAGCCTAGGGGTAAACAAAAAAAACCAGCTAGGAGGAATCGCGAAATTCAAACCACTCTAGCCAAAACTGAAATTCCCAGGGTCGGCCTTGCTGGAAGGGGGGGAGACACATACTTTCGACTAGGGGCCAAGAGAAGCAAAACACTCGAGTCTGCACGTCAGGGGAGAACCCGTGCACGACATAGAGTCGATGTCCGTGAGCAGCTTCCAAAGAGCGTACGTGCAGGAAACTGGGGAAAAAAAGGAGTCCCGAAAGCGTGGCTGCGCCGCCAGGAGCATTTCTTAGAGTAAGAAAAGGGGAATTAGGGGGGACTTGGGATTTCGTCAACGTAGTTATACCGATGGAAGAGGTTCTCCGAAAAAAGGGCAGGTAGAGACCAACAGAACTGAAACTTAAAATCACCAAAAGTGGTTGGCAGCGTATGCCCGAACCATCATGAGGATCAGGTGGAAGGCAGCGCTGCGGGTACTGCAGAAGGATGCAAAAAAAGGAAGGAACAGCACAGAGAAGCGGTATCAGATACATCACGGAGTAGAAAACACCAACGGCTGGACGGGGATAATTGTCGCGAAGAAGACGGAAGAGCCTAGAGAAGGAATCCAGGGGAAAAAGAAAAAAACAGGCACAGGAGGCGAGGAAACCAGCGTGTGAGGAACTTGGAAAGAAAAAAAGGAAAAACAAGGTTGGTTGGGAAGGTCGTCCATGCGCCTGACGGGGAACAATAGGGGGATGTGACGGGTACCGGCCATCTATATAAAAGGAGGACGAGCTAGACAGAGGATGAACGGATGAAAAGGGGCAGTTTAGGGGAAACACCCAGGCACGAGATAATATAACGCCACCATGGTAAGGCAATGGCGGAATCCTGTGGGGTCAAAGAGACACCAGGCCAAGCGAAAAGTAACCAAAAATCGAAAACCCGTCAAATACATTCGAGAGAAGACAGAAGGGGGAAAAGGATAAGTCCAGCTTGAACATTAATTGGCTTAAGCGGAAGAAGAATTCCCGAATTCATTTTTTCTGGTGTATCAAAAGAAGGTCTTCTTAAACGGAAGAAAAGAGAGGAAGAAAACAGAAGGCTGATCGCGAAAATACACACCAACCTTTGGCAGTCGACAGAGAAATCGACGAGAAAGGGCTATGTAGAGAAAGGTATGCTAAAGGGAAATGTAGGAACATAGCAGACGTCGCGGGATTTGAACACCGGGGCTGAGCCAGCAAAGAGCGCTTTCAAAAGGAGTTGGGGGGAAGAAAGGAGGAAAGGAGCGCAAGAGAAGAGGGTATCTGCGGAAACCGATATAATAAACGCTACTGCCACCCCATAAAATCGGACTATTTAAAGAACAGTTGAAAATTAGGGTAAGGAAGGTACGAACGGGGACAAAAAAACTAACAGGGGGAGGACTCAAATAAGGCGTGGTCTTGGCGGGGTCCGACACTGAAAACGTAGTCAGGAGATCGGATAATGGTGGTCCAAGCAGGAAGGGCAAAAGGAGAGTAGGCACCGATCAATAAATGCATTCGAGAGTATTATATTAGGTGGAAGACCCGGAGGCTGAGACAGAAAATCGCACCAAAATCCTAATCTAAAGACAACACTGGAGTAGAAATAGAAATATGGGGGGGATTGCCAAGATAGACTAAACCGAGTCGAGAGGAAACGCGACGGGAGATTCGGCGACCGAAGACTGAACATACCGTTGGGGAGAACTCACTGTCCTAGCACCACGACCCGCGTGTATCTGGAGAAAAGAAGGAAGAATAAAAAGAAGCTCGAAAAAGACCCCGATTGACCTTATATATTTAGAGTTGGGAGAAGCGACGAAAATAAGGGGTCTGGGTTAGTCAACGAAGAAAGACAAAAAAGACGCAAGAGTTCAAAGGTCACGGTTAAAAAAGGGGAAGAACGGAGCATGATACTGACAGATGTGATTTTTAACCTACTAGAGTTCCTGAAGAACCGCTACTTAACGCGAAAAACCAAAGGGAGCACTGAGACAATGGGAGCCAGAAGGGGGGTGGGGGAGAGAAGACAAAAGAACAAAACCGATGTGTCCAGCAGCTCTTTTGTGGTCGAATATCTTGGGACGAGGAACAGGATCGCCTATGAGGGAATCGGGGGGGTGTTTTTGGGAAGAAAAAAACCGGTGCTGGGAGGAGAGAATACGCAGGACTGGACGCGGGTAAAAAAAGAAGGTCGGGTCAACAGGGAAAAAGGAAGTTTTGGTAAAACACCTTGGGAGGGGCATGGGGAAGAGTAGAACGGGAGTGTGGAAGGAAGGAGGTCCAAACATTATGACACTACTGAAGTGAAAAGACCGATTAGAAGAGGTGTAAGGGGAGGGGGTAACTGGGATTGTGAGGAAAAGGATAATGGCGTCAAAGGAACTCAGGATGATTCAAAAGAAAAGACACTGTTGATGTCGGACAAAGCGAATGGATGCGGAGGAGAAGGGCAGTGAAAAGAAACTCAAGGGGTGCTGGCCGAACAATCACGAGCTACTGTGAAGGGGAGGTCGAAGGGAGGAGGGGGGGTAAAAAAGCACGAATCGAAAAGATATCAAGATGAGAAAAAAATAAAAGAAACAAATGCTGAAAGGTGGAACTGTACATCAAGACATGGTTCTGGGAGAAGAAGAATTAAAAGAATTAACTGAGATTTGCTATGAGAGTGCAGGGGAGGGGAGCGCGTTGGGGGAGAAAGGGCATACCCTCGCTGGATTTGGTCAGGAAGCGATTTCGAACGAGGGGAAAGAACGTCGGAATAAAAAGTTCGGAAGAGGGGGAGGGGGAAGGCAGATGGGATGTTCGCTCTATTCAGGGATTCGCGAGTGATTAAAGAACTGGCGTCCTGGATTTTTTCTGACCAAGAGGAAAGAAATGAACCTCGAGAGGGAGTAAAAAATAGTGGAAAACAAAAGGGGGATCGGAAACTGGATCGAAATTTTACACGCCTGTGGGGCGCGGAACTAAGACTAGCTCCGGCGCAAGGAGACAAAAGACAGCCGGAAAAGGAAGAAGAAAAAGAAGAAAACCATCACGGTAATTACCGGCAAGCTCAGTTCAGGGCAAAGGATAACGCCAAATGAGGAGATGTTGACGGGGAAACAGCAGAAAGGGTTCATTGAGCAGAGGGGAACAAGGACAGTAAAAGGGAAAGGGAGGCGGGAGCCGGTCTGCGTCTTTCAAATCTGAAGACTAAAAGAACTTGAAATCCAGACAGCTGCGCGGCGGAATACAACGAAAAGGCAGGGTAGGTGGAAGCAGGAAGGGGGTCGGCAGGCGCTAGAGTTCTTGTTAAAAAAAACGCAGTTCACACAAAATGCTCTTGGCAAGGGATTGCAGAGGAGGACTTTGGCACGGAAACGTTTTGGTCTATAAGCAACGCAAAAGTGGGAAACAAAAAAGAAAAACTGGAAAAGGGAACATCATTCCGGGGGCGCCGTGGTGGGTGGGAAGTTAATCGGGGAGAGGGAGGAACTCAGGAACGGAGAAGGAGGATAAGACCGAAAGTGGTGACCGTCTGTTGAACTGAAAGAGCTTCAGAGGAGCGGGGTCTTAGTGGTAAAAATGCCTTTTTGGTAAGCGCAAAGGGCCAAGTCAGGAAGGGACCGTTTGGAAACATCTATGATCCAAATTCCGTAGCACGGCAAGGCTTACCGATCCTCCATTCAAAAAGAACGGAAGGGGGGGGAGTGGATGCAGGAGGGCACAAACCTTCCCTGCCAAATGACCCACCAAAAAAAACAAATATGGTTATATTGTGATGAACTACTGGGAAGCAAGAACAGATAGGGGTATGTAAAAAAGGGTATAGAAGAGTCTCGAGAAGACCCGTTTAACGCAAATCCGATACGTATAACTCTGGAGCACTTTTTTCCAAAATAGCCGCTGAAAGTGACCCGAAAAAAAAAAACTTGGAAGCAGAATTCAGAGGAACAGTCTCGCCGCATAAACGACCGTGTGTAATCCAAAAGCATTACCGGACGGAAACAAGAAAGTACGAAAGCATCATTCCGAGCCGGGAGGCCGGACGCTTTAACCGTCAGCTACCGGAATTGAAAAACACAAAGGGGATGCTGAGAAAAACAGGAAATCCGGGTCAGGAGAGGAAAAACCTCTCGTAAAGCGGACGAACCAGTTTCGTAAAAAGAATCGCGACGAAACTCTGAAGATAGGGGATTGGGGGGAAACGCCTGGGGAAGAAAAAAATCCTCCTACCGAATCTTCTTACACGCCAATCCCGCCGCCCGGAAAACTTCAAAAGAGAGCAATGAGGAAGAAAAGCAGTAGCTCGCAGTTTAGATAAAAGAGAAAGCCCGGATCGATCACCTGCAAAAGCCGGAAAACGAAAAAGGGAGCATGAGAGGTCGATTGAAGGGCAACTGGCTTGCCCACCGACGGCCTGACAGTGCTTTCAGAAAACCTCAAATTCAAAATGGAACCGTAGAGCTGCGATTCTACAGCCGAGGATGAGAAGTAATGCCAGTGGGGGGGTTCTTCAGGGGAAGAGGAGGACGGGACATATCTGGAAAGCAGGGCGACTCTAAGGTGAGAAACTCCGGGCAGCAGGGATTTGAGGGAGGGACCCGAGGGTCTACTAAAATAGGCCGACCCTTGGAAGAACACATCTCTGCCGAAAAGTATATTCAGCGGAAAGAGGAGGATCGGGTCTGGAGGGAGAGGGGAGACAAACATTAGAAAAAGGTCACTAAAATAACGAATAACTGACTATCGCGAAAATCACTATAGAAAAAGTCACCAGGAATCGGGCGGAGAGGGCGAGAAGGACAAGGAGTGAGTAAAGAGCGCGGGAGCAAGAGCAAATATCTCTGGGATGGACACAAAGCCGAACACGTGCAAAAAAAGAAGAAGGGGGATTAAGACGTAACCCCACATCTGTATCGTATTCACAGGGAGTGGGGGGGCAAGAAATCGAGCCGCAAATCTATTTGGATGTGATGGGAAGACCAGAAAAGAGTAGGGGGGGGTCCGTGCAGACATACGACGAGGACGTAATGCTTAACGGAACCTATAACGTAACCATGACTTGGCGAAAAGAAAGGGCGAAAGAACTGTTTGATGTCGTGAAAACAAAATTGGGAGCCAGGCCTACATGAAGGGGAATTGGCACGAAACTGACTTATTCGTCTAGAAGCGCCAAGAAAGTCTTTGTTCTTAGAAAAACTGGGGGGTGTGTGGAAAGCAAGAAGGAAAATTCACTCGGCCCGCAGGACACTAAAAAAGAATAGAGAAGAGAACCAACAGAACGGCAAAAAAAGAGGGAAACGGGCACATCCGTATGTCAGAATGCCCCAGAGGAAAAGGCAGAAAGGAAAAGAGAAAGGAAAGAATAGGCGTGTTCTATAGTATCCACGTCGCAGAAAAAATGAAGAAGAGACCAAAGGGGCAAAAGAAAAAGAAAGGGAAGGTCTGTATCGGGGGAAAAGAAAGCAACAACTCTCACTTAACATGCAGATACTATATGATGCTAGTGAAGCTCGTTCAATGATAAGGCGAAAAATGAATGACATGGCTCAGGGGATAGGGGTGGAGGGGAAAAACCCCAACCAGTTCGCATACTCCGCAATAGATTAGAGCCGGTTAGGGGGAGTAACAACATATCAATGAACGTATCTGCCAAAGCGCAGAAAAATACGGAACCCAAAACAAGAAAAGACTCCGTTAAAGAGACTATGTTGGACGGTGTTATATGACTTTGGGGGTTACTAAGTGCGAAAAAGACTGCAAAGGTCTCTTACGACAAAAAAAACGGAAAAGGAGCTTGGCGAAAAGAAAATATAGGGCTGAGGGCAAGGAGAGGAAAATATCACAAGGTCTAAATGTGAGTAGGGAACAGCGGAATTGAAAGAGAATCTACGGAACCGGCTCAATCACGAGGGCAAGTATTCGGGACGATATGCTAAGAATAGAATCGTTGGGGGGAAAATGCAAGCAAGAAGAGACGAGTCACGGGCGGGGATCTCATAGA